>PJTZ01000048.1_pt1 | contig 161694 bp, 96 predicted proteins | sample 1512131 | NCBI WGS metagenome assembly PJTZ01 (sample SAMN08177679, study PRJNA422409) | Soil metagenome, whole genome shotgun sequencing project. | reverse complement strand
CCGCCGCTTCGCGCTTTGGCATTTATATCTGCCGACCAAATAGGCCGTCGATCTTCTGTTTCTGTACCCCTCGTTCCCGAAGGGACTGCAAAGGTAGGGATGTTTTTCGGAATAACAAAAAAAAATATTTTCTTTTTTACCTATCCCCTTTCAACATATCCTGTAAACAGGACGCCCTCCCTCGCGGAGTGGTGCAAAGGTAGAAACTTTAACAATACACTCCAACAGTTTTCTTCCTTTTTCGACCCTACAAAACGCAAAACACTGAAAGATTGGCGGATAATTTTATTCACAATCCGTTGTACATTATGATAGGGCATTATTTAATAATGCACACCGCTTCGTATTAACAATTAAAAACCCATCTCTTATCATGGCGAAAATATACCCCGTAAAGAAAGGTCTATTTAACTAAAAAACAACGTTTAAAGGTGCTTGAACGCAGTTTTTAATATCGCTTTTTCGAAATAAGAAAGATCTTTTTCACCACAAACTAAACTCTTTTCACCAACAAATGGTCTTAATTCACCACAAACTAAACCCTTTTCACCAACAAATGGTCTTGATTCACCACAACCCGAACTCTTTTCACCAACAAACGATCTTGATTCACCACAAACCAAACCCTTTTCACCAACAAACGATCTTGATTCACCACAAACCAAACTCTTTTCACCAACAAACGATCTTGATTCACTACAAACCAAACCCTTTTCACCAACAAACGATCTTGATTCACCAACAAATCGTTCTTATTCCAGAAACAAAGCCTCTAAGTGTTAGCCGATTATTTGTGTTGAGCAAACGATCGCTCGCGTAAAAGAAAGACAATCCGTTTACCGTCCTTTTACATTTGGCAGAAACCAAGTCACAATGCCAATCAGTGGGAGATAAGCGCAAATCCGAAATACATATTCAATACTTGTACGATCTGCCAGCCAACCCAAAAAGGCTGACCCCAATCCTGCGATCCCAAAGGCAAATCCAAAAAACAGTCCTGCAATCATACCTACCTTTCCAGGAACCAAATCGGTCGCATACACCAAGATGGCAGAAAATGCAGAAGAGATAATCACACCAATAATGATTGCTAAGATAACGGTAAACGTCAAACCAACGTAAGGCAACGCGAGAGTAAACGGTGCAGCCCCCAAAATAGAAATCCAAATAATTATTTTACGCCCATAACGATCGCCTAATGGTCCGCCAAGTATCGTTCCTACCGCAATAGCTGCGAGAAACGCAAACAAATAAATTTGTGACTCCTGAACACTTAGACCAAATTTACCTATCAAATAGAAGGTAAAATAACTCGTCATAGACGTCATATAAATATATTTCGAAAAAATCAGTACCAGCAATATAACAATAGAGCTGATTATCTTTCCACGACTCAATGCGTAAGTAGAATTGACCAGGCTTTGCGCTCCCGCATTCGCCGCACTCTTCCGCCTCTCTCTTTCCTGTATACTGCCTTTATACCACTTTCCAACCACCGATAGCAGTAAAATCCCGACGATGGCAATCAAACAAAACCATTGAATATGACGCTGCCCATGCGGTATGATAATTAGAGCCGCCATTAACGGCCCAATAGCGCTGCCCGCATTTCCGCCCACTTGAAAAATAGATTGTGCAAGCCCTTTCTTACCCCCGGAAGCAAGCTGAGCAACACGAGAGGCTTCCGGATGGAAAATAGACGAACCAATCCCAACCAAACAAACGGAAAGAAGAACAAACAAAAAATTCGACGCCATAGACAATGACACCAACCCAACCAATGTAAATCCCATACCAATGGCAAGTGATCCTGGATTTGGCCGTCTATCGGTATAACGCCCTACAAACGGCTGCAATATAGAAGCTGATAATTGAAAAACCAATGTAATCAACCCGATCTGGGTAAAATTTAAGGCAAAACTCTCCTTAAGCATCGGATATATCGATGGTATGACGGCCTGCAATAGATCATTTATAAAATGCCCAAAACTGATTGCAAACAAAATACTATACACCGTTCCTTTAACCGACGGGCGCGTTGATGATCTTATTGCTGTTTTCATATTCATTCCCTCCTTACAGATCTATATGTATTCAAATTAAATGCGATTCACAAAAATTTATCATACAAAACCCATATTATATAAAAATTATGGCACAGAATTTGCTTATATTTAAGCTCATAATTTAGGTTAATAATTGGTTTGGAAGCCCCGAAGTCGCCCGACTTCAGGGCTTCTTTTTATGCCTCATGCAAAACGCGGTCAATCCATCCTTGTAACACCGGCACAGCCTCTTCTTTAAACCACAGGTTCTTGGACATCCAAATAAAATTTCTTGGTGAGGGGTGTGGCAATGGAAAATACGTTGGTAAGTAACGTTGATAATTTCTTACAGTTTCCGTCAACGTCCTACATTTTTCTCCCCAAAGATAATATGATTGTGCATATTGACCTATTAACAGAGTCAATTTAATATTTTGCAATTGCTCAAATATAGATTCATGCCATAATGGTGCACATTCTCTGCGAGGGGGCAAATCTCCATTTTTGCCTTTTCCTGGATAACAAAACCCCATAGGCACAATAGCAAAATTTTTAGGATCATAGAAAGTCTCTTCCGCGACCCCCAACCAACTTCTAAGTTCTTTTCCACTTTGATCATCCCAAGGAATACCCGACGAATGTACTTTCGTACCGGGAGCCTGCCCCACAATCAAAATTTTAGAGCGATCATCAATTGTCAACACCGGATTGACCCCAGCTGGCAGTTCTGATTCACAGACTCTACAACGTTTTATCGCTTTAAACAATGCATCCGTTTCCGCATTCATGCCTATCTATCGCTTATCTCCCACTCATTACCTAACCCAGTACAACATCCAATGACATCATCAAAATAAACCCCCCGATAAAACCCAAAGTCGCCCAATCCGAATCCTTATTCTGCTGGGCTTCAGGAATTACCTCCTCCACGACAACAAACATCATGGCGCCAGCAGCGAAAGCCAAAGCATATGGCAATAATGGTGTAAAGAATGCGACCGCGAATGCACCCAAAACAGCTGCTAGCGGCTCCACCACAGCAGAAAGCTGTCCATAATAAAAGCTCTTCCTTCGCGAAATTCCCATACGGCGTAAGGGCATAGCAACAGCAATGCCTTCGGGAAAATTCTGCAGACCGATTCCTACAGCTAAAGCGACAGCGCCACCAATACTTGCTTCAGGAACACCTGCTGCAACTGCTCCAAACAATACACCTACAGCAAGTCCTTCCGGAATGTTATGTAATGTTATGGCCAACACTAGTAATGTCGTTTTCTGCCACGGTGATTTCACACCTTCAACTTGCTTAAAATTAACATGGAAATGCGGCAATAGTTTATCGAGTGCAAAAAGGAATCCCGTCCCCATTAAAAAACCTACGACAGCGGGAAAGACTTGCATAAACCCCTCTCCCTCACTCATATCTATAGCAGGAATTAATAGACTCCATATACTCGCCGCTACCATTACGCCACCGGTAAAGCCCAGCATTGCATCAAGAAAATTACGATTCATCGTCTTAAAGAAAAAGACAAATGCTGCCCCCAAAGCCGTAACCAGCCATGTGAAAGTGGACGCATACAATGCAGCTAATACAGGATTTACTTCCGAAAGATAGTTAATAACATGATCCATTATTTATGTTCTGGAATATATCATGCACAAAGTTAATACAAAAATGAAACTTTCCTGAATTCTTATACAACAACAATCGTGAAATATCACACGAAAATTTCTGACGGCAAATAAAAAATTCATTTCAAAAAAAATCCTGAAGCGGGGAACTCCAGGATTTTTCTACTAACCAATTATTAATTAACCTAAATTATGAAAAAAATTACTCTATTGTTATCTCTAAAACGTCTAACGGAGCACTTTATTTTTTCAAAACCTTTATTTAACATCTTTTAACGGTTAAAGGATAGCAAAATAAATTCTTTGATAGGAGAGCACATTTTTTTTGCATATAAAAATGAATTACTCATGATAATTTTATATTGTAGAAATTCGTGAATACAAAGCATTTTATTTACGTTTGATAAATAGCTTATTATATAAAGAAAAACATATTACGCTCATTTTATGAAGAACGCAATTCTTGTACCCACCGACTTTTCTGATAACGCATGGACTGCTGTTATATATGCGGCTCATTATGCTGCAAAGCACAATTGGCAACTACACCTTCTTCACACCTATCATGAGTTTAGTAATGCACGAGCAGGCATCAAATTTACGGAAGAAGTACGTACCTCTATGTCGGAAACTGCTACTCAAAACATGGAAAAATTAGAAACAGACCTACGTGTACAGTTTCCAGATCTTGTGTTTACCTCAGCCTGTATGTTAGGCGACCTAAGCAAAACAGTATTGGATCTCTTACAAACAGACCAATATAATTTTTTGATTATGGGAACAAAGGGAGCCGGCCACATTAAAAGCGCAACTATTGGTAGTAATACATTTGAACTAATCAAAAAGAGTCCTATTGGTGTTTTAGCGGTTCCGCAAAACTATCAGCATTTCAAATTGGAAAAAATCGGCCTGTTAACAAATTTTAAAGAAAGTGAAGCTCAGCTTCTTCGCTCGTTTACCGCACGCATACAAGCAACATTGGATTTAGTGTTATTGCATGTTACAGAGAAAGAAGAATCTCCTGCCCTAACAGACGTCGAATTCTGGAAAGAGCAAATCGTGCAACGGTTTCCTATAAAAAACATTGACTACTGTGAAAAAAACGCAGTTTATCGATTAGATTATAATATGCCGATTCCAAAATGTATCGATTGGATGATCGAAAAGACGCAGGTAGACTTATTGTTAGTGGCTTATAGCCGTAAGAGTTTTTTTGCTCAACTTTTTTCGCGTAGTTTGACAAAATCAATTGCACATAACTTATTGATCCCAACTTTTTTTCTCCGAAACGATATCAAAGTATAAAAGACCTCACACTCGTCGTAATGCTTGCCGTTCAAACTCGACAAACGGTCCGTTGGCCAGAGAGACATCGTTTCGTAAGCAGACATCTATTTATCCAGCTGATCGAAAACAGAATTTTGGGAGAGAAACTCAGGAACAATAGCTTTTAATTGACGAACCGACTCGAAATCGGCATATTCTGCCGAGTCATCATTACGTTCCACTAATTCACATAACAGATTAATCTGCTTTCTTTTCATCAACAAATCTGCCGTACAAACTTTCGCTATCATAATTTTCGGATGGTGCGTCTTGAGCGTGTCTTCATTATTTGCCAAGAGCTCTTCGTATATTTTTTCACCGGGACGCAACCCTACTATCTTAATATCGATATCTTGTGGATAACGGTACCCTTTTAATTTGATCATGCGCTTAGCCAAGTCCATAATTTTGACCGATTTTCCCATATCAAAAACAAAAATCTCACCTCCTTTTCCCATAGTTCCGGCTTCCAAAACAAGCTGACAAGCCTCTGGAATAGTCATAAAGAAACGTGTAATCTCCTGATGGGTCAACGTTAGCGGTCCACCTTTTGCTATTTGCTTTTCAAAAAGAGGAATAACAGAGCCATTAGATCCCAATACGTTTCCAAAGCGTGTAATAATAAAATTAGTATCGCTCTGCTCATTGCAAGAATTGACATATATCTCCGCAGCCCTTTTAGTCGCTCCCATAACATTTGTAGGATTGACAGCTTTATCCGTCGATATCATGACAAACTTATACACGTTATATTCCATCGACAAATCTGCCAGAATGCGGCTGCCGTATACATTCGTCCAAATAGCTTCGTAAGGATTAGCCTCCATTAACGGCACATGTTTATATGCTGCAGCATGAAAAACTACATCTGGGCGATGGACCTCAAATATACGTCGCATAAAGATTTTGTCACGCACATCTCCCACAATGAAATACGCTTCATCAGGATTGGAAGTATGAATCGTTTGTTGCACATCATATAATGCAGATTCAGCCTGATCCAATAAGACAATCTTTTGATAAGGTAGAACAGCAATCTGTCGTGCAAGTTCACTTCCAATAGAGCCTGCAGCACCTGTTATTAATATTGTTCGCCCTCTTAATTCCTTTTCTACAACAGGATTATCTAATTTAATCGGCTTTCTTCCTAAAAGATCTTCAATCCGTAATTGACGAATTTGCCGCTTACCTCCCCCACTCAGCAAGGATCGGCCAGGTTGCATAATTTTGAGTTCAATATTCAAGTTATGGAAATGGTCAGTAACGCGGGAAAGGCGCTCCGGATTATCATTTTCCACAGCAATAATAACTTCATCAATATCGTTTTTCCGGACAAAATTCTGGTCGATATCCGTAATATGTAAAATCCGTATTCCCCTTGAGTTTTTCCCAACCCTATTAGGTTTATCTTCTACAAATGCGATGACCTTATTTTTCGACCGTATATCGTCTTGCAGCATCGCATAAGCTACCAAACCAGGCCTCGACGCCCCAAATATCAATACATGCCTGCTTTTCCTTTTTGTAAAAAAAAGAAGCTCATAAATCTGTCTATAAACAACCCTCGCCGCAACCAACATCACCATCGTAAAAAAACCATGTGAAAAGACTACAGCATAGGATAGGCGAAGGTATTCCCCCCATATCGAATCCTTTACCGTAGTAGATCTTACTAATAACGTAATCAGAAAAAGTATCATACAGGCCAACCAAACCGTTTTGAAAATACGTATGGCCTCACTAAGACCGGTATGCCGCACAATCTCGCGGTAGGTCTTCATGGAAAGAAATGAAATCAGGTAAACCGATAAGACAACTATGCTTTGTTTAAACATCAATTCTATATCGAATTCACCTAGAAAACTATTTAATATAAAGTTGAATGCTACATAGCATCCAAATACAATAATAATGTCAATCAACAAAATAACCCAGCGCGGATTATCCTTTCGCAACTTCTTCTTCAGTACATTCAAATCCATCCTCGGATAGTCTAGTTATTTTATTTAACCTATGCCAACAACTACGCTAATCGTAGCATTTTCAATACATATTCGTCCTAAAACCCCTTCGCCTCAGAAATCAACATTAAAATTAACTCAGCTTATGAAGAGTCAACAACTCAACTATTAGGATAAACACAAATAAAACTACAAGCCAAAATGTACGCGTTGCAAACGGCACACGATTATATTTATTTATCAATTTGTTCATTTTTTAATATTATTATATGTCATTCCGCTAACGACTCTCAAAATTATTTTAACAGTAGCTGCCTTCTTTATTCAAGAAGTATGCCGAATCATTAAATAATGACCATAACTCTTCGTTTTTTGTAAAAAATACGTGATAAATACAAATCGATTTGGAAAAAAAAGAAAAACCCCCTATATTTGTACTATCATAATTTAGGTTTATAATTGGTTAGCTAAAGGTTTTCATTCTCCCCGTTTGAAAACCTTTTTTTATTTTTCAGGAAAAACAAAAGTGGTTTGATAAGAAACCTGTCGAATCACAATTTTCGTTGTCAATTGTGGTAGCAAAACCTGGCTATCAAACAACTCGGTCTCTTGATGGCGTGTAGCAATAGATAATTTAAGTCCCCCACAATGAGGTGCAAAGGTTCTGTACACCAATTCTACGTTATTGTTCTGTCCCGAAAGATGCCCCAATATTAAATGTCGCAAACGGGATGTTCTATATTCCAAAAAGGTTTCCAATGCGATATGATTAGATAGATGCCCCCAACCATTTCGTATTCTGTTTTTCAAAAAGAAGGGATAACTTCCTCTATCCAGCAATTCTTCATCATAGTTTGCCTCCAGCAAAAGAATATCTGCTTGTTGAATTACATGTTTCACGTTATCACAAATACGTCCAATATCAGTCAGCACGCCAATATTGATTTCCCCATTGGAAACCAAAAAGCTACAGGGCTCCTGCGCATCATGATATTTGGGAACTCCACACACAGTCAAGCTACCAATCTCTACGCGCTGATCCCGACGAATAATATGTGTTAAATTTTCGGGCAGCAGCAATCTAGCCCCACGATATGAACCGGAAGTCATATAGACAGGAATTTGATAACGCTTGCAAAAAACAGCTAGTCCACGAATATGATCAGTATGCTCATGTGTTATAAATATCGCCTTAATGCCTGCAGGAGCAATACTTAAATTTGCCATACGCAATTCCAGATGCTTCGCGTTAATACCAACATCAATCAAGATAGCATCGTCTGCATTGGCAATGTAATAGCAATTGCCATTACTCCCCGAAGCTAAAGCACAATATTTCATCTATGGGCAAAGATAAAAATATTGATTAACACTCGGGCAAGCTCAGCGGTACTTTAATCGCCAATCCACCGTCCGCAGTTTCTTTATATTTCACATTCATGTCCTGTGCCGTCTCCCACATCGTACTAACTACCGCATCAAGACTTACCTTAGCTTTATCAGGGTTCGAATTTAACGCTAATTGAGCAGCTGTAATAGCTTTTACAGCTCCCATCGTATTTCTCTCTATGCATGGCACTTGCACCAAGCCACCAATAGGATCACAAGTCAATCCCAAATGATGTTCCATCGCAATTTCTGCCGCCATCAGTACTTGGCGTTGCGACCCCCCCAAACATTCTGTCAATGCACCCGCCGCCATCGCAGACGATACGCCAATTTCTGCTTGACAGCCACCCATTGCTGCCGATATTGTTGCGCCCTTTTTAAAAATAGATCCAATTTCAGAAGCAGCGGCAATGAACTGCATAATTTTCTCCTCCTTATAGGCATCGTGAAAGGTAATATAATACTGCAGCACCGCGGGAATAACACCAGATGCACCGTTGGTAGGTGCCGTGACTACCCGTCCAAAAGAAGCATTTTCCTCATTAACCGCTAGCGCAAAGCAACTCACCCAATCCAAAATATAGTTAAAATCTTTTCCTCCTTCGCGTATGGCATTTACCCACGAGTCGTAATTCTGATATATCCTTTCTTTCAACAAGCGCCTATTCATCTTGGAGGCGCGCCGCTCTACATGCAATCCGCCAGGCAGTACACCTGGGGTATGACAACCTTTATATATGCAATCCTTAATCGTGTGGAAAATTTGCATGATGCCACTTCTAGTTTCTTCTTCGGATCGCCATGCCAATTCATTCTCCATCACTAACTCCGAAATTTTCAATCCCGTCCGCATGCACCACGTCATGAGCTGCTGGGCCGTATCCACAGGGAATGCCAAATCAACTTCCTTTAAAACACCAACCGTGTCGTCTTCCTGCACGACAAAACCTCCTCCAATGGAATAGTAGGTTTCAGATACAGCAATACCATCAGTTAAAAATGCTTGAAAAGTCAGGGCATTGGGATGAAAAGGCAAGCTTTCTGTATAAAGAAACAACAAGTTCGTGGCATAAGAAAAATTAATACAGTGTTCTCCTCCCAAATCTAGTTTTCCAGACGATTTGATTTCCTGCACCTTCGGCATTACCTGATGTACATCGAACGTAACTGGATCATCACCACTGAGCCCTAATAACACTGCGATATCAGTTCCATGCCCTACGCCGGTTTTTGCTAAAGAACCATACAATAAAATATGGACACCCGCTACCTGTTGCAGTATCTCCTTATTTTTTAATGTTTCTATAAATCGTTGCGCTGCACGCCAAGGACCGAGGGTATGCGAACTTGACGGTCCGATACCAATCTTAAACATATCAAAAATGGAGATTTGTTCTTTAGCCATTGCGAAAATTTAAGTCTCACAAAGCTATCTTTTAAATGGCAATATGTCAAATGAATCTGTTTGGCTACATCCCATCACCGTAAGCAAAACGCTTATTGACGGTCACGGGCAATTTGCCCTGCGCTTTAGTTTGACCTAATAGCACTTTCAGCGCCGCTTTTTGCATAAAATGGTCATTTTGATAGGCGAGGATTATACTATTACTACGCTCAATAGGCAAATTATCCATTACATAGGGATTCGTAAACATCACGGTAATCGTTCTTCTTCCTGCCAGCCGATCGATGAATTCCCGCACCTGCTCGTTTACCTTAATCTCACTCCCCGGACGCATACGATTATCATGTATTGCCAAAATGATCTGTGGACTTCGACGGACTTCTTTCAACAAATCTTTCATCTCCTCCGCTGTTTCTTTTCCCGTAATAAAAAACTCCTTTTTATCAGACAGCTGTACAGCCAAGCCTTTCTCAAAGTCTTGCGCGTGATTCACACCTATAGATACAATGGCTGTTTCGATCTTTTTATCAAAAGATCGAATACGCCGATCCGATTTCAGCACCGTAATGGCGGCATCCGCCAATCGCTGCACTAATGATTTTGACGCAGGTGTATTTAAATCATTTACCAGATTGATCGTATTAACCGGTCGATATTGATTTAGTCCCAACCAATATTTAGCTGCGAGTACACGTTTTACACGTTGATCTAGTTCTGCCTGTTTTATACGTCCGCTTTTCACGGCCTTTTCAACCAAGCCGATGGCACGCGCGCTGTTTTCAGAGATTTCCAATAGGTCATGTCCTGCCTCAATCGCCATCACATCTGCTTCTCCATTGGGAAAAAACTTCTTTACCCCCTTCATATCCATCGCATCCGTTACTGTTAGCCCTTTAAATCCCAACTCGTTACGCAAAAGATCTGTTACTACCTTTCGTGAAATAGAAGAGGGTATATTAGGCTTTGCATCTAGTGAAGGAATATTCATATGGGCTACCATAACCGCGGGCGCGCCCTGTCGGATCAGTTCGCGAAATGGGAAAATTTCCAGACAGTCTAGTCGTTCTTTTGAGAATTTCAGCTGTGGAAGGTCGTAATGCGAGTCTACGTCCGTATCACCATGCCCCGGGAAATGCTTCAGAGAGGCAATAATTCCTCCGTCCACCATACCGTCCATATATGCTTTCGCTTTTTGCATTACATTGCGTTTATTATCCCCAAAAGATCGGAAGTTAATAACCGGATTTTTAGGATTATTATTGATATCAACCACGGGAGCAAAATTGAAATGCATACCAATACGCTGAAAATCTCGTGCCACCTGTCGACCCATTTCGTAAATCAGCTTTTCGTTTTGTATAGCCCCTAAAGTCATCTGATAAGGAAAAGAAATGGTCGAATCGGGAAGCCGCATACCAAGTCCCCACTCCCCATCAAACGTCACTAACAACGGAACCTTTGCCAATTTTTGGTATTGATTGAACATCTGCGAATGTCGTACTGGCCCTCCCTGGAACACAACCAAGCCCCCCAATTGTTCTTTTTGAATAACCTGTGCGACCGAATCGATATACCGCTGCCCTAAATTGGTATGCGCACGAACTAAAAAAAGTTGTGCAATACGCTCTTTAGGTGTGAGCTTCTGAAATACGGAATCCACCCATACATGCTGACTATTGATAAATTTAACGAAATCAGGTCTTTTTTGCCCATATACACTAGCCACAAAAAACACACAAAAAGAGAAAAAGGAGAAGAACTTTCTTACCATAATTTATTAATTATTCAGATTCGAATTACGCGAAAAAAAAGATACTCTCCAAATTATTGCGCATTTTACACAAAACACGCACAAAAACGCTTTACAGCAAATTATATTTCTTTTCCAACAATTGCGCGAGCTCTACCCCGTTATCGATATCCCCATTCGCCTCTTTTTTCCAAAGCATGTCAATAATAAGCAGCAGATACTGCGTTTCCAATTCGGGTTCTCCATAGCCTAGTTCGGAAAAGGCTTTCACCAAAACAGGCTGTACCGGTTTCATAAACTGTTCATGCTGTTGCTTGGAAAAACTATTATGCGACAAGCGTTCTTGCAATTTCCAAAAAAGTGGTTCATCGGCAACTAGCTTATTTGGCAGAAAAATCATATTCCTCAAAAACTCTTTGGGGTTTTTGTATGTCATCATCCCTCGATGATGTGAAAGCACCCGCCTATATCCGGACTTGATAATATGTGTCAACAAGGCATCTTTATTACCAAAATGTTTAAAAATAAGCGCTTCCGATACTCCTGCTCCCGCCGCAATCTCTTTTGTCGACGTATCCACATAGCCTTTCGTCGCAAATAAAGAAAGGGCTACTTTCATTATCTTCTCTTTACGGCTTAATGTCGTCTCTTTCATGTAATACTATACTATTTTTAACAAAGATACTATTTTTCAGCACGACTGGCCTTTGCAAAATTTTTGAAACAATCAACCAAATCTGCCTGGCCTTTTCTATCTTTAAATGGTCAACATAAACCTACAATGAATTTTCGCATTTTGGTATCCCTTCGTTATCTCAGCTTGATTTTGATTTTATCAATCAGCAGCATAACATCTATGGCTCAACACGCGATAAATGGCAAAGTCGAAGACAAAATTTCGAATATCCCCCTTACGGGAGTAACCATAAACATACTGAACACAAAAGATTCGATTTTGCTATCTACATCGACTAATCGATTAGGTATATTTTCGTTCAAAAACATCCCGCATGGCAGGTATAGTTTACGCGCGATTAACCTTGGTTATCAACCCTTTAAATTATCTATTATCCTATCGGATAAAGATATCCAAATCGACATTCCGATGGAATCCGCAGAGATTGCTTTGGAGGAGATTGAAATCACGGGAACTCCAGCAATTTCCCTTCGGGGGGACACCACCGAATTTGATGCAAAGCGGTTTTCGACCCGAGAATATGCAGATGCTGACGAATTAGTTGCCCAGATACCAGGAGTGGAATTAGATGAAGAGGGAAATGTGAAAGCACATGGCGAAGAGGTCACCAAGATTATTGTTGACGGAAAAGAGTTTTTCAGTACAGATCCCCGGATAGCTCTCAAAACCCTACCTGCTGAAATCATCGATAAAATTCAGCTCATAGACGAAAAATCGGAACAGGCTAGATTTTCTGGCTTTGATGATGGCGAACGACGAAAAATCATTAACATTGTAACAAAGCCAGACAGAAAGCGTGGCACATTTGGAAAGGCTTCTTCGGGATACGGAGACGAAAATAAATTTGCGCTAAATACATCCATAAACCGATTCAACGGTGATGAGAAAATCGCCGTAAACCTCATGGCAAATAATGTCAACGAAACGAACTTTGCCGAACAGGGCCGTGGTGGATCACGACGAGGGAACAACAATACCGATCGTGGATTGTCAGACACCTATGCAGGAGCTATTAACTACAACAACGATTTTTTGGATAACGCCATGGATATCAGTGGCGACTATAACTTTCATTCGTCCAAGACAAGTGTTATTTCTTTATCCGATATCGAATATATCTTAGGGAACCGTGCCAACCAATCTCGATCACAAGACCAGTCCAGCCTTAATCAGCAAACAGAACATAAGGCAAACGCACGTGTACGGTGGAACATCAACAACAAGCAACGTATCGATTTTGCACCCAACCTATCTTACCGCTCTTTGGGTCGTTCCGGAAGCAATCATTTCTCTACTTTCTTAAACAAAAATGATTTGCTCAATACATCGGCTAGGCAGACCGACAGCCACAACAGCAATTTAAATTTTGGAGGAAGGCTAACCTATATGTATCGTTTTAAAAAGCCCGGACGAACAATTTCCTTAAGCGCTTCCGGAAACAAGAGTACCAACGATGCTTTGGGGAAAAATCTTGCGCTTACCGAATATTACAAAGACGCATTGCTTAATCGGGTCGACACCAACAATAACCAGAGTATCACCAACGGATATGGATCCGGCTTCAATAACAGGTTGTCCTTCACAGAGAATCTCTCCCAACGGAGCAGACTACAAATCAGTTACAATATTAGAAACACGCTGAACTATTCCGATCGAGAAACATTTGAATGGCTAGCCGAAACAGGCCAATTGGGTGAATTAAACGACCGTCTATCAAATGAATTTAGAAATGATTTCAATTATCATAAAGGGGGATTGTCTTTTTCCTATAATAAAAAAGATTCTCTGCGCTTTCAAATTGGGTTAAGTTATCAACATGGCGTTCGCAATAACGACCGTACGGTACCGATCCACCTTATAACACAAGCTTCCTTTGGCAGCTTCCATCCCGAATTTTCAGCAACGTACAATATAAGCAAAGAAAGACGTCTAGAACTAAATTATAATACCACGACGAATACACCGAATATCAATCAGCTACAGGATTTCATCAACAATCAGAATGAATTGAACATCCGCAACGGCAACCCTTATCTGAACCAAGAGTACAACCACCAAGTAAAAATTCAGTATAAGGACGTGCAACGCTCCACGGGGCAAAGCTTCAATTCAAGCATGGATTTCAATTATACAAATGATAAAATTGTCAATTCCGTCCTGACGACAGACACCGCTCTCGTACTGATTGAGGATATACGCTTAGGAGCTGGGGGCCAATATACCGTTCCCATCAACGTGGACGGCGCTTATGGCATACGCTGGACCAACAGCTTTGGTATCCCCATCAAAAAATGGAAACTCAACTTAAACTTAAACTTAAACTTAAACAACACCACGTTCTATAATAGCAACTTTGCGGTGCTCAACGATCAATTGGTACAGGGATATAATTACGGTGTACAGCAGCGCATCGGTTTAAATACCAATATCAACAAAAAGTTTGTTTCGGGACTAAACTATCGCATCAACCTCACATTAAGTGAGAATCCAGTGTCTCGTGTAGCTGTTTATAAGCTATATTCTCACACCATCAATCACACATTAACATACGAATTCCTAGGTTCACTTATTGCGCACTCTAATCTGTTATATATCTATAACAGCGGCATATTGGAATCTCCCGGCACCCATACGATGCTCTGGAATGCTTCGCTGGGCACCAAATTTTTAAGACAGAAAAATGCAGAACTATCGTTAAAAGCATTTGATATCTTCAATCAAGCACAAAATATTGGCAGAAGGGTTACAGACATTGCGATTACCGATGTGACGTCCAATACGTTAACACGTTATTTTATGTTGTCACTAATTTACAACTTGCGAAATTTTGATCGTGGGAAGTAGGAGAAAATTAGTAGCTTTGCACCGCACAAGGCTATTTTAACAAAATATAACACTGTTTAACAGTTCTATTTAGTTACTTTTGCTCGTCAAATAACAAGTATGAATCATTTTTTTAAGAGAAGTATTCACTTTTTTGCCGTATCATTTTTCACACTAATCATTGTACTTTCCTGCGACAAGGACATGAGCGTGATGTTAGATAATTCCGCCACAAGCAATGTAGGTGTCACGATGATAGATTCGTTCACGGTTAATACTTCCACTGTTCAGCTATCCGATATGCCTTCGATTTATACCGGCGTAGTACTTGTCGGTAAAGCTACGGTTCCGTACAGCGGAGTTATAGAATCATCTTCTTATTTTAGGATTGGTTTTTCGACATTAACCAATGACATTCCAGAGGCTGCGACATTTGATTCGTTAAATTTAGTGTTAAAACCTACTTATAATCGCTATTACTTTGGTGATACCACAATTGCACAGACTATTCATGTACATCAACTTACAGAAGCTTTAGCAAGTAAAACACCTACTCCTCGCTATCCGAACCAACCTCTTCCAATATACGTAACGGGTGCATCTATATTCTCAGATCAAACCTTTGCTTACAATAGTTCCACAATTGGCACAGCAACATTCCGACCCCGTATAAAATCGATGGATACCTTGAACATTCGTCTAGATGACAACATCGGACAGGATTTTTTTGACAAGGTAAAAAAAGGTGATATCCGCGTAACATCAAACAATAATTTCCAAGAGTATTTCAAAGGACTGGTATTGACTCCGGATGGAAACAACACGACTATTCTTGGTTTTAGCGATACACTACAAGTTAAACTTAACTATAGCTATTACGGAACTGACGGGCATAAACAGATCGGCTTCAAAGAACTCAAGATTGTCGACCCGAACTATCAATACAACAATATCAGGACAGACCGAACTGGCACAGCTTTTGAAAGCCTATCGTCTACGAATGCCTTGTCGACCACAGCCACAGGAGGCCTTACCTACGTACAAGCGGGAAGTGGCACTGTAGCGAAAATCTCTTTACCATCGTTAAAAGAATTCCTACAGAATGAGAATATGGCGATCAATAAAGCAGAATTGGTAATCGAAACATCGTCCAAAACCACCGGTATGTATGCCATACCGAGTTCTTTAATACTTTTTGTAGCCGATCAAGATGGAGTACCTATTTCGTTTCTGCAAAATTCGTATGGAACAGGAATGCAACAAGCGGCATTTGTAGCTGGGAGAGAGTTCGGGCAGAACGGCACATACACATTCAATGTGATGGCATATTTGCAAACGCTTAAATCAACAACTACATACGACAACACATCATTCTATCTGAGTGCGGCCAGTCTTGACTTGTTCAGCACTTTTAATACTGCATTTATCGAGTTGGAAAATGCAAAACCCAAAATAAAATTGAATATATTGTATACTAAATTTAGATAATTTATGAATAAGAAAAATTGGCTATTGTTATTCTTTGCCTGTGCTATTGCCTTCACGTCGTTCAACTCTTGTAGCAAAGATGATGATGACGATACAACGGATGACGGCCCTACCGAATGGACAAGATCAGTTGTATTTGACGGCCAACGCCGCAGTGGTGCTGCCTCATTCAATATTGATGGTTCAAATGCCTATGTCGTTGGCGGGTATGTGAACGCTACTGTCGGACTAGTATCTGACGGATTTAAATTTGATGGTTCTGCATGGTCTACGATCGCTGCATTTCCGGGCGATGCACGCCATGAAGCCGTAGGTTTCGCTATCAACGGCAAAGGTTATATTGGTACTGGCCGAAATTTAGATAACGAAGATTTCAACGATTTCTACAGCTACGACCCGTCTACCAACACGTGGACGCAAATTGCCGATTTCCCGGGAGAAGCTCGTTATGGTGCGGTTGCTTTCACTTTGGGAAATTATGCTTATGTAGGTCTCGGACGTGAAAAAGCCGGTGCAACGGACTTCAGTAATTTCTACCGTTACGATCCTTCCAGCGACACGTGGACACGTATAAATACATCTTTCAAATACAAAAAAGCGTATGCTTTTGCGTTTGTAATTGGCGATAAAGCTTACGTGGGTGGAGGAAACACGGGTAGCAGTGCGTTGCCGGAAGATTTCTATTCGTTTGACGGAACTAATTGGACGTCACTAAACGATTTGAACCGCAGTGACGACAATTATACTTACGATGCCCGCAAATACAGTGCAAGTGCATTCACTATTGGCAATTACGGTTACGTGGTTAGCGGTCGTAACGCCAGCACCGTAACTAGTACCGTATGGAAATATGAGCCATCCTCAGATTCTTGGACCGATAAACATCAGGCTCTTTCTACTGACCCTCGGGAAAAAGCAGTTGGTTTCTCACTGAATGGTAAAGGTTACGTCACAACAGGTTTGAACGGAAGCACCGTTTACGACACTACATTTGAGTTTGCTCCTGTTCGTTAGTTTATACAAGGAATAAGTAAAAAAGGAGCTGTACATTAAAGTCAGCTCCTTTTTTATGCTATCTAATCTTATGTTTTTATGCAAAATGCGGCAACGCCTTCTCTATACGCTTTATAACCTCATCTTTACCTAATCTCTCCGCAATTTGGAATACATCTGGCCCAAATTTTCTACCCACTAACATAATCCGAAAAGGCATCATCAGCTCACCGATTTTCATACCTGAATCAGCAACCTTATTTTTGAAAAAAGGTTCTAGAGAAATAGCGGTCCATTCCTGCATCGTCTCAAATTCTGCTGCTATATTTTGAAAAAAGGCTGTTTTATTTTCATTCCACTTGGGTTTTACTGCATCCACATCATAGATGTCAGGTATAGTAAAGAAAAAAGAAGCCTGTTCCCAAAAATCTTCGACAAAGGTCATGCGTTCCTTCACCAAAGCTAATACTTTCAATACATAATCTGACGGACGTGAAGTGACCTCGTGTTGATTTAACACCCCCTCTATCTGCGGTAAGATCTCGGTATTATCTGTTTTCTTTATCCATTCGTGGTTAAACCACTTGGCTTTCTCGAAATCGAATTTTGCACCGGCCTTACTAACTCTATCGACTGAAAACTTCGAAATGAGTTCTTCGATACTAAAAATCTCTTGCTCGGTTCCGTCATTCCAACCCAAAACAGCCAACATGTTGATAAAAGCCTCCGGTAGGAACCCCATTTCGCGGAATCCTTTGGTAACGTCTCCCGATTTCGGGTCGGTCCAGCTCATGGCATATACCGGAAATCCCAATCGGTCGCCATCGCGTTTGCTAAGCTTACCATTTCCATCTGGCTTCAAGATAAGGGGCAAATGTGCCCAGTAGGGCATTTTATCCTTCCATCCCAGATATTCCCATAGCAATATATGCACGGGTGCTGAGGGAAGCCATTCTTCACCGCGGAAAACATGCGAAATTTCCATTGCTTTGTCGTCAACCACAACAGCCAGATGATATGTTGGCATCCCGTCTGCTTTCAGCAAAACTTTATCATCTATCAAGCTCGTTTCAAACGCTACACGTCCTCGAATCATGTCTTCAAAAGAAACAGTGCCTTCTAAAGGCATTTTAATACGAATCGTGTGGGGATGCCCATCAGTTAAAAGTTTTGTCGTTTCTTCTTTGGTTAAGCTTAACGAATTACGCAATTGCAAACGGTTTTCATGTGAATACCGAAAGTTCGGTTCGTCCTTACGGCGTGCATCTAGTTCTTCTGCTGTATCAAATGCATAATAGGCGAATCCGTCATTCACCAATTGTTCTGCATACTGTCGATAGGACGCTTTCCGCTCACTTTGCCGATAAGGGCCATATTCACCTGGTTTATTTGGTGTTTCATCGGGTGTAAGCCCACACCATTCCAAACATTCATTGATATATTCTTCTGCCCCTGGTACAAATCGAGTTTGATCAGTATCTTCAATTCTCAAAACAAATTCCCCCCCATGATGGCGAGCATACAGATAATTAAACAATGCCGTGCGTACACCGCCGAGGTGTAAACCGCCTGTAGGGCTTGGCGCAAAGCGCACTCTTACTTTTCGTTGCGAACTCATAGATGCAAAATTACACATTTTAGGAATGGCAAAAAATCCCTATTTTGCACACTATTAGATATGAATCAGGACAAGCTATATCAATATAATAATAAACAGCGTTGGAAATTCTTTCTTTTCGTGTTTGCCGCTCTCATTGCGGCTGCATCCCTGTTTTACACAAACTATTTAGTAAAGAGCCTTTCTAGATCCGAACGTACCAAAGCTGAAGTTTGGGCGATGAGTACCCGTAGTATTATGACCATGCCCGATGTGGATGATCAATTCATTAGCTATGTGTATGCGGTACGAGACAGTCTATCCATCCCCGCGATAATAACCGATAGCGACGGCAACATCATCTTTTGGCGGGACCTTGATCCTAACAAAACCAATATCCAAGAACAAGTCGATTCTACCAACAACGATTTAGAATACGACCCCGGTTATTTCGAAAAACAATTGGCACGCATGAAACGGAATCACGCACCTATTGCGCTCCCATTGGACACCGGGGAAACATGGTCTGTTTATTACTTAGATTCCCTTGCATTACGTCAATTACGTATTTTCCCTTACCTCCAACTCTCCCTAATTGCTATTTTTCTGATCATCGCCTATACGGTTTTTAATTCTATCAAAAAATCTGAACAAAACTTAGTATGGGTAGGTATGGCGAAAGAAGCTGCACATCAACTTGGCACCCCCATATCTTCATTAATGGGATGGTTAGAGCTTGTGCGCATTAAATTCAATGCTGAGGATGATAGTGCCCTAAATGAAATGGAAAGAGATGTAAAACGTCTGGAGATTGTTGCAGATCGCTTCTCGAAAATAGGTTCTATCCCTTCCTTAACCAGCCATGTTGTTCATCAAGTTATCCATGATTTCGTCCAATATTTTAAAGTGCGAACCAGCGAGAAAATCATGTTTGAAATTACGGGGGATCAGACTGTTGAAGCGAAATTGAACATTCCATTATTCGATTGGATTATCGAAAACTTACTAAAAAATGCAGTGAATGCCATTGAATCCGAAGGAAAAATAACGATTAACATCATCGACAACATTGCAAAAGAGGAAATTTTTATAGACATTAGCGATACCGGAAAAGGCATTCCGAAATCAAACTTCGATGCAATTTTCCAACCTGGTTTTACAACACGTAAACGTGGTTGGGGATTAGGGCTCAGCTTAACAAAACGTATGGTCGATTATCATCAAGGTCAAATATTTGTTAAGGAATCTGAACTAGAAAAAGGAACAACATTTAGGATTATACTTAAAAGTAATTTACGCTATGAACCCACTCAAGTCTGATGAATATCCTGCAATATACAGTGATTACATAGAAAATGTAGTTGGACCTGTTATGGAAGAATTACACCAGCAGGTGGAAACTTTCCCTGAATTTATCCGAAATATCCCGGAAGATTTGGGCAATTATACCTATGCAGAAGGGAAATGGACAGTCAAAGAGGTACTATGCCACATCTTGGACACCGAACGGGTTATGGCCTATCGTGCCTTACGATTTGCTCGCAACGACATGACAGAACTAGCTCCTTTTGAACAAGACGAATTTGTACAACATGGACGTCACAACGAACGCTCTTTGGACAGCATAGAAGAAGAGTTCATCCATCTCCGAAACGCGAATCTCGTGTTATTCAACACCTTCAACGAAATAGAACTAGAGCGAAAAGGTATGGCTTCAGGTAGACTCATCACCGTTAAAGCTTTCCTTTATGTGATTGCAGGTCACCTAGCACATCATCGCATTATTTTAAAAGAACGCTACCTTAACAATGAGAATGTCGAAAATTTGGTTTAAAGATTATACGCTGGAGGAGATTAACAGTATTTTCCAAAAATTTATGACAGGTTATCTCCACATCCAGGCAACGGAGGTACGAAACGATATGCTGATTGCCTCGATGCCCATATCTGACAAAGTCAAGCAACCGTTCGGGATTTTACACGGCGGAGCGTCTGTAGTATTGGCAGAATCTGTTGGGAGTATCGCGTCCAATCTCATTATTGATCCGCAGCGCTTAGTAGGTGTGGGAATGGAAGTAAACGCTAATCATTTGAAATCCGTTGCAGCGGGCACACTATATGCGTATTGTTCTCCTCTTCATATTGGAAAAAAAAGCCACGTCTGGGATATCAAAATAAAAAATGAAAAAGACGTTCTTATTTGTATTTCTCGACTGACGGTTGCGATTATAGATAAACCTTCTTAAAAAAAATAAAAATTTTTAAAACTATATCATCATCTAAATTGTACTATATACAAATACCATTCGATATGGTTTTATGATACGGTTTAGGTTTTAGAGAGATTTCACCCCCAAATGAAATCTCTCTATTTTTTTTGCCTAAAATTTTGTGAAGTTTTTTTTACAAAATGCAATCGTTTGTGTATATTTTTCTGTTTCTTAATATCGATATATTTTATTAGTCTTGTAGTGAAAATTTTTAAAAATAGACTGCTAACTTAAGCAAACAATTAATTGATGAATAATATAGAAGCACCAAAAAAAACCGCATTCGTCCCTATGTTGATCTGCTGTGCATTGTTTTTTATCTTAGGTTATATAACATGGGCCAACGGAGCACTGATACCTTTTGTAAGGTTAGCTTTTAATCTGGAAACAGATTTACAAGCTTTTTTTATTTTATTTGCGTCCTACATAGCATATTTCTTTTTAGCGCTGCCGAGTTCGTGGATATTGGATAAAATAGGGTTTAAAAATGGAATTGTATCTAGTCTTCTTTTAATAGTAGCTGGGGCATTGATTATATTACCTGCTGCATCACAACTAAACTATAGCCTCTTCTTGATAGCTATATTTATCCAAGCTTCGGGAATGGCTCTTCTTCAAACAGCAATTAACCCATATTTAAGTATTATAGGCCCTATTGAAAGTGCAGCCCAACGTATTTCTATTGTTGGGATCTTCAATAAGGGCGCAGGCATAATTGTGCCAATCGTCTTGGGTAGTATATTGCTAAAAGATTACGATTCCATTGCGGGGAAAATACAAGCCCTACAAGTAGGCCCAGAACACGATGCATTATTAGCAGAACTTGGCGCAAGATTACATGGACCTTACGTTGGAGTTGCGATCGGAGTAACCGTACTTGCAGTTATTGTATTCCTTGTAAAAATGCCGGATGTCGATGTGAACAAGGAAGAAGCTCTGGAGGAAAGTGCTGCCGTCAAAAGAAAAAGCAGTGTCTTTCATTTTCCACATCTCTTTTTGGGCGCCTTCGCTATATTCTTTTGTGTTGCAGTAGAAGTGATGGCAGGCGATATCATTGGAACATACGGTCATCTATTATCTCTTCCCCCATTCTTTGTAAAATACGGAACAGCGTTCACGCTTGGATGTATGCTTGTTGGCTATTTCATTGGCATCGCGACAATACCTAGATTTATTTCGCAACAATCCGCTCTTAGATTCTGTACTATAGTAGGTATCGCTTTTACCACTATTTCTGTATTTACTTCTGGAATGACTTCCTATATCTTTGTAGCACTATTAGGTGTTGCGAATGCGTTGATGTGGCCAGCTATTTTCCCTTTAGGAATCAAGGGACTCGGCAGATTTACGAAAGTAGGATCCGGAATCATGATTATGGGTATTGCGGGTGGAGCAATATGGCCATTAGTCTATGGTTATCTAAAAGACACGCTCGGAATAGATTTTCAACATGCATTCCTATACGCTATGATTCCCGCTTACCTTTATATCCTCTATTTTGCTAGTTATGGTCATAAGGTAGGACAACCAAAATCTTAGTATTTTAGCATAATAAAAACAAACAACATATATGAAGAAGACATTCTTATCTTTAGTATTTGCCGGAGTTCTCTTGTTAGCCTCACAAGAGTCACAAGCACAGGCGAAGTTTCCACCTGCCAGCAGCACAACAAAAATCGAGCAGGGCATCGGTATAAAAAAGGTTTCCCTTGTATACCAACGTCCAAACATAAACGGCCGTACGATCTTTGGAGGGCTAGTGCCGTTTGATCAAGTCTGGCGGACAGGGGCGAACAGCATACCTGCGATAACCTTTGAAGAAGACGTGATCTTAGCAGGCCATAAAGTTCCTGCTGGTACATATGGTCTCTTTACCATCCCAACCAAAGGTGATTGGACCGTCATCCTCAGTAAGAATGTAGAACAATGGGGAGCTTACCAGTACAATCAAAGTGAAGATTTCCTACGTTTTCAAGCGAAGTCAAAACAACTTTCAGACAAAGTAGAAACCTTTACCATCACCTTTGAAAATGTAAAACAGACTGGTGCTGATTTAACCTTAGCTTGGGAAAACACAAAAGTTTCCTTCCCTATTGTTGTGAACCAATCGCAAGAAATAATGGCCAGCATAGAGGAAGCCATGAAAAGCGAGAAGAAACCTTACTTCCAGGCGGCACAGTACTATTATAACAACGATTTGGACATTAATAAAGCTGTTGAATGGGCAAATGAGGCCGATAAAGGAAACACAAAAGCGCCGCATATTAAATATTGGAGAGCCAGAATCCAATTAAAAGCTGGCGATAAAGCTGGAGCGATCCAAACAGCAACAGAAGGCATTGCGATGGCGAAAGCTGCCAATAATGAGGAATATATAAAATTGAATACGCAAGTGCTCGAGGAAGCAAAATAAAAAATGTAAAGGCGTAAGCTCCAGTAAATTGATCTGAGCTTACGCTTCTATTTTACTCCATAACTAATTTTCGAGTTCCGTTCTTCAGTCCATCGGAGTGAGCCGAGACCGTCACCTCTCCATTAGCTATATACCCTTTAACTACAATGAGTAACTTTCCATTGTATGCTTTTCGTGTCAAGGACTGAAAAGATGTTAAATCTGTCGGATTACCGTTATCCGTAGCTACAACAGTTCCTCCACCTTGTATTTCCACATTGATCCACTCATTGAAATCAGGCAGCTCATTTCCGTCCGTATCCACCGCTACAACTTCAAGAAAGGCCAACTCTTCGAGTGCTGTGTTTAAGGTATCTCGTTTACTTTTTATGACAAGACTTACGGCTTCTCCCGTTGTCTGACGAGTCGTACGTCTCACTTCTAGCCCATCTTGATAAGCAACAACTGTAAGGCTTCCGGCCTCATAGGGTACCGCCCAACTGACGTGGAGCTTATCTTTTTCTTTTGCTTTCCGGCCTTTCGACACATCGTTTACAAACAGCTCCACTTCATCCGCTTGGTTATAATAAACAACCACATCTATCGTATCGCCATCTTGCCAGTTCCAGTGAGGCAATATGTGCAGTACCGGGGTTTCGCTCCATGCACTCTGATAAAGATAATAAACGTCTTTCGGAAACCCGGCCAGATCAACTATACCAAAATAAGAGCTTCGTGCCGGCCAAGTATAGGGTGTAGGTTCTCCCAGATAGTCAAACCCTGTCCACACATACATACCCGAAACGTGCGGGTAAGTCTCGAGCAACCGTAAACTCTCCTCATGTGAGGATCCCCATGGCGTATGCACATGATCGTATGCGGAGATGCTTTTATCTACGTTTCCCCCATCAAACGGAATGTCCCAATGTAACGGCCACATTCGTACAGAATCCACCGGCACGGCATCGTACTGTCCGCGACTAGCCAATGCGGAAGTTCCTTCCGTGACGATAAATTTACCGGTCGGATGGTCTTCAGGAAAGCTCGCCCATTTTTGATGGTTATAATTATAGCCAACAATATCAACAGCCGGACTCATTAACACGGGATTGTCTTTGGACATTTCATTATTCGCGATGGTGGTGGGTCGAGTGCCATCCAAGCTATCCACAATAGCCGCCAATCGCGCAGGTATCGCTGCACCCAATTCCGGATCATGCCATTGCTCTTGCGCTTCGTTGCCCAGACACCAAATAAACAACGATGGATGATTCCGATCACGCTTAATATGATCCGCAAAGTCACGCTTATACCATTCGTCCCAATACAGGTGATAATCAAACGTATTTTTAGGGTGTTTCCATACATCAAACGTTTCGTTCATTACGATAAATCCCATTTCGTCACATAGATCAAGAAATTCAGAGGCCACTGGATTATGCGAAGTCCGGATACCATTTACACCCATATCCTTCATCATTTGCAATTGTCTCCTCGCAGCAGATCGATTGAACGCCATCCCCAATGCGCCAAGATCGCTGTGCAGGCAAACGCCTCTGATCTTCAACGGCTGCCCGTTTAAAAAGAATCCCTGTGCAGCATCAAAATGAAAAGATCGTATGCCAAATACAGTAGTATACCGGTCTAATTCCTGCTTTCCCTCCCATATGATAGTCACTGCGCGATAAAGATGAGGGGTATCCGGAGACCAGAGCAGGGGGTGCGTTATCGTTAAGTTTTGCTCCACGAATTGGTTTCCCTCCCCGTCAATACGTAACTTTCCTATCTGCCCTTGTGAGACTACCTTACCTTGGGGATCGTACACTTGTGTTTCTACCGTGATCCCATTTTGTCGGTGCGCGGAATGATTAACAATCTCCAATTGTGTCTTAATCTGCGCCTGCCGCTCGTTAATGACAGGCGTTATGATAAAGGTACCGTTATAAGCGATCGCTACATCAGATGTGAAGAACAGCTTGACATCTCGATAGATCCCCGAGCCTGCATAAAATCTCGAATTAGGCTGTTTGCTGTTATTTACCTTGACGGTAATGATATTCGGATCTCCTTTCTTATTTATATGGTCCGTCAAGTCATAAACGATGGGTACATAACCATTCGGTCTATGTCCTAGATAAGTATTATTGATCCAAACTTCACTATTTTCGTATATCGCCCCAAACTCGATATAAACACGTTTCGAACTTTCTTCTTCGGAAAGCGTAAACGATTTCTTATACCAGCCCACACCCCCTGATAAATATCCTGTGCCGCTACTTCCAGCACTTAAACTATCGAAAGGTAACTCAATACTCCAGTCATGCGGTAAGTCCAATTGGCGCCAGTCCTGATAATCAACACGACTGTCCCGGTAATCAGAGACGGAATCCAGACGAAAAAACCACGCCGTGTTAAAATCAATGGACGCTCTACTTTGCCCGAATACCTGACTGCCTACAGCTAACCAAGCTATCGTGACCGCAAAAACGAAGATATTCCTTTTCAACTTCATTGCTGTGCACCCTCCATAATCGCATCCAATGCGTCCTGATGCAAGACCTGTCCGTTACTCCTATTAAATAATCCTGAACCACCATCTCCGGTATGGCCATTGTCCCAATAGAAAGGTATCAATTCGTTTGTTCTGGCCGATCTGGTCACGTACTTCAGATAATTGGCTCGTGCTTTTTTATGATTGGCTAAAGCGGTTTGATTAGACAGATTCGACCTATATGTCGGGCTATACTCTCCAAGGATAACAGGTATACCTTGATCCACAAAATGAGCTTTCACCATTGCAAACTGCGCATCTACCCAATCCTCTTGCCCCCAATTGGCCACATTGGGAGAACCCGTAAACTCCGCCCCCCAAAGATATTTGTCACTACTACGATCCAACGCAAATTCATAGGGATCATAAAAATGCACTTCTGCCATCAAACGGTTTGTTCTGACATCGGTCGGCATATCCAGATAGTCAATGGCAAAGTTGATATTTGTATTATAAGATTGTACAATCAGATTTCTATACGCATTGCGCCCCCCGGTAGAACGCACCGCATCGACAAAAACCTGGTTATAGTACTGCTGTACCTCAATATTTTCGGCGGTTGGGGTATTATAATTTTCCCGAACTTCATTTGTTCCTGCAAATAACAGATGCTCATCGTATTCCCTGAAATAGGCCGCGATTTGTTCCCAAAGTGCTTTTTGTTTCTTGCCGACTTCTTCCTGATGGTTATACAAGGGATGTTCCTCTAACCAACCTCCGTCCCAATGTATATTGATAATGGCATACATATCGTTGTTCACACAATAATCAACGACCTCTCGAACTCTGTCTAGCCAGCTGTCCTTGATTCGGTACGTCTCTTGGTCTTCGATGTATCCGCTCCATGCACAAGGAATACGTATAGCATTGAAACCTGCTGCTTTCACAGCGTCAATCAAGCCTTTTGTCACCTTTGGATTTCCCCACATAGTTTCACTGGCAGAGGTAGGACTTGCTGCAGATTCCAATGAATTACCTAGATTCCATCCCAAACGCAACTTGGCGGCTAAAGCAATTGCATTCAGAGACACGCCAGTAGATACCGGAGCAACCGTTAACGGATTTTCCTTCTGTTGGACAGTGACAAGTAAAGTTTCATCACCCTGTCTGAGCGTAATCGTCCCTATACGTTCAAAAATGTTTCCATTTTCCTCTATCGAAATAATCTCCTGATAAGAAGTTCCTGAAACTATAGGTTCCGACTTTCTAGTCATCCATTCTCCATCAAAATCAACAACATAGGCCGCATTGCTCGCTAGCGTAAGTACCAATTCCTGCGCACCCTTTTCCACCGTGTATTGGTCTTGACCGATCGAAAACAATACAGATGCCGTCTGGACAACGACTATCTGTCTCGTCAAGTTATCCGCGGTGACCGTAATAATAGCTTCGCGATCAGCCGTCTGGGGATTTACCGTCGCGGTTGCCTCTATTTTATGTGTGCCCGTGCCCCCTGTAGAAGGTGTTAGGGTTAACCAACTCTCCGAAGAGGATACCGACCAGCTTACATTAGCCTTTACATGGAATACCTTGGTATCCCCTGCATTGGCTAGAGATATGTTTTCCGTAGAAACCGTCAGTTCTGGTGTAACGGATTCGTGTTCCTTGGAACAAGAAGGTATAAAGGATATTATTATCCCCCATACAACCATCAAGCAACGCATTTGTTTCATGTTCATCTTTCTAGGGTTTCAAGATCATATGGTTCATGGTTATTTCTCCAGGTTTGGAGACGAATCCCAAATACATCCCTTTCGTATTTATGTTATTCAAGTTGGCTCCGTCAAACGAACCGAAGAGCCATGGTCCTTTTCCATCTCCGTTATCCATATATACAAAGCTAAAGGTGAAAGGGGCTTCAGAATAAGTGATTGTCCGTGTATCGGGATCAATAGAAACCACTATACCGTTCTTCGCAACGCCGTTGTCCACGGCATTCGCCTTCAGCACATCGCCATCCAAATAATAGGAGATCGACGAGGCTAGGCAGGCATCGTATATGGATTGTGTCCAAAGCCAATCCTGCTCTCCAAAATTATCCGGAAAGATATTGGAACTCGCCGTCCATCCACCCACCCAAGATTCGTTAACCCAATCGGCAAAATAGTTCACGTTTGGCGTAAAGGTTTTTCCTGCCAACGCACTTTTCCAAGGAGCCATCGGATCGGCTGTCGTACCGCCAGCTACCGGCTCGAACTTGTATACTTGATATTCTGGCTTATCTGCATCCCTTTTCCCCAACCAAAGTCCGGATATCGTACCAACAGCATCACGTTCAACATCGATAATACGCAACATGTGATCATCGGTAGTAGAAAGCATTATCGAGCCTGATACGGCGAATGAAATCATTTTGTCAAACACGATATTATTATGCTCATCGGTACTATAGGATCCTATAATACGGGTATTGGAACCATCCGTAAACACATAATTACCGGCGTTCGCTCCGGTCTTATCCAGTGTCAGCGAAATATTTCGAATCAAGGTCGCATCGTACGAAGCCCAATCCGTCGACAGATAGCCCGAAGGATCAGACCAGTTGTTTAAAAATTCTCCGGCAAGTGTTGTCCAATTGTAAGGCGTATTCAATGATAACGCCCATTTTTTACTCGTTGTAGTCGATGTTGTTAGATCATCGTTGGCATTGCCCTCATAAGGCGGTTCCGGATCCGGTTGATCTCCTGGCACCCAATTATCTTTATAGTCTTTGGAAATAAAATTATAGACTAATAAGGCAGGGCCTTCTCCAGACAAAGCTTCATCACGCAAGACAGCAAGCTGCATGTAGTCCTCCGTTAAGGACATAATTTTAATATTCCCCCAATCAACCACTTGGCCATCACGTCCGGCATCATGTAATGGTGCAGCATCGAGCATCCGCATGGTATGGTTATCCGTATCAATCATGAACATCCCATTTTCCACCCCGCGTCCTGAAATCATTTTGTGATCTACACTTACTTTAGCCCCGTCTTTAAGCGAGAACGTCATGGAGCCGTAATCTCCGGCATCCAACAGCCATGTATTGCCTTTATAGTCAGGTTTCCAATTCCAGGAATCCCCCTCTACGGTCTTCCCTTCCGTAACCGTCTCCCAACTATCGTCAGTACCGTAAAAATAAAGTGGCCCTAAAAAATATCTACTTAGTTCTTCTTCATCCAGATCAAGATACCATGTTTTTTCCTGGCCTACTCCTCCAGACAAGAGCGTCCACAATTCATGGTCAACGAAGCCTGCATAGAAATCATCGATGGTGAATGTCGCCGGTTCTCCGAATACCATACCACCTCTAGTTTGCACCCCAAACTTGACTTGGTAAGTACCTTCAAAGGGGATTTTCAATGTCACTTTATGCGCTTGACTACGCCCTTGCGGATGATCCCATAAGGGTGTATAACGACTGTCCATCAGACTCGTTAAGTAAACAATATTAGGATTTTGTGGGTCGTGCTCTATTTTGAACGCAATCCCTTCTACAAGATCTCCGGGATTAACATCCACAGCTCCCAAATCAAAATCATCAGGTGTACAAGACCCCATCCATACGCTAGCCCAGGCAATGAGCATCGCACATAATTTTATTACGCGGTTCATCATTTTATCGTTTATAAGTTTAGTTCCAACCATCATTTTGTGTCAAAACACCATTTGATAAGGTAATCTGATTGTTCGGTATCTGCATCAATCCCTTTGTACTGATAATCTGCTGTGCGTTGATGACCACTTGGTCCGGAGCCGAACCACTCAACACATTTTGTGTCTGTGCGATCGTTGCTGCGGCACGCTCCACTCCCTGACGCAATAGATCCCAATAGCGAATCCCCTCAAAAGCAAACTCCAACCTTCTTTCCTGCAATATATTGGTTTGGTTTACCGGCAAAGCCACGAAACTACTACCATAAGCACGTTGTCTGACCAGGTTGAAGTAATTCTGCGCCTGCGATGAGCCTAATTCTGCTGCCATCAGCAAGACATCGGCATAACGGATCACAAAGTAGTCTTGATCTTGGGAAATCTGAAAATCATTGTCTCCCCCTGTATTCGACGAACCATCAGGTAATGAAGTAGGTGTATATTTTTTGTTTGCGTAACCCGTGTATTCTCGTTGGTCGTTAATATCAAATCCGGCAATACCTTCTCCTTCAATATCGATGATCGATGCCACCTTACGCGCGTCATTGTCGGAAAAAGCATTCACCAGTCTCGGGTTGACCGTACACGCTCCCCAGCCTTGTCCGTAGGGTGAAAAATTGGTATTCCGCAGCCCGAGCATAACCAGCCATCTGTTGCCATCTATGTTTCCATTATAGTTTTGGGTATTATTAAATTTTTTAGCAAATACAACTTCTAAGTTACCCTTTCCGGCATACCCTGAGCGGTCCAGAGTGTTGTCGCCGGGAACAGGCACATAGCTAGCAGCCGGCCATAGACTTTTAAAATCCACCAACAAGGCAAACTCATTACTCGCTACTATTTCTTCTAGTCCTGCCACGACTTCAGCCTTGCTCACCGGCAAATCGTCCACCCCGTAATAACCGGTGTAAAACAGGTATACACGCGCCAATAAAGCTTTAGCAGCATGCGGTGTCACCCGTCCATCGTTGTTGGCGGCGTTTGATTTCGGATAAGCGTCCGCCGGAATATTATCCGCTGCAAACTTGAGGTCTTCCACAATCAGTTGATACGTTTCTTTAGGCTCCACCTGCGGTACATTGTCGCTCGTTGGACTTGTCAACAAAGGGACACGGCCAAATAACCTAACCAGATCGAAATACATGATAGCTCGCAAAAACCGGGTCTCTCCCTCTATCCGAAGTTGTATACTCTGCTGATCACCAAAGTCAGTCTCTTCCATTTTAGTCAATAGCGTATTGCACCTAAAAATACCCGCATAGTAGTCTGTCCATGTACCGTCGAACAGGTTGTTATCCGAAGGCGACTGTGCCTTATCAAATCTGTCAAGCACCTGATAGCCCCTTCCATCGGTATGTCCGGTTCCACCGAAACAATTGTCGGATAGTATCTCCGAAGCAACGGTAAAAGAGAGATTGCCATTGGAGGAGGTCCGTTGGTAGCCATCGTAGCAACCGATCAATGCCATCTCTACATCATCGATGGTCTTATAGAAATTATTTTCCAGTACATCGGTCATCGGTTCGACATCCAGAAAACTAGCGGAGCATCCGCTGAGAAACAAGCTCGTCGCTAAGATCGATGTATATAGTATTTTTGACGTTTTCATCTTCAATAATTAAATAGGTTAGAATTTAATATTCGCTCCAAAAAGAACAACTTTAGGTCTAGGATAATACCCCAGATCTATTCCCGACACCCATCCATCGGTACCATATCCAATCTCCGGATCCATACCGTCATATTTGGTAAATGTAAATAGGTTTTGTCCTTGCACATACAATCGGATCTGATTGGCAAATTTCCAGGTGGTCAATTTCGAAAAATCATATCCCAAGGTAATATTCGCAATCCGTAAGAAATCACCATCTTGTAGATATAAATCAGAGAATTGCCAGTTGATATTCGTTTCCGTTACCCGTGGAATCCTGTTCGAAGTTCCCTCGCCGGTCCATCTATCGAGCGCACGGGTCGTATAATTTGCCTGCTTGTTGGTGTGGTTACGATACGACTGGACGATCTTATTTCCCGCAACACCATAAGCATCTACAGATAGATCAAAGTTTTTGTAGTTGACCCCCACATTAAACCCAAAGGTAAAATTGGGCATGCCTACACCTATGTCCACCTTATCTCCGGCATTGATGACGCCATCATTATTCTGGTCAACATATTTCACATCACCCGGCTTCACGTCCGGCTGTAAAATACCGTATCCCTGATTTCGCCAAGATTCAATATCGGCTTCACTTTGGAATAGACCTGCCGTTTCATATCCCCAAAAATAACCTATAGCATATCCGTTCTGTGCCCTATAAAATTCTTCCGAATTATCGTACAACATATTCACTTGACCATGGATAATACCATCTTCAGTAGGTATCAAGCCTACTTTATTTTTGTTGTAAGCACCATTGAGGCCGGCCCTATAGGCTACTTCGCCTATTCTATCATTCCATGAAAGTCCAAGTTCTACCCCAGTATTCTTGACACTCCCGCCATTAATAAACGGAGCGCCGGCGCCAGCAGTAGCCAAGATTGGAGGTTGTACCAGCCAGTCCTTGGTATTCTTGATATAGAAATCAGCAACGACATCCAGGCGATTGGTCAAAAACCGGGCATCTATCCCGACATTGGTCTGTTCTGAGGTTTCCCAAGTCAGCAAAGGATTGGAAAGTCTGCTTGGGTAAGCTCCTGGTACATTAAAATTACCCGTACCGAAAACATAATGTGCAGCGGGGTTATCTGATGTCCACCCCGTCGAGGTATTGATCGGCGAGGCAAACTGAAAATCAGCAATATCCTGATTTCCGACCTGTCCCCAAGACGCACGAAGTTTCAGAAAATTTACGGCATTGCCTGCTGCTTGAAAAAAATCTTCAGATGAAACAATCCAGCCCGCCGATACCGAGGGAAAATAACCCCACCGATTTCCGCTGGCAAATTTTGAAGAACCATCACTTCGCAAAGTGGCATTTACCATATATTTTTCCTTGAAATTATACTCTGCACGACCGAAATAAGACACCCGTCTATACACATTGTCTGGCCGACCACCCACGGAACGTGTCTCCACGATATTGCCATTATCATCCAAATGCGCTTGGCCAGTTGTATTATCGAGGTAGGCATGCGCAAAATCATTAAACTGTGACAGTAAGTTCCAGTTCGATCCAGACAGGGAAGTACCCTGATAGCGCTGTGACTCCATTCCCAGCATAGCCGTAAAGCGGTGGTCGTCTGCTACGGTGAAATCGTAGGTTGCGGTATTGGTCCAAGTCATGGTGTGCCCTTTACCCATACTTTGGTTGACCGTCGTATGATCGGTATTATAAGCATAAGCAGACAGTTGGTACAATGGCGTAAAGCTTCTGTATTCCGAAGCATGATAATTGAACCCGCCGATAGACCTAATCTTCAGCCCGGGAAACGGTTCGATCTCAGCATAGATATCCGCCAGCATCCGCTGCGCATCGTTGGCGTTATTGGAATTTATCATCATAGACCCGTAAGGGTTTCCATCGCCCGTATACCAAGGGGAGTTGGACGTATCGTTGTACGGAATACCAAAACGGTTATTGCCTGAGTATACCGGGGATAATGGTGACGTGGCAAATGCTCCGCGCAGGGTGTTATTGTACTGATTGCCTACGTTGATCCCATTATTACGGATATAATTAAAATTTAGATGTTGACCGATCGTCAGGAATTTGTCCAGCAGCTTGTGTTCAGAATTGATCCTGAATCCATAGCGGTCATAATTAGACACATCCTTTCCGCCTGCAACACCTTCCTGTCCGATATAGTTAAGAGACATGGCATATACCGAATTTTCTGACCCGCCGGTCAAACCCAAATTATAGTTCTGCATCTTGGCATTGTCGGAAAACATATGGCTTAGCCATTCTGTGTCCGCAAGGTCATCCATGGCATCAAAATCGATTAGCGATGCCCCCGAGTTCAAAGCCTGTTCGTTCATGATGGTCTTGTACTGACTTGCGTTGAGCATCGGCATGATACGCCCAACATTCTGTATACCGGCAAAGGCATCTATAGCCAGTTGGCTTCTACCCGAAGTCCCCATTTTGGTCGTCACCAAAACGACGCCATTCGCCGCCTGCGATCCATAGATTGCCGCAGAAGCAGCATCTTTGAGCACATCGATGGATACGATATCTGCCGGGTTCAGGATACTGATATCACCACCCGGGATACCATCGATCACATATAAAGGCCCAGAATTGCCTATCGTTCCCAATCCCCGTACAACCACGCGCATATCTGCTCCGGGCTGTCCGGAGGTAGACGTGATCGACACACCAGGAGCCTGTCCTTGCAATGCCTGCAAAGGATTAATCTGGTTACGTTTTTCCAGATCCTCCCCTTCTACACGAAGGTTTGCGCCGGTTGTCAATTTCTTCTTTTGTGCACCATAACCGATCACGACCACCTCTTCCAGATCAGAAGTCTCTATTTCTAGCTGAATGAGCAAGGCATCCGGTTGCGTAACATGAATTTCCTGTGCTTTGTATCCCACATAAGACACCTTCAACGTGACCGGTAAACTAGCCGAAAGGGTAAAATTACCTGTGGCGTCGGTCTGTGTGGAAACCTGCTGTCCGCCTACCTGCACACTAGCACCCGATATCGCATCGCCCGTAGCGGACGATACCACCTTCCCTCGTATCGATTGTGCCCAGGCATAACTGCTTACGCAAAGTGCCAAAAGCAGTAAGATCGATTGGTGATAAAACTGTCGTTTTCTTCTCATTGTTATTAAGTTTATTAGATTGGTAAATACTCGTTATTTCAATACTATAGAGGTTGACTTTCCCCGGTATCTGACCGTTTTTCTATTCCCTTGCGGAGAGTCTATCCCTACCTGATTTTGATCGGAGACCAACACAACATGAAACACCCGGTTTTTCAGCATACCTGCAAATTTGCCAACACACTCTCCTATGGTCAATGTTCCGTTGGCCTGTTCGTACGTAAACGCTATAGTACCGTGCTGTCCTTTTTCATAATTATAATTATCCCCTTCATCTTCGTACAGCTCAAAAGAAGCATCCGCACCGTCATACACATACAGCGTCAATTCATGCTGAGGATGTTCTCCTGTATATTGCAGTTCTTTTCCGATCGGCAAGATGGAACCTGAACGCACAAATACCGGTATCCGTTCGTAAGGCGCATCAGCCTGTATCGTTTGTCCTCCTTTAAAAGATGTTCCCTGGTAAAGGTCATACCAATCAGCACCTTTGGGCAAGTAAACCGAGCGTTGTATAGCTCCTTTTTCCGTTACGGGGTTCACCAGTAATGCTGGTCCCCACAGGTATTGATCATTAAGCGCATACGTCTCCCGATCTTGCGGAAAATCCATGGCAAGCCCCCGAATCATGGTATAATCATCGAAGAAGGTTTTTGCCGCTAAACTATAATTGTACGCCAATAATTTATAGCGCAGGTTGATGTAGTATACCATGCTCTTATAGCCTTGATGATCTTCCCCCGCTATATTAAACGGCTCCCGGAACGGAAACTGTCCATGGGCGCGGAACATCGGCAAGAATGCGCCATACTGATACCAACGGGTATTCATCTCCCGCCATTCTTCCAAATCATGCGCTTGCGGTTGATGGAAACGTTTCTCCACCAAAAATCCACCCGCATCCATCGTCCAGTAAGGTGTGCCCGACATGGAGAAATTAATGCCTGCCGCGATCTGGTCTTTCATATCGTGCCAACGGGATGCAATATCACCACTCCACGCCGCAGCACTATAGCGTTGTTGGCCGGAAAAGTAAGAACGGGTCAATATAAATACCCTATTGTTCGGATCTGTTTGGCGTTGCCCTTCGTAGATCCCCTTTGCATTCATCAGCGGAAACGTATTATAGTAACGCACCGAAGACCCTAAAGCAGGCTGAAAAACAGCTTTCCGTTCCGACAGGCTGATATTGGAATGCACATCAGGTTCACTGGCATCCATCCACCAAGCATCAACTCCTTTTTTATACAGTTTTTCATTCATCAGATCCCAAAAACCCTGTCGTGCTTCCTGTTGAAAAGGATCATAAAATGTGGATGTGTAGCCCTTACCAATCCAGTCTTTCCTTCCATCATAAATATTTCGAGGATATAGCCAGCCCTTACTGTTGAAGCTTTGGTAAACAGACGACTCTTCATTGATTTTGGGCCATACCGAGATCATAATCCGCATATTTTTATCGTGTAAACCTTTGATCATCCCATCGGGATCCGGGAAACGAGTCTTGTCAAAATCATGGCTACCCCAATCGTGTTCCGCCCAATACGACCAGTCTTGCACGATATTATCGATCGGAATACGACGCTTCCGAAATTCTTGCGCCACCTCCTCGATCTCTTGCTGTGTTTTATAACGCTCCCGGCTTTGCCAAAAACCGAAACTCCATAAAGGCATAATCGGTGCTTTGCCCGACAGCGCACGGTACCCCGATATGACCTCATCCATATGTTTGCCATGGATAAAATAATAGTCTATTGCATCGCCCGCCTCCGAAGCAAAAGAAAAAGTATGCTTCAATTCCTCTGGTAAAGGGCTTTGCCAATTTAGCGTAAAGTACGATTCGCCACCATCCGGAAGCCATTCGATACGGATGTCGTGCGGTTCACCCGACTTCATTTCCTTAGCGATCTCGAAAGTTCCCGCATTCCATGACTCTCGCCATCTATCTTCCTGCAGCTCTCCATCTATCCACACTTTCATATAGCCCGAATACTTAAAATGCAGCCTGTGCAAGCCCGTATAAGGAGAGGTTATTTGTCCTTCATACAGCACTTTTGCCTTGGCCAACGTGATATCATTCGGTAGTTTATGCTGATCCGTCAGATACGAATAATCTATAATAGATTCCGGTCTGCTCAACCATACGCTATCCGGGTGGTCCCGATGTGCGTAAGTAGCGGTCAACCAACCATCCAATCCTTCTTTGGAAGTGAGTTTAAAAGCATTTAATGGATGTAACGGACGTATATCTCCGGCGGTCGTAATAGCATAATTATGCCATAAGAGTCCGTAATTCTTACTGGACAGTAAGAACGGCACCCCAATTTCCGTATTATATTGGAGCAAAGTAACACGTCTACCATGATTATAATTCATGACAGCATTTTGGTGCTGTCCTAAACCATATAACCCTTCATTTTCCTCGATTTCAAACCCCTGTTCCAATGCATAAAAAGAATCTCCATTATACGATTCAGGCCTGAAACTATTGCTTTCCCGTTTCCGCTCACCTAGTATAGTCTGTCCATTTTTGTCCTTAAAAACAATCTGCCCGGTACGTAGGCAAGTCGCCACAACCAAGCTCGCCGTACGCAGATACAACGTATCTCGCTCCGTTTCAACAGACAGCGAATGGATCAGACGATGTAGGGAGTCCACGACAATAAGGCTTTCACGTGTAGGAAAAGGAACATTGATCGGTAATGCCGTTACACGGACAATATCATCTCGGATCGCATCCAGATAAATATCCTGATCCACAGAAGTTGGTAATCCCGCGAAGCTAATCTTTACGCCATGATCTGTCTTTTGGTAGGTCGCTCGATCTGCAGATTGTCCAATTGCCTGTAGAAGGGTGAACAAGAGACTACATAAAATAGTAAGGTGAAGTTTACACATTATCATTAAAGGTTTACGAAATTTAGAGAAAGCCTGTGCGGCATTTCCAGTTTATAATTATTACTTCCACAGCAAACATAGGGGGTATTTTGCTGCACCGGAGGGTCATTTTGTTAACTTTTATGGGTTAAAATGTTAACAAAACCTTCTTTATACCTCCTTCTGATCACTTCCGATAGGCAGAAGGAACTTCACCGTAAAAATTTTTAAAGTATTTGCTAAATTGTTTTGGTGTTCCGAAACCTACTTCGTAAGAAATTTCACTGACGGTCATTTGCGTATTTTTGAGCAAATCCAGTGCTTTATTTAATCGAATGTTACGGATGAACTCAATGGGTGTGAATCCGGTCATTGACAATATTTTCTTATAAAGCCCTACGCGGGTAATATTCATCTGCGAGGCCAGTACTTCTACCGAGAAACGCTCACATTGCAAATGTGCTTCTATAATTTGCGTCATCTTCAACACGAAGCGCTCATCCTCATCAACGACCTCCGCTTTGGCCACTTTTACATCAACCTGCCGTTTATAGTGCTTCTCCATTACTTCTTGTTGTTCGACAAATCCCTTTATTTTAGATAGAAAAACATCGAAGTTAAACGGCTTACTAATAAAGTCTGTTGCACCATGCTGTAATGCCTCAATCTCTTTCTCCTCCGTACCGACGGCGGTAATCAAGACAAACGGGATATGTCTCGTTCGTCCATTCGAGCGTATCTCCTTACAAAAATCTATTCCCGATTTTCCGGGCAAGTGAAGATCTGACACAATAATATCCGGACTGTAGGGATACATAGACTTCCAGGCTTCTTCCACTGTATTGTAAACATCAACTTGAAAATAATCGCTGAGATTGTCTTGTAAATAAAACGCGAAATCAGCATGATCTTCTACCACCATCACTTTTAACAGATGCCCGCTTTTCATACCACTGTCAAGGTCTTTCCGCATCCTAGCTTCATTTCTTTCCCCTATTTCTTTGCGCACCGGCGCTATAGTATCCGGCAAGACCAATCGAGGTAACCAAACCTTCACGGTTGTTCCCTCCCCTTCCTCACTCGTAAACAATATGCGTCCAGCCATCAAATGCACAAATTCTTTTACGATTGCCAAGCCCAGGCCACTTCCCTTTTCTCCTATGTTCCGCTTATCCTGAACTTGGAAATAACGTTCGAATACATTATGCTGCACCGCTTTTGGCACACCGATGCCCGTGTCGGCGACCTCCAATCGTATTTCCTCCGTTTGCGATTCTACGCAACAGTTCAGATAAATATGTCCACCTGCATCAGTAAATTTAAAGGCATTCGATAAAAGGTTTAATACCACACGTTCCAGCTTGTCAAAGTCCACGTAAGCTTCTAAAGGTGTAAGAGGCACATTCACCACATACTGAATATGCTTATGTTGCGCGATACTTTCAAATTGCTCCCCTATACGTCGGATAAACGCGGCGACATCACCGTATGTTTTCTTCACCGTATGTTCGTTATTCTCTATACTATTGAAGTCCAATAGCTGGTTAACCAAGTTTAATAGCGAGGATGCATTGCGTTCGATGATATCTAAGTATTTTGCTTTTCCGCCATTTTTTTCCGTAACCTTCAACTTTTGTACCGGCGAGATAATCAGACTGATTGGCGTTCTGAATTCATGACTCACATTGGTAAAAAAACGAGTCCGCAATGCTTCCATTTCTTTTGCATGCCTCGCTTTTTCCTCCGCCTGTATCAAATTGAATCGCGTCCGCGCTCTCATTTTCTCCATTTTCCTAAAAAACAGCAATATGCCCGCCACCATCAGTATGTATATAAAATAAGCCCAATTGGTACGCCACCAAGGTGCCAGCATCGTTATTTCTACCAACGACACAGGTGAAGCGTAAGCGCCATTATGATCCACCCCTCGGATCAACAAGGTGTAATTACCTGCTCCAAGATTGGCGAGTGTAATTTCCATGTTCTCGATATCAAGCCAGTCATTGCCCAATCCCTTGAGCATATACTGTATTTTTGATTCGTCCCTTCCAATAAAGTCGAGATCTGCCAATAAAAGCGTGAAGGTATGTAGCTGATGAGGCACGCGAATTACTTGCTTATTGCCCACTGCATACAGCCATTCCTTAACAAGCTCCTGTACTTTACCTGATGACATTCTGCCACCCAATATGCGAAAATCAACGATAGAAGGTGGATACCAATTTGTACGACGACTAGGTTGTGGCGTATACATATTAAACCCTTCGGATCCGCCAAAAATCAGTCTACCATCCTTTAGTTTGTATATTGCGCGCTCATTGAAATTGGAGGATTGCAGGCCATCAGATCGATCGTAACGCTGTATCGTATAGCCATCAGACTCCTGAATATACTGGATGCGGGAAATTCCCGTGGGAGCCGTCGCCCATATATCACCGAAATCGTCCATAGCCAATCCTACGATAACATTGTCAATCAATCCTTGAGCAGTAGATAGATACGTGATCTCGGTTTCGGATATAATATTAATTCCCGTCTGCGTCGCTACCCAAATATTGCCCATCCGATCTTCTAGTAAATCCGAAACAACATTATTAGTCAATGTTCTATTTTCCGATCCTTCATCATACACTATTACGACACCCTCCGGAGATAATTTAGCCAGGCCGTTAGACGTTCCCATCCAGATATTCCCACGTCGATCTTCGATAAACTTCGCATTACATGATGAGCTAAAATCCGTGGAGAAGACAGATTTGAAACGCTGGAAACGTCCCGTAGTTTTATCCAATAAATCAATACCACCCGACAACAATCCTACCCAAAAACGTTCTTTGGAGTCCTGAAAAACACTCCAAACACAATTATCATTTATCGTTGTCGAACTGTCGGAAGCATGCAAGAATCGTATAAAACGCCCTTCTTCAAATTTATTGAGCCCGCCGTGATAGGTACCCACCCATAAGTTTTCCTCTTCATCCATGTGCAAACTAACCACTACGTTACTCCCCAACGAATGATTATCATGATTTTCATGCTTATAAGAACGAAAAGTCTGATCTTTCGGATCAAATCGCAATAATCCGCCGCCATTCGTCCCTATCCAGATTATACCCTTTTTATCTTCGACAAAACAATTGATATCGTTGAAGGGTAAGCTCTCCGGATAACCTGCCTGATGTTGGTAGAGACTGAAATAATTTAAATCAGGATGATAGTAACTAACCCCTCCCTTGTATGTACCTACCCACATCATACCTTCACTATCCTTGTACATCGCGGTGGTACTATTGTAGGGAAGTGAAGCTATATTGGCTCGATCATGAACGAGATATTCAACTTCTTTCGTATGGAGATCGAATACATTGATGCCCCCATGATCCGTTGCAAGCCAAACGGTATGATCCAACTGCTGTATGTTGCTGATCGTATTATTATTAACGGGATACGTCCCGCCTAACTGTCTGAAAACCGCGGCTTTTGAACTTAATGTCTTATAATATAATGCGCCGAATGGAAAATTTTTGGCGTACACCCAAACACCGGAAAAACTGTCTATAAACACCTGAAAGTCCGGATTTTCCACCAAACGTTCAAACGTAAATGTGACACGCTGTTGAGGTTGCAAATTATGGCTATCCAGCGACACCACTTCGCCGTGATCCGATACCAACAACAATACGTGGCGAATAGAGTCTAAACGGATGTCCGTAATCTTACCCGACATATCCACTTCACAACGTGTGACCTGCTGCTTCTCTCCGCTATCTCGTGAACAATACAAATCACCATTTTCATACAGCACATAAGAAGCCCTTTCCGCTATGATGATCTTACGAACCTCTCCGGCCACAAACTGTTTATCAACCAGTATGCTATCGGCGTTCCAGCTAAAAGAATCGCTGGTATGTTCATATATACAGTTCCCCTTATTCGTTCTTACCCAAAGCTTTTGATCAAAGCCCATAAACAAATCGATAATCCCATTATTGATCAAGGAAGATGCATCGTTCGGCTTATTGGAGTAGGATTTAAAACGATATCCATCGTAACGGCTTAGTCCTGTATTGGTGCCAAACCATAAAAAACCAACTTCATCTTTTAGGATGGTGTTAATATGATTGCTCACCAGGCCTTGGTCTACCGTCAGGTGTTTAAAGTTAACCGTCTCCTGTCCATAACAACAAAAGCACAGGCACAACGAAACATAAAAAAGTGTTATTCTGCTTATCATTGGTATGCTTCGATAACTTTAGAACGCTAAAGATAGTCAATCCGTGCTACGAAACAAGCGGAGCTCGTATAAATTTCCCTTAATTAAAAGCACCTATTTTCTTGACAAAGAGCTCAAATTCTTCGCGGGATACCTTAGATTTATTTTTCATTTTTGTACGATAGTTATATATTGTATTTACGGAATATCCCAGAAAATCGGCTATTTTTGAGCTATCTGTAATACCGAGTCGTATGAGGGCATAAATGCGCAGCTCTGTATTCAATACCTCTCCCTTTTTAACGGAAATCTGTTCATCCTCCATCAAAAGTGCGTTAAACTCCTTTAAAAAATCTGGAAACAAATTGATAAACATGGTATCGAAGTTAGCAAACAGATCCCGCATTTCGTCTTCCACCAACGTATTGTCCTGGGTTATCTTATAAAGCTCTTCATAATTTCTTCCTAAAAGCTTCTTACGAACCATTTTTCGGTAGTCATCCAACTTAATAATATATTTCGAACATACATTGAGGAAATAAGCGATATATTCTTCCTTTATATGATTTGCTTCGGCAACTTCCAGATTACTGCCCTTTAACGCTCTATTCATTTCCCGAAGCTTTTGATTGAAAGATGCTAATTCGCCGTTAGTTTCCTTTAATTGTTGTGCAGAATGTCTGTATCTTTTTAAATATTTATATAAAAAAATAATCGACATAATCAACAGTATAGACAACAAACAAGCAACAATGAGCAAACTTTTTAGTTGGAGGCTTTTTTCTTCATTTCTCCGTTTGTACTCTCTGTCGATAATCATTTGGATATTCAAAATTTCCGAACTCCGAATGCGGGTATTGTATTTTTGTATGTTGTCTAGTGATGAACGGATATACAAGTAAGCACGGTTAATATCACCGCCTTCCATAAGCAGGTTGGCCAATATAGGAATGGAGGCATTATCTCTTATAGCAAGTCGAACATCAGAGATAGCCGAGAGCGTCAGGTATTTCTTTTCGTTTTCTATATCCCCCATCTTACGATACAGTAAGGAACGGTGAAACGTCACCAAAGCATAGCCAGGCATATCCGATGTTACTAATTTCAGTCGTTGATCGTTAACTAAAAGTGCTTCCTGATAGGCACTATCCAACCGTAATGACTTTTCCAAAATTTGCAGGTATTCTTCTGATGTCTCCGACACGGTGTTCCGTACGCTATCATTGAACATTTTTGCTTGTGCCCAATATTGACTACGTCCCATCGTATTCTGGCTATATTGTCCCAACCCCAAATAGAGTTCGCGATACGCAATATAATAATTTGGAAGTTGGCGTTTATCAAGAGAAGACCTATCCACCCTTTCCAACAAGTCGGATGCTTCTTTATACATTCCCAGCCGTACAAAAAGATAAGCTAATGCCATACGAGTTTCGTACATTTTTTCTGAATCGTTTAATATACGAGCAATATCTAAATTCAGATTTAAATAATGTACTGCGGAATCGGAGATATAATCCTTGTATTCATTGTACAGTTCCGCGTTTAATAGATAGGTATGTTCTGGAATACGACTTAATTCGTTTCGCTGTACTCTTCGCGTTTCTATCCTTCGTTCTTTCGCGTCGAAATAAACAGCTGCCTGCTTTATCTCACTATCCAGCACGTTTAATGTCGAATCCAGCTCGTTATTTCCAAACACAACAGCAATGTTCAAAGACACGATTGTTAAGATATTTTTTTTCATTTAGTTAGTCATCTTACAACACGCGTTCCGCTTAATGCGGAGACATGCATGCGATTTATTTGAGCAACTAAATATAGCTATTTTTTTAATCCTATATACATCTACTACGGTCAAAGAGAAAATACCGATTGGTGCAAAGTATTAGCTTTTCAATCACTAGATTTAAAATCAACAACAAAAGTCCGATTATCCCGCCAAGTGTCAAACGTACTCTTCCGTATACGATTGATGACATATCTAAACCCACGGTTTGGTCCGTTAGACAAGCTATTGTTACAAATATGCAGGAATACAATACCAGGCTTGCCTTTTGGCACTTCCACGGAACTTTCGATAGCGATCTCGTTGACTAGCACATCGTATATACCAAAGGCATAGGCTTCATGATGATTGACCTCATCAGCAACTTTATAAGCAGCATATCCCTCTTTCATTCCTTCTTCACTCCGGTAAGCTTCCTGATTTGGCGCATCGTATGGCGTTTCGCACTGGAAAAAATAAGTGCGTCCATACTCCCCATTCCATAGCGTTTGGTATTCCTGAAAATGCTCATTAAACAGTGCATACATTGTAACGTGATCCCCATGTACGACCAATCCGTTTGCTGTCGTATTAATATACCAACCTACGCTACCTTTCACACCATGATCAGCACGCCATATCCAAAAATGATCACCAATCACATCATTACTATTGATAACAACCGTCTGGTCCACATGTACCTTTCCTGTGCGGAAACCTCCAATCCGGAAAAATAAATCCGCTAGTACAACCGGATTCTCTTTATGTCTGACAGTTGTTTTTGTACCTCCTACCTGAAGCAAGCTATGCGAACTATAATGCGCGTCAAAAATCAAGGAAGCCACAGTTACACCATCCACATCACCAATGATCATAGCGGAAGTTGTATTTGTCGCACCGGGAATTAAAGTAGCCAGCCCGAGCCCCAAAAGGATCGTATTGGGACGATTTACCTGTATAGGTGCTTCGAGTTCGTACATACCCGGGGTAAAAAGAATATGCTTTCCTTTCTGCAATTGATGGTTGATCGTTTGCACATCCACCCCAGGCTTTATAACAAAGAAGTCGTCTAACACATCAAACAACTCACCTTCACCGATATCTTCTCTGGTATAGGACACTCCTACGCTGTTATGTTTCAGTGCAGGTCGAAACACCTTATAACGACCGTCGGTGTCGATAAACAAAAATGGCTTTTCACGAATAACAGGTGTTGTCGGAATAACGGTCACATTCCCTCCACTTTCCCAATTGTTTTGATAAGTCCCCCGATCTACCGTTGGTCCAAGAGAGACGCCCTGAAAACAATAGTTGTATTTTGTTTCCTCAAAATCACCCCGACCTTTGTTGAGGTGCGAATTACGGGTATACCACTGCTGTTGATGTCGGGATCCGGCTGCACTTTCGAAATAGCAATCTGCAGTATAGCCCCCACTCACCCAGCCATTACCCCATTGGTGGCGTACAACACGTGTCGAATAGATTCGTCGTAATGGGGCCGCTTGTGAGACGGCCCACTTAAACGTTTCTTCTTCCATATAGGTCTCCGGTCCAATAACAGAAAAGTTCTCTGCCGAGCGCCAAAAAGTACAAGTTCCGTTCCCATTGGCTAAATGAGGTGGTGTATGTATATTCGAAAGCTGCACATCGTAGGGTGTTTTTCCCAAACCAGCAATTTGTACATAAAATGGAATATTTAATAAACCCGCTTCTTTATAGTCGCCCGGTTTAAACAAAACTGCATAACGATACGGACTAAACTCCTGTCCGAACATACGATCGTGCACGTCATTGATCTGCTGTCCTATCTGCGATTTATTATCGGTCGGACTATAAATAAAGGTATGTTCGCCGAACAATTCGATTTCCAGTCCCATAATTGCTAAAGAACTATCTCCTCTCCCAATTTGATAATAATAGTCATAAGCATTTCCTTCTACATCTTTATCTATGAAAAAGGTCGTCGATATTTTTCCAATGGTCTTATATTCTCCAAAACGCCCTTTTGCTCTTTTGATAGTATATGACCCGTCATACTCTTTTCCATCTACCACTCCACTAAAGTCCAGTTCCAAATTACCATTCTCAAAGCGTACATTTACTTCTTGTGCATAACCATTCAAGCTAAAAATAGCTATACATATCCCTAACTTCCACCATTTATCCATCATTTCGTGTGTTATATATTATCGATTTATGATCTTCCTACTTCGCTATGCGCGTATATACCAGATCATCATAATAAATATATCCGTCGGTTGCCGATTGCCAATACTCTTGACTTCCTCCCCTAAAGGAATGAAAGGTGATATATTTGATCTTTCCGTAGTTATCGTTAGTTGTCCAGCGCAAGTTTTGCGTCAACAGATTCTCTCCATCCACTTCATAAGATACCATCCCATCGGTGTTGGACCCCGTATTGCTTTTCACCTTAATCTTGACCGTATACCACGTGTCCGTGGCAAGCTGTTTACTTTGCCGACCAAAACTATTTCCGCAGTTTTCAGGCATATCCCGATAATATACATACGGTCGGAAGTAGGTTCCCGTGGTCACCTTATTTGTTTTTGTTCCTGTTGGATTATACCACATTAGGCGTGCGGTACCACCTAATCCATTATCCGCTTTATTACAGCCGGTATAACCATTTCCTATGTGAAATCCGAATCCCACTTTTCCACCTCTGCTCCAGTCAAAGCCTTCGCCAAACCGCACCTTGAACGAGAGCTCATACTCCGTTCCATCCGCTACATCAATATTGACAATATTACCTTGTGACAGTGTATTTGCCGGCAAGCGTACTCTCGCCTGATTACTAATAATATCCATATTCCTCCAAGTCATAACGATATCTGCACCAAAATCCATTGTCGCCTGCTCTTTTGTATAAACGCCATCTGGCCTATTGAAATCCACTGTTCTGCTATCTGGGTTACCGGTATTTTCCGACGGCTTTTTAATATCATGATCCGGTACAAACGCGCTACTGGTATTATCTTTACCACAGCCGGTGGAAATAACGGAAAACACAAGTCCGATTGTCCATAATCTGTTCCTATTGCTCTTTTTCATCAGTTTAATTATTTTATTTCATTTCTTCTAAAATCTCCATCCGTTCCTGCAGATAACGTATGAAATCTTCCTTGTTGGCCTTATGCTCCGTCAACCTATTGGCCTGTTCTATTTGTAGCCGACAAGCAGCCAGTTGCTTGTCATAGAGATAAGCTTCCGCTAGGTTGAGGTAAGCCATAGCAGATTGCGGATACATTTCAGTACAGAACTTGAATAAGGTTATAGCCTGCACGACGTTATTTTCATGTTTCAGCAAGTTTTGGCCTAGCAGCAGTAACGATTTTTCAGAGAAATCGTACTTTTCCGGGCACTTATCTTTGTAGGAAACGTACTCCCGCAAAGCATCTTTCACCTGTCCGGTTTCCTTTAGCTTTATTCCCATAGGAATATGGATTGGTATCCGCAAGTATAATGCTGTTCGATCTTCTAACCATGCGGCCACCATATTTGTTATTTTCGATGGATTAAAGTCACTGCTCATGTTACTCATGATAAGAACACCGATATTTTTAGCCGGGATTAATATCATTTGATTGCTAAACCCCTCAGATTCGGCCGTCTTAAAATAGCAATCGATCCCATTTTCATCGGTCAAGATATCCCATCCATAGCCTATAGCTCTCTCCTTTGCACTTCTGTAGCGCACTTGCAAAAAACGGCTCGCAAACTTATCATTGTGCAATATGTGAAACATCCACAGCCCCATATCATACACTGATGCATGTAACCCACGGCTCCCACTATGCGCTCGGGTATACGGATAGTTGTTGCTTGGGGCAAAGCTATAATCCAAATAGTTTTCCGTTACAAAAGGTTGTGCAGCATCATCGAGCTTGGCGAAGCTACTGTGTGTCATGCCCAAGGGTTGAAACACACGATCCTGTACTTCCTCTTCAAAAGGTTTACCAGTTAATTTTTCCATCAAATCGGCCAGAATATCATAGTTGTATGCTGAACGGAGAATCTCTATACGGGGCACCTCCCACCTCGGTATTTGTGTAGCTATACTTCTGGTCGTCGTCTCTAATGCTATCGAATCAAATCGAGGCATATCATAGAACAGCGTATAATTATCAATTCCAGAAGTATGTGTTAGTAAGTGCTCTATAGCAATATTCCGATAGGCATTTCCGCCCATTTTAAAATAAGGAAGGTAATCGACCACTTTCTCCGTCAAATCGAGACCTCCAGATTGTTCCAAACCAAGCATCGCATAGGCAAACAACGGTTCGGAGAGCTCACCTGCCCTAATCGGCGTATGTATGGTCATCGGATCTTCCTGTGCATTTTTTATACCCACCGCATTACAATACAATGAATCACCCTGTATCACGACGTAAGCCATTCCAGGAATACGGTATCGGTGGCAGATTTCTTTCATAAACGTATCCAAATTTTGTTTGCGAAACGTCGAAAAAGCTACGTACATCGGTGGCATAGGTTTACAGGCGGTCAAGAACAATCCAAATGCTAAAAAAAGTGCCCTACTGATTTGCATACAAATCCTTTCTACGAGCTAGCGCTTCCATAAAATAATAGTCGGCATAGCTAATAGGAACATCTATTTCACTACCATGTGGATAATGTCCCGTGGAGTGTAATAACAAAAAACCTTCATTTCCACCTTCCTTCGCGCGGTATTTTCGCATAAGATTAGTTAATATAACATCCGCCCAACCAATATACTTGTTGCGATGCGTTGCACTATAGGACGCCAGTTCATACAGTGCGGATGCCGTGATGCAGGCTGCCGAGGCGTCTCGGGGAGCGTTAGGAATAGCCGGATCATTGTAATCCCAATATGGAATCAGATCCTCTGGTAAATTCTTGTTGTTAAATATAAAACCTGCTATCCCCTCCGCCTGTTTTAAATAGTCTGTTTTCCCCGTATATCGGTAAGACATCGTATAGCCGTAGAGAGCCCAAGCCTGACCGCGCGCCCAAGCAGATTCATCAGCAAAACCCTGATGTGTATTTTTTTGCCTCACGCCCGTGCTAATAGTATCATAGTCTACGACATGATATGACGAATAATCAGATCGAAAATGATGTTTTAAGGTTGTACCGGCGTGCGCATCTGCTATTTGGTAATAGTATTTATTATCCGACAATTTTGCTACTTCAAACAAGAGTTCGAGGTTCATCATATTGTCGATAATAACCGGAAATTGCCATACTTCCCGATTAAAGTCCCAAGAACGTATTGCTCCAACTTGCTGATGATACCTTTTAGAAAGCGTAGCTGCCGCTTGTAACATAATGGTTTTATAATCTGGATTTCCGGTCAAGAAATAACCATTGCCGTACGAACAGTTTATCTTAAATCCCACATCGTGTGAAGTACGATCATCTTTTTCTCCTTCCAAAAATCGCGTATAACGATCTGCATCCTTTTGCCACTTCATATCTTCCGTAAGCTTATACATGAACCATAAAGTTCCGGGGAAAAAACCCGAGCACCAATCCCGCGGGCCTACCAACGCTAATTTCCCTTGTTTGTCCACTGATCGCGGCATGATCGATCGTTTATTATCGGAAGCGCTATAAACACTGTCTGCGCGATCCATGGCGTACTTTAATTGCGACGAAGCAAAAGACAAAAAATCGGAGATCATATCGTCGTCCACATCATACAACAGACGCCGGCGATCGGCAATATCCTCATGCGCATATTGGCGGTGTAATGCTCGATATTGCGTTTTTGAAGCATCGAGCGCCAAGATCCGAATCAGATTCTGGCATACATCCTGCTGTTTCGCTTCCCAACCGCTGATCTGCTCGTAGGGCCAGCTTTCAACCTCCTTTCCCAGGAAACTTGCAAGGTAATCCATCGCTTTACTGATGGATCGTCCATCAGTGGATTCCACATGGAGCAAGTCCATTCCTATTGATTTCGCAGTGGCACACATATCCAACATATGGCTCAGATTATATTCCGAATAATGATAACTTAGGGTACGCCATAGCTCGTTAGGCTGCGTTCCATCGGGTTCTATCTGTGCAAAGATTCGCTTCCTCGGAAAATCGTTAACAATTTTTTGAGCTGCCTCTGCATTTCCTGAAAACAACAGATAGGTTACCAATTGGACATCGTAGGCCGTAGCATGGTTGTTTTTAGCCACATTTTCTGCTTGTCCCTGCTCACTCGTTTGCAACCATTGTGCAAATTCCTCAAACCATTGCTTCAATCCTATCTCATCTTGTTTTGTATAGCTACGCGATCCTCGAAGCAACTGTACGCTGCTAAGCATACTTACAAATGAGTAGCTATCTATAAGTCCTTCGGGCCGTCCTTTGGAACCATTCCTTCCCGGAATAAATTGGGAATAATTCAAATTTGGATTCATCCGGGTATCGCTATCCAAAAACCAGCCTCTTATCTGAATGACAGCCTTTTCAGCATATTTTTCCTCTCCACTATAAAAATATGCCAGCGATAATGTATTTACCGCAGCACACATGTCACCTAATCTATTACGATCATATTGTTCCAACTCAGGATTCGACCGACCATCCTTATAAATATAGGGCAACTTATTCGCTGTTTTAGGGTTGGGCCACCAATAGCGGCTCAGACTAACATAATCGTGTCGGTTACCACTAGGTGCTATTCCTTCTTTTTGTGTTACGGAATAAATTGGTTTAACGATTGCCCAATCTGCCTGTCGTAACAGCCTTTGATAAGCCGGGGTATAACTTAGGGAGTTCAACTGCTCTTTTATCGTGTGCATGTGGGTAACATCCCATAACCATTGTCCTTTCACGCTTAATGTCAACGTGGATAACAACAAGATGACTATCCATCTGGGAAAACAAAAACAACATTGAGATTGCATAAAAATTTTACGTATCATATTTGGGTTTCTTATAAGGTATAGGCGACACAACGCTGTGTAACCCGGTACAAACAAATTTATCCTTTAAGAATACATAAAATGAGGTTACGAAAAAAAAATGAGAACGACCGACTACACACAGATACACAACAATTTGTAGATAAACATATTACAAAAAAATAAAGTTTAAAAAAAGTAGTATAAAACCCCTGTATTTCCCTTGCATATCGTCCGTTTTTGCGCTGGAGACAATTCGAGCTAAAAGGTGGATAAATCGATCTACCATCCACTTTTCACCAACAACAACAGACACACAAATTACTGATCACAAGTATATTACATCAAAATACTATCTTATCAAATCTCACTTTTCTCTGACGCCCTACCTTTACGTTTCTTAATTCTCTAGTTTTGTATCGTTGTCGTTGCATTGGTTATGAGAAGACGACAAAACAGCTAGCTACAACTATCAGGTAACCAAAATTTAATGTAAACTTCTAATCAACTATTGATATGACTTAACGCTATACTATCATCACAAAAAGAAAGCTTGGTATGATGTTGCCGCAGCTTTCAACCGAAGTAGAAACCTAAAAACAACTAATCTTATAAACAAATATCATGACAAGGAAAAGTAACCTTTTACTGATGTCGGGAATATTTCTAGGACTTTATTCCTGTAAGGATGATGTTCAAATAGACACGCCTATTATCACTTCGTACGAAACCGTCGATGTCGCATACATGGGTGATAGTATTCCTATCCATATCAACGCCGAGGGGCAATCCCCATTAAACCACATTAAGGCATCTTTTTTCCGTGGTAATGAACTGATTGCGGAAAGCATTATTCCCGTTAACAAAGGAGGAATATATGAAAGAAAGTTGCCCGTACCATTCGTCAAGGATATCGAAGATGGCTCCGCAGAAATACAGTTGATGGTCAAAAATAAAAATTTCAACTACAGTACTGCACTGATTCCCATACAGGTAAACCGTCCAAAATTCCCCTATCTAACGTTGAAAACAGCATATGGAAACTACCGCATGGAGCCTGTTTCAGGTGAAGACTACCTCTATGCTGTGACCGATAATTTTCCCGCCACCAAACTAAATGCCCTCATTGAGACACCAGCCTATGGCGAGAACGGAAATATTATGCTATTCGGGGGCACTAATATCGGGCCCTATGCTACAGACCAAGATTCCATTCCTTTTCAGATTGCCAGAGAACCCGGCACACCCTATACTGTGTCCTTTGACATACGTAGTTTTATGGGAAAGCCGTTCCTGACACCTTCTTTCGGAGGTATTGAGTTTCCGCCTTACGAGAATAATCTAGCCGCCATAGAGGAGATCTTTGAGCAAGGTCAAAGCATAAGCTTTGACGGTATATTGGATATTGCCGATTGGTGGATCGATCCAACTTTTTTGGAAAACAGCAGTAATGGAACATACACCTTTCGTGCTATCTCCGGCAAATATCGCGTAACAGCCGATCAAAGTCTGAAATATTTCAAGATAGATCCCATGAACGGGGATGCACTCGCTGACTTTGACCCAATCACCAAAACAGGTGGTATTTGGGTGAATGGGGGTGTTGGAGATCAGGGCGGTACGGCGCCGGAGGGACGATTAGGTATACCTTCCATGAGCAACAATCCAACATTATGGAATCCAAACAAGAACTTTGCTATGGCGCCTATGGGTAACGGTATTTATCAGCTCAAACTGACAACTAACAAAACCCTGTTCCAAAGCAACGTATCCGGAAGTACAGCTGGTATATCCTTTTATCAAAACAGTCGTTCATTGGATAATGCTCTTCCGTTAAATCTCGTACAAACACTTTATGGAGCTGGCATGGCTCTAACGCCTGATGGTGGTTCAGAAAGGTTTATATACCACAGCGGGATCAGTCAAAGTAACGGTAATATAATTGCCACGGGAAGTAACCGGAATCTTGGAGAACGGACATTCGTCTTTACCCTTGACACCAATGTTTCGCCAGTGGCTATATCGATCAGTGTAGAATAAATTAGAAATTATGAAAATAAGAGAAAAAAACTTGCTATTTCTATTTTTACTTTGTGCCTTGCCATTCGGTTTGCTCGCACAACAAAAAACGATAACCGGTCTTGTGACCGACGGGCAAGGAAATCCGGTTGTGGGTGTCACCGTTTCGATAGTGGGCGATGCAACACAAACTACGAACACAGACAACGGTGGCCGTTTTAATATTCGAGCCACAGAAGGCAATACACTCGCCTTTTCTTTTGTGGGATATGTCACCGAAGAGCATGTGCTGAAAGCAGACGAAACTGTCGTTAATATTCGGTTGATGGAAAGTGCGGAGGATTTGGATGAAATTGTCGTTGTCGGTTATGGTCAACAGAAAAAAGAAAGCGTAGTAGCCTCGATCAGTACCGTCACGGCAAAAGAGCTGGCGGTCACCGGGCGTGGACTTTCTAACTCCATCGCAGGACAGTTGCCCGGTATTGTGGCTATACAGCCTTCTGGCGAGCCAGGATATGATGATTCCAATTTCTGGATCCGTGGTGTAAGTTCATTCGCCGGCGGTACAGATCCTTTGATCATTATCGATGGTATACCGCGTAGTAAAGCAGACATGAACAATATACCGGTAGAAGATATAGAGAGTTTCTCCGTACTTAAAGATGCATCAGCTACGGCTGTATATGGCGCAGAGGGCGCAAACGGTGTTGTATTAATCACGACAAAGCGTGGGACACCCCAAAAAACAGTCATCTCGCTGGATGCGCGACATGCTGTACGAACTCCACTCCGCTTGCCTACTTCTTTAGATTCGTATAGGACCCTAAACCTCTATAACGAGGCCACATGGAATGAAGACGGCAATCCGACAACGGGCTGGTTGCCGACATACGATGATATCACGTTGGAAAAGTACCTGACTGGTGCAGATCCGGATTTGTATCCAAATACCGACTGGTTGGACCTGTTAAAACCGAACACCAACGTTTCCCGTTATACAATTAATTTCCGTGGCGGGGGAGACCGAATGCGATTTTTCACCTCAGGTGCCTACTATACAGAAGACGGCTTATACAACAGCAATACCGTTGAAAACTATAATGCCAACTTAAAATATGAGCGCTTCAATCTACGTTCTAATATCGATATGGATCTAACATCCACAACCAAATTATCCGTAGACCTCTCTGGTTTCTTCGTGAAACAAAATGCGCCAATACAGACGGCAGATCAATTGTGGAGTATCATCTCCTTAGCGCCACGATATCTGTTCCCGATGATGTATTCAGACGGAAGCTTTTCCGAACACCCCGTGTACTCCGCGGGTTCGGTAGGTACTGCCGAACGTGCCAATCCCTACAACTTACTCAACAATATGGGATACAGCCGGAATCAAGAAGTTACCTTGCAATCCAAGATCCATTTGACCCAACAGCTTGATTACTTTACACCCGGGCTTTCCTGGCGCGGCATCGTAGGGTTTGACAACCTCTCGCAGGGAAGAATGAACCGAACAAAAGAGGCTATTTCTTATTTTGCTGATTCACGTGATGCAGAAGGTAACCTGGTACTTCGGCAGATACGAGGAGGAGCCGCCCTCTCCAATCCATCTGCCGCGGGCAGCTCCGGCGAACGCAATATATACCTCGAAACGGCCGTCGATTATAAACGAACATTTGACAAACATGATGTGACAGGGATGGTGCTCTATAATCAGAAGGAAAGACAATACCAAAATAGAAGCAACGGAATCGAGATGTTACCTTACCGTAAACAAAGCGTGGTGGCCCGCGGTACATATGGTTATGATGGGCGCTATTTGTTGGAAGCGAGCATGGGTATGACAGGAAGTGAAAACTTTTCGGCCGGATACCGTTGGGGTATTTTCCCCTCCGTGGGTGTCGCATGGTGGCTTAGCCATGAAGATTTTTGGGAACCGTTGGAACACACTGTGAGCAAATTGAAATTCCGTGCATCCTATGGAAAGACGGGTAACGATGTTCTGGCAAATGATCTTTCTCGTTTCCCCTACCGTGAGCAACTCAACGAAAGCAGCAGCGGTTATAACTTCAGTTGGACCGGCGGTTCGGGTGTCTCCAATAACGGACAAGGTTCCGGAAGTCCCGGCGACGGTATCATCGAAATGGACTACGCCACACCCTTATTGAAATGGGAAGAAGAAAACAAGTTTAATGCGGGTATAGATATCGGTTTATTCAATAACCGGATTGACGCCACTGTCGACTTTTTCTATAATGAAAGACATGACATTCTCATGCGCCGCAACACCTTACCTACGGCTGCCGGATTACGCGTTAGCCCTATGCAGAATTTCGGTCGTACGCAAAACAGCGGATTCGATATGAACGTCACGGGCACCCAGAAAATCAAGGAACTTACCCTAAGTGCACGATTAAACTATACCTACACCAAAAACAAGATTATCGAATACGACGAAATACCACAACCTTTTCACTATCAAGCTTACACCGGACAAAGCATCGGACAGCCTTTCATTTATTTGGCAGAAGGCCTATACACGCCGGATGATTTTATCATTACTGTCGATCCAATGGATGGTTCACAAGGTTACCAGCTAAGGCCAGAACTCCCTGATCCCGGTTTTGCTGTAGCCCCCGGAGACATCCGTTACACTGATTTAAATGGTGACGGACGAATTGACAATTACGATCAAACGTATACACATGGATTCTTTTCTAACATCACCCCTGGCATCGTCTATGGATTTGGATTAGCTGCGGAGTGGCGGGGATTTAGTGCGGGAGTTTTCTTTCAAGGAGCTGGCCGGTTCTCCACCAACCTAATGAACAAAACAGAAAATTTTTTCCCTTTCCAACGCTCTGTTACTGACGCAGCGTTACGCGAAGAGGCTATGGATCGCTGGACTTATGCAGACCCCTATAATCAAGATGTTTTATTTCCAAGACTACGAACGGCCAATAATGGTAACAACACGCGCACCAGTACCTGGTGGTATCGTGATGCATCCTATATACGTCTAAAAAATGTAGAATTTGGTTACACCTTTAAATCGGATTGGATAGAACGTATGCATTTAAGCAGTATACGCCTGTACGCACAAGGCGAAAACCTACACACATGGGATAAGGTAAAATTCTGGGATCCAGAAGTAACAACACGTTCGGGAGCCCGTTACCCGATTAGCGCCACCTGGACATTTGGTCTAAGCGTAACTTTTTAAAAATGAGCACTATGAACATATTAAAAAAGATTCTTATTTGCACGGCGATTGCCACTGCAACCCTCTATACGTCCTGTAAAAAATATTTGGACGTTGCTTCCGAACTAACAGAAAATCTCACGATCGACGAAGTTTTCGAGAATGCCGCCTATACAAAGCGCTGGCATGGTAACATTTTCAATTGTATCATCGAATATTCGAAAAATGCCTCCACAGCGGATGCCATGAGTAATCCCTGGTCAGCCATCTCGGGTGAATTGGCCTGTAATTTTGCCCGCAACATTATGGTATCTGGCTATACAGCAGGTAATGCCGGTTTTCACCGTTGGGCTACGCAATACACCTATATTCGTCAGGCACTAATCTTTCTAGAGAGGGCGCATCCCATTGCTGGGTCAGGCAGCACGGCTCTTCCAGAAGATGAAGTAGCACGTATGAAAGACGAAGCCCGATTTCTCTTGGCGTATTCATATTTTACATTACTGGAGTTATATGGCCCTGTGCCCCTCGTCACTGAGCTCGCTGATCCTGAAGATCAAGGCATTGATTATGCACGAGCACCTATGGACGACATCATAAACTACATCGACGGCCTACTAGCGGAAGTTCTCGTGTCCGGAAATCTACCGAGTACCATAAAAGGAGCGAATGCCACTTACAACACGGGAGAAATGGTACGTCCGACATTAGTAGCGACCTATGCATTACGTGCCAAATTATGGACCTATGCCGCATCTAAACTATTCAACGGTGGATTCCAAGAAAGCTTGTCCGTAACCAACACTGACGGTACCCGTTTGTTTCCGGATTACAACCCAGAAAAATGGCAAACGGCTAAAATCCGCTTGGAGGAATTTCTCGATTACGCACATGGTCTTGGCCATAAATTGCACATCGAATATTATCCCGAGGATTCGGGTAATCCGGGTGTTCGCGACATCAATCCGCACGAATCCGTATATGAGGTGTTCCAAAAGTACAACGACGAGATTATCTGGGCGACAGCGTACAACGAATATAGTAATCCCAATGCACAAGAACGTCGCTCCAACCCAATAGACCTATATGCAAATCCAACCAACTTTGCGAATATCGGTATCTCACAAGAGTCGGTCGATGCATTCTTTATGGACAATGGACTTACGATATATGATACCGGATCGGGATATCGCGAAGATGGCTTTACGACTGTGAACAACCCGACCCATGTCAAAAATCATGCAGATGCTAACGTTTTCAACATGTATGCCCGCCGAGAACCGCGATTCTACGCGGCAGTAGGATATAATGGCAAAAGTTGGCATATCCACGCTAATGAACACAACAATCCCAATGGAATTTACCGTCAGTGGTTTGGGCGCGGGAAACCGTCTGGCATTTCGGGAGGAGAGAACTGGCCTCGAGCGGGTTACTTATTCTACAAGTTCAAACATAGACGTATCGCGCAGGGGCGAACATCCATCTCCGTAGATGGCACCGCTTATACGGTATATACTTCATGGTCGAGACCATCGATCATATTCCGTTTAGCCGACTTCTATTTGTATTATGCCGAAGTACTAAACGAGATCAATCCAAACGATCCAAAAATCATCGAATACATCGATATGATCCGGACTCGAGCAGGGATTTCGGGTTATGCAGAATTAGCCGCCAATGGAGTAAAGACCACTGTCATTGGCAACAAGGAGGCCCAGTTTAAGGCTATTGTGCAGGAAAGACATGTGGAACTAGTCGGCGAAGGACAGCGTTGGTTTGATATGCGACGTTGGATGATCGCTGATCCAGAGGCCTCTAATCAACCAGACAAAGGCGGTGTAGACGGTGATATTACGCGTATGCACGGCATGAATATGAACGGATTCGATAACGTTCCCATGACCATCGGTAATGAAACAACCCCGATACGTGATCTGGGTTCGTCAGATTCCTATTATCGTCGTACCCGTCTGGAAGAGCGTCGTTGGTTAAAGCAGTATTACTGGTATCCCGTTCCCCAAAATGAAATCAATAAAAGTAAAGGCCAACTACTCGTTCAGAATCCACTATGGCCTGCCGTAGTTGCTGCAGAATAACATTATCTTTATTAGTTTTATGTAAAAGCCTCGGAGCGATTGCTTCGAGGTTTATTTATTTTTACCCGTTGTGCACGATGATTTATGGATAAAAAAGTGAAAATAAGATGTATTTATAGTGGATAGTGTTAACTTTCCTGAAAGAACTGCAGAAAAAACGTAAATATTTCCGAGATTTACCGAACGGTCGACGATGTTTGGCATTCCCTTCTTACCAGAAAGGGAATGGTTCTTTCTATCTTGTGATTACTTTTTCATAACAAGTGATCCCTTTTTTCCATCCGGTGATTCCTTTACGGGAAAAAGGGAACGGTCTATACGATAACGTATCCCCTTTGCGCGATCAGGTGATCGCTTAGCCGTGTTTACCATTCGCTGTATCGTAAATGGTATCCCCTTTTCCGAAGGATGTGTTCCCTATAGAATATTCCGTAAACACTTAACGCCACCAAGTAGTTCCTTAATGGTGTAGAGGAAATGGTATATTCCATCGAGTGATCCCTTTCTGATATCTGGCATTCCCTTTCCGGCATTCCGTGTTTCCCTTCTGGTATAAGGTATCCCCTTATTGGTACAAAGGGAACGGTTCTTTCCGAGGAGTATTCCCTTTGTACGATTAAGTAACGCCTTTTTAATGCGAAGTGTTCCCTTTCTCCGATAAAGCGTTTGGTGTATAGCTAAAAAGGGAACACATTATTTGATACGGTATTCCCCTTTCAGCCAAAAGCTTTCCCTTTCTGGGATATAATGTTCCCTTCACAGGAGAAAGGGTTCGGTCAACGTCATAAACCGTACGGTTTATGGGGCTATTTTGGGGGTTATTTTTATAATTTACAGACTCCGTTTAGATAATCTCTCTAGTTACGGTTCTGAAAAATATGAAATAGATTGTGCTCGTCGATAATCCGCGCTTTTTCCACGGGTGTCATCTCCGCAAATCTCTTCGGCGTAATACCATAATACGATTTAAAGGTTTTACTAAACCATTTGGGATCCGAATACCCTACTTGGTAAGCAATGTCACTTATTCCTAATGATTCGTGGTCGAAAAGCTCCGTTGCCCGTCTCAAACGTAGCATATTAATCAGTTCTATGATACTCATCCCCGTAAGTTGTTTAATTTTTTTATACAGCACAGGTCTGCTCATACCCAACTCAGACGATAATTGCATGACATTGAGATCTTCACTGGACAACCGGCTTTCTATAACGTTAACAATACGATTTAAGAACAACTGTTCTTCGTTTGGCTTCTCACTTCGTTTATCCTCCGTAGCCAGCATATATTTACGGATAAACCAACGCCTAGCACTTTTCTTCGTATAAAGAATATTTTGGATTTTGATCATCAGCAAGTCCATGTGAACAGGTTTGGTTAGGTAATCATCCGATCCTGCACCCATCCCTATCAGCATATCCTCTTCGGAGCTCAATGCCGTAAGCAATATCACGGGGATATGGGCTGTCATTTCGTTACTCTTTATCAAGTTCGTCAGACAAGCACCATCCATATTGGGCATCATAACGTCGGAGATCACCACATCCGGCAATCTCTCCCGTACAATATCCCATGCTTGTTCACCGTCACGTGCGGTAACGACCGTGTATTCCTTTACCAACTCCTGTTGCAAGAATAGTAGAATATCATCGTTATCGTCTACCACAAGTACCAATGCCGAGTCTGTTTCCTTTTCAACATTCGACTCGTCCGTTACTATGCCGTTGGTCAAAAAATCTATAGGTGTTTTTTCCGGTAACACCGTATTAGCTTCCTCCTTTATCGTATCAACAAAATCTACCTTGTCGGTATCAAAATGTGCGTTTCCAACAGGCAGCTCTAATGTGAAGACCGTAAATGAATCTGTTGATGATTTCTCATGCTGACTGCTCACATTAATCTTTCCTCCGTGTAGGCGGATGATATCACGTGTGAGGGCCAAGCCCAAGCCGCTACCATATCGATTCTTAGCAGACAATGGACTTCTACTTTGGTAAAAGAGTTCAAAAATAAAAGGCAGGTCTTCTTCCGTAATGCCCGGGCCATCGTCACCAATCTCCAGGCGTACAATTCCTTTTCCTGATATTTCGGGTATCGCCGATACGTGGATCCAAACCCGACCTCCTTGCGGCACAAAGCGCAATGCATTTCCCAAGAGATTAAAGAATACCTTTTCCATTTGCGTATAATCCAGCCAAACAACAGGGACGGGCTCTTTATACTTCCACTCAATGGCGACATTCTTCGCCCGAATCTCCTCTTGAAAGGACGCTAACACCTCTTGAATAAGTTCAAGCAGCTGATATTCACCCACATTTAACTGCACCAGATTCAATTCATTTTTACGGCTGTCCAACAGCTCGTTGACCAAACGCAAGAGTCTTTGTCCATTCTGCCGTACCACTTGTAGCGCCGATCGACGAGGATCATTTTCCGCTGTTTCCGAAAGCATTTGATGCACCGGTCCTAGAATCAATGTTAAAGGCGTTCTCAACTCGTGGGATATGTGGGTGTAAAAATTTGCTTTTATATCCGCCATCTTTTTCTCGTTGACGGCCTCTAATTGTTTTAGACGTAACTGATACTTCAATTCTCTTCGGGCATTAAAAAAGCGCCAAACCATAAGCAGCACCACCAAAAACGTTACAATATAAGTCGTATATGCCCACCAAGTGGCCCACCAAGGCGGCAACACAACGAGCCGAAGTTTTCCAACCTCTTCCGACCACACACCGTCATTTGTCGTTCCCTTCACCTCTAAAATGTATGTTCCCGGATGCAAGTTTGTATACGTCGCTGTTGGCACATTCACATAATTCCAATCCTCTTCCAGCCCTTCCAAACGATAGGCGTATTTGTTCTTCTCTGGCGTAATATAATTGAGTGTGGCAAAGTCTATACTCACATTATTATCCCGATATGATAATCGAAGTTCTTTTGCCATCGAAATATGCTGATTCGATAATTGATTACTTTCCGGGAGCAGCACTTTATTGTGTACCCGCACTTCAGAAAAAATCATTTTGGGACGAAAACGACTACGGGAGATTTTACTTGGGTAAAAAGCCGTAATCCCATGTGTACCGCCCAGTAAAAGCTCACCTTCCCGGCTGTGGCATACTGCTCCAACGGAGAATTCATTCCCGTGCAATCCATCTTTTAAATTATACGATACAATCTCATCTGTCGACGGATCGAAAGCGCAAATACCCTTGTTCGTACTCAACCATAATATACCATCCTCTTCTGCTATTCCCACAACATTATTCCCCGGAAGCCCGTTCTCGGTTCCTATTCTTCTGAAATCTTTCGTGGCATATCGAAATTCATTTAAACCGTCCATAGACGTCCCTATCCATAGCCTCCCTTTTTCATCCTCATAGACACTCAATATAACGTTTCCGCTGATGCTATGGGAATTATCCGCTTGGGGGTGAAAGACATCAAAACGATCTGCTCCTGCCCATTTAACATGCAGTCCATCTTCTGTTCCCACCCATAAGTTTTCGCGGCTGTCTAGATAAACGATTCTAATCAGATCAGAACCTAAGTGATATTGCGCTTTACCGGTAGATCGATAACTTTCAAAATACCCTTCCGTTCCCGCTTTCTTTACGTTCAATCCGCCACCATAAGTTCCTATCCAGAGGTTTCCTGCTTTATCCTCCGTAATTGAATAAACGTTATTATTAGATAAGGAGGATATATCATCTGGATCATGTTTATAATGCACAAAGCCCTGCGCGTCTTTCTTGAGCAAATTTAAACCACCGGTGTACGTTCCCACCCATAGATTGTCCTCGCTATCCAGATAAATATGTTTCACATGGTTGTTCGTCAAGGAGCGCGGGTCCTCTCTTTTATGTTTATAATGTCGTTTCACCCGTCTGTCAATTGTCATGTAATCCAATCCACCGCCCTCGTAGCCAATCCAAAATCCACCTTGACGGTCCTGTACAATACCGCTTACAACGCTGTAAGACAGATGGTCATCTTGTCCGTTTTTCCCATAATGTCGGAATTTTGCCAGATCTCGATCGAAAATACTGATCCCGCCGTAGTATGTCCCCACCCATATCGAACCTCGTCGATCCTGAAAGATTGGACGGATCGAATTATCGGCTAATGAATAGGTATCATGTTCATCTTTAAGGAAGGTAACAAAACCAAGTTTTTCATCATAATAGTTTAATCCATTGATCGTGCCAATCCAGTATCCGCCTTGCCTATCGCGAACTAAACTTCGCACATCGTTGCTACTTAGTGATGCCTGTCGGTTTCCTGCAGAGCCGTCGTTTGTGATATAACGAAACGTATCTTTCTCTTCCTCATATACATTAATTCCGCCTTCTTTGGTGCCCATCCAAAATATTCCGGGTTTCATCTCGTAGACAAAACGGACATCAGCACTGTTTAATGCGCCCCTTCGCTGCTGGATATCATAGATAAGTTGGGGAGTTGACTGTCTAGAAAGTCCTTCGAATACATATACGCCGTTTGTCGTACTCAGCCAATGTCGACCTCGACTATCCTGATAAACCTGTTGGACATTCCCCGAGCCCGGAGGGAAAGTATGCCCCGCAATGTTTCTACCATTAAAGACTAAGAAACATTGTAGTTGATTTTCAGGGTTGGATTTTAATAAAAACAGCCCTGCACTAGAACAAAACCAGACATTACCATTACGGTCCTGATCAATAGCATAGATAAACGGCTCGGGTGATCCTCTCCCTACAAGTGGAACCCTTAAAAATCGATCAGATTTCCGATCATACAAGTTAATACCTTGCCCCGTACCTATCCAAAGTCTGTTTTGATTGTCTTCAAAAATAGCCGTTACATAATTATCCGACAGCGATGTGCTATCAGAAAGTACATTTCTATATGTAACAAACCGATGCGCATCATACTTGTTTAGCCCGTCCCGTGTTGCAATCCACATCAAATCCAAATGATCCTGTGCTATTGCAAAAATGGTACTTTGCGACAAACCGTCTTTTGTCGAAACGTGCACAAACTTTACCTGATCAGCAAAAGGCTGCGCATGTAAAAAGTCGCTCATTAAACAGAGACATAACAGTAGTATTTTTAGGATTATCTTCATCGTCAGCTCGCGGCGGAATAACGCACGCCGAGGTGTCAAATTAATCAAAAATTTCCGTTTTTACGCAAAAGTGCCTCTAAATAATAATAGTCTGCATAGATCAACGGGACATCTACTTCCGAATGATGCGGTTTAGAGCCGGTGCTATGTGTCAATAGGAAGCCGCTGTTTGTACCTTTCGCATTCCTATAGTTGGCAGTCAAGGAAGTTATGATACGATCGGCTAGCTTCCTTAAAACAGGTTTATCGGAAATCAGATGGTCAAGTTCGTATAGTGCGGACGCCATAACAGCGGCTGCAGACGCATCTCGCGGCTCATTAGGAATAGTAGGAGCATCAAAATCCCAATAGGCGACACCATCTTCGGGTAATCTTTCTGACAACCAAGAAAAAAGAGCCAAGGCTTTTCCCAAAAAACGCTCTTCTTTCGTTTCACGGTAACACATCGTGAAGCCATATAAAGCCCATGCCTGTCCTCTAGACCATGTCGACTCATGCGCATAACCCTGATGGGTATGTCGGTGTTTCACCTCACCTGTTTGGGGATCATAGTCAACCACATGATAACTTCCTCCATCCGGTCGAAAATGATTTTCGAGGGTTTTGTCGGCATGTGATAAAGCTATCCGATAATAGGTCGAATCCCCTGTTAACTTCGTCGTCGCAAATAACAGTTCCAAGTTAAGCATATTGTCAATGATCACCGGAAATTGCCATTTATCCGTATTATGATCCCAAGAACGGATACAGCCCACCGTGGGATTGAACCGCGAAGAGAGCGTCTTCGCTGCATGGATAATGACGTCGCGGTAATGGCTATCGCCTGTTAGCTGATAACCTTTACCAAAGCTGTTGTACACCTTAAAGCCCATATCGTGCGTTCGTCCATTGTCCTTTTCTCCTTCTATTCTCGCCGTAGCCGTTTTTGCCCAGTCTTTCCACGATTTGTCCTTGGTTAATGCAAACATCTGCCACAGCACACCTGGATAAAAACCGCTCGTCCAATCGCCCCTACGCACCAGTTGCAATTCACCTTTTTCCATCGTACGCGGTGAGACCCCTATTGAATCCTTTACCAATTGTTCCGTATATTCTACCAAATGACGGAGCTGCTCCGCCGCATCCGCTACGATCTTCTCGTCCTGCCGAGATTGTCCCCATCCCGAGAAAGAATAGCAGACAAATATTAGACACCATATATACTTGTTCATATTAATCGATTTGAATAGTACGTCTAAACGCGGTAGAAAAAATGTCGACGCGGAACTGTTCCTGGATATTATCCACCAAATTAATATTAACAGACCGCCGTCCCGTAGCCGCCGTATTATTTAAAAGCTTGAGATAGATTTTAGCTTGTGCTTTCTTGGCATTAGGAAAAACCAATTGATATTTGCCCTCTACAGGATTAAGCACTTGTCCTGTTTCGTCGACGACTTCAAAGTCTTCTCCCCGGACTGCCGGAACTGCAGTTTCTGCTAAATCTCCCGTACTGACTTCATACGTTGCAACCGCATTATAATTACGCTCAAATTCTGAATAGAACTGCACCGGTAGCTCCAATAGCGTCGTCTGCTCGCTATTCACCGTCATCGCACTGTTATTATTCGGCACATAAACAATATAATAATGGTGTTCATATTCCGATAAGCCTGCGGGATAGTCTCGATCCTCGCAGCCAACAAAAAGAGTTGTCAATATACAGGCCGTGAAACCAAACGTAAGGCCAAGCATTATTTTATTTATTATTGTCTTCATATTATTTCCAATTAGGGTTTTGTGTAACATTTCCTCCACTCAGCGAGATTTCGTTCAATGGCACAGGATAAAGATAATCTTTTGCAGTATCAAAGCGTCGTGTCGAAGCCGCCTCGACCACGACAACCTCATCGTCATTCAAATTTAAATTGGAAACGTCCGCACCTTCCCAATCTGTTTGATTGTATTTAGCCCCCAGTATATGCTGGGTTAATACGATTTCTGCCAACTTCCAACGTATAATATCTGTATACCGAAATCCTTCTAAGGCAAGTTCCACTGTGCGCTCGCGCCGTATCTCCTCCAGCATATTCAGCTGGTGATTGGCCACAAACGCATTTGTCAATTCCACGTTCATCCCCACCCGGCTCCGCAATGCATTAATGGTACGGTTAAGGTCACTATCGGATATCTCACCGTCCAATTCATATTTTGCCTCGGCATATGTTAATAAAACCTCCCCATAACGGATCAGAATTTTATCCGTTGTTCCAGCACTATTAATTTGCCAATCTTCTGCACTAAATCCTTTTTTCGTTGCATAACCTGTGCGAGAGCCTAAAGTTGTAGTTGGTATCCACGGCCCTTTATACGCCTGTTCGCCTGCCCGGAAAAGTGTATAGCTTAAACGGGGGTCACGGTGATCAAATATACTATTGTACCGCTCCTCATCTCCCTCTTGAATATAGAACGATGATCTATTTTCTTTCAGTTCGTTGTGCTCATTATACGCCGGAAGTCCGTCTTCATACAAGTATTGACGAATCAAGTTTCGTGTAACTGCCACACGTCCATTCTCCAAATCGCGCGAGTAATTATGTCCAAGAATCAAATTTGATGAGCTTTCGCCATAAATTTTAACAAAAATATTCTCTTTATTTGCTGGGCCGTCACCCTCATTCACAAATAATCTTCCATAGTCTGCAAACAGTACGTGGCCTTCGTTCATCACGAATAATGCGGCTTCTATCGCCTGCTGCAAGTGCTCTTCGTAACCGCTTTCACCATGATATTTCCCAAATGTGCCGAGAAATAAACCGACTCTTGCTTTCAGTGCCTGTGCTGAGCTCTTGGTTACACGACCATAATCTATAGTGGGCAAAGCACCGAATGCAGGCAGCCAGTCCTTAGCAAAATCAAGATCCTCGTATATCTGCGTAGCAATTTCACTTTTTGCTGTACGCGGCATCTCTAATTCTTCCGAGTCAAAGTCTAATGTTGCCGTTACTAAAGGTACATCGCCATAGCGTTGTACGAGTTGAAAATACGCATAGGCTCTAAAAAATCGTGCTTCAGCCAAGTATCGGTTCCTTACCTCATCGGCAACCGACGCTCGCCCACCTTTCTCCAGTATATTGTTTGCCGTAAAAATCATGTCGTACGGATCAGACCATTCGCCGCTCGTGCTCGGAATACTCCAGGCGCCATTGCTTGTCAGGTTCACCGTTTGATTCACATTGTCGTCTGCGCGGGCATCCAACTGCACTCCACCAAGCTGCTGGTATAAACGATTGGCGGCAAATTTAAGATCATTCTCTGTGTTCCAGAAGTCCTGATCGGAGAATTCCGTTTCGGGGAAACGATCCAAGCTACAACTACCCAAAAAGATAATCAACGTAGCTAGCGTCACTGCTTTTATAGAGATGTTTATTACTTTCATAGTTTTGTCTTTTAAAAGGTTACATTTAGACCAAAAGAAACAGAGCGGAAGAACGGATAAGCCGTCGCGGACACATCGTTCGGAACTTCAGGATCGAATACATTCAACACATCTGTGTGCTCCCACAAATCTTGTCCAGAGAAAAATACCCGAAGCTTTTGGATCGCCGGAGTACGAAGAGGAACCGTATAACCTAGCTGCAGATTTTTAAGGCGGACATAGGCCCCGTTCTGAATATACCTGTCCGATGGCCGATAATTGTGCGCACTCGTTTGGTACATTCGAGGGAAAAAAGCTTCTGGATTATCTGGTGTCCAGCGGTCCATATGGATAGTCCACGGTAAATCCGCAGTACCCAACATAGGTGACAGTGTACCTTGATTGATCAAAAACACCCGTTTGGCGACCCCTTGAAAAAAGATGCTAGCGTCAAAGCCCTTCCATTGAAAGTCCAGATTAAGTCCATAGAAATAGCGCCCGTTAGTCGTTCCATAGTTTATTAAATCCCCAGGTTCCTCTGGTGTACCCCCACCGGCGCTGATTACCCCGTCGCCATTTAAATCCAGGTATTTAACATCTCCAGCCCCCGCATTGTTCGGAAAAAACGGTGTAGACACCGATTGTTTATATTGATCGTATTCCTCTTGGGTCTGGAAATAACCGTCTGTCTTATATCCCCATACTGTATTCATCGGATACCCTTCCAATAGTTCCACATATCCTTCGTTGATGATATTTCGACCATCAAACTTCACCAGTTCATTTTGATTATCCGACAGGTTCAATCCGATAGAATAGCTGAAGTCATTTACTTTATCACGCCATTTTAGATCAAACTCCCAGCCCCAACTTTTCAGCTCTCCGACATTAAAACGGGGCACATTAATTCCAATAATGGAAGGTAAATTTAGAGCTGCCAGCATGTTTTTATTACGCTTGACGTAGTAATCTCCAGTAAATGACAATCGGTTCTCTAGGAAAGTCATGTCCAAACCGATGTTACTCTGTTCGACAATTTCCCAAGTTTTCTGAGCAGAAGCTAACTCTCTTTGGTACAAAAACTGTGTCCGTAGGTTGTTAAACACCAATCGATCTTCTTCGCTTGTAGGCACATTCAACCCACTAGTTAGTAGCGGAATATAGTCGTAAAACCCCAAGGAGGAGCCATTTCCCAATTGCCCCCAGGAACCCCGTAATTTCAACTGATCAAAAATACCGTTATCACGCAGGAAATCTTCCTGATCCAAACGCCATGCTGCCGAGAAAGACGGAAATAATTTCCATCTATTTTCGGGAGCCAGACGCGAACTACCGTCGTAGCGGACGGAAGCTTCAAACAAGTATTTCTCTTGAAAATTATAGTTCAAACGACCAAAATACGACGCAATTGCCCATGTCTCGACCAAATCGCCATTGGTCTTGGTTAATGGATCACCATAGTTTAAGCTAAAAAAGTCGTTGGTGATCATAGACTGTGCTCCTGCCGTGAGTTCATCCTTACGGTATTCCTCATAAGAAGTTCCACCCAAGAGGGTAAAATGGTGATCGTCTGCCACATCGAAATTATAGGTAGCTACCGCTTGGAGGTTATTGAGATATCCCCTATTTTTTGTGTTTTCCGTGCTATTTGGATTATGGATGGAGAAGCGTGTGGTATTTGTAGAACGTCCGTACCACATCAACGTACGTCGGTTACGAACAGACGAATAATAATCCTGATTACGCGATCCACTCAAATCTACCGTTAATCCCTTTACAAGGTCTTTAATTTTCAAATTAGCCCGCCCCGTGAAAGACTCATATAAACGTCGCCATTCGCCGCCGTTTTTTTGAATATCCACAGCGTTTATCTGCAAATCCCCGTTATAGGGTTGCCCGGTTACATCTTCCTCCGGAACATATAAGCTTTGGCGTGTACGGCTTCGATACAAACGATTGATGATCTGATCCGTACCATAGGCATTTTCATTTACTTCAGACCCTACGTAGTTAGCTGAAATATCCAAGCTGATGTATTTGTTTACTTCGGTGCTGAGGTTAGTACGTAGCGTATAACGGGAATTGTCATCCGGTCCGTATCGTAATACTCCGTCACGGTGATAATAACCGGTTGAGATATTATAAACCGTTTTTTCTCCTCCCCCACTGACAGATAGATTATGATTGTGCATCCCACTATATTTATTCATCCCCTCCGTCACCCAATTGTTGTTTCCAAAATATTCCCACCTATCTTGCGTTGGGTTTGGACGCACAGAGAAGTTCGGGTTTTTCAACCACTCTATTTGCTCTTCGGTAAATTCCGGGTTTCCCGTCGCATTTAGCCGAGATTCATTAATTAGAATCTGTTCATCCCAGGAGTTTAAACGTTCCGGTCTGCGAGCGGCCACGTTTACACCATAATAGTTATTGTAATTGATAATGGGCTTACCTTGTTTTCCCTTTTTTGTCGTTACTAAGATAACACCTCCCGCTGCTCTCGCACCATATATAGCCGATGCCGAGGCATCTTTCAATATGGATATAGATTCGACATCTTCCGGATTAATCAGATTCAGATCCATTTGTATACCATCCACCAGTACCAAAGCAGACATTGCATTCGCAGAACTGAACCCACGGATACGAATACCATATCCCTCGCTACCTGGTTTACCGCTTCCACGCGTGACAGCTACGCCAGGCAATGTTCCTTGTAAGGCTCCGGTCAAGTTAGCCACCGGCCGGTCGACGAGTTCATCGCCACCAATCTGTGAGACGGCTCCACTGAGGTTTACCTTCTTTTGGGTACCATATCCAACGACCACGACTTCTTCCAAAGCCCCCAGATCCTGCAGAACCACGTTGACTGTCGTTTGTACTCCCACTAAAACCTCTTGTGTTTGGAATCCTACCAAACTGAATAATAAGATTGCTGATTCTCCCGCTTGAATTTCGTAGACACCACGTTCATCGGTGACTGCTATCTGCGAACCATCTTTGACTTTAACCGTGACGTTAATAGCAGGTGTTCCATTCTCGAAACGAACTTCTCCTCTTATTGTTCGCGCCGACTGGGCATAAACAAAATTTAATGTTAAGAGCATGTAGCCTATGATTAGTGTACCATTGCTCATTCGGTTTAAAATTTTTATCATAACATGTTGGTTTAACTTGGACTTTTATGTCTATAATTTGAGGTCTCTCCATACAAAGTTCCACCTTCCTGTGTATTTTGGGGGAGAGAAATTGTTTATTTGAGAGGATAAATCGCTCTACATCGTTATTTTGTTACATCCACAGTAAAGGATGACGAATTGGGGAGTTGCGTTTTACCTCTAGCTCATTGTAATCCAAGGGTAATTGACCCCATAACTGCAGCCATTGTGGCTGCTCGAACATAGTGCTTCCCAAAAGTAGAAATGGATGGGCTATAGGCCAATTATCCCAGTACATGACATCTTTACCAAAAGGCCAGGACACTTTGCTCTTGACATAAGGCACCATAAATTGTATTGCCTTTTCGAGATTCTTTTCACCAAATTGAAAAGTATGAATGGTCGTATCATCGTCTTTTAACATATAACATATACCCGCAAAGACATCTAGATTAAACAGCGAATAACCATAAGGCTTAGTACGTTCCAATTCTAATGGGAAGCTCCCGTCATTTGCCATTTGATTAGGCAACAAAACGGAGCGATATCTTTCATTTGCAAAGGCTAACGCCTCCTCATCTCCAATATACTGTGCAAAGGCTACAACCTGCAGGATCCAGCAGGCTGCATGATTATTTTTTGTGTCTCTTTCCTGTAAACCGTAAGGATGTGTCATGATCCATTCCAAATAAGTCGAAAACCAAGATTTTGTTCCTACATAGATTTCATGTGGAAGCTCACGGGCGTCATGCAATACTTTTAGTGCACGCGCCACCTCTACGAGGTGAATGCCATCAATAATGCCGATGCCACGCCCAGTGGCTATACCTTTTATGGCCTGTGCATATTCCATGGAGGGATTCATTTTCGTTTTCGGATCTATGAACCATGCCTTCAAGTGTTTCAATGAAGCATCTCGATAGCGTGCGTCGCGGGTCAGTTCCCATGCCGAGACCAGTGTTCCAACGATGTCACCTAAGCGCATAACAAGGTTTCGGTGATCTATAAAATTATCAGGGTTACTCAAACCATCTTTCCGGATGTAAGGCCCTTCGGGATTATTCGGATCCGGCCACCAATAATCCCCTTCCGAATAAAAGTCGTGCTTTCCGCCAGCACTGCGTGGAGAAACACTGCTGGTAACCGTTAACCGAGGTAAGGTTAACGCTTCTTCCGCTTCCTTCAATACACTCGCTTTAATGCGCTTTGACACCTGTGCCCTGACATTGACAGTGGTATGGGACAGATCCAAGATACAGGTATTCAAGCTGTCAGCCTTAACCGTGACCACCACATTCTTTCCCGTACGTACTAAAAGCAGCAAAGCTCTACCGTTATAGGCTTGCAGACGCCGGCTGCCATCAGAGGTTCCCTGATCCACTAACAGTTTTCCTTCGCCTACCGCATCGAAGCTAATATAGTTACTTGCATCGAGACAGCGCACACCATTTTCATCAAAGAGCTGTGCCTGTAGCAAAAGTGTATCCTGTTGTTCTTCCAAGACCTCTAGTGCCACCCGTACTGGCTTGCCCCAGCGTTCAGTCTGATATTCCTGTACCAGCATGTCACGGATCGTCAGTCCGTTTTTATATCCGATCGCTTCCAGCTTATTTTCACCGGTTTTAAATTTCACCATCCAGCGTAAACCTGCCGCCGGGAAATCCTGGCTATCGCGTTTTCGCTTACCCAAGCTTTCCCCATTGAGGAACAGTTCTACTTCCTGGCAATTCGAATAGACTTTCACCATCCTCTCTTGTCCCTCATTTCCCCAACGGACCGGCCAGTTGTGTCCATAAATATGAATCATCGGTTTCTCGGCCCAGTAGGATTGAAAAACATAATAGGATTCTTTCTTCTTAAAATCACGTGCCACGACGCCCTTTTGGTTCATGTAAGGAACAGGGTTTTCAGGGCGTATTGGTGTAGAGAAGTCTTTGAAAGGCCAATAAGCTGTACCGGTGAGCCAAGGCATCGTTTCCTGTTCCTTTAAATGCCAGTCAATCAAATTCACCATATAACTCTCGCTCCAATCACCGTCCTTCGAAACCCGCGACGGTCCGCCGTACAAGGATGCATCACCTGCGCGTTCATCAGCAGTAGTACTACGCATCACTTCGGATAACCCGGCATCTGGTGTTTCCGAATGCCGACCGGCATGACTGTCACCTCCCCATTCCACATGCAGAAAATGATCTACCCTTTCAAATTCATTCCTACTCGCTTTTTTATAATCGGTATATACACCACGATACCAACCAGCCCATATCGAGGGTGAATACACATCCACAATATCCTTACAGAAGTCGCACCGTCGAATAGCCGTTTTACGGCTATCGTCCAGCTGATGCGACAGGTCGTGTAACTCTTTCATAAATGCCCTTATTTTCTGTTGGTCAAACTCATCAAAATCGCCCGGCCAGTCATTCTCATTACCTAAGCCCCAGATGATAATGGATGGATGGTTAAAATGTTGCTGAATCATATTCGTCAGCATCCTTTTCGCCTGCTGCTGATAAACAGGGCCACCTAGCCCCCCACGACACCAGGGAATCTCTTCCCACACCAAAATACCTAATGAATCGCAGGCATCCAGGACAATACCCGACTGCTGGTAATGCCCCAAACGAATAAAATTGACACCCATTTCTTTCATCATCCGCATTTCCTGCCAGATCTGCTCCTCGGTCATAGCAGGCCCCACACCTGCATGGTCTTCATGCCGATGGGTACCCCGTAACAACAACCGTTTTCCGTTGAAGTTAAATGGCCCCGACCGGACGAACTCAAAATTCCGAAAACCTATCCGTTCGGAGATCAAGGCCGTATCGACACCCTGTATCACTGCGACTTCTAGGGTATATAGATAAGGGTCGTCTGGAGACCACATATTTGGTTGCTGCACACGGATATCCCCTAGCATTTGGACTTCGGATCCTGTCTGTAACTGTACGCTCTTGTGCTGCTGAGCGACTATCTTTCCCGATTGATCTTTAATAGTAGTATGGATGTCTGCAATAGACACTTCATCTGGGTTCCACAGCTGTGCCCGCAAAGCGACCATTCCATCGTTGTCCGTCAACTTCGTATCCGCAAAGAGATAACGGGCAGAAAGTTTCGGCACATAACATAGATTGACATAACGATATAAACCACCATACACATTAAAATCAGACAAATCCGAAGGAATGATCTCGACATCTCGCGAATTATCCGTACGGACCAAGATCGGAACCAGCCCGTTGAAACGCTTCGCTACATCCGTATTGGAGAATTGTGCTACAGCGTCCGTGATATCAACATACCATTCATCGTATCCGCCAACATGCTCACCGACTTTTTCTTGATAGACATACACCTCGCTCTTCTGTCCGGCACCTTCAAAATGCAGGATCGTCCGGCCATCGAGATAGGGATTCTCGATATCCAAATACGTTCTGTACCAAGCAGGGCCTTGGTAATAATTTTTTTCGGGATGCACCGCATCGATCGCGTTGTAGCTATGTGGAAGTGTTATCTTTTCCCAAATAGGTAAGGTTTCGGGTGCACCCTTAGGTACTGGCCGCACGCCCTCCCAAATGTCACCCAAATCCCCTCGGACAAACTCCCATCCATGCAATAGACGATGTTGCTCTTGCGCAACCACCTTTAATCCCGGTGCTATCCCAATTAAAACAAATAACCATAAGAATTTTCTAACCATAATCATCTCTCGTCGTATTTTCTATTTTATAATCCCATTATACACGGCGCGGCGCAGTATTCCTTCCGAGGTGTCGCCGGCATATTCCCAATACATTGCACCCAACAACCCTTGATCGCGAACATAAGCACATTTAAGGGCGATGGATTCAGGTGTTTCATAGGTCAGCACAAATTCCCCATCTCTATTTATCATGTAATTAGCTTTGGCCTCATCGTCCCATTTTTTCTCAAATCCCTCCAATTTCAACAGGTCTTTATAATCGATGAAACTTTTTACTTCTTTTTTATTTCCCCGTCCGTAGAATGGGATTCCCAAAACAAGCTTTTCTACAGGCATACCTGCTTTAACATGTGCTGCTACCGCTTCTTCGCAGGTAGTCCCTCCTGACAATGGCGAACGATATAAGCTGGCATGGTGATACGGTGGATTGCCGGAATCGTAGGTCATGATATTAACAAAGTCAACGGTAGATGCAATATCCCGAAATGCAATATACTTTCCATTTGCCGCCGAAGCCAGCGTCAGCAATTTTCCTTTTCCGATAGCGCTGCGGATGTCGTGCATCAATAAAGTAAAGTTCTCCGTGTCTGCGGGGGAGGACGAAATTCCTCCTGCCGAACTGGTGGGATACTCCCAATCGATATCAATGCCGTCCAGTTTGAATTGTTCCACGATACGCAGACAATCTTTGGCAAATTCTTCACGACGGCCGGGAGAGGCCGCCATCTCGCTAAACCTACCGCTTCCCCAACCACCGATAGACAGCAGGACGTTCAAGTGAGGAGATTGTTTTTTCAGTGCCACGAGTGCCTGTAAACGCTCTGGCTTATCGACCCTGACTCCATCAAAATTATCATTGACATGTCCAAAGGCATAGTTGATATGCGTAACATAAGCGGGATCGGGCATGACCGCCGTCCAAGATGTCACATAAGCGATAATAACGCCATCCGCTTTTTTGCAAGCTAGGGTAGTTTGCGGATACCATCCAACAAGCACGACCAGGAAAAAGAGGTAAAAACAAAAAACAGCCTTTCGGTTACTAGGCTCCCTTACATACACCATGACAATAGATTTACTTAATTTTTCAGTTTACTGGACGCAAGATGCATATACAACGCCTGCGATAAGAGGAGTTATCGTTCAAAAAGGTGTATAATTTGGTGTAGGAGGAGAAGAATTTATGAAAATCCCCTTATATTCGGACGTGGCTAAAAGGCGTTACCGTATTCCGTTCCGGCATAGCCCTGAACAACATCGCAAGAAAATCGGATTGGCATTTAATATAGAAAAGAAATGAATTATAGAATTTTTAAAGGTGACCAGATTGCAGCAATAGGATTAGGAACATGGCAGTTGGGGAGTGCCGATTGGGGACAAATAGACGAAGCCAATGCATTGGAAATCCTAAACACTTATGTAGAAGCAGGTGGAAACTTTATCGATACAGCCGACGTTTACGGCATGGGAACCAGCGAACGACTGATTGGAAAATTCCTAAAACAGACAGACAAGAAGGTGTATGTCGCAACGAAATTGGGCAGGCGGGACGATGTGCCAAACGGATGGCCTCAAAACTTCACTTATGACGCTATACGACGGCATGTAGAAGATTCGCTGACACATCTCGGACTCGAGCAGCTGTACCTAGAGCAGCTACACTGTATTCCGACTGAAGTTCTTCGTCGGGGAGAGGTTTTTGACCACCTCCGCCGTATACAAGAAGAAGGTCTTATCCAGCATTTCGGTGTGAGTGTCGAGACGGCGGAGGAAGCACTTATCTGTCTCGAGCATCCGGATGTCGCTGCTCTACAGATTATATTTAACCTGTTCCGTCAGCATCTAGCAGATGAGTTTTTTGACAAAGCCAGGGCGCAAGGGACGGCACTCATCGCCCGGGTACCCTTGGCGAGCGGTCTCCTTAGCGGAAAATTCAACCGGTCGACAACCTTTGATGGTAAGGATCACCGGCATTACAACGCCAACGGCGATGCCTTTAATGTAGGTGAAACCTTTAGTGGAATTGCGTTTGAAAAAGGCATCGAATTACTGGATGAAATCCGGAGCATCCTCCCCGATGGAAACTTGGCACAACAAAGTATCAAGTGGATATTGCAGCATCCTGCAATTACGACCGTCATCCCAGGAGCAAGTAAAGTGGAGCAGGTACAGTCCAACATAGCAGCCGCACAACAACCGGACCTCGACAACGACACTCTCCAAAAGCTTAAAGGACTCTATACCGAACGGATTCGCCAAGAAATCCGCGGAAAATATTAACCTGTAATGCGTTACCCCCAAGCAGGACGCCATTTCAGACAAAAAGCCACAAGAAGTGGCTTTTTTGTTCTATTCTAGCAGCTGCTACCATTCCTATTCGCTGATCGTCGCTGCCGATGTCTGCGCCGAACGATCTACCTTTTTCACTAATCCCTGTAATACATTTCCCGGTCCCACTTCTACAAAAGCTTCCGCACCGTCAGCTAACATTTGTTGTACTGTTTGTGTCCAGCGGACAGCTCCGGTTAATTGTGCAATTAGATTCGCTTTGATTTGTGCCGGATCAGTATAAGGTTTTGCATCCACATTTTGGACAATCGGACAAACAGGCGCTTTGATTTCTGTTTCTTCGATTGCAGCCTGCAATTCTACCTTAGCAGGCTCCATCAACGGAGAATGGAATGCCCCTCCAACATTTAACTTTAAAGCTCGCTTAGCACCAGCTTCCGTCAATAAAACACAAGCTTTATCCACCCCCTCTATTGTTCCGGAAATAACCAATTGTCCAGGACAATTGTAATTTGCCGCCACAACCACATCTTCTACTTGCGCACATATTTTCTCTACAGTTTCATCGTCTAACCCTAAAATCGCCGCCATTGTCGACGGCTGTGCTTCGCATGCTTTCTGCATTGCGTTGGCACGCTTCGCTACCAATTTTAGACCATCTTCAAAAGATAACGCTCCTGCTGCCACCAATGCGGAGAATTCGCCTAACGAATGTCCTGCTACCATCGCCGGTTGAAAACTATCGCCTAAAGCTTTTGCCAAGATCACCGAATGAAGGAAAATAGCGGGCTGGGTCACATTTGTCTGCTTCAAATCTTCCTCTGTTCCCGCAAACATAATATCGGTAATACGGAAACCCAAAATATCGTTTGCTTGTTCAAAAAGAGCCTTCGTCTCTTCATTTAAATTGTATAGATCCTGCCCCATTCCTACGAACTGAGCACCTTGACCTGGAAAAATATATGCTGTTTTCATTTATCTATTTATTTGTCTTTTCAAATGGCTGATGAGCGCTCTCCAGATAAATCGAGAGCCGTTTCATATCACAAAATAAAAATATTTTCTGTAATTCTATGGATTTTCATCTAGGTTTCCGGAACAAACGCTAAAGACGTGAGCTTCTTTTCCTCAAAAATATCTTGCGCAGTAGACAACAGGTCGCTCGCAGATACCGCATCTATCTTTTCAAAGACTTCAGGCAGTGATATGACCCGATCATAGTCCATGACATTTTTTGCCTCTGCTATAATCATACTCATTCTATTCTCCTCCGCGAGCGCAATTTGCCCTTTGAACTTATTTTTTGCTTTTTGCAGCTGATTTTCAGAGACTCCCTTCGTTTTCAATTTATCAAGTTCTCGAAAAACAATCTTTTTTGCCCGCTTGATCTTTTCTTCGTCCGTGCCCAGATAAATGGTGAATAACCCCGTATCCGTAAAGAGCGTATAGTTTGATTCAATTGTATAAGCAATTCCGTATTTTTCGCGAACAGCAAGATTAAGGATAGATGTCATACCAAATCCACCCAACATATTATTGAGCAGCAGCAAGCCAGTTTTACGATCGTCATGAATACTATACGCTGGTGCGCCCAGCATAAAATGCACTTGATTGATTGGTTTCTGTTGCTCCAGATGCGCGGACATATTCACAAATACTTCCTGACGGGAACGAGCGGGTCTGTTCTCCTTTACCGGCTCAAAGTAACGCCTTAACATCTTCTCCACCGTTTTTAATTCATAATCACCTGTGATACCGATGACGATGTCATTGGTGTGGTAATTTTGATGAATAAATTGCTGCACATCTTCTTTCGTAAAAGCCAGAAGATCCTTTTCCAAACCCAGAATATTGTGCCCCAATCCAGAACGCTTAAAAATCAGATCCTCGTAATCATCCATAATGGATTCTTCGGGATTATCCCGATAAGATGCCATTTCGTCTACGATAACCCCTTTTTCCTTTTCCATTTCATCCGCCGGAAATGTAGAATGGAAGATAATGTCCTCAAATAAATCCAGCGCTTTATGCAGATGTGGTTTGAGAATGGAAGCGTGTACACACGTATATTCTTTCGTGGTGTATGCATTTAGGTCTCCCCCAACAGCTTCCAAGTAATTAAGAATCTGTTGCGTAGACCGTCGTTCCGTTTGCTTGAACAGTAGATGCTCAATAAAGTGAGCCACACCATATTTACCCTCTTCTTCATCTCGGGAACCGGCATTTACTACCAAACAAGTGTGGGTAATGGGAGAAATCTGACGGTGAAATACCGCACGGATACCGTTATCCAAGCGGATAATTTCATATTCCATATCTATCAAAGTCAAACCCCAAAATTAGCAATAAAAAAGGACATTTACATCCTTGGTCTTCTCATCCCCCCTGGGCCACTTTCTTCCTGAAAAGGATTCATCCCCGAAAACTTCTGAAATCTAAAGGTAAAGGTCAACATAAAATACCTTCCTAAGCGATTAGTACGGGAGTCTGTCAGTATATCGCCTACCGTTCTATTGATATTGATCTGCTGATCTAATAAGTCAAAAGCCTGTAAGCGGATCGTGCCTCGTTGTCCTTTCAACATACGTTGCTCAATATAGGTGTTGATGATGAATGGGTTTTCCGTTGCTCGGTATCCTTTATTAAAAGTCTTAGAAACATCAGCCCCAAAAATGGTCGTCGGGGTGATATTTACAGAACCTATCAGCGTTGGCGAAAACGACGACACATTTCCTTGTGAATACTGCGGTAAGGATGATTTGGTTATATTATAAGAATACCGTGCTCCTGGACTAATTTCCAGATTCTCCGATGGTGTGTACCGAAAAAACAACCCTTGCATCAAAACCGTATTATTGGTCACGTTTTTATCCCCTTCCAACGCATCCGCATCTTCTGCTATATAGGCGATATTCTTATTATAATTGGCGCTACCCATATACATGATGTTATAGGTCTTATCTTTTAGTGAGCGCCCCAGGTGGTAAAAAGAATTAACAGAATAAACAGGCTCGGATTCGTTTAAATAACGTACTTCCTGGTAAATACCATCTCCTTCAACAGGGTAACGTTTATTAAAAGAAACGATTTTGTCCGTGGTCAAATTTGCATTAATAGTCGCAAAGAACGTCTTTCCTTGCTGGAAATCACCACTGCGGAAACGAATTCGACCGCTGTGCTGAAATTCAGGGTCCAGATTAGGATTCCCGATCGTCGTACTTGTACGGTTCGTACTGACTTCAAACGGCAATATCTGAGACACTCCTGGTTCAGAAGCACGCGCAGAATAATTAAAGGTAATATTCGATTGTCTTGAAAATTTATATTCAAACCGGGCGATCGGAATGATATTAAAATTTTTCCGGTCGATTACGGCAGATTCCGATGCATTATATGCATTTCCGCTCAAAACAGTAGGTTGTACCGCAGCACCTATACTATACTTAATTTTATCGTTGTCATAAGCATAGTTTGCCCCCACCCGGTGGGAAGTAAATGCGTAGTCATAATCATACGAATAGTTCAGCACGGCTGCATCACCTGCCCCATTAGCTATAGGGTTACCGTCTCTATCAAATCCATTTTGCCTGTCGAAATTATCATAATCGTTAATATTGAAATCGTATGTCAGCTCCATCCGACTATTTTCTCCAAGAGGCTCCGTATAAGAAACAGATGTTCCAGCATTCCAACTTTTGTTTTGCGCTTCCCGTATGGTCTGTTCATAAATCTCTCCTATCGTTTGATCTTGGTTGTTCGGGTCATATATGAGGCGATCTAAAATCTGGTTGTAATCGCTTTCGGAAACAGCATTATCGTAATTAAAATTGATAAAGAAATTTCTTCCCTTGTCATTCAGCCGTCTGTTGTACAATCCACTGATCCCGTAGCGTGGAGCATTGCTGCCGTTCAATTGGGTTTGCACTTGTGTGTAATCCAGTACATTATTCAAATAGAACATAGAATTATCCAGATTATCCGCATCATTCTTATTAAAGCCAAACTGTGGGGTCAATTTCAAATAGTCTTTTTCTGAAATATTCCATTCCATATTTGCTTCCATACGATGGTTAGTACGGATGGCGTTGTTATCCTGATCGCTATCCACGCCCATATTCTGACCGATATATTCGGTGAATGATTGTGTTTGTGTATTATTGTCATCCCTGCCAAACGAATAGGAACCATACACCTTAAACTTATCACTGAAATCATGGCGAACGTTCAAACCGATTGATCCTACTTTTGTGATACCATCGGAACCTCCCCACATACCACCACTACCTCCACGGCCACCCCCGCCTCCCATACGTCGACGCGCACCACCACCCATCGTATTAAAGTCGAATAAGTTGGCATTCATATTATTCAAGTTTCCTAATACAGAAACCTGTGTCTTATCCGTCAAGCCCATCCACATACCCGTGGTCTGGAATCTTTCTTCCGTTCCATAGCCTACGCGCACCGTTGCCATTTGACCTTTGTTATATTCCGGATCGATCTGAATATTTAAAACTTTTTCCGAATCTCCGTTTCTATTACCTGTCAAGTTTGCCATATCTCCATAATCATCGATTACTTGCATTTTTTCAATGATATTGGCGGGGAGGTTTTGCGTCGCTGTTTTCACATCGCCACCAAAAAAGTCTTTCCCATTGATACGTACCCGTGTAATCTGTTCACCTTGGGCCGTTACATTCCCATCCTTATCTACTTCCACCCCTTGTAATCTTTTTAAGGCATCTTCGGCTAGCGCACCTTCCCTTAATTTCAGATCCTTTGTAGAATATTCGACTGTATCTCCTTTCACCTGCACCGTAAGCACACCATCTACGACGACTTCTTCCAACATATTAGCTATTCCTTGTAGTTGAAACGATGGAATTGTCATTTTATCCTGCCCCGGCGAAAAACTGAATTGTCGGGCAAAGGGTTCAAAGCCTAAACTGCTTACTTTAATGGTAAACGTTTCTGATTTCACATTGTTAAATGTAAATATACCCGCTGGAGAGGCACTCGTTCCTAAGGTATCTTTATCGCCCTCCAATTGCACAGAAGCGCCAGCCACTACTCTGGACTCATCGTCGCGCAACATCCCCTGTACTGTTTTACCCGTTTGTGCCACCGCGTTGGAAGCGGATAACCAAACCGCCAAACCGCAAATTATTGTCAATAAACCTTTCATATTTTTTTTAAGTCGAATGCTAATCTAATGTTGTTTCTAAAAGTACGGTTAGTGTCAGTTTGTCTTTAGACCGAGCTGCAGGTCTTCCACGATAAGGACCGTACATCGCTCCCGAACGGGCGGCTTTTACGCTCTTAGACGAAATTAACGGCATAAAACCATCATAAATCCCCAATTTTAAGGTTGCTACAGGTGTCGTATAATCCAGTAATGACTTGGGGACAACAGCTTCATAAAACAATTTTCCATCGTCCATACGTGCCTTGGCATCCAGACCATAGCCATTTTTTAAAGATAACAGCCCATTTGGCACTGTCGGAAATCCATAAACAAAATATCCTCGCGACCGGTTGATCAACTCCGCTTTATAAGCGCCGTCAGAATCGTGGTCCTCACGTATCATCGCACGCTTCACCTCGCTATCAGGAAAAGGAAATAGAAATTGAATATCGTCTTTGTTTTTTTTATTAGATTGAACAGTCAGCAAAATACCGTTTCTGGCTGCCAAATGCTGTATCATCGGGTTTTCTACACGAATAGCAACGTAGAGGTTGGAGGCATCCTGTGCGAGTTGATAGAACCACGAGCCTTCTTCTGCGACGTTGTTTAACGTATCCCATTCTGCTAAATCTGCATTGACCGTTACGTCCGATAAAGAATGGATCACTATCTTTTGTTTTTTTTGTGCAAAAGATGGAATCGTTGCCATTATAAATAATATACCCAGAAGGACGTTGTTCTTCATGATTACTTTGCGACTTTAATGCTTTACCTATAGACTCCTATATCACGGCAAAGTAAAAAAGAAGAAACACTTTTTTATCGAATATCACACACATGTTACATACAGTCCTGCTCTTTTCATCTATTTATTTCTTTTTTATGGCCGATGAGAGCTCGAGTAAATAACCGAGCTTGCGAGCTCATCTTAGATAATCATTCCTTTGTGTGTGAATGCTTATTTACATCTCGGTTTCGTATTTTAGCAAAATGTTATTATCAACTTTTCAGCAAGATTTTGTGGAAGCGGGTTGTGACGAAGCAGGAAGAGGGTGCTTAGCGGGACCCGTATTTGCTGCTGCCGTTATCTTTCCACCCGATTACTGCAATGTACTGCTTAACGACTCCAAGCAACTTTCGGAAAAGAAAAGGATGGCTTTGCGTCCCATTATTGAGGAAGAAGCTTTAGATTTCGCGGTAGCGAGTGTCTCCGCAGAAGAAATCGACCATATCAATATTTTAAATGCTTCTTATTTGGCGATACACCGTGCGTTGGATCAGCTGAAAACAAAGGCGGCTTACATTATTGTAGATGGCAATAGATTCAGCGCATATCAAGACATCCCCCATCAGTGTATCGTAAAGGGAGATGGAAAATACCTTTCTATCGCTGCTGCATCGATTTTGGCAAAGACCTATCGGGACGAATACATGCATAATCTGGCAAGTGAATTCCCCTATTATGATTGGCTGTCCAATAAAGGGTATCCGACTATTAAGCACCGAAATGCAATCCTACAATATGGTATCAGCCCACACCATAGAAAATCATTTCGGGTTACTGACCCCCAATTGAAGTTATTTTGATGCCCTTTCTATTTCTTTGCCAACTTAGTCTGTCCAAGCCGTATATAATCGGTCATCACCGACAGACTTTCGTCTAAGATAAAATCGAAATCCGTTTTTGGCTGCGGCTCCCCTTCTTTCCATAAAGGCAGGCCACGCAGTTCTAATCCTTTGTTGATACGCGCCCTATTTTTCTCTCTGGTTTTCGCCCGCTCCTCTTTTAATTTATTTTGATTTAAGCTAATCTCTTGGATAGAATCTAGCTTCTGGAATTCTTCGATATCTTCCAGCAGATAGGCATACTCGGGAGATTTTTCCATCCGCGATTCGTGAATTTCTTTCAACTGATCCTTTAAATTCGTTAGATCCGCCACAGCGGTAAAGCTAGATGACTTGATTTGATCCCACGGCAACGCCGAAGGCTCCGAGCTTTCCCCAAATTTCTCTGCCGTATACTGTGTCGGAAACGTAATATCCGGCACCACACCCTTATGTTGCGTGCTACTTCCCGTCACACGGTAAAATTTACCCATGGTAATATTGATCTGACCGAACTCTGGAGCGCCATTCGGTGTATCCGGATCTTTGTCTAATCCTTTAGCTTTTAACAACAATTTATTGGTTGCGCTTATAAAACGTGACATATCAATAGCCGATTGTACGGTTCCTTTTCCATACGACTGCGTTCCCAACACCACTCCCCTGCCGTAGTCTTGAATGGCGCCAGCAAAAATCTCGGAAGCCGATGCCGAAAAACGATTAATCAGTACCCCAAACGGGCCATCCCAAGCCACTCCGGCATCTTTATCACTTTCTACATCTACCCGATTACGTACGTCGCGTACTTGAACAACCGGCCCTTTGTCAATAAACAGTCCGGTCAATTCAATAGCTTCCTGCAAGGAACCGCCACCGTTGTTCCTTAAATCCAATACAACTGCATCTACATTTTCTTGACGAAGAGTATCCAAAATCAGGCGAACATCTCGCGTTGTACTCTTGTAATTCGGATCACCCCGACGATAAGCTTCAAATTCAATATAGAATTTAGGCAACTTGATAAGCCCTACTTTATAGGTTTTACCATCGTCTCCCTTAACTTGCTTTATTTCTTTCTGCGCAGATTCTTCTTCAATAACAATTTTGTCTCTCTTCAGTGCGACCACTTTTGGCTGAGCAGTAAGCTCTTGCCCAGCGGGAATAACTTTCAACCGCACGATCGTATTCTTTGGCCCCTTAATTTTTGCTACCGCGGCATCTAAACGCCAGCCGATAATATCTTCAAACTCACCTTCTCCCTGTGCTACGCCGATAATTCTATCATCTACATTTAAGCTTTTATCTTTAAAAGCAGGTCCTCCCGCAATAATTTCTTTGATGGTAACCATTTCATTCTCCATCGATAAACGTGCACCGATACCTTCAAATGTATTGGACATACTTTCGTTAAATGCTTGCGCGAACGACGGGTTATAGTAGGTCGTATGCGGATCAACAGCATCTGTCAACGCTGTCATAACGAGTTGAAATGCGTCATTGGAATTGGTTTGTTTTGCCTGACTAACCAAATTTTTATACCGTTTGCGTAATGTCTCTTTGTGTTTTTCTACATCCACAGAATCTTTATCTGTACTGGTCAACCGCAAATTCAACAAGTCGTATTTCACACGCTTACGCCATTGGTCTTTCCATTCTGTCTCATCTTTGAAATAAGGAAGTTTCTCTCGATAAGCCACATATTTCTCATCCATATCAAAATCATGCGGCACATCTACTTGTGTCAGCGCGTATTCCATCGCTTCCAGATAACGCTGTGAATATAGATTGAAAATATAGAATGGGGCAGATAAGTCGCCTTTTCTAAAGTCTTGGCTAATGGTATTTTCAAATTGCTTGAAATCATCAATATCAGACTGTAGCAGGTAATTACGCCCTTGATCCATCGATTTTAACAAATTGGCAAAAACGATCCGTGACAAGGAATCCGTCATCGGAACCTTTTTATAGCTATAGTTTTCCAACAGATTGGCTACCTCGGCGGCAATAACTTCATGCTGTGCCGAAGGTTTTAACTGTAATGCCTCTTCATCCAAACTCACCCTAGGTTTTGATCCACATGCGATAAATGAAATTAAAGCCAGACCAAATACGATATTCTTAAACATATAAGCTATTTTTTTTAAATGCATTTGCAATAATCCTTTTCAGTATTCAAAACTTGCAATAAAATTTTGTTTGCCATAAAAATACTGAAAACAAAGCACAAAATAACAAGGACGCAAAAATTAACGCAAGAAGTTACTTCTGCCAAACAAACATACACCTGTAAATAACTGAATAAACGGTGAGATATTGTGTATTGTACCCCTAATATCTATAAATATCTACCCCATTTCTTATTTGGCAACGGTCCCATCTCCAATTCTAAAAGTCCCCCGTTTGCAATATCACTATGTGCGAACCAGGGTTCATTCAAATTCTTTCCATTAAGTTTTGCTGATTGAATATACTTATTTCTAGCAGAAACATCATTTGCAATAATTATAAATTCCTTTCCATTTGTCAGCTTCACTACCGACTTTTCAAAGAAAGGACTTCCAATTGTATAAATTGGACTCCCAGGGGTTACCGGATAAAACCCCATCTGGGAGAAGACCACAAAAGAAGATAGTCCACCTCCATCTTCATCTCCTGGAACACCCATTAAATCGTTTCTGAACCATTGATGAATCAATGCCCTGATTCTTTTTTGCGTCTTCCAGGGCTGATCAGCATAATTATATAAATAGGGAATATGCAGAGAAGGTTCATTTGCCATAGAAAATTGTCCTACATTTCCTGTATGATCTGGCAATTGTGCATAAAAACTAGACTTCGACTTTCCTAGAGGTTTATTAAACATATCTTCAAGATTTTTGACAAACTGATCTTTTCCTCCCATCAGTTTTATCAAATCTTCTATATTGTGTTGTACATCCCACCTGTAAATCCATGCATTATTTTCTCCATAATATGCTCTTGCCCCCTGGCCTCCCGAAAAAATATAATCAAAAGGCTCTATAAATTTCCCTTTATCATCTTTTGGATGAAAAAATTTAGTCTCATGATTAAATAGATTGCGATAATTGAAGGATTGTTTTATAAATAATTCGTAATCGTCCGTATGTCCTAATATTTTAGCCATTTTTGCTAAACACCACAAATCATAAGAGGTACCTAAAGTAACTGCTACAGGTTGTCTTTTTTCAAAATCATGAACTTCTGGAACAGTTTCTTTTTCATCGGGATACAACGCAGGTATATATCCTTTTTCTTTGAAAAAATCATCCAATTTACCCGCGGGCATAGCCGACCAGGGAGCTAATGTTTTTTCTGTTAGTGCCCCTTTTGCTGCTTGATATGCTTTTTCGAAATCAAAGGCTCTTATACCTTTTTCGTAGGCATCCAATAAAGAAGCAACTCCATGGTTAGAATTCATTCTTCTACTATCCCCGTTGATTTCCGGGAAAGTAGGTAACCAAAAATTCTCCATTTGTTCAGACATTCTGACAAATGAGTTTAAAATATCGGCTTCTTTATCTCCATCAATTAACACATTTAAAGGATGATGTGCTCTATAGGAATCCCATATCCAATCATCTGTATAAAATGGCCTCCCTCCATCTTGATGAACTTTTCCGTCGAATCCGCTAAAATACCTTCCGTCTTCAGAAATATTTACCGGGCGTTCAAAAGTTCTATATAAAGAAGTATAGAAAACATATTTATCCGATTCCGTTCCTCCACTAATCTGAATTTTCCCCAAAGCTTCGTTCCACACCGCTTTACCTTTGTTTTTCACTTCAGAAACACCAAACTTTTTAATTTCACGAGTTAAGTTAGCCTTAGCCTGCTGCGCATCAATAAAAGAAATTCCGTATTTAATCTTAATATTTTTCCGTTCTCCAAAAGTTAATATTAAACAAGCATCCCCCTCTGTCACATCAGGAGCTTTCAAAACGGCTTTATTACTGTTTAGCGTTTCAACATTAAGGGGTTGATATTCTGGTTCCGCATAAATATATACGTTTGTATTATTACCAATTTCTTGACTACCTGAAAGACCCCTTCCATCCCAGTTTAAGTTACCTTTTTTTGAGTTAAACATCAGATGGGAATCACTATTATCTGGGAAATCAAAAGAATAAATAGCCGATTGATGAGAGACGGCGAAATCAACATCTATATTTTCGTCTTCTAAATAAACATAATAAGAATATGGGGTAATTATTTCCTGATCGTAGCTATAATCAATCACCGGCTTAGAAGGCATAGTTTCTCCATGAAATGGACTTAAATTAAACGCAGAACTACCTCTATGACTAGTCACAATTAATGGCAATCCATGGAGCCTATCTCCCGTAAAATCCCCTCTTTCTGGATATACTCTTAACAAACTATTCGGTAAATGTATCGTAGGATAAGTGGGCACCAACATGTGGCTTATATTCCCGACATAGGGGTTAACGTATTCAACGGGAGTCGCATCACCAGCTTTCTTTGAAGAACAAGCTGTAACGGCAATTAATCCAAGGATAATTGTGACGCAGTATAGAGATAAATAGTGCTTGACCTGTATATATATTTTTGGTTGTAACATGCTAACTTTAACTATTTTATTTATAATTCTTAAAAAATTCGGGGTTGTTATTTTATGACTAAGCCCGTTTGCTTAACCATTTGGATGGTTCCATCTGTATTAAAATATAATTTGTCTACAGACACACTTCTAAGATTCCCCTGTCCAGAAAGCACATTGTTATGATAGAAGGCATACCATTGTCCTTTATATTCTACCACCGAACCATGACTTGTATCAGAACCTGTTGGCTCTAAATAAATTCCTCTATACGTCCACGGACCTAAAGGGCTCATACTCGTTGCATAATTCAGCCTATTAGCTCCTTTTCCATTTATTTCGTGATTATTTGCATACGTAAGATAATACAGTCCATCTTTTTTAAATACCCAGGTAGCCTCATGGAAATCTTTTAACCCCTCCATAAATTGAAGAGGGTGTGCTAACTCCATCATATTCTTTTTCAATTTAGCTCCGGCGCACCTACCACCACCACCGTAATAGAAATACGACTCTCCATCATCATCAGTAAAAACACACGGATCAATCATTGCAAAATTGTCGTCTCCTAATTCAAGATATCCTTGAACTTCAAAATCATTGGCTGGCTTTTTACTTGTTGCAATTCCAACCTTCCATGTTTTGTTCCATTCGTCTCCGCTTGGATGTGGAAAATAGAAATAGTAAGTTTCATCTTTATAAACACAATCAGGTGCCCACATAAAGCCACCATCCTTTCTTCCCCATGGCACATCACTTGCTCTTAGAATTTCGCCATGGTCTACCCAGTTTTTCATATCATCTGTAGAGAACACATGATATTGATCCATTAAATCGCACCCTCTCGGAGGGGCTATATCGTGTGATGCATAGATGTATAACCGTCCATCGTCCCACACCCTTGCCGAAGGGTCTGCCGTATACATATGTCTTATAATAGGATTAATACCATACGAGCTCATATTTTGATCCTCTAAAATCACTTTATTTAATTTTACAGAGCAACCCAAGAATAACAAGACTAAGGCTGTTAATGCGATAGCTTTACTAGCTAAAAAACTTTTTTTCAAAAACATTTTTAAAAGATTATATACCCCTATCAACTTTCGTGATTGGGGAATGTTGTTCTCAAAATCGGTATCGAATCAATCTAAAATCTGTTTGAGCATATGCTCAAGTCTGCATAAAAACAATGGCTAAACATGTAAATAAGGGCCTAAATTGTCGAGTTCGACTGCTACACCCCTTAAAGAGGCGTAACGATTAGGCTGGATGTCTGTACATTGGTCTTATCTATGAGCTGTAAATAGTAAGAGACATTCTTCTCTATTACTGTTTTTGGGAGGATTGCAGTATAAATCCCATTAATATTTTCCGCGTCAATTTCTATCCATTTTTTTTGTGTCCAGTCTGTATTAGGCTCGCTGTAAACTAACTTTACACTTTTAATTTCTGACAAGGATGCCGCGCCTATATTTGCCGTAATCTTATGGCTCCCATCAACTTGTTTCTCATCGTTCAAAATAGAAATAGCGATAGGCGCTTTACCTTTGTTCTTTAAGAAATAGTCAAAATAGCTTTTTTTCATATTCTCCGCACCTTCTATTCGCTTATGATTTAAGTTGGCACCCCAGTACAGTTTTTTCGCGCCCGGCATGGCATTAAATGTTTCCATAACCGATTCGGGACCGAAATATGTGTCGTTTACAGCGGCTTCCATAAAGAATGGAGCAGTAATAAACGCTGCTCTTCGTCCTGCATCATAATATTTCAGCCAGGTTTCTCTTGTTGCTTGGGGTAAATCGCTTATTATCTTTGTCCAAAAAGATTGTTTGTCATAATAACCGCTACCATATACAGAATAGGCTGCTTTCACTCGATCTCTCGTTAAGCCGGAAAGCATTGTCGTTGTATAACCACCCCATGAATAGCCTGTAATACCAAGATTCAATTTGTCAACGTTATCTCTGGATGTTAGCAGGTTAAATCCTTCTATAGCGGCTATTAAGGCGTCAAATAAAGTGTTATTTTTCGGATCTTCCCCGACTTCAAATCTTGGTGTCTCTCCATTTGTTCTTGCTTTCCAAGGTCCCGAAGAATTAGGTGTATTGTCAAATCCGCATAATCCGGGTAAATCTAGGGCCATCGCAACGTATCCTTGTTTAGCAAATGCTTCTACTTCTCCAAGCAAACCTTCGGCATTACCACCGCCACCGTGTAGAATCAATATAGTAGGATATTTCCCTTTTTGTTGCGGATACGATAAAACGCTATAAACTGTATTTATATCATCTTTAGATTTAAATACAAATTTTTCAGTGGTTGTCGGAATAATGTTGTAAGTACTATTTGTACTAAGCGTAGTTATCTTATCTGGCAATGAATAAAGATAATTTTTAAACGGATCATTATTATCTATTATTGCCGTGAAATCCTGCGGAAATTCTTCATCAGGAGGAATAATTATACTATCATTTTCCTGTGATTTACATGCATTCAATGTAAAGCACAAAAACACAAAAATGAATAGGTTTTTCATCGTATATTCTAATTTTTATTATTACTTAACAGTTCTAACAGGTCTGGTTGCCGTATATGTTCCCTCGCCTTTTATCCATTTTGTAGCTTCTCCAGCTAACCATAAATAATGATCGCTACCTAACTCCGGATCAATCCCAACAAATGTTCCGTCGCCATTTAAAGGAAGTTTGTCACTTGTTGCACATTTAAAGATAGCGGTACCTTCATCTATTTCATCGAACATGGCTATATAAAGTGATTTCGCGCCCGCTGCTTTGGCTCCTGCCACCTGCATCCAAAAAAAGTCCCCCTTCAATCTGGGATTTCTATCGTAAACTCTATCATTCTCGTTTTCGGAAGATTGATATAAATTTGCCCAACTAAAACCCGGGAATACAAGTGGAGCATAATCTACGTTATTTTGGTCGCACCAAGTTATATCTGGCTTTAGCACAGGCGTCGAAACTGTATTGTAGGTTCCGCTATTATACCTATTCACAGCCCATGGCATAATAATATCTGCTTCTTCTTTGATTAAAGTATGAAAATGAACATTATTCTCTGCATCCCCCTTCAATTCACGCCAGTTATAAGGTACACCGAGTAGCAACGAATATTTTTTTGTTCCTTCTCCTTGCAGTCGGTTAATAAGCTCTTTTATATTCGCTGTAGAATATCGTCTATCCCGAAATCCTATTCCCCATAAAGCCAATAGCGGCTGCCCGTTATGCCTTAAATAACTGGGGTTTTTAACATTGTTAAAGAGATCATGTTTTTCCTGTAGACTTTCCCAATCCTCCACAACCATTTGTAAGTCTGCCTCTATGCCTGTTTTATCGCTCAATCCACTAAGATCGTACATTAAGCTCACCGCTCTTCCATATTTGTTGGCTGCTTTAAGCACATTTTCAAATACCTTGTCTACTTGATTTTTTGCGCCTGGATTTCGCAGCTGAGAAATGAATCTTTGGAGATAAACACCATCTATCCCATATTCCTGCATCCATTTAAAATGAAGATCTACCGTTTCGTAATCATATGAACTCGGCAGCTGTGCTATAGAACCATCTTCAAATTTAAAAGGGCTATCGTATAACTTACTGTGTTCTGAAACATCCGGCCAGAAATCGACACCTACACAACCCGGTCCAAACGTACAACCAGGCCTGTTATAATGCGTCCACCCTCTATTTGCACCATCCTCTGGCGTATTAAACCAACCTTGGTAACCAGCCATGGCTAAACCTGTATAGCTTGTATAAGTTAACCCTGCTTCATCATAGACGACCTTCTCTCTCTTTTCTTCGTTTATTGGATCTCCATCTCCGTTATCTACAGGCCCATCGCTCCCTTTTGAACACGATACGACAGAAAGAACAAAGCAAAGTCCTAATATTCCTATTCTCATAATATGAATTATATAAAGCAGTGCATTGTAAAAACGCAATGCACTGCTGTCATTAAAAAATTAAATTTATTCGGGTATCTGAATGGTTTTAACAGATGAGTAGTTATACTTTTTAAAACTATCATCGACCCTTACACCAACTCTGACATAGTACGTTGTAGCATATTTCATTGGGTTTTGGGATGTAATTGACAAAGACGTCCCTTCAGCTGCGTTTCCTACAAGAGTAGGCTGCCCGTTTAATATCGAATTATTATTTCCTACATATTTCGTTGTCGAAATAAATAACTGATAATCTAAGACATTTGGTTTAGCAGCACCAGCACTTGGTTCATTTCGCTTAAATTTAAAATTAGCGACCACCTTTTTATCTGCGGTTACTTGCGGATCACCCTCCCATTCCACTTCCAGATAAGGAATGACGGTAAAATTATGCGTCGTATTACCGATCACCTCCACAGTGTCTCCCAGCACCGGAAACCAAGGTCCCTCGATCGGCGTGATGTAATATTTGGAAGCAAACACTTTGGTATTGATATAAGTCCCATCCATCTTAAAATTAAAGAAAATAGGAACGGGAGTTTCCGTAAATCCAAAGTCGTCCAACCTGATTCTCGCACTGCTACTTCCCTGCTCGAGTTCCAGTCTTTTTCCGTTAGGGTCGACTATTTCTCCCTGCAAGGAGGCATCAGGTCCATCGAAATTATCTATTTCACAAGAGTGAAGTGTCAGAAAAAGAATCATCAGCTTAAAAAATATCCTTTTCATATTGTCTGTATTTTAGAAGTCAAAAAAATTAATAGTTATTATTTTGTTTGATAATGCCATCTGTTGCAGCAATCTCGTTATTGGGAATTCCCTGATAGTATCTTGTTGGAGGAACAGTAAACCGAGCTGATCTTTCTTCATATCTACAGTCAAAAATGTACTTACCTTTCACATAATCAATCGATTCAACAATTGCTCCTCTTGCGAAAAGAAATGGGTTACATTTTCTCCAGATACGATTATTAATTTCTTGATCCGCTGTACGCCATCTCACCAAATCCCACCATAGTTTATTTTCAAAGGCTAATTCTTTTCTGCGTTCTACCCGGATAATTTGTAATCCTCTAGTTGGTGCTAATACATACGATCCAACCCCGGTGTCCTTTGCTAAAGGAGCAATAGAAGACAACTCTCCGGAAGACGTTAATAACGTCGCACCGGCTCTTTCCCGGATGAGATTAATACATAGATAAGCATCTTGCTGAAGATTTACGCCTTCCAATGTAGCTACGCCATTCTGTGATAATTCTAAAGCAGCCTCGGCTCTGTTGAGTAAAATTTCTGCATATCGAATATCGATCCAGGTCTGGTCTGAAAGATGTAAATTTGTCTGTGCCCTGGTAATATTAGGCTGCATCCATTTACGTCCATGAAAGCCCGTAATGGTTCCGGTATTTGCATTAGTTGGACCGTCAATACCAATCGGGTTAATTCTTGTCCCATTAGCTAATGTAACTTGCTCTTGATTATTAACATTTCCAAATGATTTGATGTTTGCTTGATAAAACGAGCTAGTGTTATACGAAGCCGTTGCTTCTTCAGCTACCATTTTTTGAATTGGAGTCGCCGGATCGACACTTTCGATGATTGTCCCTCTTCTTATATCCGTTCTAAACCCTTTAAATTCCTGTCCAGGTAAAAGGGCTGTTCCTCGCAAACGAGGTTCCGCATTTTCCCATAGTTGATCCACCGTATTATAAACGACATAGGTGCCATTCGGATGAAGGGTGTTTAACTGCCCTTTTTCATTTTTAGGCAAACCATCAAACAGCTCGACATAATCCAGGGTAATATTATATCGATCTCCGTAATCGGAGGTCATGTGCGGTGGTGAATAAACAGCATCAAAACTATGTACAGCATAGGGGTATTGGTAAGCTTTGAAGAATATAGTCTCCGGACTTTCTGCATCCAAAAATAAATCAGCATAATTATCTGCAGTCGCCATCTTATCTGTCGCTGACCACTTTTTCTTGTAGAGGGAATATACTCCCTCAATTGCCTTTGCGGCCTTAAAACTCTGCGAAAAATAATCGTTTGCCCTGCTATCCGGTATACCTGTTAACATCACTCCGTCAACAGCATATCGCTGTAGTGCGCCGTATCTAGCGATAGATCCGGCATGTAAGGCAACCCTGGATATAAAAGCAGCGATCACATTTTTATTAACGCGGCCTTTTTGTTCGCTTATTACCGGCATATCGGCATACGCCTCATCCAGATCTTGTAGTATAAAATCGTATGTATCTTCCTCACTATTCCGAGGTAGTTTTAAATGATCGTTGTTATCTGTCTCCAAGTCAGCCCACAATATTTGGTCGGCAATGGGAACACCACCATATCTTCTCGCTAGAGCAAAATAGGTATATGCCCGGATAAACTTTGCTTCTGACACCCATTTGGTTACGTTATCTATCCCAATCGACTCAACATGTTCCGGTAAATTCTCGATAATATAATTTGCATTTCTAATCAATTGATAGCCAGAACGCCAATATTGCCTTTGTCCAGGATCGGCAAAATTTCCTTGGTTACGATTAGCTATTGTTCCGGTGTTTAATTCGGGGGTAACAATGCCGTTCCATGTATTAAATCCTTCCGCTGCGCCACCGTCACTTAAACCGTACTTAAAATCCTCGATGGGCAATCTACTGTATAAGGCTGCCATATAAGCTCTCATGCCTGCATCTGTAAACACATCCTTGTCTTGAATAATATTTAGGGGTGCGATGTCTATTTTATTACAGGCACTACCTAGGGATAATGCGGCTATAAACAATGCTATTATTTGCTTTTTCATATGTGTAAGTCTTTAATTAATTAGAATGAAATACTTGCTCCAAAATTTACGGTTCTGGTGATCGGATACATAGCACCATAAAGTTCAGACGGGTGCTCCGGATCCAAAAATTTCACTTTGGTAATGGTAAACAGATTATATGCACTCGTGTACAGTCTCACATTCCGTGTTCCTATACGCTCGCATATTTTTAATGGTAATGTATATCCAAGCTCTGCACTTTTCAATCTTAGATATGTTCCATTCTGTATATTCCTTTCCGAATTGGCGTCAACCCCTCTACCTGTGTAGGCATAATAGCCAGCATTCCATTCTGTACTAGGGTTGAAGGGATCAGCTAAAGGATCTAACGGGTGCCATCTGTTCATAAACATATTCAATGCATTTCCGTCCCATCCTAATGGCTGCGATAATTGTTCCGGGTAAGAAACGTAAGACATTGCACCTCCTTGAAACAATAAATTCATATCAAATCCTTTATAGTCTGCCCCTAACGTAAAACCATACGTTATTAACGGGAAGTTATGTCTAGTCCCATCGCCTCTATTTGTACCAGTGGCAATTGGATGTCTGTCAAGATCATCAATCACGCCGTCATTGTTCCAATCCTCATAAACATAATCCCCCGGTAAGGCCGCCCGTCCGACGAAATAAGGTGCGTTGGCAATCTCCTCGTAGGAAGTAAATTGTCCGCCATCTCCCCAACCCCACCAAATGTCATTATACCTATTAACCGGATTGTTCCTCCATTGGGCATACCTACTACCGTCCATATTTCTTTCCTGAAAAATAACTTTTGTTCTGGTGTAATTTACATTTGCAGAAATGTGAATACCTAAATCATGGAATAATATATTTCTGTGGGACAATGCCAGTTCAGCCCCGCTTGTTTGATCCTTATTCAAGTTTTGCTGTGGCAGGGAAGCACCAAACGTCGCGGGTAAGGTTACCAATCTAGTAGCTAATAAACCTTGCCTGTTTCTTTTGAACATATCGAAATTGATGCCCAATTTTCCATTCCAGAGATCGGCATCAATCCCTATATTAGATGTCTGTACGGTATACCATGTCAGGTTAACGTTAGGCAAAACGGTAGGCCATAAAGAAGATACAAATACATCGTCAAATACAGCTCCCGAAGGCAATTGTGTCGGGTTTCCGACAAACGGGTAAGTATATCCATTTATATCCTGATTACTATTGGCTGCATCGTCACCCATTTCTCCATAAGATCCTCTTAGCTTGATATTGTTAATGAAAGACAACGATGCATTGTTTTTGATAAACGGCTCCTCCGAAATGCGCCAAGCCAGTAAAACAGACGGGAAAATACCCCATTTCTTATTTTCTGTAAATTTAGAAGACCCATCTCTCCTTATGGTCCCTTCAACAATATACTTGCCGTCAAAATCATAGTTAATCCTACCCGCAAATGCCTTGTTTGTATTTCTATAAACACCACTTGCATTAGATGTTCCCTGCTGATTTAAGGCATTTCCGGCAAACAGATAATCTAGTGGAAGAGCAAGCTCTCTTGACGCATTAAAATTGTCTCCATCATATGTCGTTTCTTCATATAATGCCAACGCCCCTATATTATGCCTCTCTGCAATGGTTTTATTGTACGTTAACGACAGGTTGAGTAAAGTCTGTGGATTACTGCCGTAATTACGCGTGATTTGTTGCGGTGTATTATTACCCGTCACCAGGTAAGTATAGGTACTTTCATCAAAAAGGTAAGTATTATACTCTTTTCTGTAATTCGTATTGTCCGTCAACCTTCTATCGTAACTAAATGTTCCCTTTGCTTTTAAGCCTTCTATATGCGGAATATCGTATTCTAAACTAAATTGGCTTTGGATCCAGTTATTTTTATTCTTATTATATCCCGAAATGGACTCTTCTGTAAGCGCTCCTACATGTCTAAATAATGGCTTAAATAAATAATCGGGATCATTATTTGCATAATAAGGTTCTGTAGGCTGCGCTCTCCATAGCGCACTAAAAACTTCCCATGTTGGTGTCTGTTGCCGTTTGGACTCATCCAGAACACCATTAATATTTAAAGAAGCGCGAAGTCTTTGCGATATTTTTGCACTAATGTTAGACCGCACATTGTATCTATCATATTTGGTAACATTACTTCGCCAAAGCCCTGACTGATTGGTATACCCAAGATTTACAAAATAAGTAATATCATCGTCCTTCGTGCTCCCAGCTGTACTGATATTATGTTCCTGTTGCGGACTCCACCGTCGTAAAATAATATCATGCCAATCGGTACTTACTCTTGTTCCATTTCTATAAGCCTCAAATTCCGATTCATCGTAAGTAATTACCGGAGATTCCACGTTGTTCATACTTTTCTCATTCATGAGGGTCATTCTGTCGATAGCACCTACTGGTTTTGGAAAACCGATTGGCGTTTGGTAGCCCCAATATCCCGAATATTCAATTTTTGGTTTACCCTTTCCTTGTTTTGTTGTAATTAAAATGACACCATTCGCCGCTCTAACACCGTAAATCGCTGCCGATGCGTCTTTTAGCACCGAAATACTTTCTATCTCATTTGGATTTAATCGCGTTATATTATCTCTGGGAACACCGTCAATAACAATTAACGGATTACCAAAGCCTCTTATATCAAATTGATTATTAAATTCTCCCGGTTCGGATGTTCTTTGAACGACACGTACACCGGGCAATTTTCCGGTCATCATATTCTGAACATTCTGCGTTTTTGTGGTTCTCAGTTCATCACCTGAAATAGCGGCAACAGAACCTGCTACGGTTTCTCTCTTTTGGGTTCCATATCCCACGACTACGACCTCATCAAGCCCCGTATTTGAAGAGACCAAAACAACATCAATAACTGTTCGTAACCCTATTTTAATTTCTTGCGGTATGAAACCTAAATATGAAAACTCTAAAATTGAATTGGAGTCTTTGGCTTGTATGGTATAATTTCCGTCAACATTCGTTTGTGCTGCCAGTCCGCTCCCTTTGAGTCTAATTGAAATTCCAGGAAGCGGCTCCCCCATCTCATCGGTAACTTTGCCTTTCACCGTTACATTTTGAGCACATAAGCATATTGACATAAAACACGCCAATATGGAAAATAATAATTTCTTCATGCTTTGTTTTTATTACTTGGTTTATTAATTAATTAATTTAAGTTGCTCATTATGCCAGATGCTATCTGGACATCATGGTTACCCACATTACAGCTCTAAATAACTATTAGAGGCTTAAAAAAAGATTAAAAATTGATTAATACCATCATTAAATGATATTTTTTATCTGATGATGGCTTATTCTCTGCTCTATCTTTTTGGCATTACTGTGGTTAAAGGTTTTTCTCCTCGAAGCACTTTCCCTGCTTCTCCTGTTAGCCACAGATAATGATCAGAAGGAACCCCATCCATGTCGATAAATTTAGCATTGTCGTCTACGGGAGGTGTATTGGTAGTTTTAAATATAGCGGTAGCTTCATTCACTTCATCAAACATAGCAACGTACAACATTTTAGCGCCTGCTAACAGTGAAGTTGAAATTTGCTGCCAGAAAAAGCGACCGCCTTGTCTGGGTATAGATCCGGAAGGCTTTACATCATCAGGAAATTCATATTTACTTAAATTATGCCAGCTAAATCCCGGCGTAATTGATGGCACATATTGAAGGTTATTTTCATTACACCATTTGATATCATCTATAATTAAATCCCGAAAACGGTCCATATCATTATGTAATAGAGGCGTAAAACGCTGAATAGTCCATGGCAAAACAATATCTGCTTGTTTAATTAGCGCATGCAGATACGGATCGTTAATACAGTCCGCGTTCAATTCTCGCCAAAAAGTGGGTACACCTAGCATTACTGCACAGCCACCATAAACAGGATCGTATTTTAAAAAGTCCATTAATCTTTGTAACCCTATATTTCTAATGTTATAAGGTCTATCCGGAAACCCCACTCCCCAAATGGCAACAATAGGTTTTCCATTATGATGTAAATAGGTTTTATTTCCAGATTCCTGATTGGTCACTTTTAATTCGTCTACCAAATATTTCCAATCTTCAATAATCATAGAACAATCTTCTCCCGAAGCTTTTAGTCCAGATAAATCGTACATAATTGCTATAGCCCTATTTTCCGAAGATGCTGCCTGAAAAGCATTTCTTAGTACAATGCTGGAATTAGCTCTGCTTCTTTCATCTCGTGTATATCCCACAAATCTCTGCATAAAGACACCATCTATTCCATAGTCTTTCATCCATTTAAAATGTAAATCAGTGGTACTTTTATCGTAAGAACTGAATAGATGAGCGGTCGTTCCATCTGCATTTTTGAACGGTGTTGGATACGTTTTCTCATATTCAGTCATATCAGGCCACATATCAATGCCTACTTTTTCTTTACCTGAAAAATAATGGCTAAATCCCGCATTGCTGCCGTCGCCTTCCGCCCTAAACCAACCTTGATAACCAGACATTACCAAACCCTCGTACGCGGGATAGTTTGTTTGTTCTGCATGTTTGGTTTGGGCCACACTCTGCAAAAATAATGATGCGCAAAGGCATAAACATAAAATAGTAACTTTGTTCATTTCTTAAAAATTATAACTCGATTTCTTGGTCATTTCATAGACTGACGGCTTTTTATCCATCGTTTTTATCTACGTACAATTTTATTGGTGTATCGCAGACTTGCTTCCCGAGACAATCAAGGATGGTTTATATAAAATAGGAGGGAGAATCAAGTATCTGAAACTCCTCTAAAATATCCTGCTGACTCTGCCAAACCCGCCAAAGGATCTTTCATATCCTTTTCATGCTCTAAACTACATTTACCATTGTAGTTTACTTTCCGCAGCGCTTTGATAAATAATGGAATATTTATTACACCCCGGCCGAGCTCTGTCGTTGATCCTTCCGCTGTCGCTGAGGTCACATTTTTAAGATGAATATCAAAAATACGTCTATGGTAATTCTGAACGTCTTTGATGACATCTTGTCCATCTCTGGCGTCATGCCCCATATCAAAACAAATTCCTACATTTTGGTGTAGGTCTTTAATGAGATTATAAATAATGGTCGCATTGGGGTAAAGTTTATCTTCCGGTCCGTGGTTGTGAATAGCATATTTAATTCCGGTAGCTTTAACCTTATCTGATAAATATGCTAAATCCTCGGGGCTTGGCACACCGATGATCAAATTCACACCCACTCTACTTGCATAATCGAAGGCATCATCAATCTCCTTTTCCGATTTTGTATAAATCGGTCCGACAGCATAACCGATAACTTCCGAATGTTTCAGCTTTTCATGAAAATTAGCAATTTCATTCTCGGTGCTGTTATAAGGTAAATGAAAATCCTTAATACATAAATATTTTATATCCAAACGCCTCATCATGGCTAACGATTCGTCAAGTTTAAAATTAACGAAACTAAAGCCCGCGACTCCTAAATGAAATGGATCTTCTTTTATTTTCTTTGTAGGTGGACCTGCTTGAGCGGTAGACTGGATTGTGCTTCCTAACACGATTCCCGATAGGCCTAATAATCCCTTTTGAAGAAACCCTCTTCTTGTATTCATATAACTTAGTTTTTGATTGCTTTCCTTTAAAATCTCGTCCTAATATACATATGGGCTTTTAATAAAAAATTAATATTTACTTAACACACGGGCCCGCGAAAAATCTCTTTCTAAAAACTAGCGTGATTAATTATTTATTTATCTTTTATTAATGTTACAAACTATAATTGCCCTAAAATCCTAAATAGGTATAATCAATATAGGACCAGATCCATCAAAAGAAGTAATAACAAAACGTTTAGGCCAACAACAATTTTATGAAAAGTAAAAACTTATTCCTTTTCGCTTTCGCGATGCTTTTTTTCATGACCATAGCATGTAAAAAGGCGAACCCAGCATTGAAAAAAGACAATGAAGAACACGTAGACCCAGATGACGACGGGAACAACCTTCCTCCAGAAGAAGAAAATCCAGATAATAGAATAACGCTCTCTTTTGATAAACTAGAAAATAACGAAGGATGGCAGTCTCCGGGCAATGAGCTCATCATAGATCAGACTGATAAAACAGAGGGAAACAGCTCGTTAAAATCTGAAGGATCATCTACCGGAAGGTTTATCAGCACATTTTCGCCATTTAATGTAACTATACATCCCGATGAAGCATACCTGTGTTTTTCACTATACGTTTCTGATTTATCCAAGCTAACAGGCGCCGGACAATTTGAAATTTCAAGTTCTGGAAAAGCGGATTTAAACGAAACTGCCTGGGGCCTTAATCATTTAGGGCTTAAAAATGGATGGAACGATGTTATATTAAAACTAAGTGCCGGTTCGAATACAGGTGGCACGACCGATTTCACCGCTATCAATTTTATTAGGTTCTATGCCAATTCAAAAGATGGGGAGTCTGTTATCTTTAAAATTGACAACATTCGTTTCACTAATTTTTATGATAACGGACATGTTGCCGATCCTAACTTCCATATCTATATCTTAGCTGGCCAGTCTAATATGGTTGGCTATGGTTATTTAACGGATATCCATCCAATATTGAATATAAAATATGCTGACGTCTCCGACGACCGGATTTTGGTCTTAAACGCGGAAAATGAATGGAAAACTGCCATACATCCATTACATCCGGGAGAAAACGAAAACGCCGGCGTTGGGCCGGGTTTAGATTTCGCCATTAAAATGTTGGAAGATGCCGACCCGAAGATAAAAATTGGACTTATTCCTACGGCTAAAGGTGGTAGTAATGTTGGTCATTGGATACCTGGAGGCAGTCTTTATGGCCCTTCGATAGGAAAGTCACTTTTTGCACAAACTGATGGCGTAATTAAGGGTGTACTTTATTTACAAGGGGAAGCTGATGCCTTTGCTAATACCACTGTAGGGTGGGGAGATAAGGTTAAGCTGATCATCCAAGGATACAGGAAGGAATTACAGGATCCGAACTTAAAATTTCTAATTGGCGAAATAGGCAGAGATTTTAATGGTAAGGAGAGTTTTACATTAATCAATAACCAAATTCCAGAACTTATACAATCCGTTCTAAATACGTATAAGATTTCTTCGGAAGGACTCACTGACCGAGGAGATGCTTTACATTTCGACAGTAAATCCGCCACACAATTAGGTATTAGATATGCCGAACAATTAAAAAAATAAATTCAATTACTATCTAAAAATCATTAACATGAAAAAAATGAAGCTTTTAAATTTATCGCTTTTATCCATCTTCATCTGTCTTGCTGCGGCTTGTAAAAAAGATGTAGCTCCCCCGTTAATTCATGGTGAGCCTATTACCGGAACTCCTCCAACTCCAGATCCGGACGATACAGACCCTGATCCGGATTCCACGGACCCTATTATTACTAAAATCTTTGATAATGCCGATTTAACAGATGATTGGGGACAGACAGGAACGAATTCGCTGAATACAGAAGATAAGAAAGAAGGAGCTGCATCCGTGAAATTCACCATAACCTCAGGACTTGATCTACGAATGCAGAAAAAATTAACAAGGCCGATCATTACACAATTAACCAAAGAAACCGCACAATTAAATTTCTGGTTGTGGATAGAAGATGCCAGTAAATTAGATCTGCGTACCGGACAAATAGAAATCACCAGTTCGGGAGGGCCTGATGTTAACGAATTTAATTGGCCTACCGCTTCTTTGTCCCTAAAAGACGGATGGAATGAAGTAAAATTAGCGGTAAGTCAAGCCTCCGCTTCCGGAGACGGCGGAGCTGATCTAGATGCCATCAATTTCTTTAGAATGTACTTTAAGCTCACAGAAGCAACCACAACTCCGTTCTCTGTGGCTATAGACGATGTAAAATTTGTTGTTGCTGAAGTGACAACGGATCCTGTCGACCACCTGTTGCTTGATGCCTGTGACGATATTACTGGCTGGAACAGAGGTATGGCGGCTGAACTTCTACTTAATACGGTTGATAAAAAAGTTGGTACGGGATCATTGAGCTTTATATTTAAGAATAAACCTGATGGCACACCCACAAGTACAGTTGAAGGGGGAAGTGGTGCTTTAGAGTTTAAAAAAGCATTTGTTACGCCCTCAAATCCGGAAATAGACTTTGAAGACGGCAAATTCACCTTCTGGTTATGGATTGCTAATGTAAGCGAAATAGACTGGGCTGCAAAAAATTCGCAGATCGAACTAAGTAGTTCTGGCGGACCTGATAAAGATGAAATACATTGGTTCCCATCCCAAATTGAAAATCCGCAGAACGGTTGGAATAAAGTAGAATTGAAATTATCAGAAGGCGAAGCACAGGGTGGAACAATCGATTTAGCAAACATTAATTTTTTCAGAATATACCTGAGAGCTACGGGTCTAGTATCTGCAGAAAATCCGCTCACGGTGGGTATAGATCACTTACGATTTGAAAAAGAGTAACCATTAAATGAATAAAGCCGCAATGTATAGCTCCGAAGCTATATATTGCGGCTTTCTTTATTCCAGAATTTCATTAAAGTTTTTATAAAAATCTTCGTCATATATAGCCTTGTATTCTTTACTGAAATTATCAAAAGTAGTTTTCGCTAAAGAATGCTTGCCTAGATAAACCAACGCTTTGCATTTAAGTACCATTGCTTCTTCATTTACCGGATCAAAATAAAAAATATAATTAGCCAGACTAATAATAAATTCCGGGTCTTCGCTAATTTGTAGCGTTGACATATAATGTAAATAGGTATCTATAACGTCGTTCGAAATTTCAGATTTAAATTGATCCAGCCACTCGTATTCCAAACTGGATAAAAAGCTACCCCGTTGGACAATCTCCGTTAAACGATTGACCTCCATCTTGGAAATTTTCTTCCCTCTATTTACAATATCTAAATAATCTTTATAATCTACATAGGCCGGAGCGTCCACATTAATTTTCCAGTAACCCGTTTCTTTGGAAATCTGAAAACCATCTAATTTATCTAAAATACCCTTCAATTTTGCAATATTCACCGAACGGTTATTCCTAGCACTTTCTGTTGTTTTGTCGAACCATAAAATTTCTGTTAATTTTTGGGAACTTATTCCTCTTTCCCATCTTATGGTATATAAAAGTGTTATTAACAAAAGCTCCTTAATCAATGGACTGAAAAGTTTGGTAATATCATTTCCTTCCTTGTCATAGATCTGAAAACCTCCAAAAAGAAATATCGTATTTGTTTTTGGAATATCTGCCGATGGTGCTTCATGCATTACCAGATTCGGCGTTTTTTCGAGAGGTAAAAGAGTAACCACTTCTTTAAAGTCATGAGGTGTTTCTTCTCGGTGAATCACCTCTTTCTTGATCACTCTGGCCTTTCTCCATCTCAAAAAAAGAAACAATAAGATAGCCGACCCTGCAAATAACAATACATATAGCCAGATGCTACGAGAGAGAAGTCTCTTATCGATTTCCATTTCTAAAGGTGGACTTCTCAACACATAAACACTTATATCCGTGTTGTTATTTACTTCATTATGAAACATCGTTACCGCGATAAATTGCTTGCTTTTCGGACTATAATATAAATCAGCGAACGAATGAATATCATGAAAAGTATACGGCAACTCATTCCCGAGTAATTTATAATACGCCGAGTCAAGAGAACCTTGTATTAACTGCAAATGCGAGTTGTATCGATGATTTGGAAAGGTGAGTGCATAATACTTACGGCTCTTAGCGTCAATAACCATCGAGTTTGCAAATGCAAAATTTTCCTCTCTAGGATTCAACTCAAAAATCTTTTTAAAAGCTTTGTTTTTAATATCAAAATAGATTAGATCATATAAATTTCTTGGATTCAGTATTTGCTCTCCTGTCGTACTTCCATACCCTCCTAATATGTAAACACCATCCTCCAGTTGTCCCAATGCGGCCAAATATCTTGGTACAAACCCCTCTTCCAGATTTACTGTTGTCCATTCCTTTGAAGGTACATGGTATTTATAAACATTACTTTTATACTTGAATTGTCCATACCCCCCAATCATATAGAGCGAAGAGTCTAATGAAGAATAGAATTTATTATAATGCCAAAAGTGCGTGATGACATCCGGAAATACATATTCGCCGGTCCAGTTGTTTGTTAACGAATCATAGGTAGAAACCAGTTTTTGATCTATATATAAATTGAGTAACCTGCCTGAAGCAAATAAAGACTGATTTCCGGCTAATAAATGATAAGTATGAGGATATGCTTTAGGTTTAAGCATTTTGTTGATGATATTGTACACATATAAAGAATCCTCTCCGATTAGAAACATATTATTTTTAGCGCTATCGAATGCCAAACTGGCTGCACCTTTGATAGAAAAATGGCTAATTAATTCCCAATCCCGATGTTGCTTTTTAATCCAGATAGGGTTAAAAACGGCAGCCGCTAACCCATTATTTTTATCAATCGTTATGTCTTCTTCTATTCCATCAAGAGGCCAGAAATAAGCCGTATTATTATCCTCTTTCAGCTTAATGTTTTTAAGCTTCATGGGTGGAACATCAGTGACTTTGAAATCTTTATAGTTATTTGTACCGAAAAGTATTTTGTAACAGCTTTTTTTGAGCTTTACTTTATCTTTTAATAAGTTGCCGTTAACAAATACTTGCAATTCGTTTTGTTCAACATCAAATTTCAATTTAATAGCATGCCAATCTCTAAATAACTCATGGAGGCTTATACTAAATTTTATCTTTGAAGGTTTATCGCCTATAGTAATTTTAAAGTTTTCTTTTTCAGAGAGCCTATAATCATAAATTAAGTCTATATTTTGTTTTTCATCGCTTATTATTCTAAAGATATAACCAAAATAATCTGAATGACCAGCATAAAAAGAAAGGTCAAAAGATAGTTCAAAGTTACGATCTAAACAGATTGTTTTATTCGCACTTAAATCTAACCCCGTCCGTTTATCCTGGACAATTTCGTGGCTGGCAAAACCTAACCCAATTGGTTGAGAGCATACTTTTGTATTAATGCTTATGCTTAATGCTGCTAGTAGTACTATAAAAATTAATTTAAGTCTCATGGTTTGATTCAGCGTGATTTAGACTGGTAAAGCGCTCTTCACAAAAGGAAATATTGATTCCATTATTTAATTAAACAATAGGAGTACATCCTACATATCGGATATCTCCGTTCTATCATACAAAGATAACCAAACGGTCAACTTCCGCAACATTTTCGATTGTTGATATACTATTTTCTATATTCGTATCTTTGTGAATATGCGATTTAGACGCTACTTTTGATAAAACAGGAAAGGAACGCGTATGACACTCGATAAAAAGAGTCTTTTTTATATTACATCAGGGCTATTCGCTTTCGGACTGAGCGTACCCCATATCCAAGCACAGGAGGCCGACGTCGCGTTGGATCCCGCAGGCTATGTTAATAAGTATGATACTGATTTTGACGGGGTGGGTCCACGGGTATACGTACTTCCAGCTCCACGGACTCGTGAGGAATTACTGACGGATTCATACAACGAAAAAACAGCCTTTCAAGACAGTATCGATAGAGCACTTGACTTTCAAGAATTGATTGTGGATTTTAAAACCACGCGCGCTGAAATGAATGTGCAGCACTTGCTGTCGCCTATACCCAGCACTGCTTTGGCGTGGAATGAACTGGTAGAACGGGAAGTTGAGCGTGGCAATTATAACGCAGCCTACGGTTTACTGCATACTTATGCATCGTTATCCTTAAAAGAAGGAACTATCGCTCAAACCCTAGGCTTGCTGCAAAGTGCCCTTCAACATGCACAGAAAACATCAAACACATCCGATGTGGCTGTTATTCAATATAATCTGGCCAACACTTATTTGTACGATAGGAATATTCAACAGGCAGGTTATTTTCAAGAAGCTTACTATAAAACAGCTGTGCAGCAGAAGAGTATTGTCGATCAGGCTAATTCTCTTCTGAAAATAGCACTTATCCAAGCACACGACAAAGATTACCGTTCTGCAGAAAACAATATCATCCGTAAGGCTATCCCATTGCTAAACCGCGCGAAAGCCTACGAACAAAAAATCATCGCTTGGCAAACCTTAGCCCGGATTTACCAATTACAAAATAAACATACAGAAGCCCAGTGGTTTCTGATTCAGGCACGCGATCTGGCAAATAGCAAAAACTTCAACGGAGAGCTTGCGGAAATCGAATATATGCTGGCGTCCTCCAAATTTGTCCAAAAGAATTATAATGTTGCAAAAAAGGAATTTCTGCAAGCAGACGAACTGGCTAAATCAGCAGATAATAAACTGCTCCAGCTGGCTATTGCAGACAAGCTGGGGCAGATATATATGACACAACGTGATTTCAATAATGCCGAAGTCATTTTGCATAACTATCAGGATTTGCGGACCGAGCTTTTTGGGTACTATCTTTCCAATTATCCGTTTTAAATGGCGAGGCAGGCAAACCTGCATCGTTATACAGAGACAAATCGGGATTATTTGTCCAGCCGTATCGAACCGAAACGGGTTTGCTAACCTGCGATGCTTTTACGATAACTTTATCACCATGCAGTAGGGCCTCAGCATTGTAAAACACCTGATCTTCGCCAGCGATGGTAAAGCCCGTTAATCGGGGCTCTTCATTTCGGTTGATTAAGCGCTTGCCTACCGGATCGAATGTAAGATGAATCGCTCCATTTTTTTCCACAAAAGACCGAAGGATAGGCCCCGAAAAAACAATTGCTTTTTTATACGTCTTCTTCAACGCGATAAGAGCCAGACGTCTACCTACTTCCTGTTTGTTTTTAGGATGTATATCGTCTGCGTCGCCGATATCAGCGATAACGGCCATACCCGTATTGGGCAGTTGTAGCGCACCCTTTTGCGCATCTCGCAGTTCGGCCCATGCTGAAGCTATCGGTTGAGGTTCTTTATGCATAAAATTCGCCAATTGTACATAGTAGAAAGGGAAATCTCCTTGATTCCAGTGCGTACGCCAATCCCGAATCAAATCCGGAAATAGCTTACGGTATTGATGGGCTCGATCCGCGTTGCTCTCTCCCTGATACCATATTGCACCACGTATTTTAAAGGGCGTAAATGGATGTATCATGGCATTGTATAGCACTGTAGGACGATTTGGACCTTCATTGGAGGTAGGCATCTCGGGTAATTTCGCCAAGTCTACACCGATTTTATATTTCCAATCGGATGCCAGGGAAAGATATTCGCCATTCGGCCCCACTACATTGAACTGTGCCGCCTCGCCATATATTCCACCACCACCGCCGCTATCGAAGACTCTGACGGCTATGGTTACATCGGTAGACTGCACCAATGAAGCGGGTATTTCATATACTCTATTTTGGTTATAACCTTGTGTAGTACCCACCTGTTTCCCATTCCAATAGGTAACATCCTCGTCATCGATCATTCCCAGTTGAAGATAAAGTTTTTCTCCTATCCAGTGTTTTGGTAGTTGTATTTCTTTTCGGAAATATACTACACCATCAAAATTTGGTAAAATGTCTGTGTCCCAGAGCGTGGGTAATTGCATGACAGACCAGTCGCTATCTGCTGTTTTGTGGGAGAGCCAACCAAATTCCCCATCTTGTTGTCCTTCATCATGTTGAGCCATAATTTGGTTCCAGACGTGTAATTCGTGCTCGTATTCCGCTTGCGCATCGGCACTCGTTAACCGTTGTATGGCCGATTGGAAATCTGGAATTTTGTTCAGCGTTTCTGTACTTGTCCATGCCTCGGCTACCGTACCTCCCCAAGAGGTATGTATTAATCCTATCGGTATACCGGTCTTTTCATACAATTCGCGCGCAAAAAAGTAGGCAGTAGCAGAAAATTCAGCAATCGTTTGAGGTGTAACTGCAACCCAACCGCCGTATTGGACCTCTGCATCCTGCACGGGCCGGTTACGGGTAGTATGTTGTACCTGTAGAAAGCGGATGTCTGGAAAATTTGCTGCTGCAATCTCTTCCTTAAAGTTGTTGATATTTCCCCAGCCCGCTAAGGGCATCTCCATGTTGGATTGACCTGAACAAACCCATACCTCACCAATCAAAATGTTTTTCAAAACCAATTGTTGTCCGTCATCGATCTGTATATCATAGGGACCGCCAAAAGAAGGAGTGGAGACGTATGCAGACCAATGTCCATCGTCCTGCACAGGCACTACGTATTTCTTCTTGCTCCACGAAGGGCTTACGGTGACCTCCTCCTGATTGGAAGACGAGCCCCATATTTTGACCTTACTTTTTTGTTGTAAGACCATATTGTCACTAAATACGGCCGGCAATTTCACCTCTGCTTCCACAAAGAGAATAACCAACAAAAGCGAAGCGATGCTTATAATCTTTTTCGTCATTTTTTAGTCGATAGCTTTAATTTCCAATATTACGCTCGTACGATCTTTGTGTAAATCCGGATTAATACCGATCTTCATTAAGAATTCCCCCGAATATACCTGTTTATTATTTATGGATGAAGATGTTCCAGGATACAGATTGATTTCCGTTATTTTATATTTTTTATTCGCATCTAATCCCTTCAAAAGCACGGGGAAATGACTGCCCTGATCGTATCGGTTATTTACGAGATAGTTAAAAATAACGCCTGCAGACCGATTGGTATCTATATACTGAATAGCCGCAAAATTTCCTTCCCTTGGATCTGCCAAACGATATTGATCACCATGCCATATAATGTCCTTCATATTATTATATATTTGGACGGCATCCTGACAGAACTTAAGATCTTTTTCATTCAGTTCACTGACCACAATATCAAAACCTAGCTTCCCCATCATAGCTACATCTGTTCTGAATTTGATTGGCTGCTTCCCCCAATCTGTTACATGGTTTGACGTGCTGATAGCCGGATAGAAATACGAATATTCGTATTGCATAAAGATTCGTTCCATCGGATCGGTATTGTCCGACGGCCAAAATTCTGTGAAATATTGTAAAGCAGCATAGTCTACACGACCACCACCACCGGAGCAGAGCATCATCGGAACTTTCGGATACTTGGCGCGGATACGCTCCAATACATGATAGAGACCCCGCATATATTCGATATAGAAATGCTCCTGATTTTTCAAGTGCGCAGAATATGCGTTATAAATAATGGCATTGCAATCCCATTTGATGTAGGCCAATTCCGGATTTTCGGTAAACAGTTCATCAAGAACACCAAATACAAAGTTTTGAACGGCAGGGTTGGACAGATCTAATACCAATTGGTTTCTAAAATAATGCTCTGCCCGTGCGGATTGTTTAATGACCCAGTCCGGATGTTGCTCATAGAGTTCTGATTTTGGACTGACCATCTCGGGTTCTACCCAGATACCAAATTTTACATCTTGCCGACCGGCTTCTTTTACCAAAGAAGTGATTCCGTTTGGTAGCTTTTTCTTATTTACTTGCCAGTCACCAAGCCCCGTGTCGTCATTATTCCGAGGATATTTATTGGCAAACCAACCATCATCTAGCAGGAAAAGATCGACACCTAACTTCTTGGTATCTTTAAGCAATTCCTTCAGCTTGTTTTCATTGAAATCAAAATAAGTTGCCTCCCAGTTATTAAGCAACGTTAGTCGGTCGCCCTGGCCATCCAATAGTTTATATTTTCTCGCCCAGTTATGCAAATTGCGTGATGCCTTTCCTTTACCGGTAGTGGAAAGCGTATAGATGAATTTTGGTGTAGTGAATTTCTCTTGGGGTTTTAGCGTATAATTGGAAGCATAGTTATTTATGCCCGCGATGATGCGTAGGTTATTTAGATAATCGAGCTCCATATCGACTTTGAAATTACCGCTATACCCCAATGTGCCAAACAATACCGTTCCCTCATCTTCTAGTGCGGGCTTATCCAGAGAGACCATAAAAGAGGAGGGTTGAAACAAGTTCGCACGTGTTCCCAATTTACTGTCTATCGTCTTAATTCCATGTGTAATTTTGGAATCTTCCGGTTGCATTTCTTTAGCCCAGTCGCCATGATATTGGCGCAGCCAGTAACTGTTCGATTTCAGGGTCAAGTTTGCGGAAGCAAACTTTTCGAGGAGCACGGCACCCTTTTCGTTGTGTTCGATCACGGACCACTGCTCTATGACATCCTCTGCAAAATAAGATTTATAAAACAAGCGGACAGTAAAGTCATACACAGGATCCTTTAACTCCACTTCTAACAGCGAAACATTATCTGCTAGCTGATCGAGTTTATGCGTTACATATCGCAGGTCCAATGATTTATTTCCATCAGCATGGACGACGCTAATAGCTGGTTCCAGGATGTTTTTCGATCCCGAAGGTGTGTAGGCAGCATTGGATAAACCCGTATAATCTTCCGATTGCTTGTAAGAAGCGGGCACCAATACATATTCCCTTTCATCGGATAGTTTCTTTCCATAGTAGATAACGGTAAGATTATTGGCGCTATCCTTATGTAGCACCAAAGCGTTGGATTGTGTTTCGATAGGGATACTCTGTGCCTGAGTACATATAGGCAGGAAGCTAGCAATAAAAAGGAATACGGAACTTACGGTAAAAAATTTCTGTAGCATGGATTGCATGTTGATGTTAATAGTTAGAATTAGTTTTTCTGTACTTTAAATAGTTTTGCATGTTTAGCGTCTAAACGAATAGGTTTTTCGGGCGACAAATAATGTATACTGTTGTCCGTTAGATTAATCATTTTGTATCTTGCGTTTTTATCAAAGCCTAGTTTTTCGTTTGATAAGGTCAAATGCAATTCCTGTTCGTCGTAATTAAATAATGCGATATAGGCATCTGTCTCCGTATGTTTTACAAAAACACGGGAAGCATATTGGTCAGTTTCCACCGGTACAAACGATTTTCCGTCGGCGATTACGGGCCAAATATCTTGATTTTCAAAAAGCTGTTGTGTCGTTTTATGCCATATGCCGGGTTGGGAAAAGTCATCGCCTAAAACGACACTTCCTGTAATCACAGCAGATAGGAATCGAGCTGTATTTTCCGATTCGCTTGCGTTTTTAAAGACGATATGATCAGCATCCATATAATCATAGAGGTGGGTTTGCCACCAACCAAACGTCAATGCATTGAGTGTATAACGGATGTCCTTAATGGAACTGAAAGCATCGCAAGCGATGCGGCGCATATGTACATAAGGTGCTGTAGCGATGTTTGGCGAAATAGCAGCATAAATTAACATTTGGTCATCCAACTGTTCTACCAGATATTCCATTCCCCGATGGTAGGCTTGCATACCGGTCTTTACAGTAGGGTCAGCAAATTTTGTAGATTCAATCGCCGCATGCCCTAAAAAGTCAATTTTAATCATGTCAAAACCGCATTCTTTGAGTTTGCCAATGACAAGGGCTAAACGTTGCTGTGTTCCGGGGTGGGTAGGGTCCAGCGCTCGGGTTCCATCCAGATCATGATAACCATTTTTTACCTTTGTCCATATATCGCCATAAGTATAGCTGGTTCCCTCCACACGACGATTTGAACCCCCGCCAAAACCCCAATCTACAAATGGTGCCCAATAGGCTCCAGGTTTTAGCCCTTTGGATTTCACGTAGTCAGCAAATTTCTTTAACTGGGAATAATCACCTTCTAATCCCCCTTTCAACATATTATCCCAATAAGAATCCAGATCGATATAAATAGATTGTCCCGATGCCAACTGCTGGACGTCGTGCGCAAAAAAATCAGTTACTTTCAGAAGTCTGTCGTAATTGATGTCTTGCTGCATAGCACCCCAGCTGTTCCATGCTACCGGCGTATGCTCTTTCCATTCATGCACGACACGGCGTTGGAGTGCTTGGATGTGTGCAGCATACGTATCCATACCTGTGCGCCAATCTGAGAACTGGCCTACCATCACCTTTGCAGAATGAATGCTATTCCCTTCCAGCGAGCCGTGCGGCATATCGTCCCGATTAATATCTTTGGCGGTAAAGCCAACGAGCGCCTGTACCGTTATCGATTGATCCTGATTTTTGACGGTACGGATTCCGGTTTTCCAAATTTGCTGATCAATAGATCCAATGATATGTCCCAAACGGTTTTGTTCATGGTACAAAACGCCTACTTCGGCACTATATAACTCATCTGTATCTTTTAAAGATTTACGATCATAACTGATGAATGTATCGTTGTCGAACGGCGCAAAAAGAGATTGTAATTGGTCTGTATGATCGGTGACAAGGGTTCCCTCGATAGGAACGAAGCCATTCGTGATCAACTTACGCGTTTTATCATAGATTTCCACTTCCACGACGATATAGTCTTTGCCGGCATAGGCGTAAAATATCTGCTTGAAATCCGGAAGACCCCGCTGGCTAGACGTGATGGTGTGTTTCGCTCCCACCCCATACCCATCTTCAAAAGAGCCTTTCGTATATTCCCGTTGTGTATATTGCTTGGTGTTTAAGAATTCCTCCCCATTTTTCGCTGTTGAAAATCCTCTTTTTAGCCATACCCCCTCGCGGGAAAGTATGTCAAAGGTTCCGGTGTTCATATCGTAAAGAACCTTTCCTCCATTACCGAAGGGAATGTCGATTGCATCGGCGGTTTGTAAACCAGCTAAAACGACTAGGAAGATAAACCATACGTTTTTTTTCATCATATTTTCTGTGTTTTTACTTTCTTTAATTTACCATTCACCTTTACCTGCACGGTCTTGGTTTCGGGAGATCGAAGTTTATAGTGCACGACCTTTCCGTTCTTCCATTTCAGGTCGACCGTTACATTTCCCTTAGCTTTTAGACCCTGTACGTTTCCATAACTTTTCCATGCATCGGGTAATGCAGGCAGCAGATCAATAAAGCCGTCGTGGCTCTGTAGCAACATTTCACCAATCCCTGCTGTCGCACCAAAGTTTCCATCGATTTGAAAAGGAGGACCGGCAGCAAGCATATTATAATATACCCCGCCTCCCGAACCATAATTAATGTCGGTACGTAATGTTGGTTTTAATATTTCTTTAAATAGTTTGAAGGCACGGTTTCCATCATGGAGGCGTGCCCAAAACAACTGCTTATAGGCAATTGCCCAACCCGGCCCATCGTCTCCACGTACCTCGAGTGTCTTTTTAGATGCCTCAGCCAGTTCCGGTGTTTTATACGGTGTAATCAATGCTGCCGGGTATAACCCATATAAATGCGAAATATGCCGATGTTCTGGATCTACCTCCTTATAGTCTTCAAGCCATTCTTGGATCCGACCATCTTTACTCACGACGCCCGGGGGTGGAACCATCGGTAATTTTTCTTCCAATACGCTTCTAAAATCATGATCAATCCCCAGCAGTTTGGATGCTGTGATGACATTGCTGAATAATTCACGGACAATCTGGTTATCAATCGTTGGCCCCATAGAGATACTAGCTTGATTGCCGTTCGGTAAATAAAATGAATTTTCCGGGGATACCGATGGCGAAGTGACCACCCATCCCGTTTTTGGATCCTTCACGAGGGCATCGTTGTAGAATAAAGCTGATCCTTTGAGTACCGGATAGATATCTTTTAGATAATCCATATCTTGAGTATATTCGTAATGTTCCCATAAGTTATTGCATAGCCAGCCTGAACCCGCATTAGACGCCCCCCAGTTGGCACTCTCTCCCGGCTCGGTAAAGCCCCATACGTTCGTGATCACATGCGCAATCCACCCTTGGGCATTATAATATGCTTTGGCCGTTTTTTTACCCGGCTCAACTAATCCCTTCACCAGATCGACCAACGGCAAATTCAACTCGGATAGATTCGCCACACCCAATGGCCAGTGATTCATCTGGACATTTACATCGAGATGATAGTCCCCATTCCAGGGTGTATTGATTTCCTTCGCCCAAAGCCCTTGTAAATTTGGCGGTAATAATCCAATGCGTGTACTGCTGATGCTCAAGTACCGTCCAAACTGAAAAAATAATGCAGGTAAGGATACATCATCTGCATAACCCTCATAATAATTATCCAATCGTTGACGGGTAGACCATTCCGTTTCTCTTCCTTTCCCTAAATCCAGCTTCACCCGTCCAAATAATTTGCTAAAGTTTTGCGTATGTTTTTTCTTTTGCAGCACATAGGGTTTCTGATAGGCCGCATCAAGTACTTCGCGTACTTCTCGTTTGTGGTCACGTTGCCGGAAGTCGGTAGCAGCAGCGAGAAATAGTATAATCTCGGATGCATTTTGGATCACGAGCGAGGTGTCCGTGTTAGAGAGCACACCATCCTTTAATTGGACACGAACTCTTGCTTCATACTGCATCCCCTTTCCATCGATTCCATTATCCAGTTGTCCATACATAGACAATTCCTGATCGGTCGTTTTTACCGTAAACTTTTCAGGCCTACGTAGGGCGATCTGTAGGTTTAACATCTGTGGTTGGTCAGCCGTTAAGCGAATCACATTCACGTCATCATCAAAACTGGAAAAATACTCTTTTTGATAATGAACGTCATTTACCGTATAAGTCGACGTTGCGATAGCTTCCTGCAAATCCAGCGTACGTTTGTAATTCTTGATTTCTATTGCGGTATTTTCGCCATAATACTGATCCAGATGAAGGCTTCCTAACGTTTGAAACTTACCCCATTGCGCGCCACCGGATCCCGGCCCTAAACATACAAAATTGGTATTCACCAGATTTTGCGCTTCATCGTTTTTTCCTTCCAGTATCAATTGTCGGATTTTTGGCAAACTTTTATGGGCATCGTAGTTGTTGGCATCCTGTACAGCGCCAGACCACAATGTGATATCGTTTAAGACAATCGTTTCATGCGTTGCATTTCCGTCTGGCGTCATGCCAAGGCGCCCGTTTCCAAGAGGTAGCGTTTCTTCCCAATTTTCGGCAGGTTCATGATACCACAATTTTAAATGCTGTTGAGCGTGAAGTGGTAAAACAAACAGGCATAATGCAGAAAACAAATAGAGGTTACGATTACAGTTCATAGGGGATATACTAAATATAACAACTACAGTTGGCTAACAATCACGTCTTTAAAATTGCCATTGATTTTGATCTTTACGTTCTTTTTGTTGGAAGAAGTTAATCGGTAGGACACGACTTTTCCATCTTTCCATGTCATATCCACGGTGATATCACCACGAGCCCGGAGACCGGATACTTCTCCCTCGGATTTCCATTGATCAGGAACGGTGGGAAGGAGATCGATAAAGCCTTCTTGACTTTGTACCAGCATTTCACACACGCCTGCCACGTAACCCAAGTTGCCATCGATCTGGAAAGGCGGATGTGCACAAAGCAAATTTTCATATACACCTCCTCCACTATCATAATCTACACCTTCGCTAGCAGCCAACGTAATAAAGTTATGCAGAATGGTGTATGCATGGTTACCATCTTGAAGCCTTGCCCAAAAATTCATTTTCCAAGCCATGGACCAGCCGGTAGACTCATCGCCTCTTGCCGTAAGGCTGACGCGGGCGGCCTCTGCCAGCTCAGGTGTATTGTTGACCGAAATCTGTCGTCCGGGATGTAGTGCAAAAAGGTGGGATACATGTCTGTGCTTATCTTCCGGATCGTCGCGATCTGTTTCCCACTCCTGCAATTGCCCCCATTTGCCGATCTTAGGCTTCAATAGCTGATCTCGTAGCGTTGCAATGTGGTTTCGATATTCGGGATCAATCTGTAAAGAATCGCAAGCCTCTACATAATTGGTGAATAAGTCATAGATAATTTGCTGATCGTGGCTCACGCCATCTTCCGTGGGGCCATGCTCCGGTGACCAACCATTGGGAGCTACTATCGTACCGTCGTCACGATGTTTGAGATGGTCATCCCAAAATTCGCAGATCTCTTTTAGGATGGGATACGCAAAATTTTTAAGGTATTCCTTATCGTGATTAAAAGCATAGTGTTCCCATAATGCCTGCGCATACCATGCGCTGCCCGGGGTGTTCCAACTAAAGCTTTCTCCACCAAAAATGTTATTTTCGGTACGCACTGTCCAGCCCCGCACACCCGGGAATTCCACCTGTGTATTTTGTTTCTTTACTTCCCGCATGGATTGGATATACTCCAGATAAGGAACGTGACATTCAGCAAGGTTGCTTACTTCTGCCGGCCAGTAATTCATTTGCACATTGATATTGGAATGATAATCCGAACGCCACGGAGGTGTATTGCTATTATTCCACAGCCCCTGTAAATTGGCGGGTAGTCCGCCTTTTCGCGAGGAGCTGATAAGCAAGTATCGCCCATATTGTAGGAGCAGTGTCTCTAAACTTGGGTCAGTCTCCTCCTTATAGTCGATAATGCGTTGTACAGTGGTTTTGATATTATTTTCCTTATGCTGTTTCCCAATGGATAGATTAAAGCGGTTGAAAAGGGCTTGATAATCGGCCATGTGCGCTTTAAAAAGCTGTTCATCTGATTTTTTGAAGATATTATCCAGTGTTTGTTTATTCTTGATAATGGGATCCCCAGCTCTCCAATTGTCACTTCGTAATGGACTATAATCCGTTGACGCAACGAGATAGAGCGTGAAGGAATCTACAGCTTTAAATTCCAGACTTACCATGTTATTTTCGTCTTTTTGAAGGCCGACGGTTCCACCGATATGCTTTATTTTTAACGAGGCTCCGTAGCGGAGCTTATTTTCTAACTGGCCGCTAAAGTGTAATGCGTCATTATCACCTGAGATGATAGCTCCGTGGGCATCGATTAATCGGATGCGTCCGGAATAGGCGCCCTTGGCACTGGCTTTATACGTGAACACCAATACATTATCAGGATGATTAGCAAAACCGCAGCGTTGAAAGGTCTGTCCGTTCGACTGGTACTTTACATGGTGACTTGCCTCCCGAAGGTTCAGTGATCGACTGTAACTTTTTACAGCTGGAGATGGATGGTCGAAATCTATAAAAACATCACCAAAAGCTTGATAGGCACCTGTTTCCTGTTCGTCGCCTGTCCATAAAGATTGTTCATTAAATTGAATATGGTCTTGCGTCACTCCACCAGATAACATGGCACCTAATCGCCCATTACCGATAGGATAGTATTGTGTCATCCAATCCTTAGCCGGTTTGTCATCCCAAAGTGTTAATGCGTTAAAAGGTTGTGCAGTTGTCGTGCAGGTCCACAAAAAAATTAAAAGGATAGCTATTTTTTTTATTTTCATAGTATCAGACAGTTCTAGTATGTGTTCACTAAAATGGTTTAAAATCTAAATTGAATTTTTTACAACATCTAAAACAGCTTATGCTGTTCGATTCATTTCGCCAATTTTATTTTGAATAACTTTGTTTCATGAGCAAGGATATCACCTTTCCATTTTGTTGATGGAGAAAGATCTTTAAATATCCAGAGATCACGGATCATATATTTCCCCGATAATCCCAATTTGGTAAAATCAAAATCCACCATCTTTTTCTCATCGGACTTGTTTAGAATTGCTAAAGCAATGTCGCCACCCGACAACTTCTTCTTTAATACCAAAATATCTTCATCCTGATAAGTCACAAGAGCAGAGTTTCCTAAAGCATCCTGATTAATAGCAATAACCTCCTTATTCATCAATATCCTTTTGGTCTCCTCGTTCATATTACGGATATCATTAGAAGCCGTAAGCGGAGAAGACATGATGCTCCACAAGCTCATTTGACTTTGATACTCTATATCGGTACAGCCAACCCCACCAAGATCTCCGGAAGGTCCTTTTTTACCATAAAGGCCTACCACCAACATATCCATATCATTCCATTTGCCTTTTCCAGCGTACTTCCCCAAATTCAAATTTTTATTTAAAATATCCAGAATACCTTCTCCGCCACCGTCCGTATCTTTTCTTTTCCACTTGTCACGTACGTCATCTGTTGTACGCCATAAGTGCCCACCTGCTTCAGCTCCCCATAACCATGGTTGTAGATGCCCCCATTCACAGATTCCAAAAGTAATGTCTCTTCCACTATTCTTTAAGGCGTCGCCCATCATTTTATAACGTTCTTTAGCCACTTCCACATCGGCAGGCGCATTGCAATAATCGTATTTCAGATAATCTATTCCCCAGGATGCAAAGGTTTTTGCATCCTGATCTTCAAAGCCCAAACTCGCCGTATAACCCGCACATGTTAGCTGTGCTGCATCAGAATATATTCCCAGCTTCAGCCCTCTAGCATGTACGTAATCGGCAAGAGCTTTAATTCCTGAAGGAAACTTTTTTGGATCTGGAATAATATTGTTTTTATTATCCCTTCCACCTTGCCATCCGTCATCTATAATAATATGGTCGTACCCTGCTTCCAACATGCCCGTACTGACCATAGCATCTGCGATATCACGAATGTCGGATTCCGTAATGTTGTCGGCAAAAAAATTCCAGGTCATCCAGCTCATCGGGGGTGTGGCGGGACGGGGAATATTCTGTTGTGCATTTGTGAGATTTCCCAACATTAAGACTACTAATATCGTAGCAATCGATTTCTTTATCATTTTGTTCTCCGTTCTTTAAAAATTTATTGGTAGTTCCAAAAGGTTATTTCGCTCATATTACTTTGCCAAGTGTCACCATTTGCGTTTCTTTTTACTCTAATACGTATATACCGGACAGGAGACGAGGGCGAGGTAATTTCAAATAAACGTGGTGCAATACCGTCGTCATTACGAACAATATCAGCCAATAGCACCCAGCCTTTTTGTAGAGATTCGTCCATCCATCCTTCGTTATTTGAAGGTAATTCGGTGTCGGCGTTGGTAATATCTGCAGTTCCCCATACTTCAAATTCGACGGGATTATGGCAACAGTCTCTTCCTATCTGTTCAAATTGGCTTAAATTGTTATATATTTTTCCTAAGTCAAAGGTAAACGTATGGGGAAGCGGAATGTTTCCTTGGCTGTGGAAAATATTCGGATATCCTTCGGCTTCCCGCTTTCCATTCCATAAATTACGGAGTGGACTTTCAGAAAGACTTCCGACATCATGAAGCAGTTTTATTTCGCCAAAGAGACCTTTGTCGCATTCCACATTTTGGAATACATATTCCGGAAAGACGTCAAAATCATTTACTTCAAACGTATCAATCGCACCGGTCACGGGAATATAGGACGATCTATATAAAATGTCCGTGCCCAATTTATAGTCATTAAGTTCCATTGTTTGTTCATTAGGCCCCATCGTTTTCTCAATTGTCTGACCAAACATATTTTCGTAGCGAATCCTAGTGTGAATGTTAATGGTGTCCGGAGCAAGGAAATTCAAAATCGTAGATTCTGAAGAATAAGCTAAGTATGGACGATCTGCATTGATAGCTCTATTCAATAAGCCATTCTTATATACATCTCCGTAAACCCGTATGTTATTCACCTCCTTAGGAATTGACTTGTTTCCCTTTGCATCAAATGAATGGATAGTAAAAGAATAGGTATATTCTTGAAGACCTGTTATTAAAGCATAGATACTGTCGGGCCTACCGTCCACATCTACGATAGCCGAATCTCTTTTGCCGTTCCAATAAATGACATATTTCGTAATCGTCGGATCAGAACTAGCCTTCCATACTAACTGTGTGCGTAAATTACCTGGCTTATTATGAACCTCCCCAACTGCACCTGTATATTTAATTTCATTCTCGCCTAAAAAATCTCGGAAATCCGTACCCAACCTATCACAACTAAAAAGCCATAATAATACTATGAATCCGCCAAATGCTATTATAATCTTTTTCATTTCTTTTCTATTAATTGAGACCATATGTTATTGAGGTGTTCCGTATAAAGAAACTTCCATGACATGCGCTGCTGTACCGTTTGACCATGTATTTGCCACAGCTAATCGAACAAACCTGATTTCTGGCGCATCTATTGACACATTGAAGCTGATCCCATTTCTCACAAAAGCCTCGTCAGCCGCATTGGTCTGCCCAGGAGGTAGTCCAGAAGGAGGTGGCGGAAAATGGAAGTTACCTAGATTGATCCAGTCACCAACAACAGCTCCTTCTTCTGCGACAAGAGGTAATGCGATATCTCTCGGTTGACTCACATTTGATCCCCATAATGAGAACTCTTTTGGATTTCCATGCCCGTACGTGTATTCTCCAATCCGTTGCCACATCACAAAACGACTGAGTTTATACAAACCGCCGACACCGAATGTGACCACATATGGAGGTTGCTCGCCAAAACGGGTGTGCCACCCATTTCCGTCAGGCGAGCCATTCCATAAGAAAGGTGCGTTCCATCCAAAATCTATAGGAGAATCCGATGCAAGATTATAGAGACTAAATCTACTTTTATCAAGAAGCTCTTCATATAAGGGCGTAAGATTAGTGCTTACTGTATCGGATATATTCCCCCATTGGTCCGTAACATATATACCAAATAGTCGTTCTTCACTTTCAAATCCTCTTACAGAATAATCTATGTTCTCATCCTTAGTGAAAAATTGATCTTGTACTTCCATTAAACCTGTATTTGCATCGTAGGCAAGGAAAATTAATCCAATTTCTCGTTTGAGTGTGTTGAGAGCTTTTATATTGATGCCGCCAAAATCTGGCGATAAGTTGATTGTTGGTTGCACCAATGTATAAACAGGGGCTTGTGGGTTTACTTTCACTGTCAGTGGGTCTGACATAACATTCGCTCTCGATACTGTATATAACGTGACATCATATTCGGCTTCTTCGGCAAACCCGTTGACCGTTATTGTGTCTGTATAGAAACTCGCTTTGGTTTCACGTTCTTGATTGTCATTTATTTTATATTTGGCCAGCACGTAAAGCACATTCTCCGACGACGGCAGGTCGTATACAATATGTGCTCCTCCATTAAAATTCTCCACTATTATATTGGAAACCACATCAGGTTTTGTAGTATCCTTGGATACGACCTCGTTAAAACCATTGGTTTCTTTACACCCATATGCCAGCAAACATAAAGTAAATGTATACAGGGTTATTATTAGTTTTGTATTCTTCATCATTCAAGTATTTTAATATTACCACAAAGGGTTTTGAACCAAGTTGGGATTTATAATCAAATTATCTGCTTTTATTGGCCATAAGTAATCTCTTAGATTAAATACGGGAGTCACAATAGTCCTCGGCCGATAAAAATTGAGTGCTTGCGATTCATAAATACTCCATCCTTGCATTGGCCGCCCCATAACCTCTTGTAATTCTTTCCAACGCCTTAGATCCCAACCTGCAATTCCTTCAAAAGCCAATTCTATACGACGTTCTCTATGGATGATCTCGCGCAGTCCTGTTGGGGTTGTATACTTTGTGGGGCGATTGGAGTAGTTTGTATATGCTTCCTCTATAGTTGGTAAGCCAGCTCGTTCCCGAACCTTATCTAGATATGGCAATACTTCTGCAAATGGACGACCTTGTTCGTTGAGAGCTTCTGCATACCATAGATATAACCCCGAAAGCCTCATGATAGGGAAATGATATGGTTCCCAAGTCATTTCTCGTTCGTACACCGTCAGATAATTCACAATTTTCTTTGGCCAATATGCCGAAATATTAAGTCGAACACCGTCTTTAGGTCCCGCAAAAGCATTGACGCCTCGCGCCTGTACATATTGCGCATTCTCGGGATCGTATGTGCCATTTCCATACCAGACACCCCCATCAAAAGCTATAGATGCATAAAATCGAGGTTCACGATTAAAGTGCGCATTTACAGTTTCGTATCCCTGACGAATATAAAAGCGATCTTTAGATTCTGCCGTTTTCAACTCATACCGGCTGGCGTAATTCCACGTTTTGTCTTCATTTATAGGGAGACCTTTATCCGTGTAAAATAACTCTTGTTGAGCGATAGGAACTGCAAAAGTGCCTTGGGCAACCAGATTGGCAGTTGAAGCTTGATTTAACCGGGGCATGCCATATTCTTGCTTTCCAAAACCAAATGTGGGGTTCAACGCCCAGATTAATTCGGTATTCATTTCCCAACGTTCTGTAATTGCGGTCTGTAAAGTCAATACTTGCCGTAGTGAATCGGGTAAATTTGACGGAATATTTGCTGGTGCAATAAACGTGTGTAATCGCATTCCTCGTTCTTCGCATAGTTCTATGGCCGTTTTACAGGCAGTGGCTGCCCGATCCCATTTTGTCATATCAGCCTCTGTACTGAACAAAGGTTCACCATCTTTTCCATGAAAAGCCGCGTAATCAGGATTACCGTTAAAAAGTGGGCTCGCTGCCGTCATTAATACATCCGCTTTTACGGTTAAGGCGATGATGCGTGTAATCCTACCTAACTCCATAGCTTGATTGGTGATGACTACTGGAAGATCGGGAGCGGCTTCATCCAATAAATGTACAATGTAATCAACTACACGATCTACCGGTTCACGCTTAACTTGTACTTCTGCCTCGGTACTATTAATAGGTAAATTGACATCTGTAATAGGGATAGGGCCGTACATACGTAATAAGTAGAAATGGTAATAGGCTTTTAGAAATTTTGCTTCTGCTACCCACCGGATTTTCTCTTCAAAAGTTAGATCATTAGGCTTATCGATATTCTCCAACATAATATTACAATGACGTATAGCCCTAAATAAAGCTTGTCCACCATTTTCACCGTCCCAGAAGTTCAGGCCGGGACTATTGGTATTTTGTGTACCTCGGATAAGATTAAAACCTTGGGGATCCATTCCCAGATTATCCCGAAGATCATTAGGAAATACAATTTCTCCCGAAGTAGAGAAACCTGCATTATACCGCAGATGTTGTAGTTGTTGTAAGGTAGAATAACAGGTAAAAAGATATTTCTCTGCCTCGTTTCTATTTCTAAAAGCATAATCAATAGTACCAACATTATCCGGTATAACATCAAGATAACTGCACGATGATAATGTAAAGCAGGCAATTATTAAGCTTATATATTTTTTCGTTTTCATATTTAGTGTTTTCGAATGTTAAAAATTGACGTTTACGCCTACGTTGAAAACTTTCTGCACGGGGTAATTAAAAGCGTTACCACCCAATTCTGCATCCCACATTTTAAATGGACTCCAAGTAATCAAGTTTAAACCATTAAAGTAGATTCTAGCACTTTTCATTTTCGCCTTAGTAGTCCAATTAGTGGGCAGAGTGTAACCAATTTCCAGTGATTTCAAGCGCAAAAAACTACCATCTCTCAACCACCAAGTGCTACTTTGCCTGTTGTTTTCAATTTGAGCTCCATTTGCGCCCAATCTTGGATATAAAGCGTAGAGGTTTTGATTGTCTTCTGACCAATGGTCTTCAGCGTATGCTTTTAACAATTGGGTATCCCCTGGATAACTGCTATCAGGACTTTTGATGAAAGGACTCGTGCGCCCAGGATCTATCATAAAGGAAACCTGTGTCTGCCCTTGAAAGAATGCGGAGAGATCGAAGCCCTTATACCCTGATGAAACACCGAAGCCATAAACGATTTGCGGAACAGTAGGATAGCCGACAAAAGCTTGATCGGCAAAATCAACCTTACCGTCTCCATTTAAATCCCGGTATTTGATATCCCCACCCATAGGAGCGAAGCCATTATTGCTAAAAATCTGTGAGGGGGAGTTTTGTGCCTCATAATCATCGACGAATAAACGTTCTGCGATAAATGCCCGATGTCTGTTTAACTGTTGCCCTTTATTTAGTCGATATTCTTCCAAATACGCTGGTTCCTCATATGCTAAATATCGGTTTTTTGCAAAGGTGAAGTTACCCATAGCAGCAATCCATAAAGTGTTGTTCAAACTTTTCCTGCCATCTAAGGAGAATTCGAATCCATGAGACTCCACCTTGCCAATATTGGCGGATATTTCAGATTCTAGCCCCATTGTACTTGGTATACTGGCCCTGTTTTGTAAAATATCGGACTTTATGTTTCTGAAGTACTCGGCTATTATTCTAAAATCCTTCAGAAAAGTTAGCTCTGTTCCTAAGTTCAATTGGCGGGATACTTCCCAAGTAACGTCTCGATTTTCATAGTTGTTAATGCTTACGCCGTCACGGGAATAATTATTATTTGTACCGAAGGAAGCAGATCTTCCTCCGTCATTGAGATTTACCTCGGATAAGTAGAAAAACCGACGATCGCTAATCGCATCATTACCTACTAGTCCATAACTCGCGCGTAATTTCATTCTGTCGATCACATTGGCCAATCCTCCGTAGAACTTTTCTTCAGAGACAATCCATGACGCCCCGATTGTGGGAAAGAAACCATAACGATTATTCTCGGAGAATCTTTCCGAACCGTTGTATCCGAAATTGGTCTCAAAGAAATAGCGGTTTTTGAAAGAATATGTCGCTCGTCCTGCCAGATTGAGATTTCGAAATGGTAAAGAGTTAAATAGGGAGTTAGCGTTGCCACTCAGCAATTGTTGCTGAGACCAAATTAATGCTGCACTCACGTTATGATTTTCTGAAATATTTCTATTGTAATCCAACGTGCCTTGCATATACATAAACGTATTTACATCATTTCCATCATTATAAAAGTTTAGGTATTCCCTCGCTTCATCTGGCCTAAAATTAAGCCAATTCAATGTATACGTATCCGATGCCCTATCATATGTATTTATATTGTAGTAAAATGGTGCGTAGGCAAGTGTCGATTGGAATCGAGAATATCTATTCGTACTGAACGTTGCATGAAAGTTTAATCCTTCAGTTAGAAATCCCAAATTCTGATTCAGTTCAAATTGAGCTAACATTCTGGATTCTGAAAAGCGCTTGTTGCCGCGTAGCAATGCTGCATAGGGGTTTACAAATCTCAGATTTGAAGATCCTTCCCCATCTGTTTCGTTACCAAATAGAATATGGTTTGTTTGAGCGTTTGCTTCGTCGGGCAGGTAATAAGCTGGAAAATCTACAGGACTGGTATGTGTCGCCAAATTATAAAGATCCGTAGCAAAAGAATTATTGAACGTCATTGGGCCTGCATATTCATTGAAAGTACCCGACAAACGAACAATCAGCTCTGTTGAAGTAGAAAGATTTATATTTACATTCGATCTTAATTGATAATTTTTGAAATTGACGTTGCTATTATTATTATTTCTGACGTCATTTCTCAATATGCCGTTATCGTTGGTATATGATCCGGCGACATAATACCGAGCAATATTGCCTCCTCCTGAAATATTAAGATTTGCTCTTTCGGTTGTTGTTCGCTTTTTAAATAACATGTCAAGCCAATCCACGGCGGGATATACGTATGGATTACTTCCCGGAAGCCCTAATAGTGTTGCTTCGGTGTTGGCAATCTTATTTTGGGTATATGGGCGCTCTGCCAGCGGATCCCGCGTAATAGTCGCTTCGTTGAATAAACGCATATAGGTAATAGGATCAGCTAGTTCCAAGGACCTTACCGATTGAGAAATGGAACTTTCCATACGTAATCCGATTTGGGGTCTGCCTTCTTTTCCTTCCTTCGTTTTGACCAATATGACACCATTTCCTCCTCTGGCTCCATAGAGAGAAGTAGCACTCGCATCTTTCAATACGGAGAAGCTCTCAATGTCATCTACTTGTAGACGTGCTAAATCATTGGTGGTCATTTCGATATTGTCGATCAATATTAATGGTTCACGTCGATAACCGAACGTCGTAACACCTCGAATGAAGAAATTCGAATTATCCTGACCAGGTTGACCACTTGGTTGGAAGGCTATCACCCCGGCAATTTTTCCAGCCATAGCATTTGTCAAATTGGAAGCAGGAATTTTCAAATCTCCAGGTTTTACAGTAGTCACCGCACCGACTATAGCCTCACGGCGTTGCTTTTGTCCTAAAGCGGTAACAATAACCTCTTCCACCTCTGTACTTGAGGGTTCTAATTTAACATCTAGTATTGTTACATCTTTTGTGATTGCGATAACTTGCTCTACATATCCTACATGCGTAAACTTCAGTAGGCTGTTGTGAGGTACATCAATGACATAGCGACCGTCTTGGTCCGTTCGTGTAATAATTTTACTGTCTGATTCGGAAACGACGGTAATTCCAGCGAGAACCTCTCCTTGAATATTTCTCACGGTGCCGGCTATTGTTCGCTTTTGATCCTGCGCAAATGCACAATTTATCATCACGAGGAACGCGGTGCAAATTCCGATAATAAAGGAATGTTTGGTTTTTAAATAGATTTTAATCATATCAGTTTATTTGGATATTCAATATTAGGTTTTCAGAAATACCGAGATAAAAACGACCTTACAATACAGCTGGAGAAAGAAATTTAACGAGATTGATTATCGTTTAGCTAGTTTTTCGAAAAATTCCCTCTAATGTCTATAGCTCGGTATTCATAGCTAGTTTTATCTATTCTATTCTGTACTACTTTACAAATGTAATCAAGAAATTTTATCTTACAAATTTTTTTAATAAAAACAGATGAAATAAGATTGTTGCAATAGAGGAAACCTAACCTTCCAAGGAACTATGCAATGCCGAATGGAGAAAATATCCAATACACCAAGATCATTAAACCAAGGAGCAGTGCGTAATAATAACCACGATTTCTCCAAGGCACAATTTCCACTTTATTCTCCTGGATAAGCTGAAATGGCTGAGACATGGGGTAAAGCCGTCCGATGACAAACATAAGAAGGGCTGTAGCCACGAACAAAATACCCATCCAATGCAGGAAATGAAGAGAACTGTTTAAAATGAACTGGGTAAAAATGTAGCAGACAATATAAAAGAAAATACCTGCTTTTGCGGCAATAGGCGGAATCTTAGTCTTGAAAAAACCTAGGAATAGAATCGTAAAAATGGGTACACTGAATATGCCACTAACTTTCTGGATATAAAAATAGAAGCCTTTATCGCTGTAAATGATAAATGGGGCGATGCTCATTGCAAAAAGTGATATCCCAATCTGGAATAGTTTGCCGGCCCTCAATATTCTTTTTTCCGATACGTCTTCTTTATGCTTTTTGGCGAAAATAGGTTTGTAAATATTAAAAATAAACAGTGAACTCGCACCGTTCAATCCTACATTGAATGTATTAATGGCTGCCCCTAGCAATATCGCTGCCGTCAATCCGCTCATTGCCGCAGGTAATACATCTCTAGCCAATAACGGAAATACACTCGCCGTGTGCGGTAAGTCAACATATAAATTAACCGCAATTAATCCTGGGATATTAATCAATAATGGGCTGAGCAATTTCAAGAAGCAGGTTAAAGCTACACCCTTTTGGCTCTCCGCAAGGCTCTTTCCTGCAATAATTTGCTGGACAATATATTGCTCCATTCCCCAATAATAAAGATTGGCAATAAATACCCCTGTAAATAGAGCAGAGAAAGGAATAGCATCTTGTGGCCCACCAATAGCATTGAGATGTTCTTTTTTGTTTGATAACACGGTTTTAAGACCTTGATATACCGAATCATCTCCCAGATATTTAAGTCCAAAGTACGGAATGGCTACCATGAGGATCAAGAGCCCAACGCTCAATATCGTGTCGGATATCGTAATGGCACTTAATCCGCCGAGAACGGTAAAAATAACCCCAACCAAGCCGATAAACCAAACCAATATCCAAATCGTTTGCCAGTAATCTATCTGGATATATCCAGAAATGTCAAAGAGGCTATCAAGGGCCAAAGCACCTCCATAAAGTGTCGTGGGAAGCAAATTCGTTAGATATCCCAATAGAAAAACAAGCGAGACCAAATTCTTCGTGCCGCTGTCATAGCGTTTTTCTAAAAATTCCGGAACCGTATTGATGCCTGATTTTAGATAAATAGGAATAAAGTATTCCGCCACGAGCAACATGGCAAAAACAGAAGAAACACCCCATCCGATAACAGACATATTGTTGATGTATACGGATTCGTTCTCCCCAATCAGTTGGTTAGCACTTAGGTTGCTCAAATACAACGAAGCGCCTACCAAAATAAACCCATTTGCACGGTTAGCTAAAAAGAACCCGGCAACAGTCTGACTTCCTTTTCTTTTCCGACTGAGGTAAATGGATAAGGTTAACGCCGCCAGAATGAAAAAAATGAAACTTATGGCAGAAAGAGCTAACATGATGCAAGCTAAAGCGAATTTCGTTTAAACAGCTTTGTAGGCATGATATACTTGATAGGTTTTCTATGTTTGACGAATTCAGCCGCTAATACACCCATTTCAGCAAAATCGATCGAAAAAGTAGTTATCCCATCAAAAATAATTTCCTTCACGTGGTCATCATTATGAGAAAGTATTCCTACGTCAACGCCTAACTTAAAACCTTTATTTTTAACGTCTTTCAACATCTCCCACAATTCCAGGTTATGGATCGTGAAATATACTTTATTCTTCTCTATACTTCCGGATTCATATTCGTTTTTAATTACCCCGTTGACTTGGTAATCTGCTATAAACTGTTGGAAAGAGAGCAGCACATCATTAGGTTCTGCGGAAAAAGGTTTGAATAAGAAAATAAATTCATCAAATCGCCGAATATCATCCAGCAAACTGACAAAAACCTGGTAAGAAGAGTTCTTGAATTCCTGTGCAATATAGGAGTAAGATGGATCTAACGAAATGTGTCTGTCTACAATTAAGGTTTTCTGCGCAGGGAGCTGTTCGAGCAACGTAGCTGTTTCCGGACGCTCTATAGGCGCGATAACATATACACCGTATTTAGCATTTACCGTATTGATGGTTTGCTGAAAAACCTCAAAATTGTTATGATGAAAAAACACATCTACTTTTACATGCTCTCCCAAACTCTTCCGGAAAGTCTCATAAAAAGTTTCCTGGAAAGTATCGAAGGCATAAATGATCAAACAAACTTTCAATTGTTGGTGGCTCTCATCGGAGGCGACGAAATATCCGAGACGGTTTTTGGACTCCAAGATACCTCTTTCGATAAGTTCTTGATAGGCATTGACAATAGTTTGTCGGGCAAATCCCAGTTTTTGAATCATTTTATTGACAGAAGGCATCGTATCCCCCCGTCGAATAAGGTTTTGTTCTAAGGCGTTAATTACGCCTTGAACGATTTGTTCACGTTTGGAGTAGTGCGCAAATTGTGCTAATTTCTTTATCTCATTAAATATAGTACATTCTTCCATATATATTGATATGTCGTCAAGCTGTCACACCTTATGTCGTAAAAAAGGAATCGCCATCAATTCCATTTTTTCGGTGTCAATAACCATAAATTTGCATTTGGACTAAGAATAATCGATAAAGGTACAACATTGGGGTCTAATATTCTTATCTTCTAAGAAGATTTATAAAAGGAAAAAGCACCGAGGATATCCGGTGCTTTTCGTGGGAGATACTGGGTTCGAACCAGTGACCCCCTGCTTGTAAGGCAGGTGCTCTGAACCAGCTGAGCTAATCTCCCGAGGTTCTATATGATGTGGAGAATACTGGGTTCGAACCAGTGACCCCCTGCTTGTAAGGCAGGTGCTCTGAACCAGCTGAGCTAATTCTCCAAGCCTTTCGCTTATTGCGTGTGCAAATATAGGGGTAAAATCTGATTTGCAAAATTATTTTTTGATTTTTTTAAGCGTTAAAAGACAACCTACTAATTGTTAAGGATATTAAAGCGAATCTCCTCGCATTCTCTGATTCATCGTCTTCATAGCAATCGATGCCCGCTTGTACATCGGGTCGACGAGTTCGAGCAACTGTCGGTAAGATTCAAACACTTCTTCTGCAAAATCTAAGTTTCGCTGGTACATGTCAGATAACTCACTGTATATCTCCAAAAAAAGCTGTTCATCATCGTCCAGGGAAACGATATTGACCGAGAGCTCCTCATAGCGCGGATACACCTCGTCGAATATACCAAAATGCCGACCATGTACCGGCCAATGTTCCCGGTATTCGTCCGCGGGGTCGATCAGGTCTATTTCATAATTGTAGCGTTGAGTCAAATCATCCACCAGCACATACAAATCCTGCACCGCTTTATTGTGCTCTTCCAAATCCTGAAATAAACCGGTCACATCAATGGTAAATTCATCCTTTATTTCCGGCAGGTTCTTGCCGTCAGACAAGCCCAGGCTATCTTCCACAAAGGCCAGGCTTTGATCTAAGCGGAGGGCTTCCATCTCGCTTTCACGCGTATGCTCCTTTATAGCCAACAGACCTTTTGCCAAATATTCCAGCCGTTGTCTCAAATCCCACACCACATCATGCGCCATGTAGTAACGTTCTAAAGCTTCTTTTTCGTAGTCTGGCTGCTCCTTGGATTCATCAAATTCCAGTATAATATCTTTTAGTGGATGTGGGCGAACGATCGTCTTCATATATTTTGTCTATTTATTTTTTTTAAAAAGTGGCTATCCCACTCCGAAGAGGGCATCATATTCCGTGATGCGGGGATAGCCAAAATTACACTACTAACGTTTAAAACACATACGAACTAATGACATCACTATAGATCACCTGTGGATTTCTACCGATATAAGCGACCCGGAACTCATATTCGTGTACCGATTCCAGTCCGGTGATGGTCACCTTGGACTTGGAACTTATCAGCCTTGTCCAGTCAGCCTCGCTGTTTTTCTTCCGGTATTCAAACTGATAGGCGAGTTTACCCTTCCAGTAGGCCGTCTTCAGCGTGGTTACCCCCGATATACGCGCATTGACCTCTACCGATAGGAATTTTGGCTGTGGTGCCGGTTTGGGTCCAATGATACCCTTTGTTGATGGGTTAAAACCTGCCGCTAAAATGACCGCTGCATCGCCGTTTGCCTGACGCTCTACATAGAGCGACAGATGATAAACTATGGTCTTCAACGCCGCAAAAGCCTGGTTTTTGAGCACGACAAAACGCTTGTCCCGATAGGCTGCATCGGCCTGTGCCTGCTTGACTTTAGCCAGTGCCTGTTCCAGATCCGCAATACTAGGATCTGCGTCCGTAAACAAATCTGCATTTTCTGCTAATTTAACAATGATGTTTTCAACGAATCTAACAAACTGTGCTTCTCCGTTACTGGTTCCCCCAGTTTTTAATGTTACTTTACTCATGATAGTTTTTTTGTGTTAAAAATTAAACCTTTTGTTGATCAACGATACAAACATAACATGGAGGGCCAAGAAACAGGGGGTCAAATCGTGCCACTTTTCTCGCGTTTTGCAGAAAACTTTGGCACGATTTGACCCCCTATCCCAGTAGAAACGGTAAATTTGTGCGTTTCCAGCTTGGAAATGCATATTTTATCCAACCACAAAAATTACTTTTTTCACCAACATAACTTCTTTTTTCACCACAAAATCTTCCTTCTTCACCAACAAATAGTTGCAATTCACCAAAAACCGCATCATATTCCAAAAACAGAAACGTCATGCACCAACAAAACTTCTTACTTCCCCACAAAAATTTGCTTCTTCCCCAACAAATAATTCTTTTGTACCACAAACAAGATTATATTACAGAAATATAAACGTGATGCACCAACAAAATATATATTTTCCCTACAAAAAAAACCTATTGCACTGACTTATTCCTCTTCTTCGTTACCTTTCCGAAATTCACCCATTTCTTTCTGAAAGGAACTCGGGGTTTGGAAAAAGTACTTTTTAAATTCCCGGCTAAAGTATTTCCGGTTGGGGTAGTTCAGCAGGTTGGAAATCTGGTCCACGGTCATCTCGCCTTCGTAGAGTAGATTTTTTGCTTGGTTGAGTTTCGTCCGCTGGATATATTCTGCTATTTTGACCGGCCGACCTTCAAAAGCCCGGTTCAACGTACGCCAGCTCACGCCTAACCCTTCCGCAACATCATGCTTATTGATCGAATCCAACAAGTTTTCATTAATATAGGCCAATGCTTTGTGATAAAGTCCCAGCCGGCTTCGTTCGCTTTGGTCTGCCTGACGATCCAATTGCCGGCAGTATTCTTCCAGCAACCGACAAACATCCAACAAGAGTTCGCCCTTACCACGGAAAGGTAGATATTCCGGTCTGCTGAGACGGTTCCAGGCGTCCCGTAGACTATGGTTGACACTGATATCCGGTTCCCAATAAACGTTCGTGTTGAGCGATTCATTCCCGTAGGCTAAGCTCGCCAACATCGGAAACTCTTTGAGCAAATCGGCTACGGCATCGGTTTTATAGCCTATGAGAACAGTCCATTGCTTGCCCTGGTTCAGCAACAACGGAACTTTTTGTGCCGCTGTAGAAAACGAAATGCAGCGGTTATCGCTCAAAGGCAGGCTATGAGGTAAATAAAGTTGGGAGGTGTTCCTAAACTGGTACATTTGCCAGAAACTGATCCCCTCCATAGCAGGGTCCACACGAAATCCAGCCGGATCAATGGTTCCCTTTAATTCCAGCAGAACACATTCTTCGAGTTCTATAAAAATAGCATCTAGGCTGTTCCCTATACGATAATGGTGGTTTAAGGGCAAAAAAGAAAGGTAGCCGCCTTCGATCGTTCTTGTTGACGGGATAATTCGTTGTTGTAAACAAAAGAAATTAGAAGTGAGCATGTTCGTATTTATGTTGGTTTCGCTTCCTAAAGATAGGATTTTTCAACAAATAGAACAAACATCTCTTTAATCATAAAACTTCCAGGACACCCCAAATCGCAGATTCGCATCCTGCATAGGATAACGCCGCACAGTATAGTATCCCTTCGGATAAACAAACTGATTAACAAAATTATAGGAGATAAATAAATTCACGCGGTCTATATTACCGGTAAACCATAAATCCACTATCGGATAGGTGGAGTATTCTATCCCCACATTATCGTTGTAAAATTGCCCAACGTTAATGGCGTAGGAAGGCGAACGGAACGGTGTATTGAAGCGCACATCGGTTCCCAATCGGAAATCCATCACGTTGTATAATTTATTGGCATAGTAGAAGCTATGCCAAGTGTACAGCTCCGGGATGGCCAATATATTTTGAGCGTCCGTTTTCTGGTATACACCCATATTATCAAAATGGAAACGCCCCAAACGAAATTTCTGACTGACCGAGACTTTCAATAAATTCATATTGCCGGATTGCTCCGGGGTGATCTGCCGCATATATAACTCATCATTATCTGGGTTATCGATTTCGCGAAAATAGAGATACTTATCCATTAAAAAGTATTCCGCTTTACCTGAAAATCCGATTTTATTGTTGGTATAAGCGAAAGAAAGGTTCTGTGTCTTCGTTTTTTCCCAACTATGATCCCACTGATGATACGTGTAGTTCATCAGATTAAATACCATTTCCGGTGATTTATTTTGCGAATAGGCGCCGATCCGCACCCTACCCGCATTTTCGCTCAACAAAATATCGGCGTTCGCTTCATACAGAAAGTCTCCCGCATGACGCCCTACAACAATCTGGTTTACATTTCCCTGTAACTGAACACGGTCACTAAATTGATAACCTAGCGTACCCTTTAGCATACTATTTTGGAAAAACTCGTTCGTCAGACTATCCTTATACCAGATTAGATCATTCTGAAAGCCCAAATCCAGTTTGGCTTCATTTTTAAACACACCTTTACCCCGTAAATAAAAACTATAGGTAAATTCGTTGGTAATGTTTGTTATGGTGGTGGTATCTTCGACAAGGCCAAAGTCACCATACGGGAATGCGCCTTCCAAATCCTCTTCATTTTTGAAAAAGGTAAATCTTCTTTGACGCAACGACGAATTGTGTGCTACAGTATTCGTAGGACGCACCTCCATCTCGGGGGTTCCGACGTTTAGCGTATCTAACCGTCCTAGATAATAGGACTGCCGTAAGAAGACACCGTTGTCTTTCCATTTATGGTTAGGGCGATTTGCCTGTCGTCCGCTCAGTCTGACTGGATATCCCATATTGGACATACTGGAGGTATCCTGAAATACATCCTGCATATAGACATTACGATCCACAACAGATCCATTTTCGGGCGAGTTGAGATTGTTGATCGTGACATTCATCAACAGGTTATAGCGTAGGCTCTTCGATTCATACCAGGAAAAGAGGGCGGCCCTTCGGTCATTATAATCTTGATTCACATAATAGCCATCCGTGTTGGTGGCGTAGTATTCAGCCCCTATATTTAGCTGTGGATTAATATTTTGCGCCAGTCGGGCACGAAATACCTGATCATTGAAAAAGAAACCTACCGCATATAATTCGGAATAGCGTGCCCTTGCCCGAAAATATTGGATAGAATCCGATTGTAGTAAATATCTTTCCAGCGCATGGAATCCGGGCTGAAAGCCAATGCTCTTGTTTGGATTGAACAACAGATCTCGTGATGCTAATCCATAAGAGCCTAGATTAATCGTCGGGTTCCAGGGGACATTTTGTTTATTGTAATATTGAAAATTGACATGGGTTGTATCAATCTGTATAGTACGTGTACTCTGCTTGAGCATATCCAAAGTAGCATAGCGTACATATCTCGCGGTAAAAACAACGGAGTCCTGCCTATTATCCTCTTTGGCTCTTGCCGAATCCAAGGCACTGCTAAATTCCTCTTCCACTTGCGCAGAAACATATGTCGTACCTACGAAGATAAACACAAAAAAAAGTAGGAGTTGCTTCAAGTGCCTGTTCATCAATACCAATTTGTTCTAAATTTTATGCCAAAAATAAGGCTAAAAATCTTCATTTATTGCAATGCTATCAATTCTTTTAGAATCTTTGTCATTTTTGGCTCTGCTTCGGTAGCCACTTGTATGATCTCTGCAAAAGAAACAGGTTTTAATTCGGCATGAAATCCTTCATCGGTTACTACCGAAATCGCAAATACCGGTAACCCCATATGATTGGCCACAATCACTTCAGGTACGGTACTCATACCGACAATATCACCCCCAATGATACGCATATAACGATACTCGGCTTTTGTTTCCAGATTCGGCCCTTGTGTGGAGACATACACGACTTTATGCGCTCTGTATTTGAAGCGATCGGCAATCTCCAACGCTTGCTGAATCATATCCTTGTTATACGGCTCATTCATGTCGGGAAAACGCGAACCAAAATCGTCGTCGTTTGGTCCCCGCAGCGGATTGTCGGGAAGTAAATTGATATGATCCTCGATAATACCCATGTCGCCTTTCAGAATATTCGGACTGAGCGATCCCGCGGCATTGGATACAAAAAGCTTCTGGATACCTAAAGCTTTCATCGCCCGCACCGGAAACGTGATCGCCTGCATATCATATCCCTCATAATAATGAAGGCGTCCCTGCATAGCCACAACCCGGCGCCCGTTCAATAAACCAAAAATCAGCTTTCCACTATGAAATTCGACCGTTGATATGGGGAAATTGGGAATATTGGAATACATCATCTTGTATTCTATATCTATTTCCTCCACCAATTTGCCAAGCCCTGTGCCTAAAATAATACCAAATTCCGGTGTGAAATCGCCTATTTTACGACGAATAGAGGCGACGGTTTCTTCTATTAAATGATACATGTTGGATTAAAAGTAAAAAATAAACTGTAGAAACGAAAAAAGAGACTATTAAAGTCTCCTTTTTTGTGGGAAATACTGGGTTCGAACCAGTGACCCCTACCTTGTCGAGGTAGTGCTCTAAACCAGCTGAGCTAATTTCCCGGTCGACGCTTGCGCGGCTCAAAGATAGTTAATGTGAAATAAAATTTAAAATTTATCTAAAATGAGTTTATTAAAGTCTGCGTTCCTCCCGCGGCAGTTTACCGGGTGAAGTCACCCACATCAGCAGGAAAGTCGTCAATCCATTATAAACAATCAATTCAAAACCAATACGATAGCTGGTATACGGTATAATATAATAGGTATTCAATACATACCATATAATGGGCGACAAAATACAGAAATACGGCACCAGATTATCCTTCACCTTATTTCGCGTTAAGATCCCAAAGGCAAATAAACCCAGCAATGGCCCATACGTGTAGCTCGCCGCCGTAAAAATAGCCGTCACGACCGAATCATCATTTAACAACCGGAATATCAAAATGACGACAAGCATCACGACGCTAAAGGCGAAATGCACTATATTCCGTTTCCGCACCAAGGCCTTCGCATTCGGATCCTTTGCTTTATTAAAGTCGAGAAAATCCACACAATACGATGTCGTCAACGCCGTGAGTGCCGAATCGGTGGTCGCGAAGGTCGCCGCCGTCAATCCCATCATAAAGATGACCCCCGCAGCTATAGACAGATGGTTCAGTGCAATCTCGGGATAAAGATAATCTGGTGTACGGAGCATGCTGATATCAATCCCTTTTTCGGCCACATAAATGTAGAGCAATGCCCCAACGGCCAAGAAAAATAAGTTGATAACAACAAATACCCCCGTAAACGTGAGCATGTTTTTCTGTGCTTCACCAATGGTTTTCATGCTCAAGTTTTTCTGCATCAGATCTTGGTCGAGACCGGTCATCGCAATCGTTACAAATGCTCCTCCAACAATGTGTTTCCAGAAATGATTTCGATCTCCTAACAAATCTTCCCATACCACAATCTGTGAATAAGAACTTTCTTTCACACGCTCAAATGCCTCCAAAACAGATATACCAAGCCCATCGGCCATAAAATAAATCGACAAGACAACAGCTAGTACCAGACAAAATGTTTGGAACATATCCGTGATAATGATGGTCTTTAGTCCACCTTTATTGGTGTATAACCATATTAAAAGCAAACATCCAGCTACCGTAATTCCAAAAGGCACGTTCCAGGCGTCAAAAATGAATTTTTGAAGAATAATAGCTACCAGGTACAACCGAAATGCTGATCCGATTGTTCGGGACACCAAGAAGATCATTGCCCCTGTCTTGTAGCTCGTATGCCCTAATCGTTCCTCCAAATAGGTATAAATGGACGTGAGGTTCATCCGATAATAAAGTGGCAACAAAACGTAGGCGATCACCAGAAACCCAAGGGCGTTCCCCAAAACAAATTGAAAATAGCTAAAGTTTGAAACCCCTACAGCTCCCGGAACGGAGATAAAAGTAACCCCCGACAGTGCTACACCAATCATCCCGAACGCAACCATATACCATTTGGAACTTTTGTTTGCTACAAAGAAAGTAGCATTGTCAGCGGTTTTACGGGAAGTGAAATAAGACACGCTCAGTAGTATACCGAAATATACGAATAAAAACGTCAATAGGGTGATTGGCGACATAGTTAAAAGTAAAATATTACGATTTTAAGGATTGATAACTTTCGATAGCTTTCCGCACATTACCATAGCGCTCTAACAGTATCGAGGCTGCTTCTTGATCGAGTCCTGTCTCCTCCATAACCATCCGCACGCCGCGGGCAACTAGTTTTATATTCGACAATTGCATATCGACCATTTTATTGCCTTTTACCCGTCCGAGCTGGATCATGACGGAAGTGCTCAGCATATTGAGCACCAGCTTTTGCGCTGTACCTGATTTCATCCGCGTAGAACCTGTTACAAATTCGGGACCGACTATAACTTCTACCGGATATTGTGCTTCCTGCGCAATAGGTGAATTGCTATTACATACGATACATCCTGTTACCAATCCTTCCGCATTAGCTCGTCTCAATCCACCAATAACATAAGGCGTTGTTCCGGATGCTGCAATCCCAATGATGACATCGTTCTCATCGATACCGTACTCTTCCATATCTTTCCAAGCCTGTTCCATATCATCTTCTGCAAATTCCACGGCTTTACGAATGGCTGTATCGCCACCGGCTATCAATCCGATAACCCAGTCAAAGGGCACGCCAAAAGTCGGTGGACATTCTGAAGCATCTAAAATACCCAAACGGCCACTCGTTCCAGCACCTATATAAAATAAACGTCCCCCCATTTTCATTTTCTCCACGGTAACGTCCACCAGCGCTTCCAGCTGTGGAATCGCTTTCTCCACAGCTAATGGCACGGTTTTATCCTCCTTATTCATATTAGTCAACAATTCGTTGACCGACATTTTATCTAAGTCTCGGTAGTTCGACTCCTTTTCCGTAACTCTTACCATTTAAAATTCTATTACTTCCAACACAAAAATGCAAATTTTAATCTAAAACATGCATAAACACGCAGAAATACTTTAAAAAAGATTTTCCGGTTCTATGCGTTATTCTTTGCCGAGGTTAAATTTCATCATCATACCATCCATCGTGGTGACAACTATTTGGTTAGACCTCAAAACAAATATAGGGTTTATCATCGCATTTGAACATTTATACTGCCATAAAACTTCTCCAGTCTTCGCATCAACGCCAGAAAGAAGTCCCGAATGGCTTGGTACAAATACTTGCCGACCGTTGGTAGCTATGGCAGACGGCGTTAGCTCGTAGGGCAACTGCAATGTTGAACGCCAAGCAATATCCATACTATCTGCCGTTGTAGATACGCCCAGCAGGTTGCCATCCATCGTTTTCACGTATACATAACGTTCATCAGCGGATAGCCCCACCGATTCGCGAACACGAATGGTCTCTTTTTTTTCTCGCCAAATCACCTCTCCCGTCATAGCATCCAAACAGGTCATATAGCGATCCGGTGCGACAATAAAAATACGGTTGTTCGTCGCTACCGGGTAACACGCAGCTGCTGATAACATCCGGTTTTTATGCCCGTTATCCCAAGACCATTGTAACTTACCCGTCTTTTTGGACAATGCATAGAACCCATTTCCCCAGTCACCAAATACCACTTTATCTTTATACAATGTAGGTTTTCCAGAAACATATCCTTGGAGCTGATCGAACGTCCATTTGAGTTTTCCTTCTCTCACATCTATGGCGCGGAATGTCCCATCAGATCCGCCGATAAAAGCGACTCCCTTTTCTATTACCGCACTACCTAACACCGCTTTCTCTGTTTTTATCTGCCATTGTAACTGGCCATTTTTTGCGTTCAGCCCGTATATCGTCCCATCCGATGAACCAACGACTACTGTATTTTTCCAAACTGCGGGTGTAGCATACACTTTACCTCCCGTTTGGTACGCCCACACTTTCTTTCCGGTGTTTACATCGAGTGCAAAAACTTGCCCGGCGGTATTGCCTGTCAAGATCAAATTCCGATGACTTTCCAGTCCTGCTCCCAAATCAGCATTATCTTGAAATCGCCAGACTTCCTGTACACGGCTTGCATATTTATCATTTACGGAAAAATCTGGGCGTTTATAAGAAACGGTCCCTTGACCAAAGTAATGATTTTTCAAGGACACTTGTGTCCAACTTACCTCGGTTTTCCACAATGGTCTACGCAGGCTATAGGTAGCCGTTCCATTTTCGATAGAAATAATATTGTAACCACCAACAGAATCCTTTGCCCGCAAATTGGAACGCCCCATGACCCCTGGTATCCCCTCCCAATTGTATACACTGTTATTATGCCCATGTCCACACATTGCCAATTGCACATTCCGTTGTTTTAAACGGTCTATTGCTTCAAACCAGTTATTCAAGGAAGAGTCCAACGGATAATGGTTAATAAAGATCAGTGGGGTCTCGGTATCCGGATTCGCCTTAAACACCGAGTCCATCCACACTAAGTTCTCCCGAGGTATCTGCCCTGGGCTCATGCGCATGTTAGGTCCTGATGTCGTCCCCATAAACATATAACCTTTGTGACGGAAGAAGAACGTCTCATCGCCAAATACTTTCCGAAATGAGTTGGCACCACTTTCTGACCAATTGCTGTCGTGGTTACCGGGCAATACGTATAAAGGTAACGAGAGGCTATCTAAAATCTGCTTTGCCAGGGCAAGTTCGTCATCTGACCCAAACTCTGTTACGTCTCCCGATAGGATGACAAAATCGATATCGCTTTGTTGGTTAAGATCCCGAACAGTACGCCTTAAATCCTCTGCACCGGTTGCCCCGCCTACGTGGGTATCGGTTACCTGCGCGAATTTGAAGGGTTGCGGGAAACAAACAAGACTTATCAGCAAAAAGCATATAACAAGAATATATTTAGGTATCGCAAGCATAATCCTATTTACTTACTTCATGAGCAGCTTTTAGCAGTGCATTACCTCCTCTAGCATCCTGTCCATATTCCCAAAACATCACGCCATTACCACGTTCTTTTGCTAATTCTACTTTGGATTTGATCGTAGGGATACCATTGTAATAATAAGTAATTCCTTGCACATCAAATTCATCTTCGTTAGGGTCGGCACCACTACCTAATAAGGCCGAATAGGTCAAGGACACATTGTCTTTATTCTTACCATAAAGCGGCATTCCTAAAATTGCTTTTTCCTTTGGCAAACCTTTTTCATTCAGCCAAACATCGAATACTCGATTTGCCATATAGTAAGTTGCGTGGTGATCTGGATTTTCCGGATCTATTTTAAACCCATCATACGCCATTAAATTCACAAAATCCACCGCCTCAATGGTACCCGCGGTTATTCCTTCTTTCACTGGCCCCGCGTACAATCCGGGGGTTACCGCAATGCTCAGATACTTATGCCACGAATGTAATTCGGCCGACAAATCTTTAGCAAAAACTTCAAAAGTGACATCACTTCCAAAATTAGCACGCGGATATTCCCAGTCAAGGTCTATCCCATCCAAGTTATAACGAACAGCAAATTCCACAAGGCTTTCCACTAATTTATTGCGTGTTTGCTCGTTTGCCGCGATTGTTCTAAACATCAACTCATTCCCCTGTATAGAAATGGCCGTTTTTACATGGTATTCTTTTGCCAACTTATTCAAGGCGTCAAAGTTTCCGTGATTTGTAAGCGTCTGTAATGTTCCGTCTTCTTTGGGGTTTAGGAATGCAAAATGTAAATGGGTAATATACGCAAGTTTTACAGTATCAAAATTTGCTATCGCAGCATTATGATAGCAATAAGCAACACGCTTGAAAGATTTGTCTGCAACATAGTCCCCTGTTGGTTTCTCAACCGCTTTGGAACCATAATCATCGGTCACCCATATTACATCTTTTTTACAGGATGAAAAAACAATAACCGATGTTATAAAAAGTAGGAATAACTTTTTCATGAACCTTATTTTAAAATTTAAATATCAGCGGTTCTCTTCCATGATTGGAGAAGAGAACCGATTTATTATCTCTTTACTTGATCGATTGCCAAACCATATGGCGCATAGCCTTTAAATAAGAAGCTAGCAGTTTCTGAACCATCCAGATTATAGCGTTTTACACCTGAATTAGCAGCCGATGGACCTAAAGTTGGTGGGTTTCCACTACCATAGATATCCGAAATAGCTCTGTACCCGTAATATAGATACCCTTTACCATCCTCGTCGACATCAATGTCCATATTGGTAATATATACGTACTCTCCAGCTGCGCCTTGGTCACTGTACCCCCCCGAGCCGATATTCATCGACCAATGCGTATCCACCGAGATGATATTAGACCCATCCATATCTGCTCTATAAATACCTAAACCACGCCCTGCATCAGCTCTGTTTGTAGCAAAGTAAATATGACTGTTTACTTGATCAACTACAAATGTTCGGATAGCATGACTTTGTATAGCTGTCGTGAATTTGCCGATATAGTTACCATCATAACCATATTTATAAATTCCTTTTCCAGTGGTTCCAGCATAAGACACCCAAATTTCATTACCTACTTCTTTTATGTCTGAAGCGAAATAAGTGGAAACTCCTTCACCTGCAATAGTCGCATTGATGTTGAACTTAATCGCCGGATAAGCAGCTTCTGACGAGGAAGCATTAATAACACGTACTCCCCAGTTCCTGCAGGTCCACCAAATATTTCCAAATCTGTCTACAGTATGCATCCAAGGGTCATCACGATAATCCAAAGAAGCGGCAACTGGTTTAGTAATGATATTTTCACCACTACCATCCAGATTATAAGATTTCAACACCCCGTCAGCAATAGCGGCGTCTCCCGCAGAGAACCTTGTTCCAAAACCTGTCTCTGAAAGATAAAGTTTGTTCCCTTTTACGGAGAGTCCAAAGGCGTTATAACCCGTTGTGGCGCCAATCCACTCTACCTGACTTTCACTCTGCGTAGTCAGCTTATATTTATAGATACGTCTAGTGAACGCATCGGTGAAGTAAATCGTTTTTGCCAACTCTCCTTGAACAATTATGACAACCTCGGTGCTAAGTGTCTCGTCTCCATCATTTACAGTTAGCTTCACCAGCTGCGGTCCTTCTGTCGTAAATGTAACCTTTGGGTTCGCTGCCGTGGAAGTACCTGCGGGGCCAAAATCCCATTCGTAACTAACAGGACGCCCCGGAAATTGGAAAACCCTCGCAGCGAACGTCACTTCTAAAAATACTCCGATATTTTCGGGAATAACGATAACAGGTTGTTGTTTTTCTACAACAATTTTCTTGGTAATTTCCTTTTGTTCACCGTCTTTCCAAGTTGTCAGTTTCACGTTGTATTCACCGGGCAACTCATAAAAAGCAGAATCCGGCACCATTTTTTCTGACTGATTATAACTTATGGTATCTCCTTGCGGCGTTATCGTCTTAGCTCCGGAGAATTCCCACAAGAATTTATCCGCATTTTTAGAACGGTTTGTTAAACCGACTTTAGCAGGAGCAAATATTTCAATGGTGGGAAAATCAAAATTTGTGATGTAGTCTCCTTGCTGTCCTATACTCGTGATTTCTTCCTTTGAACATCCCAGAAAAATGGTCAACCCGATTACCAGATATAAAAATTTAATCCTTTTCATAACGCTAAATATTGTTTTCAAATGTACGTGGTGTCGCTGATGTTACGGCTCCTGTTGGGGTAGTAACCCTTGCATCGATCCGTACATTATAGGTTCCTTTTTTTGCAATACTACTTACTATCGATATAAGATTCTCTTTTGCTAAATTTTCTTTAAGATTATTAATTCCCACCTGTGTCAAGGCATAAGTTCCACCATTCGTGAAATGTGTCTGAGGCGCTTCAGGGAACAGCAATAAGTAATCCTCCTTTGTAATGTTATAGGCTATTATACTTTTCAGAATGGCAAAATCAACATCTGATAAACTGGAAATTAGCGCAATATCACTCGGATATTTTCCATCCAATCTTTCCAATTCATATTCGAACCGAATAACGTAATTATTAGATACGGTTACCCAGTATTTGTCCAGATCGTTGGACAAAACCGTATTCCATACCGCCATATTCTTGATGGTATCTGTAAGAATCAACGTAGAGAATGTACTGTTGTTAGATGTAATATCTTTCGTATCTATTGACGTCCCTTTTTCCAAACTCAATTGTATTCCGAACGATTCAAAAATAGTCTCGTGAAATTCGACTTTATCAAATCTATCATCTCGTTGCCATGTAGAAACTGTTACGGCCACGGTATCACCGATAGCCGGCCTTGTATTATTGAAACTCATACTTATCTGAGCTGAAAACTCCTCATTTGTGGTTCCCAATTCTGTTATAGGATCATTCTTCTCACAACTGCTTGACCAGCAAACTGTAATTAACAGAATGGTATATAGAATAACTTTTTTCATCAGAATAAATTTTTTAAAATTACTTTCATTAGTTACCTGCCAATGTAGATCTCTCGACCCACCAAAGCGGCGTAAAAACCCAATCTCTTTTATCGGCTCCTAAACGAGAAATTTCTTTCGGATTGTAGATATACTCTGTTTGCGGGTCATACACAAACCTTTGGATATACCGCCCGCCCCATTCTGCTAACGCGAAACGAGGATAATAAAGATCGGGGTATGCATCCACGCTATAATGGTAACGTCTGATATCCACCCAGCTTTCCGCTTGTAGATAAAGTGCGATCCATTTCTGCATCATAATATCTGATATTTTTAAGTTTTCTGCCGTTTGTGCTAATTTCGAAGACCCTAAGAAATTAATAATCTGCCCCTCTTCTACCCCCAAGCGTCTTAGATTCGTTTCCACCCCTTGTTTATAGGCCGTTAAAGCGCCTTGGTTATCATTTAGATAATACAGGGCTTCTGCCTTGATAAAATACAATTCTTCCTCGATCATGTAAGGATAGGCAGAGCTATCGGCCGTCCAATATCCATTATATAAATTAGCAAAATCTTGATAGGTTGTCCCCGATGGCAACGCATTATCCCGCAAACCTTCAGACATTTTTGCGCCAAGGTATTTATTATTTGTCCCGGGCGTTGTAAGCTTATAGAGTCTCGGGTCATAGAGACCGGCGTCCTCATTAATGGTCAACGTTTTCATTAATACATCTGTCGGTAAGGAATTTAGTAAATCGTTACGAATATCCGCAAACTGCCACTCGGGGTTGGGTCGGCTTTCTCCCCATAAATTCTTTTCCCAATTGGATGTACTGGTGCCGGGATAACGAAATACTGCATCTTCAAAATCAGTCAACGTTGCATTGATCAGTGTCACCAACTCTTGATAGCCGTTCGTAAAATTAGCCGTATGCAATTTCATTCTTGCCCGTACAGCATTTGCCAGCGCTATCCATTTCCGGTAATCGCCTTGATAGATTAAATCAGCATTAGCGTTCATGGAACTTGCTGAGGAACTAACATTTTGAAGCTCTTCAATACTCTCGTCCAACAATCGCTCTACACCAGCATAAATCTCCTCCTGTGTGTTGTATAATGGATTAAAAGAGCCCGAGTAAGCCTCATCAAATGGCATATCGCCGAAAACGTCAGTAGCAGATAAGAAACTTAATGCCAACATAATCTTCCCAACTCCAATATAATTGTTATCACCGTCTTCTTCTGCTCTCAATAGCATACCGGCTGGTCCGGAAATATTCGAACCAACATCAAAATAATGCCATCTCCAAGCCCCCATACGCGTGATATTATTATAGTTCCAAGTGTCTGTCTGCGCGTTGCTATTCCCTGTTCTAGTCGTCACATAGTAGCTGTGATACGCAGCAAACCGGGCCTGCGCATATAACGAATAAGCTAAATTGGCTTGAATAGCAGGTAAGCGTAGGCTGGATGGGACCGTCACGGGTTGAACCGGATTATAATTTAAATCCAACTTGTTACAAGCCGAAAGCGCTACTATACCCAATATGATTGAAAAACCTTTAACGAATATTTTCATGACTTTTTAATTTAGAGTCCAATATTTAAACCAAAAGAGAACGATCTCGGCAACGGAATAGCACCGTTGTCAACACCCATTGTACTTGCTCCGGAGCCTCCGGCATTCGGACCAGCACTATTCACTTCAGGATCTCCTCCGGAATAATTTGTGATGACAAACGGATTTTGTGCCGACAATTCCAAACCTAATCTCTTTACGCCCAGTCTTGAAGAAAGACTCTTCGGGACTGTATATCCAAGCGTGATATAACGCACACGGGCCCAGTTTATCTTTTCGACAAAGTTTGTTCCCACTTGATAATAGTTATTTGCAAAGAAGCTGTAATTCAATACTACGGGTTGTTCATTTCTGACATATGAGCCGTCTTCTTGCGCAACAACACCATTAAACACAAACTCCTTATCTCGCCATTGCCCCACGTCATACCCGGTACCAACGGACATCATACCCTGGCGCGATGCATTGAGAATATCTCCTCCAAACCGAAAATCCCACATGAACGACAAATCAAACCCTTTGTAACTAAGTCTGTTCAACCATCCAATATTAAATTCTGGTTCTCGATTTCCAATGGTTGTCTCGACTTGATCAATCAATGGATAACCATCACTATCAACGATGAGATATCCTTCCTCCGTACGTTGATAGTCTCTGCCTACTATTCCCAACACATGTTCATCCAATGTGGTCGCAGCCGATCCCGCATTTAATTGGGCGTTCGTGTACTTAAACGTTTGGATATCTCCCGCAAATTCCAGCATCTTAGAGGTGTTCTTCCAAGCGTTCACTGTTGTGCTCCAAGTAAACTCTTCATTTCTAAAAGGAATGACATTGATTGACGCCTCATAACCTTTATTCCACAACGATCCGGCATTAAACGTCATAATTACATATCCCGATGGTAATGGAACCCTCGGCGTCATAATCATATCGATACTTTCCCGCTTATAATATGTCAAGTCAACATTCAACCGGCGATTAAAGAATCCGAGTTCGGTTCCCACCTCAAATTCTGACGTTCGTTCAGGACGCAAATCTGGATTTCCACCTGTCGCATCGACCACAAATCCACCACCGACGGTAACGACTTGCCTGAGGTTTGTATTCGTTCTAAAAATTGGCGCATCTTTCCCTACTTTAGCGTAGCTCATACGCAGCTTACCATACCACGTATCAGGATTAATAAGTTCCGAAAACGTAAAGCTTCCCGAATAAGATGGTGAATAGAACTGTCGATGTTGCGGAGACAATGTCGATGTCCAGTCATTTCGGCCAGTAATCCCCAATGTCAGCATATTTTTGTACGATACGCTTAGATCTCCATAAATAGCATAGCGTTGACGGTAGGCTAAATTATCAGTAAGAATTTTGTTATCCGGATCCACTACATTAGGCGAAAAAATATCTGGCACCAGTAAATTTTCCGCTAAATACGCCAAGCCATCCGTCACATAATAATCACTGTTGGCACCCAGAATCAGGGAAATTTCAAAATCGTCATAAAATCGACGCTGCATGGTCGCATTAAAGGTAGAAGTGATGTATTTAGAATTGGCATTAGATTCTGTCACTCTCCCATCGAAGATATTTACTCCCCCGGGTGTCCCAGGCGTTGTGATTGTTCTATATTTCGAAGCCGTATAATCCTGTCCTAAACGATAGTTTAACGTCAGCCAATCCAACGGTTTATAGTCAATGCTACCGTTCAAAATAAATCTATCCACATTATTATTTCTGGGATTTCGCATCACGCCCCACATGGGGGAAATCCGCGCGTTCCTACCATCATCTTCGGGTTCCTTATAAGCATACCATGGTTCTCCGTTAGGTCTTTCGTACTGTAAAATGTCGTAACGTAATGGATAGGTCAAGATGCTGTTAATCCATCCACCAGCAGTTGCTCCACCCAACCCCTCTTGGATATTATTCTGTACATAATTAGCAGAAGCCGTAACACTGATTTTGTCACTTAACTTCGCTGTTCCTTTCATTAAAAAATTTATTTTATCCTGATGCGTATTCGGCACCATCGATCCTGCCTTTCTATATCCACCAGACATATAATATTGTAGATTTTCAGAACCGCCGTTGATATTTACGCCAGCATCGTGTGTTAATGCGGTCTGAAAAAATCTTTCGATGTTGTTATAGATAGGCTCATCATATCTAAATTTTCTACCCCACGAAGATCCAGAAGATTCGTCATATGTACCTCCGGTACCCGTAGTGTAAATCTGCTGCTGACGGGGCAATCGGCCCATGGTCTCTACAAAAGCTCTGTACGTACCGCCAATCTGCATGACACCGGCCTTCCCTTTTTTAGTGGTAATAATAACAGCACCGGAAGCCGCATCAATCCCATACAACGCGGCGGCGGCGGCACCCTTTAGGATAGAAATATCTTCAATATCTTCCGGGTTGATATCTGCGATACGATTGACTGTTCCATTTGAAGAGGAATTGTTTACGCGGATACCATCAACAATCATAAGCGGTTGATTATCGCCTGTTAAGGTTGTAGATCCGCGAAGAATAATCTCGGTAGGCAGTCCGGGTGAACCTCCTGACGAAGAAATCTGAGCTCCTGCAACTTGTCCCTGCAGAGCGTTAAGAATATTTCCTTGATTTGCAGCCCTCAAATCGTCTCCAGAGACTTGCTGAACTGAATAGGTAAGGTTTTTCTTGCTTCTCTCGATACCCAACGCTGTTACGACCACCTCTTCTATCGCACCATCATCAGGCAAAAGTATAACCAGAACAGTAGCCGATTCGATTTTCACTTCTTGAGTCACATAGCCGATATACGTGACTCTTAGGACATCGCCAACTTTGGCTCTTATAGAAAAGTTTCCGTCTGCGTCTGTTGCTGCCGAAACAGTCGTTCCAACTACCGCAATAGTAGCTCCTGCTATCGACCCATCAGCACTTGATACCCTTCCTTTAACGATGTCTTGAACGACATTGTTCAATAGCAAAGGAGTCTCTCTTTCAGCCGGAAGCCCTTCCCGCGCAACGGTTCCCGTCGTCGCAATCAACCCTAAAGCAACAGAAAATAATAACGATTTTCTCATAGCTAGTTAGTTAGTTTATTTTAATAATGATTACTTCATAAAAGGTCTGCTTCTTGCATATTTTGTCATAATTTAATCAAGAAATGCTAAAACCTGCACTAATATAAGAAAAAACATAAAACAAACAAACTTTTTTGCTTTTTTTTAAGTGTTTTTGTCAAAAACAAAAAAAACACGCATAAACGCGTGTTTTTTTAAAGAAATCAAATTAATCCGTATTTACACTGGATCCTGTACTATCTTTACCATTCTGGATTTTGCTTCAACTCAACACCATTGCTTTCATAAAGTGAAATCTGGTCCAAAGGAATCGGATCGAGGTAAAACTTATCCTGTACTATTCTCTTAATAGACGCTGAAGGTATAATATACCCTTCGCTAGCTCCATCGATTGTAATACCATTCAATTGCTCCGCACTGTAATCCGCTTTCACGATATAAGCCCCTCTGTTGTTCGTCGGATTTTTGTCTGTATCGGCATACTCCAACTTTTTCCATCGACGCAAATCATTCAGTCTTAACCCTTCAAATATCAATTCGGACCGGCGTTCACGTCTTATCTCCCAAATCAGGCTGGGTACTGTTTGGTCGCGCGCCGGATCATCGTATGGGGTGCCATTTACAGCAGGTTGATTCCCTACCAGCTCTAATCTCGGCAGGCCAACCCCGGTTCTGTTGCGAAGGACGTTGACCGTTTTGTCCAGATCATCCTGGGTCAGTATACCAAGCTCTGCTGCAGCCTCTGCATAATTCATTAGTACCTCACCATAACGGATAATCGGTGCGTCGGTAATATTCAAGGAGCCGGTTCCCACGGATTCATTTTGGAGGTCTGCGTTCAGAAACTTCTGCACGGCGTATCCCGAAAGGGCAAAGTTACTCCTCAAATTCATCATGCGGAGTTGCGGTGCGATGGTTTGTACCAAGCGTCCGTCACGATCACGCAGCGCATTGGCTACCGTCCGGTCGTTTTCGTAACGCGACGACAAACCGATAGGCAGTCCGTCTGTCAATAGATAACTATCCAGTGCATTTTTGGACATCCCGGCCTGCGGCTCCAAGTTGTTGTACGACATCGCGCTGTGCGACAAAATGCCCTCCGCATATTCTTTAAACAGGATAACTTCGGGGTTTCCTTTAAGTGACTCCGAAGCAAACAAAGCACGATAGTTGTTGGAAACCGAGAAAGCACCACTCGTGATTACCTGCTCAGCTGCCCATTTCGCTGCTTCTAAATACGCTGTTGCCTTCGCTTCGTCGACGCCATGGTATTTCAGCCAGGTTCCTTCAAATAGAAATATCCGGGACATATACGACAACACTACATATTTGTTGATGGCTTGTTGCGCCGGTCCATCGCTGGCACGTACATGCTCGGCAGCAAACCGGAAATCTTCCAGCACCTTGTCCATGACATACACACGAGAATCGCGTGGACGGTATAAATCCGGATCATCCTCTGTTAACACATGATCAATATAAGGCACATCCCCGAAAGCATTCACAAAATTTGCATATTCTAAACCGCGGAAGAATCGCCCTACACCCAACCAGTGGTTTTGAACTTCTTCATCGAGCGCTGCAATCGGCACACTATTGATAAAGTGATTGGCTTTGCGAATACGGGAATAATAGGAAGTTACACCAGTTGGTGTTTGACTTGCAGGCAAAGTAGGCGACCAGCCTCCACCCGAGGTCGGCACGTTGATCACAAACTCGTCCACAACGATTTCATTCGGGGTTATTGGTATAAAATCATCGTTGATAAACTGTCCGTCGTATAACGTTCCCCTACCAGAACCACTGCCATACCCTTTAAAATAGGAGTGATAAAAACCAAAGGTATAGGTTCGGATGTTGTTTTCGGACGACCAGAATGCTGGGTCCGTCAATTGATCTAGCGGATCTTTTGTCAAAAAATCATCACCCAAAAAATCTTTAGAGCAGGATGTAATCGATAAAATACCTGCTATGGCTATATATTTAAGTAGTTTCATCTCTAAAAAGTTAATTGAAGCCCTAATGAAAATGTTCTGCGGTACGGGTAGACGCGACCGAATGTATTTAGATCATCGCCTGATCGTCCAAAAGCATTGGAATCATCCCTTCCTTGCACGGTATAATCTATTTCTGGATCGACCGGAACGTCTAAATTATCAAATTCCAACAGGTTCTCGCCAGAGAAGAATACCCTTAGCTTCGAAATCTTTGCCTTATCCATCACCGATGAAGGCAACGTATACCCAAATGTTAGATTTTTCAACCGTAGGTAGGACATATCCAACAAGTATCTCGTTTGCGGCATATGGTTCAAGGTCGTATTGCTCTGTCCCTGATGAGTTGGCCGATAATAGAACGCTCCGGTGTTTTCCGGCGTCCAATAATCCATTTGATGAGCGTACCAAGCCTCCGCCGGTCGCCAACCCGGCACGACAAAATCTCCTCCTGCCCAAATGTCGCGTGAGCCGACTCCTTGCAGGAAGAAGCCTAAATCAAATCCCTTATAGTCGAAATCTGCACGGAAACCATATTGATACCTTGGATTGGAATTCCCAATGATACGTCTATCGCCCGGATTTTGTACCGTCCCGTCTCCTACTCCAATCACACCATCTCCATTCAGATCTTTATATTTAATATCTCCAGGACCGTATTGAAATGCGGTGGTTTCATAGAACGATTGCGAGGGTATCCCTTCTTTCAACGTATAAGTCCCATCCTGATTGGCAATGAAGTCGTCAACCTGGAAGAGTCGATCTGTTTCGTAACCCCATATTTCGCCGATAAGCTTACCTTCGTAGTTGGTGGAGGTACCATTGACATTTACTTGTGCCTGTCCATCGAACTTAGTGATCGTTTCTTTGAAATCGGACAATTGACCCGCAAAGCGCATATTCAAGCCGTTACTAAAGCTGTGGTTATAGGCTAATTCCAATTCCCAGCCGTTGGTCTGCATTTCCCCAAAGTTACGTAATGGAGAAAGAGCTCCAAAGCTCGATGGTTGCACCACGCCTCCGGTTATCAGATCAGATACCGTCCTTCTGAAACGGTTGAACGTTACGTTAAATTTATTCTGGAAAAATGCCGCATCGACCCCGATCTCTTGTGTGGTCACTGTTTCCCATGTTAAATTTTGGGATACAATAGTAGGTGTGGCCATCGTATTCTGGTTCACTCCGTCGACCAACCAGCCCGTTGCGGCCTGGCTCAACGTAGATAGATATAATCCCGGCGGCACGGTCTGATTCCCAACACTACCCCAGGAAGCTCTTACTTTTAAGAAATCCAGGTAGGGTTTAGACCAATCCATAAATTCTTCTTGAGAAAGCACGTATCCGGCAGACATCGCCGGGAAAAAGCCCCAAACGTTTGCTTTATTGAATCGAGAGGAACCATCATACCGAGCCAGTACTTCAAAAAGATATTTATTTTGGTAATCGTAGTTAATACGCCCGAAAAAGCCGAGTGTGGACCAATGCGATGCACCCGAACTTGCTGTCTGATCGCCAGTTGCCAAACCTAGTTGTGGATAATTCTGATCCAGCAGTCCTAGTCGTTGCCCCCAAACGTTGTCAGATTCGGCTAGCTCGGCATTCGCCCCAGCCATAAACTTAAAGTTGTGTGCGTCGTTAAAGCTTTTATCGTAGGTCGCATACATATTCGCGACATGCCGGGTACTCATGCTACGGTCTTTTCTGGCCCGATCGTGCGTCGCACCCGTGTACTTCATATAATCAAAATCTGTTTTATTCCAAAAGTCCCAACCCGTTACGCTACCACCATTGGTATCAAACCGGTTGAGATACTGCGAATAGGTATAGTCGGCATCCAAGGTTAAGCCCTCCATGATGGTTGCCTGCCCTCCAAATGAAATACGGGTCATGTTCAGCATTCTGACATTCATATTTGCCTGTTGCACGTCAGTAATTGTATTTCGCATGGGCAATCCGTCGATCGTTCCGTAAGGGAAATTTCGTGGCCAACGATACATGTAAAATATGGGCTCGTATACGTCGCCATTAAAGGAATAAGGCTTACGTGCATCCGAAGCCGAATACAAAACTTTCGCAAAACCCGTCAGCCAGTCATTGAGATCGGCATTTATGCCGAGATTAAAATTATATCGGTTGTATTTATCCGGGTTTTCTTTCAATATACCCGTTTGGGAAACCAATCCAAATCCGGCATTATAATTCACTTTATCAGATCCGCCGGTAATACTCAGGTTATGATTTTGTTGCGGCGTAAAATCCCGCATGAACATGTCTTCCGCATCCCACGGTCGGTGGAAATAAAGATAGCCGTCCTTCACTTCATAATCCCTTCCTTCTACCATCTCCAAGCCTAGATTTTGTCCCCCGTATAGCCGCTCCCATTCTTCCATTTTTTCAATGGCATATTCATCGTAGCGTGTGCCTAAATTATCATATCCCGTTAACGATGGGTTTGTCCGCTGCATCGCTAATAGACCCGCGCGAGCTCCCTCCGCACCACCTGCAATAACAGGTGTTGTTGTCGGTTTCTGAAGGGCTATGTTATTGGAATAGTTGATGGATGTCTTTGTATTTCTTTTGCCTGATTTCGTTTTGATCAAGACAACACCCCATGCCGCTCTTGATCCATAAATGGCGGCCGAGGCATCTTTGACAACCGACATGGTTTCAATATCCGTAGGGTTGATCATGGACAGACTCGGTACTTCTACTCCATCCACCAGTATCAATGGCGACGCGCCGCCCTGTGTCTGCAACGATCCGCTGACACCGCGTAACCGAATGGTGGGGTCGCCTCCCAAATCTCCGCTTGGCGTCGAAACGGATAAACCGGAGACAGCACCTTGCAAAGCTCGCCCCACATCGGTAATCGGGCGCGTTTCAAAGGTCTTCTCCGTATCCACGGTGGACACTGCTCCGGTAATATTCGAACGTCGCTGCGAACCGTATCCCACGACGACCACTTCGTCCAATGTCGTGTCTTCGGCTTCCAAATTCACATCCAGTGTATTACCAGAAACGACAACATCTTTGGCGTGGTATCCTAAATAGGTAAAGCGTAATGTCGCTCCCATTGGCGCTTGGATGGAATAGCTCCCCTCTGCATCGGTACTGGAGGAAGTTGTTCCGCCAACTACAGCCACCGTTACACCGGCAAGGGGTCCCTCCGCACCGGTCACCCGACCGGTAACCGCATTTTGGATGTTGATATGGGAAACGGATACCGGAGGTTTACCCTCACCGATAGGATACCCTCCCCCATAGGCCAACGAACCAAACGATGCTGTTGTTAGCCCAAATGCAACAGAAAATAGTAAAGATTTTCGCATAGCAAGTTAGTTTATTTATAATGTATCAATTACTTCTAATAAGATTCATTTTTGCGGCTTTAGTTTTACAATTTTTGTAAAAACGTATGTTATGAATACCCGACGGTTCTTTTGAATAAAAAAACACGCACAAGGCGTGTTTCCGATTTTCTACTCAAAATCAGCATACATTAAATATTTCGCACGCATTTCTTTGTAAGCTTGTAGCTCTTCTGCCCAGCTGTCACGAATTTCACTTTCTGTCTTACCGGCAAGAATTTGTTTCCGCAATTCATCGGTTCCGGCGAGTTTGTCAAAAAACTCCGGACGAGCAAAAAACTTGCTTTTATCCGGCATTTTATGATAAAAGTCCAACAAGTATTTCAACGTGAATTTTTCATTGACGGCATCCACATTGCGCAAATCAATTCCATAGCACAAATTATCCTGCTGCTCCACGTGTGCGGCCATTCCCGGCCGTGTACCCGGTGTAAAAGTAAATTCGCCAAATACGGGGTTTGGGTATCCCACTACCTGAAACGGCCAATCTGTTCCACGCCCTATACTGATATCGGTCCCCTCAAAAAGGCAGAGCGACATGTATAATCTTACAGAGGCATAATTCGGCAAACTAGGCGATGGAACTACGGGCAGCTCATAAGATATATTGTGGTCCCAGTTCTTCACCGGAATCACTTCCAAATCACACGTTTTGCCCCCATCCAACCAACCTTCTCCATTAATCATTTTTGCCAACTCGCCTACCGTTAGCCCATGGATCATCGCAATTTTATGATAGCTGATGTTCGCTTTAAATTTATCATCTTTTCGTACCGGGCCATCTACCTGATCTCCATTGGGATTTGGTCTATCCAGCACAATTACTTTTTTGCCTTGGTTTGCACAAAGCTGCATTACCCGGTGCATTGAGGCTACATACGTATAAAATCGAGCGCCTACATCCTGTAAATCGAAAATCATAACGTCCACCGACCCTACGATAGAATCGGCCTTCGCATTCTCACCATACAACGTGTGCAGCGTAAGGCCTGTTTTTTTGTCGACCGTATTATCCACCTTTTCACCACGCTCAATATCCCCCCGAAATCCATGCTCCGGTGCAAAGGCAAATCTTAAGTCTACCTTCTCCCGTAACAATACATCTACCAGATGCTCCTTCTCCTCTCCCACTATAGAGGTCTGATTACCCATCAAACCAACTTTCTTTCCTTTTAACAAAGGCAAATAAGCAGAAAGCTGATCAGCACCAGGAATTATTGGGCCGTTCGTTTGACGCTTATCGGTTTCTGCGTTTTTATCGCTATTTTGCTTACTTCCACCAGCACATGCCGCAAAAGAAAATGCTAAAAAAAGCAATAAATGGGTTAATTTTTTCATATTTATGCGTTTTTAATTTAATAACAAACATAAACAAGAAAAATTAAAACAAGAAAAAAGACGCTACTTTTTTTATAATGTAGCGTCTTTTTTTAAACCTAATAATACGGTTTTATAAAGTCTATTTCACTTTTTTAGCAATATAATCGCTTTCGTTGCTCAACCGATCGATAGCTTTTACAGCAACCGTTTTTAGTGGTTTTCCATTTTTTATTTTCGGATAACTTTTTTCTGTCTGTTGTCCATCCAATATTTCATATTCCCATACATCGCCATATTGCGCATAGGCAACCCATTGGAATACTTGATCAGGCTGCTTATGCAGCCATTTTGCAAAAACGCTGCTGGTTTCTTCTGTCAGCAACAAACTGGGTGTCAACAATGGATTTGCATGTAACCAAGGTGATCGGGGAATTAATGCCTGGTGGCTATAGGGGCCAGTTTTCATGGCTTGCACCATACCGGGGCTGTTCGTTAACCCAGCAATACTCCAATGGATAGCGCCTACACTATTAGGAATCAGCTTCCGGGTCTCTTCAATCTGTCTAACAATTTCCTGCGGTCTGTTTGGCGCTCGTACTTCTACCGTATTTAATCCTGGCCAAAGATGCCGTTTGTGTGTATTTTCCGACTCCCACCATCGCAAAAGGGCTGTAAAACTTTGCCGAGGCGGATCAATAGGCCAGTATAACTGGGGAGCAAAATAATCTATCCATCCTTTATTCAACCACAATTTGGCATCCGCATATAGTTCATCGTACTGAGAAGAACCTGTTACACCTGATGGATAACCAGGTTTCCATATCCCAAACGGACTAAGCCCAAATTTTACAAAACTTTTTTCGGCTTTTATTTCCTTATATACGCGTTCTATAAAACGGTTCACGTTGTCCCGGCGCCAGTCTGCTCGCGACAATGTCCCTCCCGCTCTACGATAGGTATTCCACGAAGCATCATCCGGAAAATCTGCACCTCCGTTATAACTCGCATAGGGGTAGAAATAATCATCAAAATGAACACCGTCTATATCGTACCGCTTGACAATATCCAGCACGACTCTCGCCGCATGATCTTGCGTATGGGGATTGGCTGGATCAAACCAATACATACCGTTTTTGAGTCGAACAACCATATCGGATGCTTTACGTACCATAGATTCACTAGTCACCGCCCCACCCGTAGAATGATGCGCACGATAAGGGTTTAGCCATACGTGAAGCTCTAACCCACGTTTGTGCGCTTCCTCTACCCAAAAGGTCAATGGATCATAGTAAGGGTTTGGGCGTTTGCCAATTTGTCCTGTCAGGAAATAAGACCATGGCTCATGCGGACTGTCATACAGGGCATCTGCTGACGGCCTGACTTGAAATATCACGGCGTTAAAATTATTCTCCTTTAACAAGTCCAACAGCTGTATGGCTTCTCGTTTTTGTGCTTCGGTAGCGTAATTTCCTTTACTTGGCCAATTGATATTGGCAACTGTTGCAATCCAAGCTCCTCTAAACTCTCGATTAACGTCTGGTAATTCGACGCGTAACGGAACTTCCACAACAGGTTTCTTTTCCTCGACAACAGGTTTTTCTTCTGGAATCGATTTTTCAACTGCTGGCGCAGCCGCTGCTTCTTCTCTTTTTATAGCCTTCGCCTCTTCACTTTCCGCTTTTACTATTTCTACTGCGGGCGACTTCAATTCCTTCGAAGCTCGCCTGTTCTTGCGGGAAGCACAAGAAAGCATCACGGTGGAAAAAATCAAGGCAACTATTACTACGTTTTGTAACCATGGATATTTCATACGGTACAAAACTAATGTTTTTATGTATATGAAAATGTTAAATTGATTGAAGTCTGATCCATTTAAGCTACAACCTTTTCCCCTTGGCAATACACCGCATGAACATTAAAGTCAGCATCAAACACCAATACATTTGCCCGTGATCCCGCATCGAGATTGCCTATATCGGATCGTCCAATTAAATTTGCCGGATAGCAGGTCGCCATCCGAACAGCCTCCTCCAAGGGTATACCTACGTATTCGACACAATTTCGTATGGCGCCGAGTAACGAAAGTGCAGAACCACTCAGCGTTCCGTCAGGCAAGATATAATGATCGTCATTGAGCACATGTTGATAAATTCCTTTATGGCATGTTGCAACCGCATCGGTAATCAGAAATAGACGCCTTCCCATCAACTCTTTTGCAATTTTTACCGCTTGAAAATCCACATGTATACCGTCTACGATAATCGATGCGGAAACTTCGGGATGCCTAAATACGGCTCCCGGGAGCCCAATATCGCGATGATGAAAAGATGACATTGCATTCCATAGGTGAGTAGCTGCTTTTATTCCTTTATCGAAACCCTGCATACCCTGTTCAAAACGGGCTGCACTATGCCCTGCACTAAGTAAGATGGAACGTTGTAAAAGCAAGTCCAGGCTCTCCGCATTGATTTGTTCAGGAGCAATTGTCATCATTTTAACAGCACCTCGATCTTCTTCCAATAAATCTGAAATGAGTTCGACGGATGGCGATAGAATTAGTTTGGCAGGATGTGCCCCTCTTTTTTGAGGATTGAGAAAGGGTCCTTCTAGATGCAACCCTATAGCTGATTGAGGCTGATAATTATTAAATATGCGGATCGCCTTTTTAAATACGGATATGGTATTCGTTGCTAGCGTTAATACAAAAGAAGTACATCCCTGGGCAAGCAGCCGACGTTCAATCCGGGCAATGCTTTCCGCTGTTAATTCGGCTGAAAACAGGTCATCGCCGGCACCATACACCTGCAAATCAACAAGCCCTGGACAGATATTGGTTCCCTCCACATCAATCCGCTCGGCATCTGCAGGAACGTCGGATGCAGGGCATATACCATTGATTTTTTCTCCTTGTATAACTAGGGCATGCTCTAAAAAAACATGATCTCCATTGAAAATATGGCCGTTCACCAGTGCAAATTTACGTGTCCCCATCTGCATATCTTTTGTGCTAAGTTATGGAAGATGTAAACTTACACAAAGTTTAGAACGGATTAATACACCCACTTTTGATTTTTCAGATTTTCCATTGTAAATTAGCAGCATGGAGCCAAAAGAGACGAAACCACAACTTTCTGAATCATCCCGATTCAACAGAAAAGCGATGCGCATCATGAATATCGTTGCGATCTCCGTGTTTATTTTGGCCATTATCTATAAAATATTTTTTTCAAAGTAACTTATAATCATGTCAAACAAACAGATATTAAATACCGAAAAGGCTCCGGCAGCTATCGGGCCTTATAATCAAGCTATTCAGGCGGGGAACACATTATATGTTTCTGGACAAATCCCTTTGATTCCTGAAACGATGGAGTTGATCAATAGTGGAGTAGCAGATGAAACCCATCAGGTTTTAAAAAATGTACAAGCTATCTTAATACATGCTGGGTATACGCTCAACGATGTCGTAAAAGCGAGTATTTTCATCTCCAATATGGATGATTTCGCTACCATCAACGAGGTATATGCACAATACTTCACCGAGAATCAGCCTGCGCGTGAAACTGTAGCCGTCAAGACACTTCCTAAAAACGTGAACGTAGAAATATCCGTTATTGCCTGGAAAGCATAGCTCGTGGAACAACCATCCGAGAAAACAAAAAGTCGCAAAAATTATTTTCTTGCGGCTTTTTTGGCTCCCTTAATATGGGGATTTATGGCTATTCCGGTACGTTGGGTAAGGGAATATTCGGCAGAAGATATTTTATACTATCGCATTCTGGCTGCGCTTACCGTACTATGGTTATTTATCTTTTTATTCCGATTCAAGTTTTTAAAACGAGATATAGCAGTCTTTAAACTGTTACCAAGCCCTCGGCAAACACAAACGATTGGCCTCACTATATCGGCTTCCGTGTTGATTTTTGGAAATTGGTTCACCTATATATATGCCGTTAATCACATCAGCGTACAATCCGCGGCGTTTGCTTACCTCATCTGCCCACTTATTACCGCCATAGCGGCATTTTTCATTCTTAAAGAACAACTCGGGCCTTTAAAAAGGACTGCTCTTGGCATTGCATTGATTAGCGCGGTTACATTGGCAACCGGTTCGCTTACAGATGTACTCTGGTCCATAAGTATTGCTTCGTTATACGCCCTTTATTTAATCGTTCAACGCGCCTCGCAGGGGTTTGACAAGCTGAATATGTTAGCCGTCCAGCTAACACTCTGTTCGTTATTTGTCATCCCTAAGCTTTTCATTAATCAACATGCTGTTCCTAAGGAGCCTTTTTTTTGGTTTAGCATACTGACAATAGCCGTCATTTTCACAATCATCCCGTTATTTTTCAGCATGTATGCGCTAACACGTATATCGTCCTCTACTACGGGGGTTCTTCTTTATGTCAATCCACTCATTGCATTCACTTTGGCGATTACCTATTTCCAGGAGTCCGTTGCACCACATAAGTACCTGGCCTATGCCATCATCTTATTTGCTATTGTTCTTTTTAATTGGAAAACATTAAAAGAATTTATAACGAAAGTGTGGCAAAACTAACTAAACAACAAACTGCTATAGCACAAAATTGGTTTAACTTATTAAACAACAGAACGAAACGTAGCGTTCCATATAAAATTTACGTTCATTTCTATAATGTGATAAACTAAACACCATGTGCCATGAAAAGATTTTTAATGTTGTTGATGACGCTCGGAATTGTAGTTGCTTGTGAAAAATCGAATGTCGGCAATGGCCAAGAAGCTGATCGCAAAAGATTAGCCGAGAGGCGGCAAGAAATATTAGACCAGATAAATACCATACCTTGTGAAAATGCGGAAGATTGGCGTCCACAAGCATTGGGAAGCAAAGCATGCGGCGGCCCGCAGGAATATATTCCTTATCCCGAGGCTGCCGATGAATCGGGTGATTTACTGGATCTGATTGAAAAATACACCCAATTGGAGGCAGAATACAATAAGAAATATGGTGCTGTTTCTGATTGTATGTATGTAACATCTCCTACGGGGGTTCGTTGTGTGGATGGCAAACCGGAGTTTTTCAATATCGGAACCAACTCACCAGCTGTAACCGAATAAATAATATTTATTTGTAAATTAGCCGTTCTTAGGAATGGCTAATTTATCTGTAATAACCCCGATAGAATACCTAAAAGGTGTGGGGCCGCAAAAGGCAGACGTGCTCAAAAAAGAGCTACAGATTTTTACTATTGGCGACTTACTATCCCATTACCCTTTTCGGTACATCGATCGCACACAATTTCACAAAATTCGTCAGTTGCATCCCGATATGATCGGTGCACAGATTTTGGGACGTCTTATTTCTATTCAGGAAATTGGAGAAAAAAGAGCACGAAGACTGGTTGGTCAATTCCGGGACGACACCGGCGGCATCGAACTGGTGTGGTTTCAAAGCATCACCTGGCTAAAAAAAAGCTTGAAAGTAGGGTCTGCTTATATCATCTATGGCAAACCTTCCGAATTTAATGGTCAGATCTCTATCACACATCCCGAGATGGAATTATTTCATCCGCAGGAAAAGAAAATTGGTAACCTAACCATGCAGCCGGTATATTCATCGACCGAAAAACTCAAAAAATTTAATCTTGATACTAGAGGTATACAGCGATTGCAACAAGTGGCATTAGAAACAATTTTCAACACACTTCAGGAACCTCTTCCTCCTTATTTATTGAAAAAGCATCAATTGATGGATTATGCAAAGGCTATGCTTTCTATTCATTTTCCACAAAATACACCCGATTTGAATGCTGCTGTTCGTCGGTTGAAATTTGAGGAATTGTTTTTTATTCAGCTTCGGTTGTTACGTAATAAGCAGTTAAATACACAAAAATATAAAGGACATCGCTTTGACAAAGTAGGTGACAAATTCAATACTTTTTTTAATGAGCGGCTTCCTTTTCCCCTAACCAACGCCCAAAAACGCGTCGTTAAGGAAATACGTCAAGATACGAACACAGGTGCGCAGATGAACCGACTTGTACAGGGTGATGTAGGTTCAGGTAAAACGGTTGTGGCGTTAATGTCGATGCTGATCGCCATCGATAACGGATACCAAGCTTGTATGATGGCGCCAACCGAGATTCTGGCACAACAACATTTCGCTGGAATTCGTGCATTGCTGGGCGACGAACTTTGTACGGTTAAGTTGTTAACAGGCTCTACACCGATCAGGGAGAGACGATTGATACATCAACAACTGGAAGAGGGCACGTTGGATATCCTCATCGGAACACATGCACTCATTGAAGATAAGGTAAAGTTTAAAAACATCGGCTTCGTGGTCATTGACGAACAACATCGTTTTGGTGTAGAGCAGCGGGCGAAGCTATGGCGCAAAAACATCGTCCCGCCACACATGCTCGTGATGACCGCAACACCTATTCCCCGAACGCTGGCTATGACCATGTATGGCGACCTTGATATTTCTGTTATCGACGAGCTTCCGGCGGGGCGCAAACCTATTAAAACGGTACACTTCTACGAAAATCAACGTTTGCGGGTATTCGGCTTTATGCGAGAAGAAATTGCTAAAGGGAGACAAATTTATGTCGTGTATCCGTTAATTAAGGAAAGTGAAAAAATGGATTTACTCTATTTAGAAGCTGGTCTTGAAAATCTGCAAAGAGAATTTCCATTGCCCCAATATAAAATCAGTATCGTACATGGTAAGATGCCCGTCAAAGATAAGGATTTTGAAATGCAACGCTTTGTTAAAGGCGAAACACAAATTATGGTCGCTACGACCGTTATTGAGGTAGGTGTCAATGTGCCGAACGCCTCCGTGATGATCATTGAAAACGCGGAACGTTTCGGGTTGTCGCAACTACATCAACTCCGCGGGCGCGTAGGGCGGGGAGCAGAACAGTCTTTCTGTATTTTGTTAACAACGCATAAGCTCAGCAAGGAAGGGAAAACCCGGCTGGAAACTATGGTACGCACTTCGGATGGCTTTGAGATTGCCGAGGTAGACTTACAACTCCGCGGACCGGGTGACATTTCGGGTACGCAACAGTCTGGTGTGCTCGAAATGAAAATCGCTAATCTTGCTTCCGATCAAGCTATCCTAATGGAAGCACGTCAAAGCGTCATCGAGATATTTAAGGAAGATCCCTCTCTTTCCTCCAAGAAAAACACTCTGTTGGCACATTATCTTAATCAGCGGTCGCCGGGTATTTCCTGGGATAAGATTTCCTGATAGGTTATTCTTCTTCGCTGACAAGTTGGAGATGACCATATAGTTTATTGAGCACTTCACAAGTGGAATTGCTACATTTAACCGGAGACTTTTTTAGAAGAAATATTTAGAACTAAAAGAGTTAACAATTAAATTTAGAGCATGGGTAATCGACCACGTTTTTTTGATTCAGAATTTAAAATCATG
>PJTZ01000047.1_pt1 | contig 162027 bp, 108 predicted proteins | sample 1512131 | NCBI WGS metagenome assembly PJTZ01 (sample SAMN08177679, study PRJNA422409) | Soil metagenome, whole genome shotgun sequencing project. | reverse complement strand
TGGATTGCTGACATAAAAATCTTGTCCAGCTTCCTTCGGGCTAGGCAATGTCTCGACCGTATACAAACGCTGGGCAAAACCACTAGAAACAAAAAGTACGGCTAAAAATAAAAGAGAAATATGCCGCTGACACAACGAGGTATAACGTTTCATAGACCTGTATATTTATTTCGAATATGTTAAAAATTTTCACAGAAACCAAGGGTTATATTTTATAGCAGAAATATATTAAACCCTTATCCTATCCTTTCGTCTATTACGGTAACAACTCATTTAACTTTGACTTATCATGGAACGACTGCTCATTCTTTTGCCATTATATTTTTTTTTAAATAACGCTGTAGCCGTAGAGCGGGAGGTCTCGACTAATTCCATTCGTACCGTTTCCTATGTTCAGAAAAATGACGTGCTAGGGGGAGGGTATGCCAAAGACAATTGGCAGGTATATTATCGAGGGAAAATTGTCAAAGACGCTTCCGCTTCTTCCTTCAAATATCTCGGAGGAGGTTATGCCAAGGATGCGTGGTCCGCTTTTTACAATGGTAAAAAAATCAGAGATGCTTCCGCTTCTTCATTCAAAAGTCTTGGTGGAGGATATGCAAAAGACAGCTGGACTGTATTTTACAGAGGTGTTCCCGTGAAAGACGCAGCGGCGTCTTCGTTCACCGTTATGAAAGATGGTTACGCAAAAGATAGCTGGAATACATATTATCGAGGCAGAATAATAAAAGACGAATAGCATGGTATGTTGTCGATTCATGACACACAAAATTTTTGTAACTTTGCTCTTGTATGTCAGATATTATACAGTTACTGCCGGATTCGGTTGCCAATCAGATTGCTGCAGGAGAAGTGGTGCAACGCCCGGCTTCTGCAGTAAAAGAACTTATCGAAAATGCGATCGATGCCGGAGCTGATAAAATTAAACTTATCGTTAAAGATGCTGGAAAATCCCTCATACAAGTAATCGACAACGGGTGTGGCATGAGCATCACCGATGCTCGCCTTTGTTTTGAAAGGCATGCGACTTCTAAAATACGCCAGGCAGAAGATTTATTTGCTATCCGAACAATGGGATTTCGAGGAGAAGCTCTAGCGTCGATTGCCGCCATTGCACAGGTAGAACTTAAAAGTAAACGCGTGGAAGATGAATTGGGTACGATTATACAAATAGAAGGCTCAAAGGTTATCAGTCAGCAACCTGAGGCACTCCCTTCAGGCACGAGTATCTTGGTAAAAAATCTTTTTTACAACATCCCTGCCCGCCGTAATTTCCTGAAAAGCAATTCCGTTGAAATGCGGCATATCATTGATGAATTTCAACGCATTGCATTAGCCCATCCGAAAATCTTTTTCAGTCTACATAGTGATGGCAATGAACTCTTTCATTTGCCATCGGAGACCTTGAAACAGCGCATAGTACATCTCTTCGGAAACAATTATAATCAACGTCTTGTGCCAGTAGAGGAAGACACTACCATCATTACGGTTAACGGATTTATTGGCAAACCGGAATTTGCTAAGAAAACCCGCGGTGAACAATTCTTCTTTGTCAACAAACGCTTTGTCAAGGATCCCTATCTCCATCACGCGGTCATGAATGCCTACGAGGATATTCTTCCGGCAGATACCTATCCGCTGTATGTTTTGTTTATCGAGATAGATCCTTCCAAAATCGATATTAATGTTCACCCTACGAAAACAGAAATTAAATATGAGGATGACAAAGCGATGTACGCTATTTTACGGTCCACCGTTAAGCGCTCGTTAGGTCGTTATAATATTGCACCAACCTTAGACTTCAACCAAGAAACCAGCTTTAGCAACTTCATTACGAACAAACCGTTAGAAGAAATTCAGGTACCGACAGTCTCTTTTAACCCTGACTTCAACCCTTTCGAAGACACAAAAACCTCTTCTTCAGGTAGTTCCCGCGCATCCAGTTATGCAGCCGGTCTTGAGAAAAAAGCAGGGATTCCGCAGAATTGGGATTCCTTATATCAAATCACGCAGCGAGACACGGCAGAACAATTATCCCTGCATCAAGATGAAAAAATACATTCGCACATTTCGACCACGGAACGCACTCCATCATCTACAACATTCCAAGAAACTGCCAAGCAATTTTTTCAATTACACAACCGTTTTATCGTATCACAGATTCATTCGGGTTTCATGCTGATAGATCAGCAGGCAGCACATGAACGCATCTTATTTGAGCACTACATGGAGCAGTTGGAAAATAACCAAGGTAGTAGTCAACAGAGTTTGTTCCCACAAACAGTCGAGCTAAGCCCGGCAGATTTTGCACTGATGGAAGATATTTTGCCAGAAATCCAAACACTGGGTTTTCAGGTCCGGCCTTTTGGAAAGACAACCTTTATTGTCGATGGTATTCCTGCCGATTTAGGACAGGGCATCAATGAAACAAAAATTTTAGAACAGCTTTTGGAAGATTTCAAAAACAATAAGGACGAATTACAACTTAATAAAAGAGAAAACTTAGCACGTAGCCTTGCAAAAAATGCGGCTATCAAACCCGGAACAGGATTGAACAACCAAGAGATGTCTGAGTTGATAGATAAGCTCTTCGCGACCCAATCACCGAGTATATCGATACACGGCAAGCCGATTGTCGTGACGATTACATTACAGGAACTCCTGGAACGATTTAATAAAAACTAAACATTTACGACCTATAGTATAGTATATGAATAACATTTTATCGAATTTAACACCCGTCGTCAAAAACTTGCTCATCATCAACGTGGTGTGTTTTATTGGCTCCCTCATTTTCGCGCAGGCACCTCTCTTGTTTGGCGTATATTATCCTGATTCTCCGTTCTTTGAGGTTTGGCAAGTTGTCACGTATATGTTTATGCACGACAACCAAGGGTTTGCGCATATTTTTTTTAACATGTTTTCCCTGGTCATGTTCGGACCTATTATCGAACAGGTATTGGGATCTAAACGCTTTCTAAATTTTTATTTGATTTGTGGCTTCGGAGCCCTCATACTCCAATATGGTGTACAAGCAGCGGAGGTATATAATATAGCCGGAACGATACGCGTGGCTGACCATCTGCGATTTGATATGGTAAGTGGATATGTGAGTACAAATCTCGACATCACCCAGAGTGAACTCCAGACACTGGCTTCTATTTATAGAACACCATTAGTTGGTGCATCCGGTGCCATATACGGATTGCTCCTCGCGTTTGCCTACCTGTTTCCAAACATGTCGTTATACCTGTTTTTTATTCCTGTTCCCATCAAAGCGAAATATTTTATTCCCGTTTTAATTTTAATTGAGATATATTTAGGTTTTTCAAAATTCGGCGGATCTATCGCCCATTTAGCCCATGTTGGGGGAGCGTTATTTGCGTATCTCCTACTCAAAATATGGCGTATTAGAAGAGGAAGTATGTATTAAAGAATAGTATGACTGATGAAAGAGAGTGTGTTAAAAACTTTTTGGCGTGATACTTACCAAAGTAAGTCTCCTATCCCTTTTATCATATCGGTACAAGTTATCATCTTCGTACTTATCCATCTTTTTGATCTATTAAAAGAGGTTAACGTTCTTGAAGTATCCTTATATGACTATGCCGCTGATTATTTAAGCTTACCCTTATCGTTTAGTCAGTTTTTGACACAACCGTGGTCTATCATAACCTATCCTTTCTTATATACGGGATTATTTCAGCTGCTGTTCGATTGTTTGTGGTTGTATTGGATGGGTAATATTTTCTTAAATTTTCTAAATAGAAGGCAGTTCTTATTTCTCTATTTCAGTGCAATTTTTTTGGGAGCATGCCTATATCTGAGTCTTGGGTTTATACCGATATTGCAAAACAGCGTACAGCTATCATTCCACACCTCCACATTTGCTTTAGGAGCTGTAGTAGCCTCCGTAGCAACGTTAGCACCACGGTACGAAGTACGCTTGCTTCTCTTAGGAACAGTTTCCTTAAAAACCATCGCACTTATTTATATCTGTATAGAGTTGATTTTTACAGGTCTTATGAATAAAGCAGGAGGGATCAGCTTTCTAGCGTCTGCAGGCTGGGGCATCTTATTTATCCGGTCACTGCATCGAGGAAAAGACCTAAGCCTGTTAAAATGGAAAAAAACCATAAAAAAGTCGAAGATGAAAGTTGTGCACCAAAGCAAAACAGCTTCAACCAATTATAGCAGTTACCGGCACGCATCTGATCTTCCCAATCAGGCAGAAATTGATGAAATTTTGGATAAAATTTCCGTAGGCGGTTATGAAAGCTTAACTTCACGGGAGAAAGAAGTGCTATTCAAAGCAAGTAAGGATGATAAGTAGTCATGGCAAGGAAGAGTCTCTTCAAAAAGAATCTAGGTTATTTCAGTAAAACCATATTTCTATGTAATATGGTTGCTGTATTCTTCTTGCTTTTGAGTTATGCAGCATCTTTCATTAACCCTAAAACAGTGTGGATTCTGCCTTTCTTCGGTCTCGGTTACCTGCCCATTTTAATCGTAAATATCGGCTTTGCATTATACTGGCTACTGCGGCGTCCGGTGTATACACTCTATACATTGATTCCGATTCTTCTCGGATGGAACCTGCTTACGCAGCATATGGGCTTTCGTTCGAAACCTATAATTGCAAATAAAAACGAACAAGCTATACGCGTCATGAGTTTCAACGCGCATCTTTTCAACGAAATAAATAAGACCCCCTCCGCGACTATTCGGGATGAAGTGGTATCGCTCATCAAAGACACCGATCCGGATATCCTCTGTATACAGGAATTCTTTACCAAGATCAAAGGCTCCAAACAAATGAGCGAGCGAATCCTAACAGAGAGCGGCCTGCAAGATTATTTTTTTGAACCGGCAACCAAAAGTGAGCATGAGGGCTATGGCCAAATTATTTTTTCCAAGTACCCCATTATCCATTCCGGTACCATTACCAAAAATGAGTATGGCATCAACCGCATCACCTTTGCCGATATCGTCAAGGCTCCAGATACTATCCGCGTATATAATGTACATTTACGTTCTTTTGGGTTACAAACCGAAGACAAAGAATTTATCCAGAATCCTTCCAATACCGCCAACGAAGAACATGCCACGACCCGGGTCGGCCGGAAATTAAAATACGCTTTTGAACGTCGGAGCCAACAAGCGGAGGCGCTTCGTGATCATATCGTTACGACAGATTACCCCATTATTATCATGGGCGATTTCAATGACACACCCATGTCGTATAGTGTCAATCTTATCGGGAAGGGAATGAAAAACACCTTTCAAGAAAAAGGCCAAGGATGGGGCGTGACACATTACGAGATGCTCCCGCTCTTTCAAATCGATTATATATTCTGTAGCCCCCAGTTTCAAGTCGAAAATTATCAGATAATCAAGCGAGAGCTTTCCGACCACTATCCCATTTTTGCGGATATCAGATTGTAGTTCGTAAAAATTCCAAGGCCTTTTGCACGAAACTATCATTTCTATTTTTAACTTTAAAATAGGCCTCGCGCCCGAAATAAAATCGACCTACCAGTGCCTCTATATCCGTTTCAATAAGATCTCTTAGTTCGTCTTTTTTCCTGTCGGAAATAACAAATCCCTCGTTGCGCACAAAGTCGATAAACGCGTGGTATTCATTATCAGGCAAGTGATAGCCCTGTAAAAAATTCTCAATAGAATAAGCAGGCGCTTGCTTCGTAAACCGTGTATACACAAATTGTTCAATAAAGCTATATTGTATCAAATCCTGATAAAAAAGACTCAAGGCATTTGAATCCTGTGCCACATGAATATCAGGCAGTATACCCCCGCCACTATAGACCTGTTTACCCGCCTTTGTTTCAAAAACTTTCCCATGTGCATATAAAGTATCCAACGCCCATAACCCTTTATACATCGAGTTAAAATCATCCATTATGGACCAATTTGCCATATATTTCTTTTGTATACTTCGTCCAAGCGGCGTGAAATAACGTGCGATGCTCAAGTTTACCGTTGAACCATCCGAAAAATCGAATTGTTCCTGTACGATGCCTTTCCCATACGAACGCCTTCCGATGATCGTCCCGCGATCCCAATCTTGTACAGCACCCGCCACAATCTCACTCGCTGACGCGGTATTTTCATTAATCAGTATAACCAGTTCCTCCGTGGCAAAATGGCCGCCTTGAATACTATCGGAATAATATTCATGTCGCTCCTCGTGCGCACCTTGCGTATACACGATAAGCCGCCTATCCGCAAAAAACTCGCTGGCTAACTTGATCGCCATGTGGAAATATCCTCCTCCATTGTCGCGCAGGTCAAGAATTAATTTTTGCGCGCCCTGCTTTTTCAGCTCCACAATCGCTTGTCGAAACTCATCGGCTGTATTAATTCCAAATCGTCGTACCTTAACGTATCCCACACCAGGTTCAATCATATAAACGACGTCCAAAGAGCTTACCGTTACCTGATCGCGCACCACTTTGATAGGCGTGCTCATTACCTCTCCATCTCGCTTTACATGAATACTAACATCCGTTCCCCGACGGCCACGGATCAACTTCTCTACCCTCTCCCGGGAAATATGTATACCCGCTACCAGCTCGTTTCCAATTTTCAGTAGTTTATCCCCTACCCGAAACCCTGCCTTATCAGCAGGCCCACCGTTAATTAACGAAACAATCATCAACGTATCGTTCAAGTTAAAATACTCCATACCGATACCTTCAAATGTTCCTTCTAGAATTTCTGTCTGTCGCTGTGATTCGTTCGGAACCAAATAATTAGAATAGGGATCTAAATGTGATATAATATGATTGATCGCCCCATTTTGCACCGAGTCGACGTCAACACTATCCACATATGCTTCCGAAATTAGATTTAACAGTTGCTGCACTTTCCACGCATTGCTTGATAGTCCGATAGGTACCAAGGTATTACCCGGCTTACTTCCCTGCTCATCCGCATAGTTCTGCCCGAGCAGGATACCCAAGAACAATACTGCAGCATAAGTTGCTGCGACAAAAATATTCCGTTTAGTGCCTTTTTGCATGGATAAAATTCGGTTGCAAAATTAAAATAGTTTTCTCAATATTTGTATGATAAGTTAACAAGTATTCAAATAATATACGCATAAATTGCATTATTGTTCATAATATTCTCGTAAAATCTACGTGATAATTTATTTCTATCTTTGTTAAAACGCATTTGCCTTGCACGAAATAGAACCTTATTACAATTGGCGCGATGATTATATCGCTTCGGAAGACGAAAGATCGCCTTTCTATGGCGTAATATACAGTGAATTTGAGTACGATAAGCAGATTTATAATTTTCTTCTCCATCCTCAGTGGGATGAATTCGGCTCACAAACCCTTTATATGAAAACCCTTTACGCCGACTACGATACCAGATTTGCGGTCATCGAGCTCATCGGCGAATGGAACGATGCAATTTACAACGATATTATGCTATTAAAGCGAGAAATAATCGACATGATGATTACGGAAGGGATCACCAAGTTCTTGCTTATTGGCGAAAACGTACTCAACTTCCATAGTTCCGATGATTCGTATTACGAAGAATGGTTCCAAGATATCGATGACGGCTGGATCGTAGCCATGAATTTTCGTGATCATGTGATTCAGGAATTTCAAGCGCAGGGGATTGATTATTACATCCATTTTGGTGGTGATTTTAATACATTTCCTTGGCGTACATTGAAACCCAAACAGCTGTACTATCATATACAGCAACGTATCAATAATCGGTTGGGAATGTAAATCTCCAACCGATTACCCGAGGCATACCTTTATCGTCTAAATTTATACCGCACCGTTCCACCAACTTTCATCGAGTTTGACGTCCCGAATGTTCCTGCTTCTATCTCGATAGCATCTCGGTTCTGTAGCGATAGTTGATATCCGGCACCAATGCTTTTGTACAAACTATTTGTAATCCCGCCATTACGGGTTATCCCATTGGTCTGTTTGAACGTACCCCGTTCATGCCCTAATCCCAATGCCGCACCAATATAGAAATGAATTTTATAAAAAGTATTATTCCAATGAAATAAATAGGTATGCGCATGGCTTTGTAGTACTCGACTTATACAAATAATATAAATTTTGCACTGCCTACTATTTGGGGATTTGCTTACAGTCTATTATCTTTACGATACCAATGGAGAACTATCTCCATGAATACTAACGAATAACGAAATACAATCCTATTTCAAGATAATGGCAATTAAATATAATATTCACGAAATTGGAAGTAATATAGATCCAACTGCACCTAAGAAATTTTATCTTCGGCCGGTTAGCTCAGGCGAGAAAACATTGGATGATTTGGCGGCCGACATATCTCATTCCTGCTCGCTAACCGAATCTGATGTATACGCCGTGCTTCAAAGTTTAGTAAGAGAGATTCCGCGTGCTATTTCAGACGGATATATCGTCCGTTTGGGTAATCTGGGCTCTTTCCGTATCAGTATCAACAGTACCGGCAGCACAAGAAAAGCCGACGTTTCCGAGGCAAACGTTCTCAAGCGGCGGTTGATTTTCCATCCTAGTAAACAGATAAAAAAGGAATTAAACAAAGTCACTTTCGACAAGAAGACAAGCTCTTACAAACAAGACACTTAGATAAATTTTGAAAATTGCATATGCATTTTCATAAAAACGCATATGCAATTTATACGAAATGCATATGCAAAATACCCAAAAGGCATATGCGTTTTTTCTATAACAGACTTCGTCTTGTTAAAACAAGACCATATTCTTTCTAAACGACTAATCTTTTTGTCCCATGTTTGCATGTGTAAACAAAAATTCCTTTTTCCTGTAAGTTTCCTTAACTTTGTCGTACAACCATTTACAGGTTGTTTTTTTAACTTTTAACTTTCACATTATACTATGTCATTTAGGATAGAAAAAGATACCATGGGGGAAGTTCAGGTTCCTGCGGATAAATACTGGGGAGCACAAACCGAACGCTCACGCAACAATTTTAAAATTGGCCCGGCAGCGTCTATGCCAAAAGAGATTATCGAAGGTTTCGCATATTTGAAAAAAGCGGCAGCATTTGCTAATCACGAATTAGGTGTTTTATCCGTAGAAAAACGCGATGCTATTGGGGCCGTCTGTGAGGAGATCTTAGCCGGTAAGCTTGACGACCAATTTCCATTGGTGATTTGGCAAACGGGTTCCGGCACGCAATCCAATATGAATGTCAACGAAGTAGTTGCTAATCGAGCACAGGTACTAGCTGGCGGCAAAATTGGTGAAGGCGAACCAGTGTTAAAGGCAAACGATGACGTTAATAAATCGCAGTCATCCAACGATACTTACCCTACGGGCATGCATATCGCTGCCTACAAAGCTGTAGTAGAGGTGACTATCCCTGGGGTTGAAAAACTACGGGATACGCTGCAGCGTAAATCAGAAGAATTCATGAACGTAGTCAAGATAGGCCGTACGCACTTAATGGATGCTACGCCGTTGACACTTGGCCAGGAACTTTCGGGGTATGTTGCACAGCTTAATCATGGATTAAAGGCGGTAAAGAATACATTAGCCCACCTATCCGAATTGGCTTTGGGCGGTACAGCAGTAGGGACCGGGTTGAATACGCCAGAAGGTTATGATGTTGTCGTTGCAAAATACATTGCTGAGTTTACCGGATTACCTTTCGTTACGGCTCCAAACAAATTCGAGGCGTTAGCTGCACATGATGCTATCGTGGAAACGCACGGTGCACTTAAACAGCTTGCTGTTTCGTTGAATAAAATTGCAAATGACATCCGCATGTTAGCATCTGGTCCGCGTTCGGGTATTGGCGAGATCCTGATTCCAGAAAACGAACCGGGTTCCTCGATCATGCCAGGAAAAGTGAATCCAACACAATGTGAAGCGCTCACCATGGTCGCCGCACAAGTGATGGGAAATGATGTTGCCATTACCATTGGAGGTACACAGGGCCATTACGAGCTGAATGTATTCAAACCACTCATGGCAGCTAATTTCTTACAATCTGCACGTCTTATTGGTGACGCCTGTATATCTTTTGAGGAACACTGTGCAGTAGGTATTGAGCCTAATTTTGCACGTATTAAAGAACTTGTAGACAATTCCTTGATGCTTGTAACGGCGCTTAATACCAAAATTGGCTATTATAAAGCAGCAGAAATTGCGCAAACGGCTCACAAAAATAATTCTACTCTCAAAGAAACAGCCATCGCCTTAGGCTACGTAACTGCCGAACAGTTTGACGAGTGGGTGAAACCAGAAGATATGGTGGGAAGCCTAAAATAAGGAAGTGATTATACCGTTATTATCAAAATATCGTCTATTTGCATGCCTATCTACGATGGTAGGCATGCTTCTTTTTGTAAGCAGCTGTGTACGCCATTCGGAGATGCAATCCGAAGGGGCAGATTATCTACAAGGCGTGTGGATACAGGATAGTATTCCCCATCAATCACAAATGATGGACTATACCCTACATGAATTTAAGTTTATTTGCGACTCGGTATACACGACCATGCGGGTACGTGCTAAAATGCAACGTATTCCCGATTCCTGCTATAAAGACGGGTCGTGGACAGAATATGCAAGAGGTGTATACGTCATCCGTGGTGATAGCCTGATAGGCGAGGGTATCTATACACGTCCTAACGGCAAATACAAAACATCTGGATGCTATAAAACTGGCACCTATCTGCCCCGCTATCGGATTGCCTATCACGATACCGACTCCCTTGTGTTAGAAAGCCGATATGACCAGCGACCTATCGTGTTGCGGAAAAAGCATGGTATTAAGTGTGTTCCTAAGAAGCGATGGGAAGATTGATTTTCTTCTTCTTTTCCCTAGATGGAAAAGAAGCAAAAGATCACGACTTGTATAGTTTCGCTACCTTTTCTTGTCTATTTCGGAACAAAATAAACTCCCTTCGATCAAACAAATTTTGTTCTTTTCGAAATAGTCTTCGAAAAGCTGACCGCGAAACGATACGATGTCGATTTTAGCCCACGTACCGTGGGCTTAGGGTGTCTGTATTTACTTTACCTTTCTAAGTTAGGATTATCAAACAAGGGAATAACACGCTATACAAAATTGCATTATCCCTTATTAACATGAGGTGTCGCATCCGGATGTTTGAGGTATGCACAAACTCATCCTTAGTACTATCCATTATCTCAAATATCCGAAGCGACGATTTTTTGGTTCTTTTTTGAGGGAAAAAAGAACGTAAAACTACGTTAATAAATTATTCTCATCCGTAGCAGACTTCAATATATGCGTCTTCAGCTCATTTTCGGATTGTAAAAGTTCCTGCTCTACAACTTTTCGTTTTTCCCTTCCTTCTCGCTGTATTTGAAGCACCTGATCTATCGTCGAGACAATGTCTTGGTTCGCCTTTTTGATGGTCTCTATATCGACAATACCGCGCTCTGTTTCTTTAGCAATATTGATGGTCGAGTCTTTCAACATCTCTGAATTACGTCGGAGCAATTCATTGGTCGCATCTGTAACCGCTTTTTGCGCTTCCAAAGCACGTTGTGAATGCGCAATACCCAACGTCAACACCATCTGATTTTTCCACAACGGAATAGTATTGACAAGAGAAGACTGAATCTTTTCCATCAAGGAGGAACTGTTGTTCTGTATTAATCTAATTTGTGGAGCAGTTTGAAGAACCACCATGCGCGTAAGCTTCAAATCATGGATTTTACGTTCAAAGCGCACCACATGCTGCTCCATGTCTTTGTAGGCCTGAACCTTATGTTGGTCGCCCGAAGCTTCTGCTTCGGCCTTCAGCTGTGGTAGGGTAACTTCATGCGCTTCCTGCAACTTCTCCTCTCCCGCTGCGATATATAGCGAAAGCTCTTTAAAATAGTTCTGGTTCTCCACAAAAAGCTTATCGAATATATGGACGTCTTTTGCCAAGTTTTTGTAATGTCCTTCCAATTTAAGCTCTATCTGGTGAATGTTTTTCTCTACCGATTGGTACTCGGTACGCATGCGTTTTACTTTCTTCTTCAGGTTGTCAAAAAAAGGAATTAAGGGCTTTTTATTCAGATTCTCGTCAAAAGATTTAATGTCTGAGCGCAGGTTCAGTAAAATATCTTCTGCTCCCCCCATATCTTTGGTACGCACTTGTTTCAGTATTTCGTTGGAAAAATTGCTGACTTTCGTCTGGCTCCCAACGCCGTACTGAATCACATCGGTAGTCGACGTTAGGTTTATTTTTTCCTTATATTGCTTTATCGCTGCCTTGTCTTCGTCAGAAAAATTTACGGATACATCTGTGCTTTTTTTGTTGTCTCCGTTATCATCGTATGTGGTCAGATCTAGATTTGCCATAAGTTAATCTTTTAATAGGTTTCTATTTTTTAATGTCTGTATATATACATCGGTTTCGGCCGATACATCCAAGATACCCGCTTTAAACTGATTTGTCACCTCCTGTTCTATAGCTATCGTCGCTTTGGCAATCACTTCTTCCAATTTCTTTTTGGATTCTATCGCCACTTGGTTATTCAATTTTGAATTTTCAATTTCATCGTATTTCATCAACACGTTAACTACAGTGGAATGTCGGACAAGAAATTTCTCGGCTTCGATTTTATCGCGTTGTTCCAAGAGATGAAAAAGATGGATAATTTTATCAATATTCTGATGTATTGTCCGATTGTCGATTGCCTTACGCCAATGCAGCAATCTTTCAATAAAGAGTTGAGGAGTATCCAATGTCGCTTGGGGCAACTCCTGCAATCTGCTTCGGGAAGATGCTGTCGGAATCCAGGCCAATGGACGCACCTCGCCCAGCTCTAAGCGCTGTAAATAAGGCTTTGCTCGATTTAAGAGCAGCCCATTACCGACGATATAAGACGTCACATATCCGCCGAGTGTCAATAGCATACCTTGAGAAATAGTCCCAAAAAAATAAACGAATGAAGCAAATAGCGCCAATTCCACCATCAAAAGTGCAATACCTGTAGCATACCAGGAACGAACCTTGCTTTTTTTGGCTTGGGATAACATGACAAAAGGAAAGATATGCACCGGAAAAGGAATAAACATGGCAATGGATATGAATGTCCATGTCAATTGCCGCAGTTCCCAGCGTTTTGGTTTTTTCGTTGCAAATCCCATGTTGCAATTTACTTATTTTTCATTAAAAAAAATTGTTTATTCGTGAGCGTCTGTCCTCCATTAGCTTCATAAGCTTGCTACACTCCTCCTCCCCAACAAAACATGTGCAACAAAAGCTAAAACACTAAAAAGCGTACCGACAAAACAGACCCCCGCCCAACCAGCATATTGCCAACAAATAGCGCCCAGATAGGTCCCTAAAGATCCTCCAATAAAGTAGCTGACCATGTAAACCGTATTCAACCGATTGGTAGCATTGATAGGTAACGCAAAAAAATCAGATTGATTCATAATATGAGAACTCTGTAATCCCAGATCGATCAAGATAATGCCTATAATTAAACCCCAATAGCTATATCCGCCAAAGTAGATAAATACCCAACTCAGCAGTAATATCAACAACGCATAATAAATCAATTGGTATCGGGTAAACCGCTGTGCTAATCTCCCCACAAAAGCAGCGGCCAAGGCGCCTACAGCACCAATTAAACCGAACCCACCAACTATCGATGAACCCGCATGAAAAGGCTCTCCTTCCATATGGAAGACAAGTGTTGTAAAAACCGCAGACATAGCACCAAATCCCATAGCACCACGGAACGACGCAAGCTGCAGAACAGGCTGGGTCTTAGCCAACTGCCATACCGACTGCATCAATGAGCCATAGGACCCCTCAAAATTAGGGCGTAAATCCGGCAGATAAAGATAGACCAACAACCAAGCTATGATCATCATCCCAGCGGCTATTTCAAACATTGTCCGCCATCCCCACAGTTCACCAACCACGCCGCTGAAAAAACGTGACAACAATATACCGATCAACAACCCAGACATGACCATACCAATGTTGACTGATTTTTTCTCCGGGCTAGAAAGCTCCGCCGCCATAGGCACAAATAACTGCGGAATTACGGAGGTAACACCGATCAAAAAACTAGCGATAAAAAGTCCATTTAGCTGTTGGGCAAATGCCATAAATAACAACGCGAGAATAACGAGTGCCAAATCTGTTAATATTAGCCTCTTACGCCATAATTTATCACCCAACGGCACAATGAACAGCAAGCCAAAAGCATATCCTATTTGGGTCAGCACAGCAATTTTACTCACACTACTTTCGCTTACCTCAAAATCCGCAGCGATCAATCCCAAAAGTGGCTGATTATAATAGTTATTAGCCACTACCAAACCAGACAATACCGCCATTAGCCACAATATAGTCGATGTAAGTTGAGGGTTCTTGGTGTCTTCTTGCATATCTTTCATTCGAATCAACGCAAACTTAACCAATAAAAAAAAAGCCCGCAATGTATGCGAGCTCTACTATGATATTTTGACAATAATTACATCTGCTTTTTATATATATAATGTTCTGCTAAATCTCCGGTGATTTCTTTCCCCTCTTGATCTAATTGAAACAGCCTATTTTCGCCCACTTTAAGCTTAACGTCTGTATCTTTTCCCTTTAAATACACAACAGAACCGTTATTTTGCCACACGAATGTCCCCTTGTCGTCAAACTTCGTATCCCTTTCTAAATATTCGCTACTTATTTGGAATGTTTCATTTTCATGGAGAACCAATACTGTCTTAATACCAGGACAATCGGCGCAAGGCAAGATGGCTTCATACGTTCCCATCCAATCAACGGAATTTTGGGAATTATGAGCGGGGTCTTCCAACGAATCTATTCCTTCTTCCGAGCTCGTTTGCGAGTTATTAGACGATGTGCAGGCTAAAAAAGCAAATACGGCTAATGCCACATAAAATAATTTCTTCATGACTTTTTTAGTATTTATCGCAAATATTGCACCATCCTTTCCTTAACATTCCATGTCGCATCTCACTCCTCCCAACGAATCTTCTCGGTTATGGGTGATCTTACGGGTTCACGTGATTCACTGTTATGATGCCCCATATAGAAAAGCCCGACACACCGTTGGTTGTCTTCTAAATTCAAGAACGACCCTAGATGATTAATAAGCCCCGGTGAAGCCCAATAGCCTCCAATGTGGAGCGAATGCGCCGCCAACCACATATTCTGCACGGCACAGGCTGTAGCCGCTAATTCCTCCCACTCCGGAAGTTCACCCGTGTAATTCACAATAATGGCGATCGCTACATTAGACATTGTCGCTTTCTTTGCCATATTTTGCTCCGCCAATTCCACATATTTTTCGACAGGTGTTATTTCCTTATAAATCCGGCTTAGCTCTGCGCCCAAGCGATTCAATCCATCTTTTTGAAAGATCACAAAACGCCACGGTTGTGTGCGTTTATGGGTAGGCGCAGCGTTGGCGGCTTCCAAAATAGTAAGAATATCCTCTCTGGAGATATCTTCGGCAGTAAAACTATTCTGGTTTACTGTCCTCCGGCTGTGAATAGCCTTTAATACTTCGTTCTTCATTCGTATAATTATCTATGCGTGTAAATCTCCATTGTATACATGAGCTCGTTACACTCGGTTGTTTATTTTCCTCCCCTTTCTTCCCATACATTGGCGATATGCAAAATGGTCAACACCGCTTTTTCCATATCTTGTCTGCTGACCCACTCCATTTTACCATGGAAAGCATGACCGCCGGCAAATACGTTCGGACAGGGCAGCCCCATAAATGAAAGCCGCGAGCCATCCGTACCACCGCGTATACTTCTCCGTTCGGGTGCTAGCCCGACACGTTCAATAGCTTCCAGACCAACCTCCATAATCTCGGGATGCTGATCAAGCACCTCTTTCATATTTCGATATTGTTCTTTAACATCAAATGCATAAGTCACTCCCGGGTAGCGCTTCACCACATTTTCAACAATACGTTGTAATATGGCTTCGTATTCGGTCAATTTAGCGGTATCGTGGTCTCTGATAATAAAATTGATTTCAGCTTTGTCTACTCCGCCGTTTATTTCCGTTGGATGTACAAAACCTTCCTTCCCTGCAGTTGTTTCGGGTGATAATTTATCTTTTGGCAAATCCGCAATGATGTCGGCCGCAACTTTCAGCGCACTAACCATTTTCCCTTTGGCAAAACCGGGATGTACGGATATTCCTTGGATAACGATATGTACCCCATCTGCCGAAAAAGTCTCATCTTCAATAGTACCCACTCTTTCTCCATCTATTGTATAAGCAAACTGTGCCCCCAATTTCTTCAAATCGACATGATCAACGCCTCGTCCAACTTCTTCATCGGGTGTAAATAACAATTTGATTTCACCGTGCTTTATCTCGGGATGGTTCATCAACAAACGCGCGGCATCCATAATCTCGGCTACACCGGCTTTATCATCTGCTCCGAGCAGTGTGGTACCACTGGCGGTAATAATATCATGGCCTAATTGATGCTGCAGATCGGGATGTTCATGGTATTTAATAATAACAGACGGATCATCCGGTAATACGATATCTTGGCCTTGATAATCCGTATGCACGAGAGGTTTCACATCTTTTCCCGAACAATCCGGCGAAGTGTCCACATGGGAACAAAAACAAATAACCGGCACTTCCTTAGCTGTATTCGACGAAATAGTTGCATAAACATAGCCGTATTCATCAAGATGTGCATCCGTTATTCCCATCTGCTGTAATTCTGACACTAAAATCCTACTTAAATCCTTTTGCTTTTCTGTAGAAGGAAAGGAAGTTGCATGGGGATCGGATTCTGTATCAATCTGGACGTAACGCATAAATCGTTCCGCCACCTGAAAATCAGTTATATTATTTATATCAAAATTATTCATACGTAATATAATCTATCTTTTAATGATCGTATGGAATATCCAGATTATTTTAATTGTGTTTTGTTAAACATGGATATTTCATTCAAACCTGTAATTATCGTTCAAAGGTAGAAAGTTTTGCAGTTTTTTTCTCAAATTTGCAGCCTAATTACACAACATCTATGCATAGAAGTATATTGGCTCTACTGTTGAGTTTCTCCCTTTCTGCCGCTTATTCACAGGAGAAACTTTTTAAAATTGACTACAAACTCGCTCTTTCCCCAGAAACATTTACACAAGCTGACACAGCAGAAGACGATTCTCTTACCTTGTTAGCCGCATTGGCAGCAGCATTCGGCGAGGATGATACGCCACAAGTGCAAGCTTGGGTAAATCCAACTTTTATTCGGGTGGAAACACAGGGTATTATGCAGAATAACCAAATCCAAATCACCAACCGCAACACAGATGATTCCTATACGCTCTATCCTTCTATGCAGGCGTATACCAAAACCGCCGACGCAACCGATAAAGTGCATATCCACGAAACCGAAGATGATTTTGTTGTTACCAGTACGGCCGATCTCCCTATACGCTTCATCGCTGACACCGGCAAGACCATCGCCGGCTTACCATGTAAGTTAGCCGTTTTAGAATTTGATACAGATGAATTTGACACTTCTCTCACACAAGATGCAAGAGTAGAAATATGGTATAACGAAAGCGTGCCGTCTTTATACTGGGGAGAATATGCATATCTCAAAAATATCCCCGGCGCAGCACTGTATATCGGTGCTTTTGGAGTGGGCATTGAAGCCAGCGCCGTAAATGAAATTGATTTTGACGCAACGCTCTTTGAGATCCCTGAAGACTACATCTTACAAGAAGATATTTATGCCCTTAGCTTCTTCGATGTGCCGCTAGGTCACGATTTATATGCGTTCCAGGATTCAACAAGCCACTTTATCGGTATCCGGGACGACAACCAACAGGTCATCGTCGCACCAAAATACGGTTCTATCAATGAATTTATAGGCACACATGCCGTTGTCACAAATCCGGAGTTCCAATACGGTATCATTGATACCGAAGGACGGGAAGTTATCCCTTGTGAATGGGAATACCTGGCGCTAGATCCCGAGATGGAGATCATTTTCTTTTCTACAGATGGAAAAACCGGTGTTATGGATTACAATCAACACGTGCTTATTCCAGCTCAATACGATCATATCTCCTTCTTTTCAAAGGGCAACGCCTTATTTTCCCAAGATGGTAAAACAGGACTACTAGATTTAGCTGGCAAAGTCGTTTTACCCGCAGTTTTCGAAACCATCATGGAATATGACGAGAGCCACATCATCATCATCGAAAATGAGCGGTACTATGTTGTGGATATGCAATCTCGGCAAAAAACCACAACAGGATACGATTACCTATTGTTGGCAAATGAAGGTGATCTTGTAATAGCCCTTCAGGACAACAAATATGGCTACATCACGAAAGATGGCAAAACAGCTATTCCTTTTAAATATGAATATGCGACACCATTTTACGACGGTATAGCAGCCGTGAATGAAACCGAAGATGGGGATGTACTGTATATCAACACAAAAGGGGAGTACGTGCAGGTTCAGGAAAGCGAATAATACGTAAATAACCCGTGATATTTAATCAAAAGGGTGGCTATATGACCACTCTTTCTTATTTTTGATGCATGACCAACAAGTCTTTTCATATAGCGACACTGCATCGCGGGCGATATATGTTGCTCCTTCTGACTGGTGTTTGCGTGGTTACTGCCATCGCTTCCCGACTTCCTATATCTGAAATTGTTAAGATTCTTGTCGTGTTGGTTAGTCTGCCGCTATTAATTTTCTGTAGCACGAAATGGAGCAAAAACAATTCGGTATGGACGATACAAGGCGGAAATATCGTGATACGATTTAAGAACCAACAAGAGGATTCTTTCCCATTGGACAATATTAAGTATCTACGTAATGTACCTCGATCCGGCGGTAACCTTATTATGTTTTTTTTTAAAAAGGGCAAAACACCTCAAAGATACTGGCGCAATAAATTATTTGAGAAAGCCGATGACCTCAACGCACTGGTCCATGCCATAAGAGAAGAGGGCGTCGAATATTATTATATGTAGATGAAAAAAAATCTTTTACTTTCTTTTTTAGTACTTTTCCATACGTTCCTATTTGCACAACGGGCGGGATACTGGCAACAAGCTGTCGATTACAAAATGGATATCGATGTTGATGAAAAAAACTATCAATATCAAGGGAAGATGATCCTAAAATACACCAATAACTCCAATCAAGCACTTGGAAAGGTATACTTCCATCTCTATTTTAATGCATTCCAGCCGGGAAGTATGATGGATTACCGATTATCCCACATTTCCGACCCGGATCCACGGATGACAAATAACATAGGCACGTTAGAAAACCCGAAGATTCAGAGCCGGATTGCCACCTTGTCTCCAGAACAGATCGGCTACCAACGTATACATTCTCTTACGATGAACGGTCAACCGACCGCATTCCACGTGGATGGCACGCTATTGGAAGTTACCCTACCTACGTCTATTCAAAAGGGAGAAACAGTTACATTCGACATGGATTGGGAAGCACAAATCCCGGAACAAATACGTCGTAGTGGACGAAATTCCAAAGAAGGTGTAGCACTATCCATGACACAATGGTATCCCAAGATGGCCCACTTCGATGAGTTTGGCTGGCATCTAGATGAGTATGTTGCCCGGGAATTTGTAGCCCCCTTCGGTAATTTTGATGTCACCCTACATCTTCCTAAAGATTATGTCGTAGGAAGCTCAGGTGTGCTGCAAAATCCAACAGCAGTAAAAGGATATGACAAAAAAGCAAAGGTCGTTTCTTCTAATGGAAAAGCAACCTGGCATTTCAAAGCCGAGAACATCCATGACTTCGCCTGGGCAGCGGATCCCAAGTTTGTTGTCGACTCTACAAAAAGTGCTGGTGACATCACGGTTTACACGGTTTATCTCCCAACCAATAAACAAGTGAAAGAAAATTGGAAAACGGCTCAGGGACTCGCTGCCGAGTTTTTTGATTTTTGTGCAGAACGTTTTGGTCCGTATCCGTGGCCAACATACACCATTGTTCAGGGAGGCGATGGCGGTATGGAATATGGTACAGCCACCCTGGTAACAGGCGGGCGTGATATTCAAAGTTTGGTAGGTGTTATTTTCCATGAAGCTGCCCACTCCTGGTATCAGCATCTTTTTGGCATCAATGAAACCGTAGACGAATGGTTCGATGAAGGATTTACCAGTTATATCGAGGAATTAGGTTTCCAAACTTTGTTCGAAAAAAGAGGCCAGTTAGACACTAATCCGGTCATCAATGCCTACCGTGCATACTACAAATTGGCTTTGTCCGATAAGGAGGAACCTATGAGCTTACTCGCAGATTACTACGACACCAATTACGGCTATAGTCAACAGGCATATCATAAAGGCCAGGTTTTCGCACAACAGTTGGGCTATATTATCGGCCAGCAAAACTTAGATAAAACTTTTTTGAAGTTTTATCAGCTGTGGAAGTTCAAACACCCCACGCCCAACGACTTTAAACGGGTAGCTGAGGAAGTCTCCAGCATCAATTTAAAGTGGTACTTCAATTTATTTGTGAACACCACCCGTACAATCGACTATGCTATCGAAAAGGTAGCCGACCATGAAATTACCTTACGAAATAAATCAAATATCGCGATGCCTATTGATCTGTTAGTGGAATATGAAGACGGTACAAAGGAACTCTTCTATATTCCGTTACGTGAAATGCGTGGTGAGAAACCTGTAGAATCCTTTTCTATTTACGACGGGGTGCAGCGCACCGTATTGGAAGATTGGTTCTGGACAAAACCGAGTTATACATTGCAAACAGGCAAAAAGCCGGTTAAGGTACAGCTCGATCCCTCGCTACGGTTGGCGGATATCGAATCGGCTGATAATAGTTGGAGGAAGTAAACATGATCTACTTCCATATCCCATTTTGTAAACAAGCTTGTCATTACTGCGACTTCCATTTCAGCACTTCGATGAAATATAAGGACGAGATGATGCTAGCCTTACAAAAGGAAGTAGCGCTACGTGCGGAATATCTGGCGGATAAAACCATAAGATCCATTTATTTCGGTGGGGGAACCCCCTCGCTGCTGACGGCGGACGAAATCGAACGGCTGATCGGGCAGGTTGCCGCACATTTCGAGATCGCCAGTGATGCAGAGATCACACTCGAAGCGAACCCTGATGATCTGGACAAGGCCAAGGTACAAGCATTACGCCATACCCCCATCAACCGTTTCAGTATCGGCATACAGTCTTTCTACGAAGAAGATTTACGATGGATGAACAGAGCACACCATGCATCCGAAGCGGAAGCCTCCATAAAACGGGTGCAGGATGCAGGTTTTGAAAACATCACCGCAGACCTTATCTATGGTTATCCGTTGTTAACGGACGCCAAATGGAAATCCAATATGGAGAAGCTGATCGCATTTGATATTCCCCATATCTCTTCCTACGCGATGACCGTTGAACAGAAAACAGCACTTGCACACTTCATCCGAAACGGGAAAACACCGCCCATGCAAGAAGCACAAAGCGCTAAACAAATGCAGATGCTGATCGATACCCTAACCCAAAATGGGTTTGCACATTATGAAATATCGAATTTTGCCAAAAACGGTCAATACGCGAAACATAATACCGCTTACTGGCAAGGCAAGCATTACCTCGGTATCGGTCCATCTGCCCATTCGTTCAATGGAAAATCGAGAAGCTGGAACGTGGCAAATAATACACGTTATATCGAAGGTATAACGACAGAAACCCCTTATATTGAAACCGAAGAATTATCGAATGAAGATCAGTTTAACGAGTATATCATGACGGCGTTACGGACGATGTGGGGGGTTGATCTGGAGAAAATAACGCGTGATTTCAGCACAGACCATAGGCAATATCTTTTGTCGAATATACAGCCCTTCATAAGCCGACAAGAGATGGAACTGGTGCACGATCGTTATCTTATCCTGACGATGAAAGGGAAACTATTAGCGGATTATATTGCCTCAGAATTATTTATCGTAGACGACGTGTAACATCGCTATAACTCCTCACCCACTAACCCCTCTGTTTCGAGATACTTCATAATAATCTGCGTAGCACCTGCTTTTTCCTGCACATATTTTTGAGCAGCTTCCCCCGTCGCTGTTCTTTTTGCTTCTGTAGATAACACTGCTGCCACACGTTGTAATTCTTCTGCACTCTCTACCGGGAAACCACTTCCGATAGCGATCAGATCCACCGCCTCCTGAAAACGGGTATAATTCGGCCCGAAAACAACGGGGATACCATATGTGGCGGCTTCCAAGGTATTATGGATCCCCACACCAAAGCCACCACCTATATAAGCCAGCTGTCCGTAACCATACAGCGCGGACAACATCCCGATATTATCAATAACCAAAACGCGCGCCTTTTCTATTTCCACCGCCGTGTGTTCGGCAAAACGGGAGAAAAATAGTGCATCGGGAAACAGCTGTTTAATTTCCTGCAAATGCGCTTCGTGAATTTCATGCGGGGCCAAGAGCATTTTCCAGTCTTTTTGGACCCTCAGCAATTCCGACAGTAAACGTTCATCAGGTGCCCAGGTACTCCCAGCCACCAATACCCTTTCCTGCCCTGTCAGAAACTGTTCCACTTCTGGTATGATACGGTGTTGCTTCGGCAGCTCCACGACCCTATCAAAACGGGTATCTCCCGCGAGTCCGGCCTGCCGGATACGGATAGCCCGCAGCCACAGGACAGCATCGTTATTCTGGGCAAAGAAAAAGCGAACATTTTTTAATATGCCACGGAAGAATCCACCATACCATTTAAAAAACACCTGCTCCTCCCGAAAAATAGCGGAGATCAGAAATAAAGGAATATCCCGTTTTTTAAGTTCCCGAAAATAATGGTACCAATATTCGTATTTCGTAAACACGGCAAATTTGGGTTTTACGGTATCCAAAAATTTGCGGGCATGGTTTGCCGTATCCGTTGGCAGATAAAACACATAATCTGCTAGCGGTGTATTTTTTCGGATTTCATACCCCGACGGTGAAAAAAAAGTAATGATTATTTTTTCATTCGGATATTTTTTTTTGATGGCTTCCATGACCGATCTTCCCTGTTCAAATTCACCCAACGAAGCAAAATGGAACCATATCGGTTTCGTATCCTTTTCAACCGTTTGTTCGATATGTGAGAATAATCGTTTACGTCCTTCCACCCATAGCCTCGCCTTCCGATGGAAAGGGGAAATGATGTGCAGTAGCAGGGTGTAAAGACCTATTCCAATGTCGTAAAGAAGACGCATGCGTTATTTATTTTGATCTCCTCTGCCGTTAAGAACTACTTTACAGCGGAAAAATATGCTTATATTCGTCAAAGATAAAACTAAACTGCAAAGAAATAACATATTATAATCAAGAACAATGAGCAAAATCTTAGTTACCGGCGGAACGGGGTACATCGGTTCCCACACGGTAGTAGAATTACACAACGCGGGCTATACACCGGTTATCATCGATAACTTATCCAATTCAAACATCCAAATTTTAGATCAGATCGCGAAAATTATTGGTGTCCGACCGGAGTTTCATCAATTTGACTTATGCGACGAAGCGAAAACCCGTGCTTTTGTTCAGGAGAATCCGGATATTACGGGTATCATTCATTTTGCGGCTTCGAAGGCTGTTGGAGAGTCCGTAGAGAAACCCTTAAAGTATTACCACAACAATTTCTTCTCGTTAATTAACCTCCTGAACGCCTATCAAGGTAAGCCGATCAATTTTGTATTTTCCTCCAGTTGTACGGTGTATGGTGAACCAGATACTTTACCGGTAACAGAGTCTGCGCCCGTCAAGAAAGCAGCCTCACCATATGGAAATACCAAGCAGATTGCCGAAGAGATATTGGAAGAAGTTTCTGCCGCTTACGGGAATTACAACACCATAGCACTACGGTATTTCAATCCGGTTGGCGCACATGCTTCTGCACTAATTGGCGAACTTCCACTCGGTGTTCCGCAGAATCTTTTACCGTTCATTACCCAGACAGCCATTGGCAAACGGGAAAAGCTAACGGTATTCGGCGGCGATTACGAAACACCTGATGGTTCTTGTATCCGCGACTACATCCATGTGGTCGATTTGGCGAAAGCGCATGTCGCTGCTATCCGCTTGCTGGAAAAAGGAAACCCCAATGGCAAATACGATGTATTCAATGTGGGTACCGGAAACGGCTATTCTGTACTGGAAGCTATTACAGCCTTTGAAAAAGCTTCAGGACAAAAGTTAAACTACGTAGTCGGACCTCGTCGCGACGGAGATATCGTTAAGGTGTGGGGAGATGTGACAAAATCTACCCAACAATTGGGATGGTCAGCGGAATTAGGTATTGACGAGATGATGGCATCCGCCTGGGCTTGGGAAAAGTACTTGCAAGAAAATCCGATTGGATAAAAAAGGTTTGTTGACGCCTATGATTTTTTATAGGCGTCTCCATAATATTTCTCATTAAAACTCAAACTAGGCGTCAACCAATACAATTGAATCACCCTAGAATACCGGAAATTAAATCCCGATAACAGGATTGCAGTCACGGTGCAGACCGTCAGGTAAAGCCAGGGAGATTCGGAACCGCCTGACAGGACATAAGCTGCGATACAGACTGCAACAAACTGCGCGACACTCAATGCGTAACTAACGAACATAGATACATAGAAAAATCCGGGTTCTATTTCAAACTTGAATCCACAATGTGGGCAATTTTTGTTCATTTTCTGTTTCAGACTAAACATGCCCCCTCCAAACATCTGTCCGGTTCTGCATCGCGGGCATTTACATTCTCTAGCTGCTTTAAATGAGCTAATAGTATAGGTATTGTTATGCTGCATTTTTAGTATACGAATTAAATATGTTTTCTTCTAAATTCTTCCGGCGTGACGCCAATGCCCTTTTTAAAAAATTTTGTAAAATAGGAATTGTCATTAAAATTGAGCTCATAGGCAATCTCCGATACCCCGTAATCTTTAATGACCAACAACCGTTTTGCTTCCAACAGCACGCGCTTGCGGATAATCTCCCCGGCCGAAGCTCCCAACACTTCCCGGCACAAGGCATTGAGATGATTCGGGGTGATATAAAGCAGCGCTGCATAGTCTTTCGGCAAGCGCAATGTTCTAAAATTCGATTCGATCAGATTCAGGAAGTTACGTAATAAGGTATGGTTATAGGTATCCTCCGGCAAAGCGACGGGTCGATCCCGCTGCTGTTCGAGCACATGAAAAATATACAGCAGGGAGACCCGGGCAAAATCCACATCATGCACATACCCGCGTAAGCGTTTAAATACATCCGCTACACCCTCTCTTTCATCTTCTTTTACCACAAAAACTTCGTCCTGCACCAAACCGGAAAAAAAAGAAAATAACGTCATATAATCCGGTTGGAGTAAAAAGGTTTTAAAAAAATCTCTGTCGAAATTAACCACATAACCATCCATCTCCCCCTCAAAAGACCATGTATGGATTTGCCCTGGCGACATAAAATAGATCTGCCACGGCACGACCTCAAAAGTTTCAAAGTCGATGGTATGTTTTCCGCCACCCTTTGTAAACAACAGCAAATGGTAAAAATTATGCCGATGTGGAAAAACAAGTTTTTTATTCCGAGCCAAATAACCTGCCAAATCCTCTACCATAATTCCCTGCTGGACATTCTCCGAAACGCTACATTGCTCGATAACAGGCACTTTTAAAACCATACACAAAGATATGGTGATATTTCCACAAACAATGGTAGAATTACTGGTTTTAATGGTATTTTTTACCGAAAGCAGACCAGAAAGTCAAAGAGTTAAAAATTATTTTTAACTTCACATCATGTCGTTACATAAGCAACCGGAATTAAAGGAAGCCGTCTTAAATCTTCCGCAAAAAGAAAAGGATAAGCTACTCGTTCGTTTAGTCGGCAAAGACAAGATGCTCTTGAAGCAGCTACATTTTCAGCTTTTAGAAGACCAGATTGATCTGGAAGACCGTATCGAGAAACTCAAGGAAAGATTAGCCGCTCTCTTTGTCGAAGGTAGAAATTCGGTAAAGAATATCCCGGTATATAGCAACTACAAAGAGCTTCAAAGCCTTATCCGTCAAGCCAGCGGCATGGTCAATGAACATGAAAAAATCACCAAAGACAAATATAGCGAGGCCGATTGCCGCATCTATATCCTAAACGAAGCCTTCCGTCGATTCCCGCGTCTTTTTGAAAAGTCGGCAGTGCATAGCGCGTCCAAATTGCATGACTACGTCCGCGCGCGGATTAAAGCAACAACGACCAAATTTGAAAAACTGCACGAAGACCTGCAGTTTGATCTGCAGGAATCCATGGAGGAGGTAATGGGTTTTGCGACGGAGCATGGTTTACATTAAATATCGCCTTTCTTTAACGCTAAGATCGCAAAGTCCACCGCACGAGCGGTCAGTGCCATGTAGGTCAGCGAAGGGTTTTGGGTTGATGTTGACGTCATACTTGCACCATCAGTCACAAATACATTCTTGCAGGCATGAAGCTGATTCCATTCATTTAACATCGAAGTTTTCGGATCCCGGCCCATACGAACGCCACCCATTTCGTGGATATCCAGACCAGGAGGCTGATCATCTCTAGATGAGTGAATATTATGAAATCCTGCTTTCTCATACATTTCGGAAAACTGTGCTATAAAATCCTTCGACATTTTATCATCGTTTTCATCATAACCAACACTGATATTAACGAGAGGTACTCCCCACGCATCTTTTTCGGTCTGATCTAAAAACACCCCATGTTCTTTCTTTGGTATTGTTTCGCCCATCATTTGGGCACCAACCCACCAATGTCCGAGCTTCGGATTTAATAAACTATCCCGCAATGCTGCGCCCGTGGATGAAGTATCTTGATAAGTAGACCGAGAAGCGGAAAAACCAGTTGCATATCCCCGCAAGAAATCGGTTTCTTGCTTATACAAGTTTCGAAAACGCGGAATATAACCACCTCCCGCAGGATTACGCCCATCAGTCTTATAAGCATTTAGGTCGCCATCGTAGTCTGCATATACTCTTGTACTGTAATTATGAAATGCCACATATTGCCCCAGCACACCACTATCATTTCCTAAGCCATTCGGGAAGCGATCCGAAGTCGAATTTAACAAAATCAAGTTCGTATTGATGGTACTCGCATTGACAAAAATAACCTTAGCGTAATATTCAAAACTCTCTTTCGTGTTCGTATCTACTATTCGGACACCTTTCGCTTTTTGGGTTTCTTCATCGTAAAGAATAGACGATACGACAGAAAATGGACGTAGGGTTAAGTTACCTGTTTTCTCTGCCCAAGGTAAAGTAACTGCATTAGAACTAAAATAACCACCAAAAGGACAGCCCCGTTGGCAAAGGGTACGATGTTGACATTTGACACGCCCCTGCTCCATATGAATAGGTTCCGGTTTCGACAGGTGCGCACAGCGCGCACTAATCACATATCGGTCGGTATAATGGTATTGAAGTGCTTCTTTGAAATGGTCTTCGACCGCATTCAAAGGAAAAGCAGGCTGGAATATTCCATCGGGCAACGATGAGATCCCATCCCGATTGCCGGCTATCCCCACAAATTTTTCAACATGATCATACCATGGTGCCAAATCGCTATAGCGAATAGGCCAATCCACCGCAAATCCATCGCGCAAGGGACCTTCAAAATCAAAGTCGCTCCACCGTTGCGTTTGGCGTGCCCACAGCAATGACTTTCCACCTACCTGATATCCCCTGATCCAATCGAATGGCTTTTCTTGTTTATAAGGATGTTCTTTGTCTTTTACAAAAAAATGCTCCGCATCTTCATTGAATGCATAACATTTACTGACGATCGGATTTTCTTCCCGCAACTTAAGAGGCACCTCCAATCTGTGTTCAAATTCAAAAGGATATTTATTCGTTGTCGGATAATCCTTCACGTGTTTGACATCCCGGCCCCTTTCCAATACCAAGGTTTTCAAGCCACGCTCGGTCAATTCCTTGGCAGCCCAACCACCGCTGATTCCCGACCCGATCACAATGGCGTCAAAAATATTGTCGTTTACTTTCATCTATGTTTCCTAATCTATTTGGGTTTACACGTTAGTGTATCCATTATACCTGCCCGGCACCAATTCATAAGTTCCTTTTTCCTTCATCAGATACGCTGAATTGTTATAGCCTTGAATCGTTCTTCGCTTGATGATTTCATAGCATTTTTTAATCTTGTTATCCTCCATATCGTTCAGTAAGGCTATCATCTCCGTTCTTTCCTGTTGCGAAGCTATAGTAAAGGGTTTAGCTCGTTTATTCCATTCGCCTTTTTCCAACTCGACCAGTCCCTCGGTAAAAATTAGCTGCTCTTCCTTCCTATGACAGTCGTCCAGCATTTTCATGACAAACAAATGCAGGTTTTTAATTTCATCGGGTTCATGACCCTCCAATGGCAAGATAGTTTTGGTTATCTGCGACAAGACATCTTCTAAGTCTTTCGTCATCTTATAGTTTTCCAGTATAATACTGGCGCTTTTGGTATCCGATGAACAGGACTTCATCAGCCACATGCCACCTGCCAATATAGCCATACTAGCTATTGCCTCTCTTCTATTCATAAAACTTTTCTTTTGTAGGATTATTTACATTTAGAAATTATCCAATAACAGGGAAAGCTCGTTCAAGCGGTCTGGATAATCAGCCGCCAAGTTTACGCGTTCTGCCGGATCATCCGCCAAATTAAACAGCTCCAAAACCTCGTTTTCGTCCTGCCCTGTACGTCGCAATTTCCAGTCGCCCAGCCGTACTACTTCTGGCTTCCCTCCGTGCTCATAATAAATGGGCTGATGATCCATGGTATTAACCCCACTGGTAAATAATTCTCCTACAGACTGTCCGTCCAGCTCCATGTCTATGGGCACTTGGATACCCGCCCACTGGGCAAGCGTCGGGAATAAATCCACCGCACTCACGACTTGCTTTAATATTTTCGAATAAGAATGGCCAGGCCAATACATTATAAACGGCACCCGTACGCCCCCTTCATAGGTGCTGGCTTTGCTGCCCCGGAACAGGCCGGAATAACCCGCATGGTGGCGCTTGGTTACGCCATCGTCTGCCATCCGACTAGGGTACTCACTCCAAGGACCATTATCACTGGTAAAGATGAATATCGTGTTTTCGGCCAGCCCTTTTTCTTCCAACGCATCCCAAAGCATCCGAAGCCCGGCATCCATCTCTGCAATGACAGCACCCAGCTCCCCTCCATTTCCACCAGCATATACCGAGTTTTGAGCGGCATAGTATACCGGAAGATGCGGCATATTATAAGCCAAGTATAAAAAAAACGGTTCACTGGATTGTTGGGCTTGAACATAGCGGATTGCCTCTTGATGGTACAAGGCTGTCAATGAACTATCGGCCGGCTCCTGTACCACGGGTGTGTAATTTCTAAACAACTTCATGGTGGAATCTGTCTGTACATAAGGCGACCGATAATCATGACTATAAAGCAATCCATAATAGTCCTCAAACCCATGATTCATAGGCGAGAAAGCTACCTTGTCGCCCAAATGCCACTTCCCAATCATTTTTGTTTTATAGCCGTCTTCCTTCAAAAGCTTAGCAATCGTCCGCTCACTTGCCGGCAATCCCAGATCCGATCCGGGTCCTAAAGGTGCCGGCACATTATAGCGACTCGGGTATCGTCCGGTCAACAATGCTGCCCGGGAAGGAGAACATGTTGGTGAAGCCAACACAAAATTGGTAGACTGCACACCCATTCTCGCAATACTATCCAGAAAAGGGGTTTCGATGACCGGGTTACCATAACAGGATAAATCCGCGTAGCCTAAGTCATCGGCCACAACCAATACAATATTTGGACGTTGTTGCGCGGTGCTTATCGCAGTAAAGAGACCAACGAAGGTCAGCGTGAAATAGAGGTTCTTTAAATTTATCATAGTAATCGTAAAATCCAAAAATAGCTAATTGCATCGACAAGAATCTCGTTCTTCTTTTGGCTAGCCTATATACGTTTGCTGACGATTTCTTTCATCTCTCCATTGACTTTTACCTTAACTTTCGTCGGTTTAGGTGATGAGATACGGTAAGACGTAACCTTTCCATTTTTCCATTTCATATCGACCGTGAAATTTCCACGGGCACGGAACCCTTTAAGCTCCCCGCTTTCTTTCCAAGCATCAGGCAGCGCCGGCAACAAATCAATCATACCGTTGTGACTTTGCAGTAACATTTCTGCAATAGCCGCCGTAGCTCCAAAATTCCCGTCGATCTGTAAAGGAGGGTGGGCACTAAAAAGATTCGGGTAGGTTCCACCGCCGGGGCCATAATTCATATCGACCGTCCTTGTAGGCGTAAGTACCTGTCGCAACAACTTAAATGCCCGATTCCCATCCAATAGTCTCGCCCAGAAAATTTGCTTATAAGCAATTGCCCAACCCGTACCATCGTCGCCACGTACCTCCAGCGATTTCTTTGCGGCTTCTGCCAATGCAGGTGTTTTAAAAGGAGAGATGAGATCGGCCGGGAACACCCCATATAAATGAGAGATATGCCGATGTTGCGGATCCACTTCTTTATATTCTTCCAGCCACTCCAAGAGACGTCCGTCTGTGCCAATCCTACCCGGAGGTGGAATACGTTCCAGTTTCCTACGGAGGGTATCGCTGAAATCTTTATCCAATCCAAGGCGTGTCGCCGCTTCAATAACGTTAGTGAAAAGCTCCCGTGTAATCTGATGGTCAATGGTAGGTCCCATAGCGACGTTCGTATGTGTCTTGCCATCGGGCATGTAAAATGTGTTTTCTGGTGATACTGACGGGCCTGTTACTAACCAGCCCGTCTTGGGATCTTCCATCAATACACTGTTGTAAAATTGTGCCGACCCTTTCAGAATGGGGTAAATATCGCGTAAATAGTCTTCATCCCCTGTATAAGCATAATGTTCCCATAAGTTGTTGCATAACCAACCAGACCCCGCGTTAGCAATGCCCCAGGAAGCGCTTTCGCCGGGTTCGGTAAAGCCCCATATGTTGGTAATGACGTGTGCCACCCAGCCCTCGGCATTATAGTATGCCTTTGCTGTACGTTGACCCGGTTCCACCAAACCACGTACCAACTCCACCAATGGAAGATTTAGCTCACTGAGATTAGCGGCGCCCAAATGCCAATGGTTCATTTGCACATTGACATCCAGATGGTAGTCGCCATTCCAAGGCGTGTGGATCTGGTTTGCCCAAAGTCCTTGCAGATTCGGCGGAAGTAACCCTATTCGGGTGCTGCTAATGCTTAGGTACCGACCGAATTGGAAAAACATCGCCGATAATCCACGGTCCTGTTCCGGATGCTGCTGGAATTCCTCCAGACGCCGATCGGTCGGGATATCTATTCTTCCCTTTCCCAAATCAAGCTGCAGGCGGTTAAAAAGTGCATGATAATCTGTCCAGTGTAGCTTTTTCAGGCTTTCATACGGTGTCTGCAGGGCACGTTGTAACAATGTCTCCGTGATCGCCAGATGATCGTTTCCTCGGAAATCTGTACCCGCAGACACCAATAGGATAACAGACGTTGCACCACGGACCACCAATTCATTTCGCGTTGTTGTTTGCGCTCCTCCATCCAACAATGCCCGCACCCGGGCCATATACTGCATGCCGTTCCCGTCAGTACCATTGTCCAACTGTCCGGCTAATTGCAGTTCCTCCTCCACCACCTTTGTATCACCCCGCTCTGGCCGGCGCATAGAAATTTTAAGATTCAATTTTCCAGGTACACTGGCCGACAAGCGAATAACACCTACATCCGCACCAAAAGCTGTAAAATACTCCCGTTTGTAAGTAACGCCATCCATTTCGAAGGTACTATTAGCTACGGCATTGTCGAGATCCAGACTACGGCGATAATTCCCCATCGTAGCAACCTTTGCGCCGGGGTATTCAAATGCCATGTCCAGAAAGCCCAACACTTGGTATTTTCCCCATTGTGGACCACCAGAGCCGGGTCCTTTACATACAAAATGCTGGCTGATCAGGTGCTGCGCTTCATCGTTTTTTCCTTCTTTTAACAACCGACGTATTTCGGGCAGGTACTTGTGTGCCTCATAGTTGTTGGCATCTTGCGTTGAACCAGACCATAGTGTAATATCATTTAACACGATAGATTCCTTAACTATGCCGCCATCGGGCATCATACCTAACCGACCATTGCCTAAAGGGAGTGTCTCCTCCCATTGAGCGGCCGGCGTATCATACCATAATACATTGGGGCTGGGACTTTTTTTGGCAAAAACGCCCAAAGGCCACGTGGCGAACAGATAAAGTACCAGCGCGAAAAAAAAATATTTTGTTTGAATTAGCATATCTATTCGTTTAATCTGCATTCATATTGGAGATAAGTTTGTAAAGTACGGCATCCTTCGAAGGCACATGTAACCGAAGAACGCCATCTTTAGGATGATAAACGCCCTGTTCTTCCCCTGTCAGGAAATCAACCAGTTGATAGCTACCATCGGCAAGGCCTAACGCCGAGGGCGCAAAGACAGCTTCAAACGAATCATTCTCGGCAAAGTTAAATGCTGCCAGCAATGTCGTGTCGCTGGGAAGGACAAACGAAAGTTGCTGATCCATCCCTTCACCCTCCGCTAACTTTATCGGTGTAAAAGCTTTAGGATCTTGAAAAAACTGCGCTATCTCTGGGTTATCCAAATACTTAGCCGCCCGCTCTCTGACGAGTTCCACACGGTAATCAGAGCCGTCTCCCAAGATACTTCCCATTACCATGAGGCAATAGAGCCGTACCTTTACCTCTGTTTCATGGAGAGGTGGATGTTTCTGAAATTTCTCCATCACCAGCACGTCCATATTGGTATATGGCCATAACGTACCCTGCACCCAGCCCATATGAGATGCCGTAATCATGGACGCCGCCGCACTACCATAATGTGGGAAACCCGGTTGGCTATCCCGCAGATGCGAATGCACATCAGTCGAAACGAAACGTGTATGTGCATATTGGTGTGGAAACATCGGAGAAATCGCTAACGTAATAAAAATATCAGGTCCCATAATGGAGTCCACCAAATGTTTAAATAACTTCATACCATAGTTATACGCCTGCATGCCACTGCGTACGTTAGGGTCATACCATTTGACCGCCTCCAAAGATCCCGCTGTCACAAAATCAACCTTGATGAGTTTGGCACCGATCGCATGCGCTTTTTCAATTTGACTGATCATCGATACTTTAGTCGCTGGATGAGTGGGGTCTAAGGGAAACGCTCCCCATTCGCCATCTTTAAAGGGTATCGGTTTATCACGATCATCCCGTAAAATAACTTCCCGAAGCGGAACATTCGTACCGGATAAAACCGCATTATCGATATTATTGCTCCACGTCCATAGCGAGAAAGGGCTACAGTAAAATCCGATCTCCTGTTCCTTTTCGCGGGCGTAATCGCCAATACGTCTCAACATTTTGGTGGTATAAATACCTTGGTCGTAGGAATCGATACTCAACACCGGCTTACCGAAACGGTTTAGGTTTTTCATGTCTTTTAGGAAGTCGACTGTTTCATATACGCCTTTGGGCATCATGACGCCCTCATGTCCTAAAACGCCTTCCACACCGAAACTATTCCAATAGACCGGCGCCGCACCTGTCCACGATAAACTTCCGGCCAAACGAGCTTGCATCTTACCGAAATTTGTACTGGAAACCCGAAAATCTGCAGCTGCTTCCAGATAAATCAGGGGCGAATGCACTACTGTTCCGATCATGCTGCCATGCGGCATAACATCATGTGTTCCATCTTGACCGCCATAATTAGGAGGCAGCGACGGGTTGTCTGGCCGTGCTGCACCACCGAAAATGACGAAAGATTCCCATGTACCTTTTTTACTTGCTGTATGGTAACGGATACCTGTTTTCCAAAAATCATGTTCTAAACTACCGACCACCAGACCCTGATACGATTGTTTGTCATAAATAAATGCCAGTTCATGGCTTACGCCATCTAGTGGGTTCTCGCCTGCTTCCGGCAAGGGTTGTACCAACAGTTTTGTCCAATTATCGTTGTCAAAAGGTAAGTCGACTAGTATAGGATGCTTCCAAGGAATTTCCATACTTCCCTCAGACGCTTCCAGTATTGCCAGCGGACTGATATGCCGTGTCTCCAGTATCGTATTCTTGTCTTTAGTAGCTTCTACGCGGAGTAAAAGGTATGGGCTATCTTCATATACCGTGATGGATTGTACCAAGGTGATACCTTCGTGATCTTCGTGTATAAATTGGAAATGCCTGCCTTTGCCTATGCTGTCGTTAATGGGCACTTCTTTCAGGTCGTGACGATCGAATTGTGCCGAAACTTTAATTCCGTGCTGAACCAGGTCAACGTATGCTACGGTATTTTTCAGTGAAACACCATTCTTAAAAAGATAATCAATAGTCCCCTTCTTCAAGTCAAATGATAACTTGCCTGAAGTGAAATAAACGTCTTTCATATGCAAAGATGGAGCGGCATATGCTAGTTTTCCGCTAAAAAGAAAGACAAGATAAAATAAGAAATACCGCATGTTTTACTCTCCAAGTTTATAAACCGATAGTTGCGAAAGATGAAGGTAATCACCGTTCCATACTTCCAAAACACGGAAGCGCAGGTAACGTACGGGAGCCGTCGGTTCGTCAAACGCATACAGTTCTCCGGCTGCCGCTGTAGTATCATCAATTTCTGAATTTTGTCCTCCCGGCAACCCTGATGGTTTCACGTTTGTAAATGTACCGAGCTTGGTCCATGAATCCCAGCTGCCATCCGAAGCAGGGTCGTTGCTACCCCATACTTCAAATTGTTTTGGATTACCGCCGTTATATCGGCCAGAATAACGCTGCCATAGCCGCACACTACTAATCGAGGATTCCATTCCTATATCTAATGAAAAGGAAATCGGCATACCTATACCATCGGTATGGAAACCTTGATCGCTGGTCGTATTGCCGTTCCACAGATTCGGCAGCACCCAGCCCCAAGCATCTCCTGCGTCATTCGGTAGGTACAAGGGCCGAAAGAACGATTTGTCTGCTTCCACGATGTGCAGGATCGTGGGGAATGTTTCCCAGCTCAACGTATATATGGTATCCGCGGCGTTCGGTTCCGGCACATAGCCGGAGCGATATTGTAAGGTCGTTCCAAACTTAAAATCGGGTATCGTGATCTCGTTATTACCCGGTAGTAGGATGACCGTTTTTTCCTCCTCGTCTCTGTTTGTATATTTTATTTCCGTACCGGTGTTCAATGTATCGGGCGCGTTGAAAAACAGTTTCAGCGAACCGTCTTCATACGTTTCATAAGGATCAGACATGCGATAAGCTCTATTTTGTAACACAGCCTGATAAGTCGCTCCGTATACGCGTATATTATTCAGTTCCTGTCCGACTGACACATTTCCTTCGCTATCATATGCAACAATGGAAAAGCTGTAGACATACTCATCGAGATTAGGGATAGAGGCCATAATACTATCCGAAGGACTGTGCGTGGTGGCTTCCACACGCTGCGAATTGTTGTTATTGTTCCAATAGACCATATAGTGATCGATATTGGGATCCGGACTAGGGTTCCAAACCAATACAGCTCGGAGGTATCCCGCCTTTGACCGGACATCCCGGGCTAAACCGGGGTAGATAATCTCCTCCTCATTTAAATATTTTTTATAATCATCTGCGTATTTTTCACAACCTACCCAGGTTATCAATAAGCTAAAAGCAAGGAGTATATAAATCAAATATTTCATGTTCGTCTAATTGAAAATGTTCATTATTCTTCTGGACTACCGTAGAAGGTTATCTCCATAGCATTAACATAATTGAGTCCGGCCCACGTTTGTGTACACACAAAGCGAATATACTTTACCGACGGCGCCGTACTCGGCATAACAAAATTTACACCTGCTGCTGCAAAAGCGATATCTGCGGCATTGGCTTGGATAGGAGGAAGACCCGAGGGCGGATTGGGGTAACTGAAATTCCCCATATTCACCCAATCTCCAGCGACTGTACCGGGTTCTGACGCCCGAGGTAAGGGATAATCTTGTGGGTTGTCTTCATTGGAACCCCAAATGGTAATCTCTTTCGGATTTTGATCTCCATACATAGCTGGCAATCTGTTCCACAGTACAAAACGACTAATCTTCGCTGTCAACCCCAGTCCGAAAGTGCCGGCCATAAGAGACGAAGTCGTTGTGTGCCAACCATTACCACTCAAACTTCCATCAAACAAATAACGCAATTCCCAACCATAGCCAATTGGTGCATCACTTGGCAACGGATAAACGAAAAATTTACTTTTATCTAACTCGGTTTCAAACAACGGTACCAAAGAGACATATCGGATATCCGATGTATTACCAAATCGGTCTGACGTATACACACCAAACTTACGTTCTACCGGATCAAATCCCCGGATCGAAACATCTACCGCACTACCGGAGATATATTCTGGATCTCTTTCATCGAACTGTCCGGTCGCATCATTATACGATAGCAAATGTATGGATATAGGCGCGCCTGTAGGGTTAACACCAGCAAAATTGGCTCCTCCAAAGTCCGGCGAAATTTCTAGTCCTTCGTTGATTAGGATATAATTCGGGGTCTTAGGTTGTACCTTAACGACGACTGGATCCGAAAGGACATTCGCACGACTCACCGCATATAAGGAGACTTCATATTCACCTTCGCGGGCGAATCCTTCCACCAGAATGGTATCTTGATAATAACTGGTTTTCGATTCACGAACATGATCATCATTGATCGAATAACGCGCCAACACATACAGCAAATTCTTGGAGTTCGGCAACTTATACGTAATCTTAGCGGCACCATTCAGATTTTCAACATGGACATCCGTCACGACACCTGGCTTCGTCATATCTGTTGAAATAATCTCAACCGGAGATTCGCTTTCTTCACAGGCTCCCACAAATAAGGTGACGAGCATAAGTAGCGGCATCAGATAAGCCGATATAGTTCTATTATTTTGTTTATTCTTTTTCATCACATGCATATTAAAGTCTATCCTACCAATAAGGGTTCTGTGTCAGGTGTTCGTTGACCACCACATCGTAATTATTCAGCGGCCACAAATAATCCCGTACACTGAACAAGGGGATAATAACCGGAACGGGCCGGTAATAATCTGCCGTTGTTTCTCCGGACACATTCCAGCCCCGTAATGGGCTGCCAAGTACACTCTGTAATTCTTTCCATCGACGGAGATCCCAACCGCTCTGTCCTTCAAACGCTAACTCGATACGACGTTCCTGACGGATGATCTGACGTAGCCCCTCTTTGTTCGTCACTTTTTGCGGATTTCGAGCATAGGTAGACCATGCTTCGCGTACGCCTTCAAGACCTGCACGATGCCGTACACGATCTATATATTCATACACCTCTTCGGTGGGACTACTTTCGGCTTCGTTCAAGGCTTCCGCATACAACAGGTAAAGCCCAGCCAACCGCATCATCGGTATGCGGAACGCTTCTGCAGAGAAGTTCACATCCATAACCGACAAGTAATTTGTTAATTTTTTTGGCCAATATCCCGTGATATTAGTTGCATTCAAGCTTTTCGGACCGGCAATAGCGGGCAATCCACGTGCTTGTACGTGATAAGCTGTCTCCTCATCTGCTTGTCCATTGCCAAACCAGATGCCACCATCAAACCCCAAGGCAGCATAAAAGCGGCGCTCACGATCAAAATGCGCTTTCACCGTCTCATATCCTTGTTTAAGGTAATGTTGATTTGCTTCGTTACCTATCTCCACAGAAAAACGGTTGGCATAATCCCATGAAACATCTTCGTTGATCGGCACCCCATTGCGCGTATAGAATAATTCTGTTGTAATAAACGGTACTGCCCAGTTGCTCGGATAACTGTTTGACATACCCACGGCGTTCGTCGTCAACTTTGGAATGGTGTAGCCTTGATAATCGAATCCATGGTTCAATGACCAAATCAATTCCGGATTCTCCTCCCACCGTTGAGTAAGGATATTCTGCAAAATAAGAACCTCCTTCAACTCGTCCGAAACATTGCGAATACCATTCACCGGCAATATATCATATAGCCGTAATCCCTGTGCCTCACATTCCTCAATAGCTTCCTTACAAGCATCAGCTGCCAATCGCCATTTCTGCGGATCGTACGCTGCGGGGAACAACTCCCTTCCATCTTTATCTTGATAGCCGATATAGTCCGGGTTGCCATTAAATAATGGACTAGCTGCCCACACGAGCATTTCGGCTTTCACAGCCATCGCTATAAATTTGGTGATACGACCAAATTCCTGTGCTCTATTCTCTATAATCGGCGGTAAATCCGGTATCGCTTCATCCATCAAGGATACGACATACGCAAAGGACTCATCCAGCGTAGCCCGTTTACGTTTGGTCAGTTCGATGTCCACGTCAACTGGATTGTTTTCGTCTATCAAAATGATTGGTCCGTACATCCGAATCAAATAATAATGATAGTAGGCTTTTAGAAATTTTGTCTCCGCAATCCATCGCCGTTTTTCTGCTTCTCTTAGATCGATAGGCTGATCGATATTTTCCAACATGATATTGCAACGCCGAATGGCCCGGTACATATTGCCCCACTGCGAAAGCACCGGACTACTGCTGTTCTGTGTTCCCCGAATCAGATTGAAACCTGATGCGTTAAAAAACTGCGTTTCCAACATTGGATAAACCACCTCGGCAGATGTCGTAAATCCAGGATTGTATATCACGTCTGACAGGCGCTGCATCGTTGAATAACAGCCAAATAAATAATTTTCGGCCTCGTTACGGTTGCGAAATGCATATTCTAACGTTCCCACATTATCCGGTACAATGTCAAGATAGTTACAGGAAGACACTGTCATCCCCATGATGAACAGGTATATATATCGAAATATTCTTTTCATGGCTTTCTGATTTACAAATTCACATTTAGACCCACATTAAACACTTTTTGTATCGGATAGGCGAAGCCATTCCCGCCTTGTTCGGGATCCCATAATTTGAAAGGACTAAACGTAAACAAGTTGAGTCCGTTAAAATAGATTCTACAGTTCTTCAGCTTTAGTCGATCCGAAACATGCTGCGGCAGGCTATAACCAATTTCTAATGATTTTAAACGTATAAAACTACCATCACGCATCCACCATGTACTCGGTTGTAGGTTATTGGCAATAGACGGAACATTGACACCCATCCTCGGATATTGGGCGTACAGATCCTGGTTCTCTTCCGACCAGTGGCTCTCTGCAAATGCCTGTAAAACTTGGGTGTTACCATAGATGTATGGTTCCGGACTTTGCACAAAAGGACTTACCTTCCATGGATCGATGAAAAGCGACGTACGCGTCTGCCCTTGAAAAAATGCGGAGAGATCAAAACCTTTGTAGCCTGTTGAGAAACCGAATCCATATACGACTTCAGGAACCGTAGGGTAGCCCATAAAGACCATATCGAGGTCATCGATACGTCCGTCTCCATTCATATCTCGATACTTAATGTCCCCGCCTTGGGGCAAAATGCCCTGGATCGTATTGTCCCAACCATCTGTCACACTCATAATTTGTCTGGGCGAATTCTGCACTTCTTCGTCATCCACAAACAATCGTTCGGCAATGAACCCGTACTGTCTATTGAGCGGCTGCCCCATAAAATGTCGCCATTCCTCGGCAAAATTAGGTTCCTCGATATAGGTATAACGATTGGTAGAAAAGGTAAAATTTCCACGAAACGATGTCCACCAACCATTACTAAAGCTTTTACTATAATCTGCCGAGAGATCGATCCCCTTCGAATCTACTTCTCCTAGATTCGTACTGACCGAAGCTTCCAATCCCTCACTCGATGGTATGAATCGCTCGCGAAGGATATCGTAACGATGGTTTTTATAAACTTCTGCAATGATATTCAGTTTGTCGAAAAGCGTTGCTTCAACCCCAACATTACTCATCCGGGACGTTTCCCAGCTGATGTTTCGGTTTTCGTAACTCTTAATCTCCACTCCCTTACGTTCATAATTGTTATTGATACCAAACTGTGCCCAATGTGGACCATTGGCCAATTCAACATTCGAAAGATAGAAGAACCGTTGAGATCCGATCGCATCATTACCGACCAAACCATGGCTACCCCGTATTTTTAGCTTGTTCACCCATCCCTCACTATTCCAAAAATCTTCGTTGGACATTACCCACGACGCTCCGATAGTCGGGAAAAAGCCAAAACGGTGCTCTTTTGAAAAGCGTTCAGAACCATTATACCCAAAATTAAACTCCGTAAAATACTTATTCTTAAACGAATACGTTAAGCGTCCCGCAAGCCCCATATTACGGTATGGCAACGAATTATGCAAATCACTGGCGCTGGAATAAACCGTCTGTTGCAACGTACCAATTAACGTGGAGCTAATCGTATGATTTTCACCCAATGCTTTATTATAATCTAAAGCGGTCTGCAAATACACAAACGTATTGGCATTAGGTTCGCTACGGCTATAGCCTAAATATTCCGTTGCGACGTTATAGCCGGTAGGTTGTGGATTAAGCCACAATAAGGAATATGCTCCTGTCTCCTGATCGTACGAATTGATATTGTAATAGAATGGACTGTACGCTAACTGCGAGTCAAAATACGAATAGCGGTTCGTATTGAACAAGCTTCGGAATTTCAAACCTTCCGTAATAAAATCAAAGTTTTGATTCAGCTCCAACTGGGCAGACATCCGCGATTGCGAATAGCGCTTCTGCCCGCGTAGCATCTGTGCATAGGGGTTATTATAAAGAATCTGGTTACTCGCTGTACCGCCCGCCGTTCCATTGTTACCGAACAAGATATGTTTTGCGTTCAGTGTGGCTTCATCGGGTTCATAATATGCTGGAAACAATACTGGGCTGGTATGCATGGCCACATTGTACAAATCCGAAGCAAATGACCCGTCGACCGTAATCGGTCCTCTATACTCATTGAAATTACCAGATAACCGCACCACCAATTCCGTTGTTTTCGTTAAGTTGACATTCACATTCGACCGAATCTGATAATTTTTAAAGTTAAGGCTGTTATCGTTATTGTTCCGCGGATCCGTTTTCAACACCCCGAAATCTTGGTTGTAGGTACCAGCGACATAATATCTCGCCACGTTTCCTCCACCGCTTACACTGAGGTTATTCCGTTGGGTCATCGCTCGTTTCTTGAAGAGCATATCCAGCCAATCAACGGCAGGATATACATAAGGATTACTACCCGGATCGCCATTGATCGTAGCCTGTGTATTCCTAATTTTCGTAGGTGAGAAAGGGAGTGGCAATTCTGGGTCCCGGGTGAGCGAAGCCTCGTTATACAGGCGCATATATTCCATAGGCTCGATCAGCTCCAATGTTCGATTAGACTGGGAGCTAGAAAGCTCTGTCCGAAAATTAATAGAAGCCTTACCCTCTTTACCCTCTTTTGTGGTAACGAGAATCACGCCGTTTGCACCACGTGCCCCATAAAGTGCCGTGGCATTGGCATCTTTGAGAATAACAAAACTTTCGATATCATCAACGTTCAACCGCGCAAGGTCGTCTGTCGATAGTTCCACGTTGTCGATCAAAATAAGTGGCTGTTGCCGATATCCAAAGGTTGTTACGCCACGGATAAAAAACTGGGAATTGTCTTGCCCTGGCTGGCCGGAACGTTGAAAACCGATGACGCCGGCTATCTGTCCGGCCATCGCATTGGTCAGGTTACTTGCCGGAATCCGCAGTTCGCCGGGTTTCACCGAAGCGACCGATCCAACCACCGCTTCCCGCCGTTGACGCTGGCCGAAAGCTGTTACCACAACTTCTTCGATACCTTCCCCACTTTCCGCAAGATGCACAATTAGTTGCTGTCCATCTTCGGGAACTTGTACCTCCTGCGTTTGGTAACCGACGAATGAAAATATCAAGATATCATCCTGTTCCTCCAGCTCCAAAATAAATCTACCGTTCTGGTCTGTCTTTGTTTCCCGACCTGCTGTTTTCTTGGATTTAATATTGACTCCTTCCAGGGTTCTTTCCAAAGAATCGAGCACAGAACCCGAGACGATTATCTTATCCTGCTGCCCCAATACCTGGGATGGGGGCACCTGAAACAAGACAAGCAAACAAAAACACGATACATAGTAATAAATAGGTTTCATAGTTTTTATTGGTTATTGAAATATAAATACTGTAATCATCATGTGGTTTATTAACTGGGTTATTTAATATAATCAAATTTAGGTCATGCCGGCCGCTTTAAGATGTATAATTTCATGCTATTGATGGATTATATTATCCCCCTAAAAAGGTATTGCCCAAGCTTTTTCACACGTTGGAAATAGCTTAGGCAATACCTAAATAAGAAAGATGATAAGTGGCGCAGTTAAGCTTGCATAAAATTAATTGTAACCCGGATTTTGATCTTCTTCCGTGAATGCGTCATTCGTTTTGATCTCTGTATCCGGAATAGGATAACGTTTGTGAAAATCCTGTATCGTGCCCGATTCATTTGCCCATTTGTTACGCTCTTTTACCAGAGCTACAAACTTACCGGTGCGCAACAGGTCGATACGGCGCCAACCTTCGAAACATAATTCGCGTATACGCTCGTCCATAATTTTAGCCCGGAAGTCGTCGGGAGACATAGCGCCCCATTTTTTATCTTCCGGCAGTGTGCCTCCCCATGCCCGCTTACGGATCTCCTCATTTACGATGTTGATAGCTTCAGCCGTTTGCCCCAATTCGTTCAAACATTCCGCATGTAAAAGCAGCACGTCCGCATAGCGTATGACGGCGAAATTTTTGCCCGAATTCCACATATTGTTAATTCCAAGACCCGAAAGAATATCCGTACGGGGATCTTCATATTTTTTAATATGTGGATCCAACTCGTCGGTTGTTCCGGTCCACTGCGTTTTTGACAAATCTGGAGTTACATATTGAAAAGATCCGTCGGAACTGTATCTGTTGGTATAATACGTAAAGTCCTCGCGCAGTGCTTCCCCTTTACGTGTATCTCCGTCTTCCCAAACACCACCTTCCTCTACGGCTTTATAAGCAAAGGGTGTAGGAAGAAGAAAATCATAACCGGCATAAGAACATGCCTGGCTAAACCAAGAGTCGACAGCGCGCGAACCGGTATCAAACTGCCAATAATTACAATCAGGCCATACGTTATTGAATTGCAGTTCGAACAATGATTCTGCCGTATTCGGGTTATTATAACGAAACAAATCACTATAATTATCCAGCAACCTGTATCGTCCCATCTCGATGATCTGCTTAAAGCAATCGTCTGCTTTCGAAAAATCACGTAGGTTGGTTGATTCAGGTGCGGCCATATATGCCTTCCCCAACATCGCCAAGGCAGCGCCCTTTGTAGCTCGTTGCGGTTCGCCATCGTACGATTCGGGTAAATTGTTTGCCGCCGTGGTGAAATCATCGATAATATATTGCCAGACGACATCCAGCGGTTGACGCCCGAGCCCCAGCTCGTCTGTCCTGTTCATATCGACAACTGGGATCTCGCCCCAGAGCATGCTCAATTCAAACATCAATAAACCACGGATAAAACAAGCCTCTCCCGTTAATTTCATCGCACGCTCGGGATCTTCGGTCGTCATGCTTAGCGCGTAAATAGCCTTTGCCGCCGAGACGACGGCAGGCCAGCGATTGTTCCAGATACTGGCCACTTGTGTGGATGTCGCATTTAACTGACCATTGTATTTATCCATACCTGCCTGATCGCCGGAAGAAATCAACTGATAATTACCCTGTTGTGTTTCATCCGTTCCCAAGTAAGGCATCAATCCGTTACGTCCTTCTTTACATCTGCGATAGCTATCATATAACCCGAGAACTAGCGGTTGTACGTTTTCGATCTTTTCAAAAACCTGCTCTTCTGTAAGTGAGCCCGTGGGCTCTACAGACAGGAAATTCGAACAAGAAGATGTGCTGAGTATTAGTGCATAGGTTAATACACCTATTGCGCTATATTTATATGTCTTTTTCATCCTGTAATTTTTATTGTTAAACTATTTTAATGCTATCCTTAAAACGCCATGTTTATACCAAATGTCCACATACGCGTAGGCGGATACCAGTCGCCCATTTCAGGATCATACCCTTTATAATTTGTCACACAGAAAAGATTAGATCCCGTCGCATATACGCGTAGATTAGAAAATTTAGCCGCGTTAAGAACTTCATTGGGGAAGTTGTAGGCTACCGTTAATGCCGACAGCCGAAGAAATGATGCATCCTGCACGGTGAAATCCATTTGACTCGCGTTATAACGGTTATAGTCAAAACCCGCCAATACACGTGGAAGCGCCGCTTCTGTATTCTCCGGTGTCCAACGATCCAACAAATCGGTGGATGCCACACTTGACCCACTGCTGGTCACTAAAGACTCATACCATGGACTCAGTTTTTTTGCGCCGTAAGAGTAGCTAAACACGGCATTTAAAGAGAGATTTTTCCATTTGAAATCCGAAGAGAACCCACCATAAAATTTAGGATCGGTAGCTCCTATAACCACACGGTCATTCTGATCGATTTGCCCGTCCTCATTTATATCTAGTGGATAAAGGTCTCCCGGATTGACGTTATAGCCGTTCCAGTTGATCTGATTTAAACGATCCATATCCACAGATCGTGCTATGCCTCCCGTCCTCCACAGATATAATGTATTACGTGATTCGCCTAGGAATAAGTTACCTTCTTTCTGAATGTTACGATCACCATCTACGTTATAAACCACACCGGTATTTCCATAAAGTTGTGTAACCTTATTTTTATCCATGGACAAAGTCGCCGCAAAATTCCACTCGAAATCTGCTGTTCTCCATAGATTAGCGTTCAACGAAAACTCTAGACCTTTATTTTCAATAGCTCCGATATTCTCAATTGTGCTCGAATAACCGGTAGTCGTAGCGAGGGAATGGCTCATCAACAAATCTTTGTTTTTGATCAAAAACGCATCCACCGACAATTGGAAACGATTCTGTAGGAACCCCATGTCTACGCCTAGGTTCCACTGTTGCTGCTTTTCCCAACTGATATTAGGTGTACCCCGGCGTCCATTAGATGCGAATGAATAGGTATAACCCGTCTCTGCAGTACCGGTATAGCTAACGTTATATAAAGATAGATAAGCAAAATCATCGATATTCTGATTACCGACGATACCAAAACCAGTACGTAGCTTCAATTGGTCAAAGAAATTCTGCTCTTTCATAAAATCTTCTTCCGTTATGTTCCATGCAGCCGATAATGATGGAAATATTCCCCACTGGTTTCCGCTAGCAAATTTGGAAGAACCGTCATAACGACCTGTAGCAGTCAATAAATATCTGTCGTCATAGGCATAATTTACACGGGCGATATAGGAAAGCAACGTATGTTCTGACCATCCTGAACTCAAACCGCGTTGGTCTTTCTTATAACCCGATTGCAAACTATGATATCCAAACAGATTAGATCCATAACCCATAGCGCTCCCGTTCATATAGCTATATTTTGTCTGTGTCGCACTTGTACCCACCATAGCGTTCAACTTGTGGAGGTCATTAAACGTCGTTGCATATGAAATCGTATTATCCCACTGCCATACCGTACGTGTATCCCGGTTATCGATCGCTTGCCCTTGCGTTCCATAGCGCTCCGACTCATAAATATCGTTCGGCGTGTATTTGTTCTCTTGCCGCTGCGCATAATCAACGGAAAACGTCGAACGCAGATTTAGTCCTTCTATCGGATTAATATTAACATAGTTAGAAGTAAGCAACCGATTATAGACCAGATCGTGGTCAACCTGCAACGAACGCAGCGGGTTGAAGTTATTCTGGTCAAAAATGCCCTGCCAGTTTAGTGTTTCCAGCTCGTCGGAAACAGCAAGCATGGGATTAGCCAAACGAGCTCGGTTCATGATGCCATCATCAACCATGGTGTTGTTGGTACGGGTGTAGGACGTATTGGTACTCACCTTCAACCAGGGTTTGATCTGCTGATCAGCATTGATACGTCCAGTGTACTTTTCTTGTTCCGATTTTTTAATGACTCCTTTGTGGTCTGTATAACCGAAGCTGATATAATAGGATCCCTTGTCATCTGCGTTGGACATGCTCACAACATGATTCTGCTGTCTACCCGTACGGCTCACCGCATCCAACCAGTTGTAATTCTCATTATTATTATAGGCTGCAAACTCATAATCGGCAAAGACGGTATTAGATCCCATGATCACATCATTTACATAGGCATTCACATCACCGTTCGGATTGGTCTGCTGATAGCCATTGGTATAGGCTTCTTTGCGAAGCTCAAACAATTGGCGGGTATCCATTGTCTTGGGCGTGTTGGCATAGGCCTGAAACCCCATCCATCCATCATACGTCACCCGTCCTTCACCTCTCCTGCCTTTTTTTGTTGTAATGACGACAACCCCATTAGACCCACGCGAACCATACAGTGCCGTGGCAGAGGCATCTTTCAGCACTTCGATGGAGGCTACGTCATTCAGGTTCACGGCATTGAACCCGGAAAATGAATTGTCCATAACCATACCATCTACCACATAGATAGGATCAGTAGAGCCATTAATCGTATTGATACCGCGGATCTTGATAGACGCATCGTCCGTCGGGCGGGTCGGGTTTGCGATGAAGACACCGGCTACACGACCTTGAATGGCTTGGTTAATATTCGTTACTGGTCTTTCTTCCAGCACTTTGCTACCCACACTACTGACAGCTCCGGTCAGGTCACTTTTCTTAAATGCGGCACCGACAACAACCACCTCGTCAAGTTGATAGTCATGGGATACAAGCGTTACATTCATCACGGCATTGGTTACGGCGATTTCTTTCGCCTCATAACCCATAAAGGTAAAAACCAGCGTGCTACCCTTTGCCGAAGCGATGGAATACCGCCCCTGCTCGTCAGATAATGTGCCTATGGAAGTACCTTTCACCGCCACAGATACACCAACAAGGGGTTCTTTGGTCTGTGCATCGGTGATGCTTCCCAAAACGGTTATATCCTGAGCAACCACTGTGCCCCCGGATATAATAAACAGCATTAATAGGAATACTGTTACTAATTTGGAATTAACGTTTATAAAATTGTTCATAAAGTTAGTTGTTTAAAATAAATAGGTATTAAATACAAATGTTAGCGCGATATTACTCGACAAATTGGATAATAAAACCTCCTTTTGGTGCCAAGGTATACGACCAGTCAGTAGCAATAGGATATGTCTCGGTTTTAAATTCCATCAACGGATCTTCTCCTTCCGTAATGATACTGAACTTCGAGAAGCCTTTACCATATTTTGTGAGGTCCAATTTAAGAGGCATGGCCTTATGATCACCATTGATACCGACAATATAAGAATGAGCCCCTTCTTGACGGGAAAGAATAATGGCCTCCCCTGGTTCTGCCACAATACATTCGGTTTTATCCCAAGTGGCGGGCATATCTTTAAACAATTTCTTTACCGCAATCGGAAGTGCATCAAATACCTCTTTGGAATCTGCAAAATGAATAATTCCGGAAGTATAAATCATAGCTGTTGCCAGCTCATGAACGGCTGTGTTCACCCGTGGATATTGCCGCATTGTTAAAGCAAAAGGCGTATAATCCGTTGGACCAGCTACATTTCTGGTAAACGGCAGCACCGTATTCTGCTCGGCCGCTTTCTCTGGAAATCTCGGCTCATAAAAATAACTTTCCGTTCCTAAAACGGATTCTGCCGTCATAAAATTGGGCCAGGTTCTATGCCAGCCCCTTGGCATGGTCGATCCATGTAGGTTGATCATGAGTTCTTCGTTAGCGGCGTCTTCAAAAACCGACTGTAAAGCCGCCATGACCTCTTGCCTGTCAGAACACCAAAAGTCGATTTTAACCGCTTTAATCCCCATATCCGCCAATTCTTTGAATCTCTTTTTTCGGCTTTCCGGATCAAAATAGGAAGAGGAATATCCCCAAACCATCGGTTTAATCCCTTTCGCAATAGCATGATCAATGATACCGCCCTCTTGGTTCGCTTTTTCCCAGCCCGCATCAAAGAGCGTATATTCAAAGCCAAAGGCATCGGCAAGATCGGTAAACGCCTTATAGATTGCCGGTGAATGGTCATCTGGATGCGACCACCAGGACCAAGAGGCTTTTCCCGGTTCAATCCAAGAAGTGTCCTCGATTTTAGATGGCGGTGCCAAATCTGTAATTAAGGTTGACAGTAAGATATCACCGGCTTGATCCCCCATGATGATCGCCCGCCAAGGCATAACCCAAGGAAGATTAGATGTTGGGTAAGCATTTTCTTTTTCTTCCAAAGGAATAGTATACCGTTCATCTTCTTTTGCAAAAGCGACCTTATAAAGCCCATCCGTTGCATCTGCTTGTAAATGACAACCTGGAAACGTCCCATCATTCCCTGTTTCAGCGATAAGGATCCAGTTTTTCTTATCATTTACATGAAAAAGTGCAGGCATACACCATCCTACAGAGGGATTACGGGCATCCTGAATCGAGTCTCCCGAACCTACAGGTAAGTAAAAGTCTTCATAAGCCGGTGTGTACTGACCGGCACTATTATACGGCTGCAACCAACCTTTTGCATCTTGTTCAATATGAAAGCCCGTCATTTCCTCTTTTATGATCCGCTGTTGGGCATTATTATCCGCGAATCGATATCGGAAAGCAACACCTTCTTCTCCGGCGACCAAATCAATGATCATAGACGCACCGGCATTGTTTTTAAACGTTATACTTCTACTATTAAAAACATGATCGATATTTTTATAATGGCCTACCTTTAAGTCGTACGTCTCTCTTCTTTCTTCCGTAGGTGAAATTTCGGCGATTGATAATCCCGACGTGAAATTCTGATCGTCGCAATCAAGCCCTAGCGGCGAGTCAGAGATAAGTATACTATCTCTACGCGTTACCTGATAAAATAATTCGCCTTTCTCATTTAGCGACAACGTAATTTTATTTAAACCATCCTTCGATTTTACATAAGGGGCATTATTCTCCGTGTCACAGCCAGTAAATAGCAACACGCCCAAAATGCTTGAGATAAGGAGCTGATCAATCAATTTAATCTTCATGTTTATATCGGATTATGTGAATTTATATGCGTTAACTTATACGGTCCGCCATTCAAATAAGCTTGCTGAATATAGATATGGTTTGGCTTACTATTTTCGGCAGCGATTGAAAATTGGCGTCCGCTGTCCGAATTCTTCTAGAAAAAAAATAACACATAGACTCTTGGTTTTTTAAAGGTTATCGAATTAAATTTATTGGTGACCAACAACAAGCCACAACTATTCTACTCTGTACTACTTTTCAAATGTAATCAAGAAATTTTATTATGCAAATTTTTTTGATAAAATTTGGAAAATGTCCATTTTTATAATGAGTTAGCTATTGCGTGATGTATAATAGGCGTTGATCAATCCATTTATTTTTCATCGAAATTTGCTTAAAATTTTTGTGAATAATAGAGTCTGGATGTTAGGCCCCCATCCACCAAGAAGTCTGCTCCTGTTACATTTCGGCTTTTATCACTCGCTAGAAAAGATACCATGTGTGCAATGTCGGTGGGCGTAGATATACTACCCAGTGCATGCAAGGCATGTATCTCTTGCTCCAGCACTTCCGGATTCTCTTTTGCGGTCAACCAGTTTTGATAATGGTGCGTATCGGTAAATCCCGGACAAATACTATTGACACGGATTCCGTATTTTCCCAAACTAATAGCCATACTACGTGTCATCGCGTTGATACCTCCTTTTGCAGCGGCATATACTTCTGTATCCGGTAATGTACGGTACGCATGATTAGATGAAATATTGATAATACAGCCCTTTGTTTTGTGGGCGATCATATTTTGAGCAGCATATTTGCTACAAAGAAAAACGCCTTTTAAATCCGTATCAATAACCTTGTTCCAGTCGTCCAACGTCGTCTCAATCAGTGGTTTAAAAATGGTTATCCCGGCATTGTTTACCAGCACGTCAACGTTCCCCACCTCTGTCTCCGTCGTACGTAACATGTGTTGTACACTTTGCTCATCGCGAACATCAGTTTGGATGTATTTTGCGCAATAACCGGCCGCTGTCAGATCCTGTTCTACCTGATATCCTTCCGTATCTTCTTTCGTTGCGATAATGACCTTGGCGCCTTGTTCGGCCATCAATTTGGCGATGCCTCTTCCTATTCCATTCCCGGCACCGGTTACAATGATTATTTTGTTCTTAAAATCGCTCATATTATCTATCAAAAAATAGTGTTTGTCTTGACGGCTTATTTTATGATGCTAAGTTAGACCCTTTGACAATCACCTACATGCAGAATATGAGCTTATTAATGGATTTTATTATTATTTTCTTGTTCCAGACTAGCGCGGTAAGATGATGGGGACACCCCCATATGTTCTTTAAAGAGACGTGAAAAGTAATATTGGTCTTCAAATCCCAGATCATAGGAAATCAATGAAATTCTTTTATCGGAAAATTGTAAAAGGTAGCAGGCCTTTTGCACTTTCAAATGGTTGAGATACTCAATTGGAGAATATCCGGTTCGATGTTTAAACACCTTACTAAAATGCGAGACGGATAGATTTACGTGTGATGCTATTTCCTGTAGTCCTATCCGATTTCCTATGTTCATTTTTAAAAATTCTATCGCGAGTTCAATAATATCGGTACCATCGACATTCTTATCCTTGGCAATTTCTGGATACAAGTATTCACAAAAAAAATAGGGTAATGTCAGATTAATATATTCCAGTATTTCCCGGCTATAACCTTTCGAAAGTAATTTACAAAAACGGTTGAAAATACGATATACCTCGCCATCAAAAGCAAGTATGTTTTTACGCTCTTGGATGCGTTGGAATATTTTTTGAATAAAATCATCCGATGGTCTTCCGATAAAATGCATCCAATATATCGTCCACGGATTTGCATTATCGGCTTGGTACGCGTGCATTTGATGTGCAGGGATCAGAATATATTGATTAGCTTCCAATTCGAAAGCTTCGTTACCAATACGTACCATACCCCGTCCATTGACACAGTGCAGCAAAATATGCTCTTCCGAACCCTCCGGGCGATGACAATAATGATGTCTGGCTTTGGGGTAATAGCCAATATCAGTAATATAAAGGGCGTCTGACCTCCCTTTTCGTATGTTTTCTGCAAGAATTACCGGAGGTACAACAATACGCATCTCCCCATCAAATCCTTCAAGTTTACTTTTTGTTTCCATTGGTCTCAAATTATTTACATAAGAATATAATCCATCTTAATGAACAATAATTCTATCATAATATACCTGTTCTCTACCTAAATTTGTGCGGTTGACAGTTGTAACCTTCTTTTAACGAAACGAGTAGTCAATTGTAAATGAAGTTCAAAGTAAAAGCATTTTTTTGAGGAATGAAAAGACTTGTGATAAAAAATAAACAAAATATGCATGTCGAGGTCTTAGACTGGGGGTGTCGAATTATTGCGCTCAAGGTGCCGGACAGATCGGGGAAACTCATTGATACCGTCTTGAACTATCCGGATCTAGCCGATTATAAAAATGACCCTTATTATGTTGGCGGAACAGTCGGAAGGTATGCCAATCGCATTGCACAGGGTCGTTTCATACTAGAACAAATGCCCATACAATTGACCACCAACGAAAAGATAGAAAAAAACCATCTCCATGGTGGTGAGATTGGATTTGATAAACGGTATTGGAGCGTAGTCGACATCATGGACAATGCTATTGAGATGACATTGACCAGTTTGCATGGAGAAGAAGGGTATCCCGGAATGCTAACCGTCAATACACGTTATGAACTTTCGGAGAACAACGAACTAACGATTAAATACACCGCGAAATCAACGCAGACAACGATTGCCAATATCACCAATCACAGCTATTTCAACCTATCGGATGAAAAACTTTCTATAGATGGGCATGAAATCAAAGTAGAAGCAAATTTTTACACCCCCTTAGACCACTCTCATTTACCAAGATATCCTTTTAAAGAAAAAGTAGAAAATACCATATTTGATTTACGTCAATTTCAAGACGTTAGCAGCATTAAAAATATGATCTGCAACGCCAACTATTGTATGGAAAAGAAAGAAGGAAATAAGGTACAAAGGGTAGCAACGATTTCGCATACGGAAACGGGGCGCCGGTTGACGATATTTTCTGATTATCCCAGTTTACAAGTATATTTTGGCAACTATCTAACAGGCAAGTTGCTTCCTTTTCAGGGATTGTGCTGCGAACCACACTTCGCACCCAATTCCCCTAATATTATGACGTATCCATCCGCTATATTGAAACCCGGCGACGAATATTGTCATATCATTCGCTATCAATTTGAGAATTTTTAATTTATTTATTTGTTTTAAATCTTCGTTATCCATGAAAAAAATTATTTTATCGATATTGATTACGGTTTACATCAATCAATCCTTTGCGCAGCAACAACAGCTTATTTTAGAGACATTAAATAATATTGTACTGGAGACAGAAAAATTGTCCCTAGCATTTAGCATCGAAGAGAATAAAGATGTCAATATGCTCTACTTAGGCAACAAACTAAAAAACAACGAGGAATACGCGTTGATCAACAATCAATACAAGCAGAATCACGATTATACCAATATGTATCAATCGGCGTATACCGCCTCTGGAACACGGAATCTATTAGAGCCCGCTATTAGCGTGGAACATGCTGATGGCAATCTGTCCCTTGATCTCAAGTATGTTCGCCACGAAATAAAAAGCCTGAATGATAATCAAAAACAGCTGACAATATCTCTCCGAGATGAAGTTTATCCGTTTACGGTAGAATTACATTATCTGGCTAACTACAAAGAAAATGTCTTTGAACAGTGGACGAGCATTGAACACGAGGAAACAGGGAACGTTAAGTTGCTCAAATTCGCTTCGGCAAACCTTAGCCTTAAAGGAAACGATTTCTTTTTAAAAAGCTATCATGGAGATTGGATTGCCGAAATGCAACCGGAGGTTGAACGGATTACCCATGGTATCAAAACACTGGATAGTAAACTAGGAACCCGGACCAATCTTCTCCGGACCTCATATTTTGCACTAGCTACCACCTCAGATTTTTCTGAAAACGAAGGTGAGGTATTATTAGGGGGACTCGATTGGAGTGGTAACTTTAAGGTTGATTTTGAAAAAGATCCACAGGATAATCTCCGTATCATTGCGGGCATCAACAACCACGCTTCCCATTATGCTTTGGCACCCAACAAGACCTTTACAACCCCACGTTTTACTTTTACCTTATCAACAACAGGGCTTGGTCAAGGAAGCAGAAATTTTCATGACTGGGCACGCAGCTATCGCCTAATTGACGGGTTTGGTTCCCGTTATACTTTATTGAATAACTGGGAAAGCACCTATTTCGATTTTAACGAATCCAAAATTTTCAAGCTTTTAGAAAACACGAAAGAGTTGGGTGTAGATTTATTTCTGTTGGATGATGGTTGGTTCGGAAACAAGTATCCTCGAAACGCAGATACATCTGCATTAGGCGATTGGATAGAAAATAAGGAAAAATTACCCAATGGGATCATTTCTCTAGTCCAGGAAGCTACAAAAGTAGGGGTAGGTTTTGGAATTTGGGTAGAGCCGGAGATGGTTAGCCCGAAGAGTGAGCTTTATGAAAAAAAACCAGAATGGGTTGTCAAACAACCGAGCCGCGATGAATACTATTTCCGCAACCAATTGGTATTAGATTTATCCAATCCGGAAGTTCAGGATTTTGTTTATGATATGCTGGACAGCTTACTTCAACGAAATCCAGGAATCGCCTATATAAAATGGGATTGCAATGCTGTCATCTATAACGCACATTCTAGCTATACAAACGATCAAAACAACTTTTATGTCGACTATACGCTAGGTTTATATAAGGTATTGGAGCGCTTCCGTGACAAGTACCCGGATCTTCCAATGATGCTTTGTTCTGGAGGCGGTGGAAGAATGGATTATGGTGCTATGCAGTATTTTACAGAATATTGGCCAAGCGACAATACGGATCCATTAGATCGTATATACATGCAGTATGAAAATTCATTATTTTTCCCCGCGATAGCCAGCGCCAACCATGTTACAACATTTGGGAAACAAGACATCAAATTCAAGATTGACGTGGCGATGATGGGAAAAATGGGCTTTGATCTGAACTTGGAGGAACTCGCTGTGGCAGATCTCGCTTTTGCGCAGGATGCTGTAAAAAATTATAATCGTTACAAAAAGGTGATATGGCATGGCGATTTATACCGCTTTGCCGATCCACGACAAACCAATCATGCAAGTTTAGCCTACATCAGCAAAGATAAGTCGGAAGCGGTTATGTTTAATTACCTAACAACGTATAGCCAAGTTTCCAGTACACCTACACCTATTAAATGGCAAGGATTAGCCGCGGAAAAAAATTATCAAATCACGGAGATAAATCTACATGGACGAAACAATAATCTCGCTCCTGGCTTGGTGTTATCTGGCGATTTCCTCATGAGAATAGGATTGAACCCTGTTTTAAATAACCACCGGAGAAGTGCGGTATTGGTATTAAAGGAAATCAAATAAATAACACAATTGTCTTCTTTTTTGCCCTCGACAAAAAAGAAGACAATCACTTTAAAATCTGGATATACTCCTCCATGATACTGCACATAAAAGTGATTTTGTGTAAGTTTGCATAAACAAGATCTGGCATTAAGTGGGTATACAAGAAATTCTCGACAAGTACGCGCAAAGCGAAAAGATAAAATCAACGGTTAAAAGCATACAAGCAAAAAATCCTAAAGTCCATCTCAAAGGACTTATCGGCTCATCTGATGCCATGGTTGCTGCGGCTGCTTATAAGCTCCAAGAACGGCCTTTCATTTTTATTTTGCCGACCCACGAAGAAGCATCTTATTTTCTAAGTGATCTGGAAAGCATTTTAGATAAGCAAATCCTTTTTTTTCCAGCATCATTCCGAAAAGCCTTTGAATTTACACAAACAGACGCTTCCCATGTATTGCAGCGTGCAGAAGCGCTAAGTGCGTTAAGTCACGCTTCCGAACTGCCTAAAATGCTTGTTACTTACCCCGAAGCTATCGCTGAAAAAGTTATTAATCGGGATGATTTAGAAAAAAATACGTTAAGTATAACCCAACAAAGCAAGCTCAGCATTGATTTTATCAATGAATTCCTTTACGAATACGATTTTGAGCGTGTAGACTTTGTGTATCAGCCCGGACAATTTGCTATCCGTGGCGGTATCGTGGATATTTTTTCCTTTTCCAATGATCTTCCATACCGGATTGAATTTTTCGGTGACGATATCGAAAGCATCCGAACATTTGATATAGACACGCAGCTTTCTGTCGGCAAGGTCCATACGGTTACGATCGTACCCAATGTACAAGCAAAATTTCTGTCCAATAACCATATTTCTTTACTGGAATATATCGACCGCGACAGTGTCATTTGGCTGAAAGACGTACAGTTTACCCTCGATATCCTAAAAGACGGTTACAAAAAAGCGTCGGAATTCTGGAAGGCGCTACCCGAAAAGGACATCCAGGCTAATAGTGAATGGGTGGATCCGAGGGTTACGTTTACAACCGATCGCACCTTCAGCGAAATGCTCTTCGACTTCCCCAACATTGAATTTGGAAAACAATTTTTCTATAAGGCAGACGAAACCATTTCTTTTGACACTCACCCACAGCCGTCTTTCAACAAAGATTTTAATCTGCTGATTCACAATTTTCAGGAAAATGTCAAGCAAGGTATAACGAACCTTATCTTCTCCGACTCCAACAAACAAATTGAACGGATTTTCACCATTTTAGAAGATATCGACAAGTCGGTGGCGTTTATTCCCGTACATCGCGCGTTGCGCGAAGGTTTCCGTGACGATGAGCAAAAACTAGCATGTTATACAGACCACCAGATTTTTGATCGATACTATAAATACAAACGCAAAAAAGGATATGAGCGCTCGCAAGCGATTACGCTCAAAGAACTTCGCGACCTGAAACCGGGCGATTTCATTACACACATTGACCATGGTGTAGGTAAATATGCCGGTCTGGAAAAGGTAGAGGTTAATGGTAAGACGCAGGAGATGATACGCTTGGTATATGCCGATAACGATCTGTTGTATGTTAATATAAACTCCCTAAACCGCATCTCTAAGTACTCCGGCAAGGAGGGCAACATACCCAAAATGAATAAACTTGGAACGGATGCCTGGGACAAGCTAAAGAAAACGACCAAGAAAAAGGTTAAAGATATTGCCCGCGACCTCATTAAATTATACGCCAAGCGGAAAGCCCAAACGGGGAACGCGTTCAGTCCGGACACCTATTTACAAAACGAGCTCGAAGCTTCTTTTATCTATGAAGATACACCAGATCAGGAAAAGGCGACCAACGATGTTAAGCGGGACATGGAATCGCCTCATCCGATGGATAGATTGGTATGTGGTGATGTAGGTTTCGGAAAAACGGAAGTCGCTATCCGGGCCGCATTCAAGGCTGTAGCTGACAGTAAGCAGGTGGCGGTATTAGTACCGACGACGATTTTGGCACTGCAGCATTACCGTACGTTTAGCGAACGTCTGAAAGGATTGCCGGCGAATATTGACTACATCAACCGATTCAAATCCTCCAAACAAATTAAAGATACCTTGGCTCGCCTTGCAGAAGGTAAAATAGATATTATCATTGGCACGCACCGATTGGTCAGTAAGGATGTCAAGTTTAAAGATTTGGGGTTAATGATTATTGACGAGGAACAGAAGTTTGGTGTCTCCGTTAAAGAGAAGCTCAAAGTGATGCGAGCAAATGTAGACTCATTGACATTAACCGCAACCCCTATTCCGCGTACCCTGCATTTTTCACTGATGGGTGCGCGTGATTTAAGCATCATTTCCACGCCACCGCCCAACCGGCAACCCGTACAAACGGAACTCCACGTGTTTAACGAAACACTTATCCAAGAGGCGGTTGCCTATGAACTGGAGCGTAATGGACAGGTCTTTTTTATCCACAACCGGGTGGCTGATCTCCCTCAGCTAGGTAATATGATTCAAAAATTGGTGCCGGGTGCACGCGTAGGTATTGCCCATGGACAATTAGAGGGGGATGAACTAGAAGACGTTATGCTGAAATTCATCAACCACGAGTTTGATGTACTGGTCGCGACGACAATCATCGAAGCAGGCTTGGACATTCCGAATGCCAATACCATCATTATCAACCATGCACACATGTTTGGGCTCAGCGACCTACACCAGATGCGTGGTCGTGTAGGACGTTCCAACAAAAAAGCATTCTGTTATCTGTTAAGTCCACCATTATCAACGCTAACCAACGAAGCTTACAAACGACTTTCGGCTTTGGAGGAATTTTCGGAACTGGGCTCGGGATTTAATGTCGCTATGCGTGATTTGGATATACGCGGCTCCGGAAACTTACTAGGTGCTGAACAATCTGGTTTTATCGCCGAAATCGGCTTTGAGATGTACAACAAGATTCTCGATGAAGCAGTTCAGGAACTAAAAGAAGATGAATTTGGGACGCTATTTGCCGATGAAAGGGACAAAAAATATGTCACTTTTACCCAAATAGACACCGATCTGGAAGTGATGATCCCGGATGAATATGTTACCAATATCAGTGAACGTTATAACTTGTATAACGACATTGGCAAACTGGAAAACGAACAACAGCTAGCAACATTTGAAAAAGAGTTAGAAGACCGTTTTGGCCCCATACCCCAGCCTGTTTATGAATTATTCAATACCCTACGTTTGCAATGGCTCGGTAAACAAATTGGTTTTGAAAAAATCTCGTTTAAAAAGAATACACTCAAAGGCTATTTTGTGAATAATCCGAAATCCAGCTATTATGAATCTGATCAATTTGGAAAAGTATTGGCATTCGTACAAGCACATCCGGCCATATCGAATGTAAAAGAGGTAAAAGGGCAACTTAGGTTGGCGTTAAGCAATGTGAATAGCATTGACTACGCATTGCATTTATTAAAATCTATGTGTTCTTTTTTTCCGTAAAAAAGAACCAAAAACCTCGTCACTTCAGATATTTGACATAGGGAATAGTACAAAAAATAGATTTCTACAGCTGTCAAATTTCCGGATGTGACGTCTAAGCTCAAAAATGGGATACTGCAATTGTATAAAATAATCCCTATTAAAACACTAGATTATTTAGTAGCTTTGCTGTATTATGGCAAAGCTTGAGACCTCTTTGATTCACGAAGGTGAACATTTCAATACCACGAAATCGGTTGTGACACCGATCTTCCAAACATCCACGTATCTTGCCGACGATATAGATTCTTTTGCACAAGCAGCAGCAGCGACAAAATCACCGGAGTTTTATCATCGCCACGGCAATCCCAATAATAGTCAGGCTGCAGCGCTTATAGCAAAACTAGAGAAGAAAGAAGATGCACTCGTGTTAGCAACCGGCATGGCTGCGGTTAGTACAGCTATTCTTGCTGTGGTAAAAAGTGGTGACCATATCATCGCTCAGAACGCGCACTATGCGGCATCGTTGACATTTATGCGCGACTTCCTTTTGCAGTATGGTATCGAAGTAACGCAAGTAGACCAAACCGACAATAATGCTTTCGAGGCCGCTATACGCCCAAATACAAAACTCATTTTTGTAGAGACCCCTTCCAACCCGAACCTCGATATTACGGACTTGGAATATATTGGCAAACTGGGTAAGGAACATGGTATTTTGACCATGATAGACAATACCTTTGCTTCCCCTATTAACCAGGTACCGGCGGATTTCGGTATCGACATTATCGTCCATAGCGCTACAAAATACCTTGGTGGGCATAGTGACCTCACAGCAGGTGTGGTATGTGGTTCGGCAGCCTACATCGAAAAAGTTTGGCGTAGGTCACTCCTATTAGGTGCGTCATTGAGCCCCTTCGACTCTTGGTTGCTTCTACGCGGCTTAAAAACATTGGCATTACGTGTGCGTCAAATTAATGAAAACGCACTTGCCTTAGCGCACTGGTTGGAAAAACATCCGCTCATTAAAACAGTAGCTTACGTAGGTCTAGAAAGTCATCCTCAGTATGCTTTAGCTAAAAAACAAATGAAAGGATTTACCGGTATGCTTGCTATTGAGATTAACGGCAACGACGATGCAGAACAGTTCCAACGCGCACAAGCCATCTTGAGTCGCTTGACTTTCTTTCACAATGCGGTCAGCTTAGGAGGGGTAGAATCGTTAATCACGCATCCTGCCAGCATGTGGGGCGCACATCAAACCGGAAAAAACGGAAATCACCCCTCCTTTAGTAAAGGGTTGCTTCGTGTTTCGGTAGGTATAGAGCATATCGACGATCTTATCGCTGATTTTGAAGGAGCTTTGCAAGGTTTATAAGGTTAGATACCATGGATGCACCATGGTATCTATTCTATTTATTCTCCCGAAGGCACATCAATTGGCGCACCTAATGCGACAGGTTGTCCGAAATTAGGTGTACCATCATCATTCCATGTAAACTTCTGTATCCTTGTGCTCCGTGAGTTACCGCAACCACTATTGTTAGGATGTGATTCAGCATTGGCGTGGTAAATGATCCAATCTTCCTTACCATCTTTAGATTTAAAAAATCCGTTATGCCCCGCACCGTATGCCGTTGGCACTTTTGAAAATACAGTATTGTCGTTTTTAATCCAAGAAGCACGTATCAATGGGTCGGCGTCTTTTGCTAGCGAGAGCATCCCCAAAGCATAATCGTCCGTTCCACAATAACTAGCCGAATAAATTAAAAAAACATCGCCAGCAGCATTCTTCAATATTTCAGGGCCTTCGTTCACGCCAAACCCTCTCTTCTCCCAGTCATGCTCAGGCGTAGAAATCATGACTGTCTCTCCTGTCAGCGTATAAGGGTTTGACATTTTGGAAATGTATATGTTTTGCGTTAAATTTCCTGATGCAGCACCCGGTCGACCAGAAAAGATGAAGTAGAGTTCATTCTTATATTCCAAAATGCTACCATCGATAGCCCAAAGGTTTTCGGGCTTCGTCGTCAGCTGTCCTCTATCGACCCAGTTCTTCGTTGTAGGATCATCGTTTGCATTCTCCAATACAAACATGCGATGGTTCACATCTTGACCATCACTGGCGGTATAATAAATATACCATTTCCCCTGTAGATGAAACATTTCCGGTGCCCACACATCCCGGCTGTTTCTTCCTGCTCCGGGAGCTCTAAAAACCTCGGTGCTTGTTGCCGTAGCCAACTCGGTTACTTTAGCTGTTTTACGGATTTCGATACGGTTTCCGTGCGTTTGCAGAAAATAATAAAAGTCTCCCCGTTGTGCCACCCAAGGATCAGGCGCGGAGTTGAGCAAGGGATTTTTAAATGTTGCAGGCCCAGTTGCTTCCGGCGGTTTCGGTACAGCGAGATATGGCCCTGCCCCACGATCTTCACAAGCCAGCAAAAATACCAACAAGCCAATATATAATAGTCCTTTCATAATAATTACTTTACAATTTTGAGTATTCTAAATAATCCAATTCACCGTATCCACTATTCCGGCGAATACTTATTTTGTGGCTTCCAACTTCCAAATCAAAAACCAAATCGAACGTCTGCCATGTATTCCAGCCTCGATTGGGTATCGTATAAATTTGTGCTTCGGACACCTTGTCGTCCACATAAATTTTGTGTGATGTGTCGTTGAAACCCGAGCCAGCAGCCACGCGAATCACGTATTCTCCCGCTGTGCGTATTTCAATCATCGCATCAATACCACTATCGGCATTATCTATTGCGCCGACTTTTGCCTGATTAGAAGAACTTTGCCTTGTTTCTTGATCAGTTGCCACTTTGGCTAGGCCTTTTAACGTTGCATTTTCAGCCTCTATGCGGATAGGCAACACTTTCACTTTGGCTGTCACGGTATTGCTTTTCACGCTGTTTCCAACAACATCTGTCAGCACGGCGTGGAATGAAAGTTCCTGATCGGGTATATTTTCTGTGACCGGATACTCAAACGTATAAGGGGCAATCTCCTTTTCGCCGATTTTTTCGCCGCCTTTGTAAAATTCTGCTTTACGCAACTTCGCACCACCATAAGCGCTCTTTCCCTCCGCTTTCAATATATAGGTGCCCTCCGCCACCGCGACAGCATCTGCCTGAAGACTGAATGTTGGGAGCTGCGTACTCGACGGGATCTCCACATCGTCTTTGCAGCTTGTTATGATCAGCAGCAGACAAAACGGAAATAGATAAGCTAATTTTTTCATGTTCATAATCTTTTTAAGGTTGTATTTGCAAAACATCCTATTTCTACTCATTAATATCCCGGATTTTGCGTCAAATCGGAATTATCTACATCCCCTTGTGGGATGGGGTACCATTCGTGCTTTCCGGGCACAAAATTATTAAAATCTGCATCCCGTCCTTTCAACACCTCCAAGTTGTTTGCCAGTTCGCCCCAGCGCACCATGTCAAAGTAGCGCCATCCCTCACCAGCAAGCTCCAACAATCGTTCATGTTTAATTTGCTGACGGAAAGCTGTCTGATTCAGCCCGGGTTTAGCCACCGTTAGCGAAGGTAAATTGACTCGTGTTCGAACGCGGTCTACATAAGCATACGCATTTCCCGTCTGCCCTATTTCGTTTAAACATTCGGCATACATCAGCAGGATGTCGGCATAACGTATCATCCGATAGTTGTTTGGCGAGCTGAAATTCTCCTCATTTCTCCAATCGTCGTTCAACAATTTCCGAAACCACACTCTTTTGTCATTCGTACCATACCGTTGTTGCCAGGTCTGCCCGTATACCATCGTAAAAGCCGGTCCACGCTCATCGGCGTAGTCGTATAGGAAGCTCACGCCCGCCCGTGGATCTCTTTTGTCGTCGACGGTTCTTTCAGTTTCGAATGCATCCACGATCCAGCGCCTCGCCGCACCATCCGCAAATCCCGGACCGGGTGCAGGGGGAGCCAAAAACTTGGCGACCGAAGTTCCGGTATTGAGATTAATATTAGGATTCGTATCGTCATCCCCATTCTCTGTAGGATTTTCTTTATACTGTATTTCATACACAGACTCTCCATTATTTTCGGTGTCCCTTTTGAAATTGTCTGCATAATTTTCCATTAAACGATAGTTCGATGCCCCCTCTCCTGTCACTAACCAGTCTAGCGCATTTTTCGCCTCATTAAACTTGCCTTGCTGTACGTACGCCTTCGCCAACAGGCCATGTGCTGCACCCTTGGTAACCCGACCAAGATCAGCATCTCCGTAAGAAACCGGCAAATCGACCAAGGCTTCCGTCAGATCTTTTTCAATCTGGGCGTACACCTCCTGTGGCGTAGCATTTGGCGGATAGTCTGTCGGTGATAAGACATCCAGCACCAACGGCGGACGTCCCCAAAACACCACCAGGTTAAAATAATTTAATGCCCGTATAAATTTTGCTTCTGCGATGATCCGTTTTTTCAAGGTTTCGTCCATGCTGATCTGCGGCACATAATTAATAACTTGGTTAGCGCGATAGTTGACGTGAAAAATCGCATTCCATTGGCCATTACCGGTACTATTACTGGTGAAGGCAAATGCCATATTATTATTCAGTCCAATATCACCTCCCGAACCAAAGCCTTCATCAGACCGCAGCAAATACACGAAATGCATCCACCGGTTATAATAGTTGTTACTTCTGTTCAGACCGCTGTATACGGCATTGATCCCTTTGATTGCTTCTTCTTCATCTTGCCAGTAAGAAGCACTCGTCATCATATCAGGATTTGGCTCATCGAAGTTTCTCTTACACGAAACGGTAAGAAACACGATAGCTGCGAATATTATTGTCCATGTTTTCATTGTACGTTCTTTTTTTCTGTTCAACTGATTACAAGCCCAACGCTATACCAAAGGATACTATCCGGTTCGGTGGCCAGCCACCGACATCCACACCGGGCTCCAAGTTTGCATTGGCACCCACAACATCCGGATCAAGTCCGGAATAGTTGGTTATCGTCAGCAGATTCTGGCCACTCACGTATACCTGTAAAGAAGGTATATGTAACTTCTGTAATACACGTTGCGGCAAGTTGTAGCCCAACTGCACATTACTCAACCGCAGGTACGATCCATTTTCCAGCCATCTGTTGGAATCGCCTCGCACATTGGATTGAATACCTTGATCTATACTCGGATCACCAGCTATATTGCTGGTGTAAGACACACCAAGACGGGGGAAGTCTGTAGGGTTTTCTGCCGTCCACGGTACGATACCTTTCCGGTAGTTTGAATAGCCCATACCGTCAAAATCACGGCGCATATCATTATAGAGTTTGGTGCCGTAAACACCATAGAGCTGTAGATTTAAGGTGAAATTTTTATAAAACCCGTTAAACATCATACCCGACGTGAAAACAGGCCATGGAGTGCCGGCAAATGTCCGGTCGTCTGGCGTGATATCATTGCCAGTTCCCATATCTTGCAAATTTACATAGCGGATATCACCCGGTTTGGCAATGCCCGACTGTGCGCGGTGTTCATCAATTTCAGCCTGGTTCTGGAAGATACCATCGGTTAATAGCACGTAATATTCGCCTATCGAACGTCCGACCTGCGCGCGTGTATTGCCCGTTTGAATATAATTCCGCGGAAGCCCTGTTGCAGCATCAATGCCCAGATTACCCAATCCCAATACTTCGTTGCGGATAAAACTGATGTTTCCACTGATATCCCAACGGAATCCGTTTTCGTTATCCACCTTTGGTCGATAGGTAATATCAAGCTCCACACCTTTGTTTTCAATCGACGCAGCATTCGTAAATATGTCGCTGCCTAGGCTGCCTATATAGCCGGGGAGCGGGAGGTATAGTAACACATCAGACGAAACGGACCTAAATGCTTCGAAAGAAACATCGAGTTGCCTGTTGAACAAGGAAGCATCAAAGCCTAGATTCAAGGTTTCTTTCTCTTCCCATCGCAGATTAGGATCCACAACTCTTGCTTGCGTGCCACCGACGTAAGCCGTTTGTGCACCGGAACCAAAAATAGCTCTCGGTGCTTGATTTATAAGTCCCACGAATTGATAATTGCCAAGATTAGCAGCCCCCAATACACCATAAGACCCCCTTATTTTTAAATCAGACACCCAATCCACATCAAAAAACTGCTCATTGCTGATCCGCCAAGCCAAAGCGCCCGAAGGGAAAAACCCTGTACGATAACTCTTACCAAACCTCGAATCTTTATCCGATCGGAAAGTAAAAGTTGCTAAGTAGCGGTCATCATACGAATAATTTACACGTCCAAGCCAGGAATCAATAAAGTTTCTACCTCTGCTGCCGTTAGACGTATATCCGCCCGTAGCAGAATTAATGGTTGTAAAATAGACATCTCCAGCTTCCATTAAATCTGTTTTTCCGGCACCAATACTCTCTCTTCCAATAGTTTGTTGGGTATATCCTACTACGCCATTCAGCTGGTGCTTATCAAAGCTTTTGTTGAAATTCAGCGTATGTTCAAAGAGATAACTCAGAAACTGCGATCTTCCCTCATTAATCCGCGTCGGTTCATTATTTTGATTCCAATACCATATTCCTTGACCTCTTAGATCCGTAGATTTATCAAAACTAGTTTCCAGACCGGCATTTAATCGATACGTCAACCAGTCGGTAATATCTGCCTCACCGTACAGATTTCCCATTAACTTAACGTAATTGTAGCTCGAATTGGTAATGTAAGCCTGTGCTACGTGATTTCTTGCATACGTTCGGGCGTTGTCTGAGCCGATACCCCAACCTCCGGGATTGGCATCGCTAACAAATGCAGCACTCTGAACGGGAATAATCGGAAGCATACTGAAGGCATCATAAAACGGATTGCCACCAAAGTTGCCCCCGGAAAAAGGAGAACGGCCATGTGTGGACGATATCATCAGATTTTCGCCGATACGAAAACGGCCTCTTGACGTTTCGGTATTGATGCGCAACGCTGCGCGATCAAATTTACGTTCAACGACGGTACCTACATCTTTGAAATAAGCGCCAGACATGAAATACTTGGACGCATTTCCCCCACCGGATAAAGAAACACTATAATCTTGTATAGCACCTGTGCGGAACAGTTCATCCGCCCAGTTCACATCCGTACCGTCATAATCAACAACCGAAGGTTGTTGCCTGTATCCCGCATTTTCATACGCTTGGCTATTCATGGCCACGTATTCTGGGCCACTCATCATATCATACATTTTTGGCAGATTTACCACGCTATATCTAGCAGAAGCATTGACTGCCATCGGAGCGCCAACCTTTCCTTGCTTGGTGGTGATAATGATCACACCAGCAGCAGAGCGCGCGCCGTATATCGCAGCGGCAGATGCATCTTTCAGTACCTGTATACTTTCAATATCATTGGGGTTAATCGTCACGTTTGGATCTGAAAGCATCCCATCGATAACATATAAGGGGCTGGCGTTCCCATACAGGGTGCTCATTCCCCGGATGTTTACGACAGCTCCTTGTCCAGGCCCTCCGGAGTTCCTCACTACTACACCGGATGATTGGCCTTGTAGCGCTTCGGGCAACGATCTTGCCACCTTCGTCTCCGTATTTTTGGTATTTACTACTGATGCGGCACCCGTAAGATCTTTTTTACGTATCGTCTGATAACCAATGACGACGACTTCGTCTAGCTCACTTTCTTCCGCAAGCAACGTCACATTTATCATTTGGTTGCTCGGCACAGGGCTTTCCTGTGTTGTATATCCTACGGATGTAAATACAAGTGTAGCGGCAATATTGCTCACATTGATGGAATAGCTGCCGTCCGCCGCTGTTGTTGTACCATTATTTGTATCTTTTTCATATACCGACACATTACGGATTGGGTTTCCATCCACATCGGTTACGATACCTTTTACCGGAACCAATTCTTGCGTCCCTTCAAAGTTTAGTCTGTTATGGCTACTTTGTTTCGTTATCGTAGCGGGCGAACCATTTACGCTAGCGAACGACTGCGATACAAAGATGCATAAAAACAAGACTAATATAATTGTGAAATGCTTCATATAATAGTTTGTTAAATTTTTAAGTGGCGATAACGCCGTGCATTGATAGTTCTTTGATAAGTTTCCCACTTGTGCGTAACGGTGGACTACCCCTTGGCTTATTTTTCATTTGTTTATATGGTTACTGCGTTTATAACGATTGCAATTACGGAAAAATACTTTCGTTAACTTCCACGTTTTGTATCAAAAATTCACTATTTTGTCTTTTACAATTCATCTTGTCCAGTCGTAGTTTCTAAAGGACAAACTATTATGTAGTTTTGATGATAGCTAAGTAAAAACGATAGAATATGATAGATGCTATAGACCGACTCCATAAACCCAAAATTCTGATTGTAGATGATAATATAGAGGTTTTGGACTTTTTAGAAGATGATCTAAGCGATCAATTTGAAATCACGAGAGCCTCTGACGGCGTAGAAGCTTTAGAGGTATTAAACCTTAGTTTGATTGACCTCATTGTCTGTGACGTGATGATGCCGAAAATGGATGGTTTTGAGGTGTGTAAATTTATTAAGTCTACCCCCAACCATGCACATATTCCCATTATTTTACTCACGGCTAAGAATACACTGAACGCGAAAATCGAAGGTTTAGAGCTTGGTGCCGACGCCTATATTGAAAAGCTTTTTTCACCGGAATACCTTCGTGCACAAATCCATAGCTTGCTGCTTAATAGAAATAAGATAAAAGAGTTTTTTATCTCCTCCCCTTTTGTCCATGTAAACACCGCAGCTATTCAAAACAGCGAAGAGTCTCTTTTTCTGGAAAAACTATATGAAGTTATCCAGCAACATATGGCAGATCCCAATCTCGACGTAGAAAAATTGGCTGATTTAATGAACCTGAGCAGACCGACTTTATACCGAAAAATTAAATCTATATCAGACGTATCACCTAACGAGCTTATCAACATGGCGCGCTTGAAAAAAGCAACCGCACTGTTATTACACCATGATTATAAAATATTTGAAGTCTCGTTCTTGGTAGGCTTTAGTTCCCACACACATTTTGGACGGAATTTCCAAAAATATTACGGAATGTCACCCCGTGAGTATATTCAGGAGATCAACAACAAGAAAGCCGATACCCACTAGATTTTATAGTATAGAATAAGCCTGTGTTTATGTTGGATACCCCAAAATATCTTATTCTGCTTTTCATCAGCCTGCTACACTTTTCACTGGTGTACAGTCAGCAATATTACTTCAATCACTATCAAGTAGACCAAGGGCTATCTAATAATTTCATTTCATGCGCCGTACAAGATGAAGATGGTTTTTTATGGTTCGGCAGCAAAAATGGTTTAAATCGGTTTGACGGCAACCGGTTCAAGATTTACCAAAGCGATCCTGCCGTGCAGAATGGATTGGAGAGTAACTTCATCCGACAGCTTTTAGGGTATAAAGATCACCAGATATGGGTAGGAACCGATCAGGGGATTTATATTTTTGATAAAGAAAAAGAACAATTCCGTATCTTCCGGGACGATATCCGTGGTGAAGTTTTATCTATCCGGACAGACAACAAGGAACACATTTGGTTTGTTGCCAACCTGACGCTATACCGTTATACGCCAATATCCGATGAACTACAGCAATTAACGAAACCAGAGGATTTTTTTGTTTCTGCACTCACGATAGATACAGATGGCAAAGCTTGGTATGCCAATCATTTAGGCTTATTGACCTGCGTTCACAGCAAGCAATCCATCAATCTAAACGAGGTACTCGACACAAAAGATATTTGGGTTCAACAACTCTATACAGACCAACAAGGTTATATTTTAGCCGGAACAAGAAGCCACGGATTATTACGCATTTCTCCAGATGATCTATCTGTTGAGTATATTCTCAAGACAAACGCCGAAAACAATAACCTTTTCGTGCGGGATATTCTTCACATTAATCAAGAATATTGGGTGGCTACTGAATCGGGAATATTTATATACCACACGAAAACAGGTGTTATCCGAAGACTCTATCACGAGCATGACAACCCTTGGAGCCTTTCGGACAATGCCGTATATACCTTATGTCAAGATCATGAAGGAGGACTATGGGCAGGCACTTATTTTGGGGGACTAAATTACCATCATCCCCAATTGGATTTATTTGAAAAAATATTTCCCAGAAACCAAAAACCATCCATCTTGGGGTATGCTGTTCGGGAGATGGTCGAGGATAAATACGGAAATATCTGGATAGGTACTGAGGATAAGGGGATCAGTTGTTGGAATCCCAATCTCGGAACTTTTGCGCATTATAGCACTGCAGATGGGCTATCTCATGACAATATCCACGGCTTATTATTGGTAGGCGACACCTTATTAATCGGTACTTTTGACAAAGGGCTGGTTTTATTTGATGTCCGCCAAAGAAAGGTAATAGCGCATTACGATAGTTATAATACAGGCGGAAGTTTAAGTAATAATTTTATCTATTATATCTATAAAACACGAGCAGGTGTCATTTATTTGGCAACAGCACGAGGTCTCCATATTTTTAATCCTCAAAACCAAACTTTCAGTGTATTTGAGAAAGTTCCGCATTATATTTTTTATACAACTATCTTTGAAGATTCACAAGGCAACATCTGGTTTGGCACCTGGCGGGATGGACTCTTTAAATATGATCCTGCGATTGATCAAACGCGCATATACACCCATGACACGCAACAGCCCCATTCGTTGAATAGCAACCGGGTAAACCATATTCGCGAACTCTCTACAGGCGCGATATGGGTAGCTACCGAAAATGGCATTGCTATTTTAAACGAAAACAACGAGGATTTTACAAGGATGACAACTGCGGAAGGTCTTCCTAGCAACCAGATTCTTACGTTTACCGAAGACACTTTCAAAACCCTCTGGATATCCACATCACATGGACTTGTCAGCTATCATATACAAACCGGCAGCATGCAAATATATAACAAAGAAAGGGGCGTCATCGGGCTACAGTTCAATTACAATTCGGTGTTTGAAGACGCTAAAAAATTTATCTATTTTGGTGCGACGGGAGGTATGATCAGATTCAATCCGAAGCTTATTCAACGTCATTCTACGCCTCCACAAATTCCTATTTATTTTACCAGTCTACATGTACAACACAAAGAAGTACTAGCATCCAACGCCAATACTATTTTAAATACCGCTATTGCTTATACGCATTCTCTCAACCTGGAGCATGACCAATCGACTTTCAGTATCGAGTTTGCCGCTATGACGTTCCTCTCACCACAATCAAAGGTATATCGATATAAGCTTGACGGATATGATAAAAATTGGATTACGCTTAAGAACAGTAATACCGCTTATTTCACACAAGTACCGGCAGGCAAATACACACTCCGTGTACAACTGACCGAAATTGACGGAACCCCGCTTTCCGTTGAAAAAACGCTTGACATCGTTATCCATCCGTCTATTTGGCAGTCACCTATCGCCCACACACTATATGGGTTGGCGATACTATCCCTCATTGCATATATCATCTGGTCTTATGACCGACACGTAAAGGAAAAAAACAGAAAGCGCATAGAAGCACTTAAAATTCATCGGGAAAGAGTGTTGTACAAGGCGAAGATCGATTTCTTCACCAATATTGCACACGACATCAAAACGCCCCTTATGTTGATAAAAGCACCATTAGGAAAGATCATGTTCAGAATAGATGAACAATCGCCGTTGCTTAAATGGTTGCACATGATAGAACGAAACACCAATAAATTGGTCTTGATGACGAATCAATTGCTGGATTTCAGAAAAATGGAATCGGATAGTTTTAAATTATATTTTACATCCGTGAATATCAATCAACTTCTAAAGGAGATCGTTTCTGATAATAATACACTCATCCATTACAAGGGCATTAAATTATTTTGGCATTTAAATGCGCCGGAAACATTAATACTCGACAAAGAAACGGTTTCCAAAATCGTATCCAACTTATTAAGCAATGCCATCAAGTATACACAAGACTATATCCATATATCAACAGATATCGTTGCCCACAGACAGTTGAATATCACCTTCCGGAATAATGGAAATCTGGTTCCAAAAGCGGAAATAGAAGACATCTTCAAACCCTTTCACCGAGCGACGACACATATTGGTAAAGCCGAAGGTACAGGCTTGGGCTTGTCACTCGCCAGATCACTTGCTGAGCTACATGGAGGTACACTGACTATGGTAACAGAAGAGCAGGAGAATATATTTATACTCACATTACCATTGCAAGAAGGCTTTTAAGCATTTTTCAGTGATTTCACTGCATGATCAACCGCCCTAGCGGTAAGCGCCATATACGTCAATGTCGGGTTTTGTGTAGCGGTCGACGTCATACACGCGCCATCCGTGACATACACATTTTTGCAAAGATGCAGTTGATTCCATTTATTCAACAGCGACGTTTTGGGGTCATGCCCCATTCGAACCCCGCCCATCTCGTGGATATCATTTCCAGGCCTACGTCCATCATCCCGTGTCCGGATATTCGTAAATCCTGCCGTTTCAAACATGGCCGTCATCTGCTCATAATAATCTTTCCGACGCTGCCAGTCATCCTCCGCATAGTCAACGTCAATATGCAGGAGAGGCACGCCCCATTTATCTGTTTTATCGGTATCGAGCCAAACCCGGTTTTCTTCTTTTGGGATGGTCTCGCCCATCATGTGGGAATGAACACGCCAGTTGCTCCATTTGGAGTCATGTAGCAGCTCATTCTTAAGTTCATTGCCCACACCACTGGTATCCCGTATCGGTGAACGGCCAGCGCCAAACGTTGCTGCCCATCCACGCAAGAAGTCTGTTTCCTGACGATCTACATTGCGGAAGTTTGGAATATATCCGCCTCCGGCAGGATTCCGTCCATCCGTGCGGTATTCCAGCAAGCCATCATATTCCGCGCTGATACGTGCGGTATAATTGTGAAAAGCGATATACTTACCCATTAGTCCGTTATCGTTACCTAAGCCTTCCGGAAAACGATCAGATTTAGAGTTGAGCAGGATCAAGTTTGTGTTCAATGCTGAAGCATTGACAAAAATCACGTTGGCAAAAAAATCTATTTCTTCCAGTGATTCGGCATCAATGACTTTTACACCGGTAGCCTTCCCAGATTCCTGATCATACAATATCGAATGCACTACAGCATGCGGCCGCAACGTCAGATTTCCCGTTTTTTGTGCCCACGGTATAGTTGAAGCATTACTGCTGAAGTAACCACCAAAAGGACAGCCGCGTTGGCACAATACCCGATGCTGACATTTTACACGCCCCTGCTGTATATGAATAGGCTGTGGTTCCGAAAGATGGGCGCAACGCGCGCTAATCACATGCCTACCTTTAAAATTTTTATTAACCGATTGTCGAAAATAATCTTCTACAGCGTTCAATGGATAACCCGGCAAAAAATCGCCATCTGGCAGCGTATATAACCCATCTTTGTTGCCGGCAATACCCACAAAACGCTCCACATAGCTATACCAGGGATCGATATCTTGGTATCGGATAGGCCAATCAACAGCAAAACCATCACGAGCCGGCCCTTCGAAATCATAGGCACTCCAGCGCTGTGTTTGTCTTGCCCACAGCAGTGATTTTCCACCTACCTGATATCCTCTTATCCAATCGAAATCTTTTTCCTGAATATAGGGATGCTCTTCGTCCTTCACAAAGAAATGTCTCGTATCCTCTCTATACGCATAACATCTGTTCGCAATAGGATTTGCTTCTTTATCCGCATAAGTTATTTCGTTGCGGTGCTCAAGTTCATATGGATATAAGTTCGTTGTTGGATAGTCTTTGACATGGACGACGTCTCGTCCACGCTCCAGAACTAGGGTCTTCAGACCTTTTTCTGTAAATTCTTTTGCTGCCCATCCGCCGCTTGCGCCTGAACCGATGACAATCGCATCAAACGTACGTGTCTTCACACTATCTATATTTAAGTTTGCCATTCTTTAACGTATTCTCTCTCTAAATTTTCTTTTTATTCACAGCTATTGGCGATTAGCCCATTTTAAAATAGCCATTATATCGTCCAGGGACAAGCTCATATTTTTTCAGGTCTGTCATCACATATTTCGAATTCGTATAGCCTTGTATTGTTCGACGCTTGGTTATGGCATAAAACCGCTTGACTTGTTCATTAGCCATCTCCTCTATAGACTCCAGAAAAACAATACGCTGATCAGTTGTTAGTTGCCTAAAATCTTGCCCCATTTTCTCGCGTGAACAAGCAGCAAAAGAAGCCAATCCTGCCGCGAAATCCGCTTGATCTTCTGGTTTATGACAATCATCGACCATCTTAAACACAAAAAGGTGCAGTAGCAATTCTTTTCCTCCAGGTGTGTCGGATGCGGGAATAATTGTCTCCACAAGCTCAGCCATCAGGTTTTCCTGTTCTTCATCGATTACCAAATGTGTCAATGCTATTGTCTCTTTACCCGATTGTCGATAACAAGCAGGAAGCAAAAGTGTTCCACCCGCTATATACAATAAGCGTCGAAGGGCGGTTCTTCTATTGATAACCTCTACTTTCATAGTATCTTTTTTACAAAATTCTAATTTCGGATTTCTTTCTATAGGTAAATATAGTCATTATGGTTTTGCTAAAACCTGTTTACTATCCAATAGTAATTTTTGAAGCGTATCATAAGAAACCTCTTGCACGCCAATTCCCTCGTCAATAGCGATAGATGCCGCTAAAGCTGCACTTTGCCCCAATATCATAAACACCGGTTCCATACGAATACTTCCAAAAGCAATATGGGAGCTAGAAACACATACCGGAACAAGAAGATTCGTACACTCTTCTTTTTTAGGCACGAGGGAGCCATAGGCTATTTTATAAGGACCCTTTTTGGGTTTTACACCGATATCCCCCTCATTCTGGACATAACCATCGGCTTTGACATACCGCTGTACGTTATGTGAATCCAACGCATAGGATCCCATACCAACAGGATCTAAAATCTCGCCTTCGCTGAACGTGTCGTGCTCTGTCATAACATGCTGTCCAACCATCCGACGGGCTTCTCTAATATAAAGCTGATGTGGCCAATGGCCATTATCCACAAATTCATCTTTGGCCAAACCCCATTGTTTCATTTCATTCCGCACATCAGATGGCACTTTTTCATCGTTAGCCATAAAATACAGTAGTCCTTTTTGGTATGCTTCATGTTCTTTTACGATCTCTCGACGGCGTTCATAACTCGCTTCCGGATAATCGTAATTCATCCCGATAAAATCGGTACTGAAGGGCCCATGGTTATTCGTATCTGTTTTTCGGTTAGGTACCGGATCAAACTTACGAAAAGTTTCCCGCCAGCCCGACGCGAAAACCCGAGCCAACAGCTCGTAGTTTTCCGGGTTATAATGATCGGGTTTCGGAAAAGGTACACGATTATCCGGATGGTTACTGAGACACATCCGGAAGCAATACGCCTGTAAACGGTCGTCGCCCTCTCCATACACACCTGGATCCTCCGCTGAGACCCCATATAGGAGTCCACTCGTGCTATCACCCGGTATTACATACGGACTAATGTCGCTCTTAAACCAGTGGTCGTGGTGTAATACGCCAGTTTGTATGCCATTCCATTTCTCCCCATATACACTATTTGCCTCGCGCCCTACGTGGTAACTCACATCTGCAGCAGCCATTAAATCCCCCTCGTAAGTAGCGTCGATAAACATCTTTCCTTTAAATGTTTTTCCACTGAGCGTCGTCATAGAGACGATACGGCCGTCCTCCTTCACGACGCCGTTCTCTCTGTCCAACCACTCATCACGCCAGACCTCCAGTCCGTATTCCTTTACGTAATCCTCGAATACCTGCTCGGCTACGTGCGGTTCGAATATCCACATGGTGCGCGCATCGCCATCTATAGCAGGCGTACCCTGGCCGGTATTACCGTATTCGGATTGCTGCTGCCAGCGCCACGCCGTACTATCTTGATAGTGCAGATATACTCTATGGTAAAAATCCCGTGCTAACCCACCGATCACCGATTTATCACCGGTATCGGTAAACCCCAGACCACCCGAAGACAGTCCGCCCAAGTGTCTGTCCGGTGATACAACAATGACGGTTTTTCCGGATTTCTTCGCCTGTACGGCGGAAATAATGCCCGCCGATGTACCGCCATAGACAATCAGGTCTGCTTGATATTCATTTGAATGCGATTGGTTACAGGCGACAAGCAGTCCCATGATAACCATAGCCAATAGTGTTTTACGCATGTGTTCTAACTTTCTTTTTTATTCAGATTTAAAATTTCAATAATTTTTGGTGCAATAACCTCTTCTCCACCTTTTCTATTGGGGTGTAATCCGTCCGGCACATACTGCCTAAAAGTATCTTCTCCTTGATCTAGAAGATGTTTCCAATTGGGATAATGATCGATGAGCATGACCTTTTTTTCCTGTGCCACTTTTCTGTACATGGCATAATATTCATCGAGATGGGGTCTAAAAGCAGCAGATTTTCCTATAGGCATATTCATAACCTGTAAAAAGATATCGCAGGAATCATTATAAAGCCGCAGGCGATCAATCATATATTCCAGATTCAATCTAGCAAGCGCAACTGATGTGCCGTATTCTTGAAAAGCATCATTCATGCCGAACTCTATAAACACAGCATCCGGCTTTTTGGCAATGACACTATCTTCGAAGTTTTTCACACCCCAGACGGACCACATTCCGCCCTTCCCGGCAAGGGAGTATTGAATTAAGCCATCTCCGAATTGCTCTTGTATAGCCGCTGAAACGATCCGCATCCATGCATTTCCGGCGCCTCCACTGGATAAACTTGTTCCGTACACGACAAGATGTTGTGGTTGGCCTTTCTGCAAGCGTTTTAGGAAATTTGGCTGGCAAAACGACGACGAGCAAAGCACCAAGGTCGCCAAAAGTAATAATGTTCTTTTCATTTTTAGCAATAGGTATTACAATGATAATTAGCAATATTAAAGAAAGATGCCGGGAATAATCCGTTAATTCATCTTATTTTTTTGCATTATTGTATCAATTAACAACAACTTCCATTTTCTATATTATTCTACGTATGACTATTTCCATGATGAGTCTTCAACATTCAAGCAGGCGTACGCCAGATGTTGTACGCCTGTAGAATCAATACAATAGATTACATCCTATCCCACCCTCCAGATTGTTGTGGATAGGGATCGCCTGCAATAACCGATTCGATTTGCTTCTGCGGAATTGGCCGTAATACATGGAAATCCTGTATATTATCCTTCGGTAGCGTATGATTTGTCCATTTTGTGGTGAAGAACCCGTACTTCCGTACCCGCTCCACCAATTTTTGTGTGCGAACAAGGTCGAGCCAGCGTAACTGTTCTCCACAAAGCTCCCGTGTTCTTTCATCAAGGATATAATCAATGGTTATATCGGCAGCCGTAATCATCAAGTCATCTATATATTCTTCCTTCGAAGCAGCCCTTTTACGAAGTTCATTAATGTAATAAGCTGCGCCGTTGCTGGTAGAATTATTACCGAGTTTAAAAGCAGCCTCCGCAGCTATAAGGTATGTTTCGGCCAAACGATATACGATGATTGAACGTTGGGAGTCGAATGAAAGACTTGCACGGTTGGGATCTATAAACTTCGTCATGGTTGGAAATGATGGATCGGTGTAGTTTTCGGGCGTAAGTATATAGTAATTCGTCGCCTCTATCTCTTCTTTGGTCATATTTTTACCGGGAAGATAACCTGCAAGGTCTCCTTTTGTTCCACTTCTAACGGCAGCATACTTATTATTGCCCACGTAAAATTCCTGTGTTTTATTCTGAAAATCAACCGGGGCAGTCCACTCGCTTTGGAATGTACCGTAATAGCGCGAATCTTTGTCTATATCACCGAAAGCTTCATTATATAGCCAGCTCGTTCCGTGATATCGCGCGTACACACGTCCATCTTCTATTTGTTGAACATTACCGCTACCATTAAAGTTAAAATAACCCGCGACAAAAACATGGCTCAGATGATTGATGTTTGCATCTGCTTGCGGCACACCGTAAATCGGATCGTCTGTCATCTGTACATTATAAAGTATCTCCTGGTTATTTTCATTGCCAGGTTTATGGATATCTGCATATCTTGACATAAGTGCAACCCCTGTCTGGCCACTATCCTGAATCAGTTCGGTCGCTATTTCATATGCATTCTGGAAATCGGTAGACTGCGCTGCGCTGCTCCATCCTCGTGTAAGATATACTTTTGCCAACAGGTGGCGGGCTAAAGCTTGTGTAACACGCCCCGGACTAGTGTCTTTCGGTCCGGCAGGCAGATTCCCGGGAGTTGTACAATATAACAGGTCTTCGATAACAAAATCGTATACATCAGCCATTGGGTCCCGTTTAGCCTCTTTTACAATTCCATCATTATAAGTACGATTCAAGGTTACATCGCCAAAAAACTGTACTAAGCGGAAATAAAGCAACGCCCGAAAGAACCTGGCTTCTGCCAACATGGTTGTTTTTTTAGTTTCGGTAATGCCCGTCATGTCTTCGCCAAAGTGTACAAGACCATTGCACGTATTAATCAATGTATAGGAAGACCGCCAATAGGAATAAATATAGTCCGAACTAGGTTTGAAGTTTGCTGTATAATTTCCAAAATTATAAATGTCACCCGAAGCACGGCTATAGAATTCATCCGTTCCTGTTACCGTTAACATATGAATAGCGCTAATTGGCCCGTAAAAAGCTCTCATTCCACCATATACACCGTTTAACCCAAGTTCAAACCCCTGTGGTGTATTAAACGACTCAGGTGTCATTTTCGAGTGATTTTCCTCTTCCAGAAAATCAGCGCATCCCGTGACGAAAAGTAACGGAAGGCATGCTAATAAACATATTATATTTTTCATTGTCATATCTTAATTAGAAGGTTACATTGATACCGAATAACATTTGCCATGATGGAGGAATTACCGTATTCATCACCCGGTTGGTCTCGGGGTCAAGCCCATTGTATTTGTTTACATATTCGGAGAAGAAGGTAAACGGATTTGTCGCTGTTGCGTATATACGAGCTCTACTTAACCCAATTGAAGTAAGAAGTTTATCGGGCAACGTATAACCCAATGTCAGTGTCCGTATCTTGAGGTAAGATGCATCGAACAACGTAAGCGTTCCTTTATAAGGTATGCTCTGTACCCTGTTATTTGGGGCCGGCCAGCGCGCATCTGTTCTTTCCGGCGTCCAATAGTCAACATCCAGGTTGTTGAAATAACCTCCCATCAAGGAATTCTGTCCACCCCCATAGAGTTCAGACCTCAGCAAACCTCCCTGTCGGAAATTCATCACCACCGTTAAGTCAAAGTTCTTATAGGCTAGTGTATTTGTCCATCCGCCTTCAAAGTTAGCCTGATGACTTCCCAGTACTTTCCGGTCATAGTCGTTGATGATGCCATCGGGTTCACCATCGGCCCCGCTGATATCGGCTACTTTAATAGTCCCTATTACGGATTCATCACCCGAGATTTGAAGTCCGAGGCTCTCCGCAAGCGCCCTTTCTTCAGGCGTATCTTGCCAGATACCTAATCCTACATATTCGTAGAAAGATCCCAGCGGATAACCGACAAAAAGGTTGTCAGAAATCAGTTGATCTGCTCCTTCGGTAAGTTGAACGACTTTATTCCGGTTAAAGTAGATATTTAAATCGGTAGTCCACTGGAATTTATTCTTGCCGTCGCCATTGAAAACATGCATACGGACATTCGTCTCAAATCCTACATTTTCTGTTTTACCTACATTGTACGGGATTGCCGTACTGACACCACTCGTTGCAGGAGGAGTGAAACTCATCATCAAATTGTTGGAGTATTGTTTGTATGCTTCCATAGAACCGGTAATCCGATTATCCAAAAAACCAAAATCTACACCAACATTATAACTCGCCGTACGTTCCCACTTTAGTTCGCTATTGGAGGCGGCAGTCGGATAGTATCCAAGTACCCCCTGAGAACCAAAGATATACCTATTGCTGCTCATATTACCCTGTGTGTCATAGGGAGCCACGTTCGTGTTACCTACTTCCCCATAACTAAGACGCAGCTTTAACTGAGACAATATAGAGGAAGTTCTACTCATAAACTGTTCATTGCCTATATTCCACGCAAAGGCAGCAGAAGGGAAATAATGCCACTTATTACCTTTAGCCAGACGAGAAGAGCCATCGGCACGAAGTGTCGTGGTCAGGTAATAACGTTGGTCATAATCATAATTAAGACGTCCCATGTAAGAAAGCATGCTCCATTTGCTGTAGTCTCCACCTCCTTTATGGTTTTCAGCTGTACCCGGATTGTAGTAACCTACTTGATTGGTCGGTACATTTTCATAGTTCAGGTCAAAATTCTGTGATTCCCTTTCTCCAGCACTAAACAATGCCGTAACATTAAAATTGTGCTTCTCTACTTTTTTATCATACGTCAAAAGGTTTTCAATGGTATAATCTATAAGTGAAGCTGATTCGTTATAGCCATAATTCGATGACTGGCGACGCTGGCTTGTCCCTTGCTGATAGTAGCGTTGCAATGTGGTCTGCGATAACTGCACACCCGCATTAAGCCTGTACTTAAATCCCTGCGTGAGGTCCACATCCAGATAGCCCGTTGTAAAGGTCGATAATCGTTTGCGATCGTCTTGGATAGCTCCCTCGCGCAGATCCATTAATGGGTTGCTCATCAGGTCATTCGGATGTACTTTTTCCCGTATTGATCCATCGTCCATCAATGGCGTGAGCAGTGGACTCAACCTTAAAGCGTCGCCCATTGGATTGAGGCTCTCCCCTCTACTGATATAGTAGGTATTCAATGTGTTGATCCCTAATTTCAAGTATTTGTTTATGGTATGGTCAACAGATAATTTCTGGGTTGTGCGTTCCATCGACTGTAAGTCGTATATACCTGTCGCTTTATAATATCCCAATGATGCAGCATACTGGGTATTTTTAGATCCGCCCGCTATGCCTATCTGATGATTGGTGATTGCCGGATCCTTGTCATACAATTCCTTCTGCCAGTCGGTATACACGCCATTTTCATAGCCTTCCGTTTCTCCGTCAAGCCCCCCTTCGAATACCCGTTGTAATACCCTCGGGTCGTCGATGCCTGTGTAGCCGTCCGAATTTTTGTATCGATTGTACATGGCCCATTTCCGTAGTTCCATATACTCGTCCGCATTCATAAGATCATAAAACCCTAACGGCTTGTTGATTCCAAGATATCCGCTATAGGTAACTGTAGCCTTTGCCGCTTCTGCTCCACGCTTGGTCGTCATCAATATAACGCCATTGGCTCCACGCGAGCCATAGATTGCTGTTGACGAAGCATCTTTAAGAACAGTAACCGAAGTGATATCGTCTGGTGCAATATTGTTCATCATACCTAAATCGTAAGGAATGCCATCTACCACCAAAAGCGGATCATTGCCGGCAGCTATGGAACGGGTTCCCCGAATACGGATTTCAGGCGTATGTCCCGGATGCGTCGACCCGCCACTACGTTGTATATTCACGCCTGCCCCTGCCCCTTGTAGCGCCATTCCTATATTTGCGGCAGGCGTATTACGGATCGTTTGTTCACTGATTACATTGACAGCCCCGGTCAAATCAGATTTCTTCACTGTGCCGTACCCCACCACGACCACTTCATCCAAATCACTGATTTCTTGCTCCAAGGTTATATCAATCACCGATCGACCACGAATGCTTTCTTCTTCACGTTGAAGCCCTACGGAATAAAACACAAGCGTTGCGTCCGGTTTCGCCAGGATATGATAAGAACCATTTTCGGATGTAGCTACGGTAGAGGCCGTTCCCGCCACAGACACCGAAACCCCAGCTAGCGGCGTTCCGCTGATATCACGAACCGTACCTGTTACGGCATGTTGTTGCGCTATGGCTACGGTCTGAACACTCGCGAACGACTTGTTTTCAGGCTGTTTGACCTCCTTTTCTTTTAGGACGATGGTTTTATCCATGATGACATACGTCAACGGTAAGCCCTGAAGGCATTCACGCAGCACCGTCTCTAACGCTGCGTTTTTAAGATTCATATTAACTTTACGGGCATCATTCAACCGCTTTGCCGAATAAAAAACCGTAAGATCTGTTTGTTTCTTGATTTCCCTAAAGACCTCTTTAATAGAAATATCTTTCTGCTGCAGTGTAACATAGTGCTGTGCGACACTATTTGCCCCCACTTGCATGGCGAAGAAGATAATAATAGTTAGCGTAAGTTGAATGCGCATAAGCACCTGCCTTTTTAACACCCCGTTAAGGGTGGACGTAATTTTTTCGTACATTTGTAATAATGTTTGGTTCAATGGAATAACTATAGATTACAGGTTGTGCTGAACATTCTCTGCCTTGCAGATATTGCCGAAAGTGTTGGTCGCACTTTCGGTTTTTTTGTTCATTTCGTCGTCGTTATATCATAACATAATTTTTTTGATCTTTATAGATGATTAGTTTTTCTTTTTAAGTTTATTTCGAACAATAACGGTCCTATTTTTAATTTCGAACGCTAAATCGCCCGCCTCCTGCATAATATCCAACACCGTCTGTAGGTTGCTATATCGCGAAATACTTCCGGAGAAAATCTCATCAGAAGGCAAATAGCCACTATATTCGATATCAATATCGTACCAACGCGCTATTCTGTGCAGCACCTCTTTCGCAGTCTCATTTCGGAATATAAATTCGCCGTTCTTCCAGTCTATATAATCATTGATATCCACTTTATTCTTCTCCACACCATCTTGTCCGATTTTTCCTTGTTCACCAGGAAGGAGGACCATGTTTTTTCGATGTTGAACAGATTCTAAACGAACCTTTCCTTCCACCAAGGTTGTTCTAGCCTCTTTTTCGTCTTTATATGCGGAAACATTAAAGGCTGTACCCAAAACCGTTATCGTTTGATGCGCACTAACGACTTTGAACGGTTGGAAATGTTGAGTCGAGGTTTCATCCGACACACGTTTTACGTCAAAATAGGCCTCTCCTTCTAACTCAACAACCCGCTCCCCTTCCAGAAAATGAGAAGGATATTTTAACGTAGATTCGGCATTTAGCCAAACGACGGTCCCATCAGAAAGGGTGACTTTATACATTCCGCCGCGCGGTGTACTGAGGGTCAACTGTTGAGGGGATGATGATTCCAATGCTAAAACCGTGGAGGCACCATCATTATAGGTGATTTGCTGCCCCTCAACGATAATGCCGTCGCGACTTTCGTCCAAGGTTAATACCCGACCGTCGGCAAGGGTTATCGTTGCTTTATGGCCTACCGGTGTAATCGCTACTTCAGATGTCCTATGTTGATCAGGGGTTGCTTCTTGCGTAGACATAAACCAAAAGAATCCCAACATGCTTATCAGAAGAACAGCTGCGGCATAGCGTAACCAATGGTAACGAACCGGTTGCTTTCTCGATCTAATTTGATGGATTAAGTTAAATCTCACGTTATTGGTTAGCTCCTGTATATCTTCGGAAGGGGCGTTGTTCATGGTCTTCGAAAACTCCTGGCCTAACATCTGATCAAACGCTTCCGGTATACCATGATCTTTAAAATAGTCTAGCATTTCCGCTAGTTCTTCTTCAGAAATAGCACGATCTAAATATTTTCTACATAATACTTCGATATCGTATTGGCTCTTACCCATTATAACATTTCGGTTAACTTTATACATTACACCTGAAACGCAAAAAGCAAGCAAGCGAAACAGTCTATTTTTTATAAAATACTGTAAATCAGCTTAAAAAAATTAAAAAACAAGAAGAATAAGGATGATATATAAAAAGCCAGAAAGTTCCGATTGATTTTTAAGCTCCCCTTTTAAGAAAATATTGGCATTTCTAATATGACTATTAACAGTCGTTATCGATATTTTTAACTTTTCACTCACCTCTTTATAGCTTAACCCATCAAGCTTGCAAAGCATATATACTTTCTTTTGTTGAGGTGGTAAGCGATCTAACAATGTCTGCAGTAATTGTTGAATTTCCTTATTTTCCATCCACTCCTCCACGATATTATTATTCGCTGTTCTAAAGTAGGTCAGAAATTCTTCGCGCAGACGATTGTCATTCGCTATTTTACGAAATATATTCTTGGATTTATTTATTGCGCTCCGATACAGGTATGCCGGAACGGACTTCGAAGCATCCATATCATGTCGCTTCTCCCATAGCATCATAAATATATCTTGCAACACCTCTTCGGCCAATTCGGAGGAATGTAGCAGCCGGACAAGATGAGTAGCCAGTTCATCTTTATACCGATCATAAATCTCCAAAAAAGCTCTTTCGTCGTCATTATTCAATAAGACAACCAATGCTTCATCCGTATGACTTTTTAGGTGTTTCATAGCCCATCTCTACGATAGCAAGATGTTATTTACGACTTTTGATTTATAATATAGCGATTTCTATTTATGCGCCATGAAGATACGAAAATTATGATATCTTTTTAGCGGCAGATATAATTTTCACCGCAGATCCTGTATCCTCAGAGGCCCCTTCAATTTGACTTTTTCAGCCTGTTTACTTGCCCCAGCCTTTTCACCCTTTTTCCATACGCCCGGTAAACGCTTTCCGTTCACGTCATCCCTATCCGGCGTTGGGTGTTGTGGAACAGAGTCACCTGTTTCCGCGATCCACTGCTCCATTACCTTTCGCAAAGAATCGAGTGATTCCTGGTGTTTTTTATCGGAAGCCAGATTTTTAAACTGGTAAGGATCGGTACCCAGATTGTACAATTCTTCGCGCTCACGCGGAACCAGAAAAACATCCTCTTGCTCTGGTGAAGTCAACTTCTTCTCATGAGCGTCCCATAATTCCAGTCCTGCAGGAAACTGACGTGTGGATTCACCCAGCAAATTTTGACGTTCAGGAAAAGCATTTCGGATATATACCCAATCTTTATATCGTACCATACGTTCATGTGCTTGAAAAACATGCCAGTTATGTTCCGCAAAAACAAAATCACGGTGGCCAGACCATTCCTTGTCTTGTAAAATGGAATGAAAACTTGCTCCTTGCATGCGATCATCGATCTCATTACCCGTCAAATGCAAAATGGTCGGTGCAATATCCACTGAGCTTATTAAAGCAGTTGTACTACCCTTATCCACATCGGGGCCATAGACAATAAAAGGCGTCTTGATTCCGCTGTCATACAGCCTTCCTTTGTTTCTCGGAAAAGGACTGCCATTGTCACTCATAAAAATGATATAGGTATTCTCCAAGATACCCTGCTTCTCCAGTTCCTTAACAATCTCCCCCATATAATAATCAGCACGCGACACTTCATGATAATACGCTGCTAGGTCTTTGCGCGTCTGCGGACCATTGTATAACATCGGCGGTACAATGATATCATCGGGGTTATACATGACCCCTTTATCATTCGTCTGCCAGCCGCGATGTGCATCATGTGAAGCAAACCAAAAGAAAAACGGTTTGTCTTTAGGCCTGTTTTCTATAATCTCGTTCCAATCCTCTTCTCCTCCTGGTCCCTTTCCTGGCGAAATCATATCGAAGGCGTGCTTCGCTTGCGGCCCCATATGGTTCTTACCGGACAACACCGTATAATATCCTGCTTCTTTCAATAGCTCTGGAAACATGACTTGCCCCTTAGGAAGCGGATCATGTAGCTCCGGAGCTCCCGTATTGTGTGGATAACGCCCCGTAATAATACTCGAACGACTTGGACTACAGCTACTAGTTGTCAGATATGCGTTTTCGAACTTAAGTCCTTTCGCCGCCAAACGATCAATATTTGGTGTTTTTACATTTGGACTACCGTAGCAACCTAAATCCTCCCATCCGATATCATCGGTAATAAAAAAAATAAAATTGGGCTTGGTTGTATCACGGTCACTAACCAAATTCGTCTGATGGTCATTTGCATACAACTTGTTAAAACAGATGATACCCATCACAACAAATAATAATGTTCTTTTCATTTTCAATAGATTATGATAATTACAAACATTAATTTTACAGAAAGATAATGGAGTTAACAATATGTTATTTACGACTGTTGATTTATAATATGATAAGCTTCATTTATGGGGTATGAAGACGCGAAAAATTAGCGTACAAAGAAATCTAAAATTAACGTTTCTTTGTACGCCAAATTCATTTAGACCTTATAGTATTGCTCCCAACCTTTAGCTGGTGGCGGCCCTACCAACAACGCATTTGCAAATTTATCGTTGGTAATTTCTTTTTTTATAGGGTCAAATTCTATTTTGCCGTTCAGTCGTTGGCTGATGACGCCCAGACAGAATACCTGGCTTAACGGCCCCGCAATTTCGAATGGAGACCTTGTTTTCTCCTCACCCTTGCAAGCTTTCAAGAAGTTCGCAAAATGGTTAGAAGACGACTCTGGAACATCGGGAAGTTTGTTCGCTAAATCTTTCGCCTTTGATTCCGGAATAATCTGTAATGTGCTTCCGTGTGAGGCGCCCTTAAATGTTAAGTCTTTTCCATAGATAATCTTCCCGGGATTGAGCTTTACCGGCTCAATTTCACCGGTACTCGGCGGTGGAATGTTAGGATCCAGACCGGAAACGCCGTAGCCTTCCGGAATCTCAGGCAGATTGTCCAATCCATCATACCAGGTGATATCTAAAGCTGGCATTTTTTTCCGTTTTGGAAAATGAAATTTAATGGTAGATGACATCGGGAAAAAGAAAGCATTATGTCCCTCCAAGTAAGTCGCTTCCACTTGTGTTGGCAAACCGAGTTCTAAAAATTCATGTGCTGTATCGAGAATATGTGCTCCCCAATCACCTAGGGCTCCCATACCGAAATCATACCAACAACGCCATTGGCCATTTATAAAGTCCTTATTATAGTTGTGCCCCAGCGTTTGCATTTGCCACAACTCCCAGTCTAACGTATTGGGAATCTTTTCCGCGGGTGGAAAGTTTTTCATATTCGGATCCCAGCCATGCCAACGACGGGGGCTGTTCATGTGGGCATCGATTCTGGTTACATCTTTAATAATGCCCGCATCTTTCCACGCTTTAAATTGGAAATAATTTGCTTCGGAATGCCCTTGGTTACCCATCTGTGTAACCACCTTACTATGCTTCCGTGCTTTTTGCATCATCAGTTCTACTTCCCAGAATGTCTGCGCCATCGGCTTCTCGACATATACATGCTTGCCCAGCTCCAAAGCGGTCATCGTTATCGCAAAGTGAGCAAAGTCTGGCGTACCAATCGATACGGCATCGATCTGATTGCCCATCTTGTCAAACATCTGTCTGAAATCCTGAAATCGAGGAACATCAGGAAACATCTTTAAAATCTGCTGCGTATGTGGGGCATTCATATCTACATCACACAACGCAACAATATTACAAAGCCCTGTTTTATATAAATCGCGGATGATTTCACCTGCTCGGTTCCCTACCCCGATACAAGCGAGGTTTACGCGTTCATTGGCCGAAGCAAACGGGATTTTTCCTAACAGACTATTGGATAGCATCACGCCACCGCCAATCATAGCTGCACGGCTAATAAAACTACGACGTGAAAGGTAATGGTTCATATCTTAATTTTTTACAAGTGATTACTTCGATTTTTTAACCTTAATATTTCTAAAGGAGACATTATCCCCATGATCCTGCAAAAGGATATGCCCGCGCTCAGCTCCACCAAAATTATCCCAATCTTTATATTTACTTTTGGCCACCAAATCAAGGTATTCCTGTGATCCGCGCTTATATTCAACCATTTTGGTACCGTTCAGATAATGTGTTACTGTGCCATCTTCCGACACCAGTACTCTTCCGCGGTTCCACTGTCCTATCGGCCTGCGCGCACGAGTATCTTTGTTAGAGGTTATCAAGTCATACAGCGAAGCAAGTGTACGGTTTCCATCACGGCCCATCTTCGCATCTGGGTGCAACTTATCATCCAATACCTGGTATTCCAACCCTATCGCAGATCCTTTGGTTTGTTCTTTCAACGTTACGAAATACTTCACACCGCTATTTGCTCCGGGAGTCAATTTAAATTCAAAAGAAAGATCAAAAACGGCATACTGATCCCGTGTAATGATATCCCCGCCATTGGTAGATTCGCCACCATCCGATTTCAATACGGTGATTTCACCATTCCCTACTTTCCATCCTTTCTCGGGGAAAGCATCGCTATGCACACTACGCCATTGATCGGTGGTATTTCCATCAAAGAGTAACTCCACACCAGATTTTTTCTCGGCATCGCTCAAATTATTGGGCTTAAGATTTACGACAAACACATCTTCCGGAAAATCCGTCGGTTCCAGATTTTCAGTTTGTATACGGATATTTTTGAAGTAGACTTTCTGTCCGTCCAGATGATCGGGAATACTATGCACCTGTAAACCGATAAAACCAGATTTGTCTAACGTATCAATAACATACGCTGTCGGTGTGTCATTCACCCATACCCGAAGTTCGTCGCCGATGGCTTCGATACGGTAGTGGTTATATTCGTTGACTTTATAAGCAGTTTTCGCTTTTTCGTTAAGATCCAACGGGTAGAGCCACATACGGCGTGCTTCGTCGTAAATACCCCCTGCCCAAGCTCTTGGCGTCGGATCTACCTCAACCTGTCTACCATATACCCTACCTTTACCGTTATTGGCTTCGGGGTCAATATGGCTACGGGTCTGGATCCCTGAATTGGTTTCGGTTCCCTCCAGTTTAATATCAACTTCCAATATAAAATCTCCGTATTCTTTCTCGGTAATCAGGAATGAGTTTGGTGTTCCCTTGGTCATTGTGCCTACGATAACACCATCTTCAACAGTATATGGCGCATCCCCGCCTACCGATTTCCATCCTTCCAGCGTCTTGCCGTCAAAGAGATCTGTCCATTTACCGCCGTTTTGTGCTTCGGTCGGAGATTGACAGGCAACGAAACCGATAGTCGCTGCGACCAAAAATTTAGATATTGCGTTCATTTTTTAGTATTTAGATATTCGTATTTTAGATGCTAGAAGGCGTAAAATTCACATTCGGTATTTTATAACCGTTATGGTATTTTGCCAACAGGTAGTTATTGGCCTTTTTATCTGTAAATTTACGTTTTGCACGATCCCAATATAATTTTTCACCTGTCCGGTAAGCGATATTGCCCATCTGCGAAAAAGTGGCGATATGTGCTCCAACCTGAATAGGTGCATTAAGAAGATTGTGATCTTTTTTTGTTATGGCCTGCACAAAATTCTTCATGTGTGCATCCAGACCATGGTCTTTCGGCTTTTGCAGTGCAACAGCCTCCATTTTTTCTTTTTCGGGGATGACTTCCCATCCATCTCTGTTCAATATCAACGTACCATTATCCCCGATAAATGCGACACCATGATTTCTACCATATGGACCGAGGCCGATCCCTATGGCATGTTCCCATTGTATACTAAAATCATCAAATGCATAAACCACATTCATAGTGTCCGGGGTTTCCGAAGCACCATTCGGGTCTGCATATTTACCACCCGACGCTATCACCGATACGGGATCGGATACCTTCATACCGAGAAGCGCATAGTCCAGCATGTGTACTCCCCAATCTGTCATAAGCCCGCCAGCATAATCCCAAAACCAACGGAATTCGAAGTGAAATCTATTTGGGTTAAATGGACGTTTTTGGGCTGGTCCTAACCATAAATCATAATGTACGCCTTCGGGAACAGCCCCATCCGGTTTTTGTTCGATGGTCTTTTTCCAATCCACATACGACCAAGCTTTCACGGTCCTGATCTTCCCTAATCGTCCGGAATGGACAAAATCGATAGCATCTCGAAAATGTTGCTGGCTACGCTGCCACTGACCGACCTGTACTATACTGGAGCCATTCTCCACAGCCTTCACCATCAAATCACATTCCTGTACAGAGTTGCCGATTGGCTTTTCAACATACACATGTTTTCCTGCTTTAACCGCCTCCACAAGCTGCAAACAATGCCAATGATCTGGTGTAGCGATGATAACGATATCCACCAGATCCGCATGCAGCATATCTTTATAGGAGACGAATGTCTGTACATCAATCCCGCGTTCGGCCAATTCCGCGGTACGTTTCGTTAATACGTTCTCATCCACATCACATAGCGCGGTACATCGCACGTTCGCATTCTTTAATATAGCATTTAAATTTGCCCATCCCATTCCATGCGCTCCAATCAAACCTACTCTAAGGGATGCTTGGCTCGCAAGAGCCTCAGAAAATGGCATAAAAGCAGATGCAGCAAAAATTGATGAAATCTTTATAAAATCTTTTCTGTTCATTGCGTACTTTATTTTTTCCGATTTCAAGAAATTCAATCTTATTCTTTCGGGCTTACAATTAAGTCAAATGTAAAGAATATCGGACGTAGTTTCTGCACGCGTAATAGTTAATTTACGAAAACGTTGTAATTATTACTGTCTTAATCGGCTTTCACCGTGGGACCGTTCACCTTCAATTCTCCATTTTCGGCGATCTGCAACTCATCTAGAAATACCAACCGATCATTACCTGTTTTATTGGTTCTGCCATGATATACACACCACACCTTTCCTTCTCTATCTTTCAGCAAACTGTTGTGCCCTGTACCCGACACAATCCCTCCATTTTCCGTATTCTTTTGCAAGATGGGGTTAGCCGCTGATTTTTGAAATGGCCCCAATGGGTTTGACGCCGTAGCATAACCCACCGCATAGTGTTGCCCGCCGAAGAAATTAGCGGAATACATCATATAATAGGTATCGTTATGCTTAAAAAGATACGACCCTTCTGTCCACCTCCGATTTACTTCTCCAGAAGTTACAGAACGGCTTTCCCATTCGGCTTGCTGATCATCCATAGAAACGGGAGGTCTCAGCAACAGTACCGGCTCACCGATAACCGATGAGAAATCTGCTGATAATTCCACGCCGTAAATCCAACTCTCTTCGATTTCGTTAAACATTTTTTTCTCCCGGGCCCAGTCAGCAATTTCCGATTCTACAGCATGCTTGTAACAACATCTGGAGTAATAGAGGTATAACTTACCGTCATCAGCGAAGTAAACATTAGCATCGATAATCGGATAACCGGGATCAAATAAAGGTTCTCCCGTCATATCTATAAATGGCCCGACAGGACTATCTGAAACGGCAACACCTATTTTATAGTTTTCCAATTCATTATTCGGATTGTTCTTCCAATGCGCACTATAGAACATATAGTACTTGCCATTCCGCTTGTATACCTCAGGCGCCCAGAAATCTTTTGTTCCCCAAGCCTTTTCCTGGTCTGCGGCATATACCTGCTCGCGTTTCTCCCAATTTTTCAGATCTTTGGAAGAATAGGCCATAAAACCATTAGCGACGCCACCAGTTCCATACATGTAGTAGGTATCCGATTCATCATCATATAAAATAAATGGATCACCAAACGCCACATCCAACGGGTTATTCGATTCATATACCACTGTTTTATTCTCTCGGCTTTCGGGATTTTCCTGACTTTCCGTACGATTACTATTACACGACAGCATGGTGAACAGCAATCCGATTAGGGTAAAAAATAATTTATTCATGATTTTCTATTGTTTAAAATAAGGTTTATTCTGCGCATTCGTGCTTGGCATATCTCCTTCTATAATCGGCCAGCCATCCATCCAGTCTACTTTATCCAGGAATAGCATCCGTCTACTGGCACCTCCGGAAACCTTCCCGTTGGCGACATCAATTCCATGGTATAAAATCCAATCTTGGTTTGCATCGTCTGTCATAATACGAGAGCCATGCCCGACCCCCACGAATTTATCATTGGCTTTCAGTATCAGTGTACCGTTCCCTCTTTCGCGTAGATCGCGCCCTTCTTTATCCAGATATGGGCCTTTCAGATTTTTAGATCTTCCTACCACCATATGGTAGGTACTCCTCACCCCCTCGCAACAGGAGCCGCGCGAACCAATAAAATAGTAAAAATCCTCATATTTATGGATAATAACAGCTTCCAAATCGCCGGCAGCAATCTTAAATTTCTCGGCCGGATCCGTAATCTGAATACCATCTTCCCGCAAAGGAACACCATAAGTCCCTTGTTTTGGACCATTATCAAAACTGCCCCAGAACAGATACTTTTCACCGTTTTCCTCCCACAAAAAAGGATCAATTGAGTTAGGCACATCAATCGATTTACTATCAAAAATCTTTCCGTGATCTTTAAATGGCCCTTCAGGTTTGTCCGCCGTTGCCACACCGACTCCGGGGTTAGCGTCACCCCAAGTAGAGTACGCATAATATAGAAAATATTTACCCTCCATATAAACAGCCTCTGGCGCCCATATACCACCGCTCTTCTTCCAGCTAGGCTTGGATTCAAACGCTTCACCTACCACTTCCCACTTGGTCAGATCTCGCGACTTCAATACAGGGACCAGCCTACTCCCCACTCCATCGCCCCAGTCGTCTTGGGTACCGTAAGCATAAAAGCTTCCCGAAATAGGATCCCTAAGCACAGTGGGATCAGCCAGAATGGGTTCAAATACGGGATTCACGAACTGATCTATCACATTGCGTTCATTTTGCCGATAGCCTTGCCCCTGTCCACCGTTGCTACTCGCACAAGCACTTACTAAACAGAAAGAAATGACCGTTAAAATGGGCATAACAAGTTTTTTACTTTTTCTATTCATTCGTATGTATACTACTGATTTAATGACGATCAAGGTTAAGCTTAAATAATACGTTTATAATTGCGCCTCTATGAAGCACTTCGGTTTATATAAAAATATATAAAAGCCAAAAACAAAAATGCGGAACGCTACTCATTAAAAGTAGCCATTTTAAATCAAAAACACACCATTCTGTATCACCAATACTGCGCCAATCGGCAAATAATAAAAAAACTATGATTGAGACAAAACAACAATTTATTGATACAATCAAGCAATTTCTATCGATGAATATTACCAAACTTTGTCTGTTAAGTTTCTGTTAAGGAACCAATATAAACATGTTTTAACGATGTAACTAATATAAGTCTTATGTTAAATCCCTATAAAACCAATCGCCATTTTTCGTTGGCGAAAACGAAATGGATATCAGCCAGCTGCTTGTTTTGTTTAATCTCGGTCGGTAATCCGAACGCTGCATCGGCGGCACGTTCCATCATACCAATCGAAGACCTGAACGTGCAAAACAAAGAGATCCGTGGCAGAGTAACCGATTTGGAGGGCACACCTTTAGCAGGTGCAACTATCATGGTTAAAGGAACTTCTCTTAGCGTTGCTTCTGATGAGCAAGGCCAATATACCTTATCTGTTCCTAGCACTGCACAAACGTTGGTTGTAACCCTGATAGGCTACGAAACACAAGAACTGCAAATCGGATCACAAAATGTGATTAATGTTTCTTTATCGAGCGGTACCGATGCGCTGGAAGAAGTGGTCGTTGTGGGCTATGGCACAATGCAGAAAAAAGATCTGACGGGATCTGTCACACAGATTAAACCCGATAAAATTGCCATTGAAAACCCAAAAACCGTACAGGATATCCTGCGTGGTACTCCGGGCTTGAACGTCGGTTTTGATGGTTCCGCCAAAGGTGGTGGCTCACTAGAACTACGCGGACAACGTTCAGTCTATACAGAAGGGAACCATAATAGTCCCCTTCTTATATTAGATGGTATGTTTTTCTATGGCGAGTTGTCCGAAATCAATCCAGATGATATCGAACAAATTGACATCTTGAAAGATGCTTCCGCAGCGGCTGTTTATGGATCTAAGGCCGCTAGTGGAGTAATCATTATTACCACGAAAAAAGGAAAACAGGGTGCACCCGTTATTAATTTGACCACAAATTTTGGTTTTTCTGATCTTGCAAACTTTCGAGAAAGATTCACTCCGGAAGACTATCTCCAACATAGACAAGACTGGTTTACCAAAAACACCTATGGGGTGAACTCCGAAACTGGCAATTACGAAGCTTACCAACAGGGCAGCTTTGCCAACAGGCCGGGCTATTTCATGCGTCCAGATCAACTGCCGGAATCTATATCACTGGATGCATGGCGTGGGTATACATCGAATTCGGAGAACGAGTCCGACATCAGTATCTGGGCGAAGCGTTTAGGATTTACAGGTGGAAATGCTTTAGAAAATATCATCAACGGCAAAGCGATCAACTGGAAAGACCATACATTCCGAACCGGATTTAATCAAGACTATAATGCCAGCGTTAGCGGAGCCGGAGAAAAAGCTAATTATTACTTCTCCATGGGTTACCTCGACAATCAAGGTATCGTAAGAAGTGACCAATACAAAGCTATACGTTCCAACATGAAAGTAAATCTTAATGTCAACAAATGGTTGGAAATCGGAGCAAATGTAAACTTTCAGAATCGGTCGGACGGTAACGTTGATTTGAACGTCGGAAGCACGTTAGAGAACAGTCCATACGCCGATTACGCCGACCAACATGGAAACCCATTGCAGTTTCCCTTAGATGACAATTATGATCGACGAGGTTACAATTATGATTTCCAAAAACAATTCCTCGCATTGGAAAAAGGTTACACCGTTTTAAATAGTATCCTAAATGCAAAAATAACGTTACCCTACAACATCACCTATACATTCAACGCCTCCCCACGTTATCAATTTTTTCATGATCGCTACTTTATGTCTGCCGAACTCCCAGGTTCAAATCCTGCCGACCGTGGTGTAAATCGTGAACAAGCACAGCGATTCGATTGGTCGCTTAATAATGTCCTCAACTGGGAACAAACATTCGCGCAAAAACATCGTGTGAACGTTACTCTTGTACAAGAGGCAGAGGAACGTCAGTTTTGGAGTGATCGCATTGAAGCTCGTAGAATCTTGCCTTCTGATGCTTTGGGCTTTCACAACACCCAAAACGGAAGTAAAGAAGATAGTAATTTTTCCTCTAACGATATTCGTGAGTCAGCGGATGGCTTACTAGCGCGTCTTTTCTATTCTTATGACGACCGATATATGATCACGACATCCTTTAGACGGGATGGATATTCGGCTTTCGGCACCTCAAATCCGTATGCTTATTTCCCGTCAGCGGCGGCAGCATGGACTTTTACAAATGAAAGCTTCTTTAAATGGAACGACATCATGAATTTCGGTAAGTTGAGGGTTTCCTATGGAGAGAATGGTAATCGATCCCTTGATAATCCTTATCTCGCGCTTTCTAACCTTTCGTCTGGGGCTGGCAGATTCCATGGTTACATTAACGACCAAGGCGAACTGAGCTTATTACGGTATTTAATGGCTGATCGCATGGCCAACCCAAGATTACAGTGGGAAAAAACCTCTTCCTTGAACTTTGGTTTAGATTTCGGATTTCTAGGCAATCGTTTATCAGGAAGCATAGAGTATTACAACATGAAAACCCATGATATGATCATGCAACAACGTCTACCAGAATTCACAGGTTTTCCAAGGATTACGACCAATCTGGGACAAGTAAACAATAGGGGGATTGAATTTACTTTAAATACGGTGAATTTTGATCGCGAAGATTTTAGATGGGCAACAACGTTCGGATTTTCTTATAACAAGAATGAGATCAAGCATCTTTATTACGATTATAAAGATGGAGTAGAAATGGATGACGAAACAAATGGTTGGTTTATCGGACAGCCTATTAGTGCTATTTGGAACTACAAAGTTACAGGTATTTGGCAGAAGAACGAAGTAGAAGAAGCCGCAAAATATGGGCAACGTCCAGGAGACCCTAAAGTAGCCAACCTATACACAGCGGACGACAAGGTAAATTCAGACGGCACCACAAGCCCCGTCTATAACAACAATGATAAAACGATTCTCGGGCAATCAGCTCCGCCCTATAATTGGTCTATGCGAAATGAGTTCACCTTGTGGAAAGATCTCACTCTATTGATCAATGTATATTCGTACATGGGACATAAAAGTTTGGTGGGCTACTATCTGAATAACGACGACGATGGTGGTCGAATGGCCTATGGTATGGCTAACTTACCGTCTAAAAATTATTGGACTCCCGACAATCCTACGAACGAATTCGGACGTATTGAAGCGAAAGGTCCTGTTGGGGCAGACAATGCTGCCAAACTGTATAATCGATCTTTCATCCGGTTAGAAAATGTATCTATTGGATATACTTTGCCTAAAAGCTGGACCTCAAAACTCGACATCGGGAATGTTAAAGCATTCGCATCTGTACGTAACGTCGCCACCTGGTCCAAACAATGGGAATATGGAGACCCTGAAACCTGGCACGGCAATAATAATGCATCAGCCTGGGCTCCGCGGATTTATACGCTTGGACTAAACTTAGTTTTGTAAATGTTTTTAAAGATGATTGATATGAAAAAGACAACACTCGCTCTATGTATGCTTATGGGCGGCACGATATTCCTTAACAGCTGTTCAAAGGACTTCTTAAAGCCTGATCCCCTATCGTTCTATGAGCCGGCGGTTACTTTTACCACCGAAGAGGGCTTACAGGCGGTTTTGGCATTTTGTGATCGCCATATCAAATTCTATTATGCCGCGGATCATGGCGAATTGCTTCCACTTGGAACAGAATATATGTTTTCCGACTTGATGGTGTCCGCTGCTACCGATAGAGCTAGAATGCTGTCGGATATGGCGGTTGAACTCACTCCTACAAGCTTAGACATTGGGGGAGACCAACGAACTTTCCAAAATCTATCACAGACTAACAGCATTTGGCATTTTTGGCACGAAACCTATTATGTTATCATGCAAGCGAATACCATTATCCAATATGTGGACGATATCGAAACGCTGACCGAAGAAACTAAAAATATGTATAAAGGACGAGCCTATTTTCACCGTGCTTTTCGATATTTGAACTTGGTATTCCAATTCGGAGATGTGCCTTTACTAACCAAAGTCGCAGAGGTACCTAAACAAAATTACCGTAGTACCAAACGGGATGCTATTTTGGAAATGATTACCAGAGATATGGAACTTGCGGTGGAATGGGTTCCTAATCAAAGTGATATGACATTAAAAGGTATGATCAATAAAGGCGCCTGTCGTATGTTGCTCGCGAAATGTTATCTCGCGTTGGGTGAGTTCGAAAAAGCAAAAACACAACTGGATATTTTGATAGATCAATCTGGTTATTCCCTCATTACGGGTGATAGCTTTGGTACTTTTAATGATGGAGGCGAGCCAGAAACTTGGCCAATTACACGTAATGTCATCTGGGATATGCATAGAGCAGAAAATAAGCTTATCGGCTCCAACACAGAAGTGATTATGGGCATACCTAATCGCGGTTCAGATAAGGAATCCTTTACAAAAATGGTAACGATGCGTATACTATATCCTTTCCTTTTTGACACGAGGATAAAAACAAAGGATGGCAAACAAGCCCTATTAAATCTAATCCGTAGCCACGCCAATTACAATCCACAATATGATTACATGCGCGCAATGGGACGTGGAATTGCAACATGGCGCCCTACTTATTTTCAAACGCATGATTTATGGAAGGTAAACGGTAAGATGGACGAAACCGATCTACGTCATAGTTCCGAAAGTGGTAACTGGATCCGTATGGAAGACTACCGCGTAAATAATAGAGAATCATCGGAATTTGGGAGACCACTTACGCTCAAAGATGACAATGGAAACCTATTATGTAGCGACACCATCCGCCGTTGGTTTGACGTGCCTCATTACAAATTCTATTTAGATGACCCGGTGAATGAAGCCAATATAAACTCCAATGGTTACCAAGGAGCTACAAACGGAGGGATTGCTGATTGGTACCTGTATCGACTGGCCGAGGCTTATCTACTTAGAGCAGAAGCCAAATTTTATTTAGGTGACGCAGCTGGCGCTACTGAGGATGTAAATATCATCAGAAGACGGGCAGGATGTACAGAGTTATATCAAGGTACAGTGACAATTGGTGATATTATGGACGAACGCGCCCGTGAATTATACTGGGAAGAATGGCGTAACGTTGAACTTACTCGTGTATCGCTTTGCTTGGCAAGGAGTGGGAAACCAGATGAATGGGGAAACACTTATAATGTAGAAAACTTTGACAGACAGCAAGGTACAGATCCGAACGGTGGAAGCTATTGGTATCAGCGTATCATACACCACAGCTTTTACAACAAGTATAATGAACCTATTAAAGTAGACGCTACGGGAAAAAGCGAGATACGTTATACCATGGACAAAAAGAATATCTATTGGCCGATCTTTAATGCTTCGATCACTGCTAATAATAAAGGTCGTTTGGCACAAAACTTTGGCTATGATGGCTACGATCCGGCGACGCCTAAATGGGAAACTTGGGAAGAAGCTGTAGCTGACGAAGATAGCACAGGGGAATAGCCTGTTCATAAATATACACCATAGACACGTAGATATGAATATTTCCAATCAAACGAATAATAGGATTAAGTTCCTATTATTCGCCTTTTTGTATACTTTTTACCTAGGCGTTGCTACCGCCCAAAACAACCATCCACAATATCAGGAAAGCAGCCCCAACTTCCTCATTATTATGGCGGACGATCTGGATATACAGCAACTTAGCTGTTATGGCGGGAAAAATCTAGAGACGAAACATATCGACCGGCTCGCATCAGAAGGGCTGAAGTTCAATTCCATGATTGCTTCGGAAGCGATGTGCATTCCAACGCGCGCTTCCTTATTGACTGGTTTATATCCTGCACGCCATGGTGCCTATCAGAACCATAAACCTGTAAACGAAGGACTAAAAAGCATCGTTCATTATCTCGGAGATTTAGGATATCGTGTAGGACTTACTGGAAAAGATCACATGACGAAACCGAAAGCGATCTTTCCTTTCGACCGCGTCGACGGTTTTGAACCTAATTGCGTCTCCCCAACGGATGTCTATTTTTTAGATAGCGTCCAAAATTATATTACACAAGATTCACCTTATTGTTTGTTTATCATGAGCAACAACCCCCATGCGCCATGGACTGTGGGAGATCCGAGCGAATTTAACCCCGCAGAATTAACACTACCTGCACATTGGGTAGACACAGAACAAAGCCGTACGGAGTTTCGCAAATACTTAGCGGAGGTTAGACGTCTAGACAATCAGGTGGGCGATATTCTTGCGATGTTGGAAAAGACTGGTCAGGACAAAAATACCATCGTTATTTTTCTAGGCGAACAAGGCCCGCAGTTTCCAGGCGGTAAATGGGGACTGTACGACTATGGACAGAAAAGCGGCATGATTGTCCGGTGGCCAGAAAAAGTGAAGGCTAAAATAGAAACGGATGCAATCGTACAGTACGAAGATATAACACCTACTCTTGTCGATATTGGGGGAGGTAAGGCGATTACTGGTTTGGATGGACGAAGTTTTAAACAGGTGTTGACTCATCCCGAAATACCACACCGGGATGTCGCTTTCGGCATTCACAACAACATTCCGGAAGGCCCAGCCTATCCTATGCGCAGTATACGGGACAACCAGTATAAATTAATTCTAAATCTCCTTCCAGATGCCACTTACGCTATCAAATGGATGATGAACGATAAAGATCCATCACTGGTGTGGCCAACCTGGATAGCCAGCGCGAAACACGATGCAGCAGCAGCAAAATTGACCAATCGTATAGCACACAAATCGGCGATTGAATTCTACGATCTACAAAAGGACCCTAATGAATTAAATAATTTGGCGGAAATACCTGCTTATAAAACGTTAATCACACAATATACGAGTCGCTTACAAAACTGGATGAAAGAACAAGGCGATTCTGGAATAAATATGGATACAAAATTTTAAATCTAATCACTAAAAACAAACCTTATGCTAAAAAAATTATTTTTATTGTTCGTTGGAGTATGTTCGCTGCAACTACTATTTTCCCAAGATAATCCATTAAAAAGTTTTCCAAAAGGATCAACACCGAAGGAAGTCGGAAAACGGTTAGCCGATCATTTTGTCGGTAGTCGACATGACCTTTATGCAGGAAAATGGATGCATTATGCTAGCGTCTGCGCCTGGAATGGGGCGTTAGACTACGCCGTGAAAACAAATGACAAAAAACTCATTAAACAATTAGAGAATAAGTTCGAGCCGTTTTTCACGTATGAAAAAGCTTTGCTTCCTCCGATGAACCACGTGGATTACAATATGTTCGGAAGTCTCGCACTGAAACTCTATCAAATCAATAAGGATGAGCGTTACAAAGAACTAGGTTTAAAGTATGCGGATACCCAATGGGAAGTTCCAGCAAACGCCAAAGCAGAGGAGAAAGCTTGGGCAGATAAGGGATATTCCTGGCAGACACGTCTCTGGATCGATGATATGTACATGATTACCGTCGTTCAAGGAGAAGCCTATAAAGTGACCGGCGACAAGAAATACCTGGACCGCGCGGCCAAAGAAATGGTCATGTATCTCGATGAGTTGCAACGCCCGAACGGATTGTTCTATCATGCTCCGGATGTACCCTATTATTGGGCACGTGGCGACGGGTGGATGGCTGTCGGTATGCCCGACCTTATGCGCATGATGCCCGAAGACCATCCAGATCGTCCCCGTATCATGGAAGGCTATTTAAAGATGATGAAAAGCTTGAAAGAACACCAGCAACCGAGCGGCATGTGGAACCAATTGATTGATGAACCGACATTTTGGGCAGAAACTTCTGGGACAGCCATGTTCACCTATGCTTTTATTGTCGGTGTGCAGGAAGGCTGGTTAGATGCCGCAGAATATGCACCAGCAGCTCGTAAGGCTTGGCTAGCGATGATCCCTTTTATTGACGATCGCAACAACGTGACAGAGATTTGCATCGGAACGGGAAAAAAGAACGACAAGCAATACTACTATGACCGCCCGCGTAATCCGGGAGATCTTCATGGGCAGGCGCCTTATCTTTGGTGTGCAGCGGCTCTACTAGGAAAATAACATGGACGAACAGCAGAAGTTATGAATTGGAAGAAAAGCATAATCAAAACGAGCCTTTTATTCACTACTGTATGTTGTTTATTGGCAGCCTGTGAGAAAGGAGCTGGTCCACAGAAACCCGATGAACCCAAACCAGAAGAACCAAAGGAAAGTGATCCTGCAAATCCGGTAATAGATTTGCAGATCACACCTATAGAACAGCTCAATAAAGGAGGAACAGTTCTCAATTCCAATGCTGATTTCACGTCTCGGTCATCACTGAAAATGAATTACAGAAGTTACATCGGGATAGGTAAGACCGGCCTTGGTGTCGATAATCCGCGTTACCCACGTATTAAAAAGTTGACCAACGGAACTTATATCCTATTTTACCACAATGCTCCGCAAACTATCGGTGCGAGCTGCGATTACGCTGTTAGTAATGATTTAGTGACATGGATACCAAAAGGCAAGATCTATCAAAATTATAAGATAGTCGACAGCAAAGGCGGAGAAAACGAACGTCGATTTGCAACTTGCGATGCCTTAGTACTATCCAATGGTGATATCTTGGCGGTAGCTTCGTACCGTGCAAATGTTGGTTACCGGGAGAGGCCGCTCGATGCGGGCCTTGCACTGCGACGCAGTACAGACCATGGAAAAACCTGGAGCGAGCCTATAGAAATCTATCAAGGCGTCAACTGGGAACCCTATTTGTTGCAATTACCTTCGGGTGAAATCCACTGTTATTTCACGGACAGTGATCGCACCCTTATGGAGGGAACAGACACCGGTACGGCCATGGTTGTGTCCAACGACAATGGCCATACCTGGACACCTTCTTTCGGTTCCGACCCTTATTACGTGCTACGGACAAAACACGTGAAAGACGGAAATACATATTTTAATAACCAAATGCCTTCCGTGATCAAATTAAACGAGAGCAACGAACTAGCGGCAGCACTTGAAGCCAATATTGGTGGCTATCACATATCGTTTGCCTACTCCGGCGAAGACGGTCAATGGGAGCATCTTTCCGTGGATGAAGAAGGTCCTGAAGATCGCAACGATCTTGCTTTCGCAGGTAGCGCTCCCTATCTGAGACAGTTCCCATCGGGAGAGACTATTCTTTCTTACAACCACAATTCCAGATTTCATCTCAAGATGGGTGACGCAAAAGCACGTAACTTCGGAGAAAACTATTCGCCTGCTGTTTTCACCAGCGGATATTGGGGTTCATTGGAACTAGAGGATAGTCACCAGATTATCGGTGTCATGCCAAACACGGGCAAAGGTGAAGTTACACTTGCTAAATTTCTACTTAATCACCGTATTCATGCTGTACAGCGAAGCGTTAAGGTAGATGGTGACAATTCTGACTGGAAAAATACCGACGAAGCGCTTTTTGTAGGTGAAAAATCACAGGCACAAGCCACGCTTCGCATAGCAGCAGATAATGACAGTGTATATTTCTTAGTCGAGGTGCTTGATCATATTCTTTCCAAGGATGACTACGCCTTGATTTATATAGGCGCTGCAGACAAGGACGTCTTGGGTGAAGGAGCCTTCCGACTAAAAGTAGCATATGATGGGCTGAAACAGACCTCCATGTACACCAATGGATGGACCAATAGTGGTCTAAACGCGAATGCTAAATCCAGCTTTAAAGGCACGCTTGACGCCAACTTCGACCGCGACCACGGCTATATAGTTGAGCTGTCTATTCCTCGTTCCAAATTAGCCATCAAATCGGGACGGTTATTGGTCAATTTCGCGATTCATGATAACGATAGTGGTGAAGATGCCGTGACGAGCACGGATGGAACAAGCACAACAAAATGGATACCCATTACGGGACTATAAAATGGGGCAAAACAATACACGACGAGTATGATTAAGTCATTCTTAGGTTATTTATACTTTATCGTACTGATGTTCACAGTGGTCGCAAATCTTGTTGCCCAGCCCGCTCCTACTATCTATACCAAGTGGGAGCCGGGCTTTACGCATTCGTTGCACCATACACACGACATGGCTCTACCTGCGTGGGGGCCCTATTCCACTAAATTTAACGGCATATCACATGTGCCTGCAAAAAATGACGGTATTCGATTTGATGTGGTGGTACAACCCTCGCTCTATTTTCGAAACGTCATACCATTGGCCAGCACGCAACGGGAGTCCGGTTATCATCCGTGGGATGCCTCAGCAGATCTTTCCTATTTTGCCTACAGGTTTCAGCTGGAATGGAAAGACCAGGTATACTGCGATGTTTCGTTTAGCAAAGTAGACGAAAATAGTCGTCTTATTCGGGCGGCTTACGTGAATAATACAAATCGTCCCCGCAGCATGGCGCTCAATATCTTCACTTCCATCCAGTACCCTTACCAAAAAAGGATGGCTATTGTCAAACCTCATGATATTAAGTTTTATCAAGCTTCCGATTATCTAGACTTTACGGACTCTATTAACGCTTTCAACTATAATTTGGTTTACGACGGGCAGTTAAGGGGCCAGATTAAAGATGAAAACGCCGCCAGCAAAACCGCTATCGTAGCTGGAAAAAATCCAGGCGAACAGCTATCGTATAGATTGAAAAACGACCGGAATATGCGCCAAGGGGTCATCTTGATCCGATATCGTTCGGTTGATAACGACGATGCCCAGCTAAGTATCTCTCTCAACAATAATACTAGTGCGACTGCGACCTTACCTTATACAAAGGAATACTCCCTAGTATCAATCGCTGTCGCAGAGATACCAAATGGTGTGCTGAACCTAAAGCTAAAAACCTTAAAGAAAGCTAAAATTGCATTCGACGGGTTCATGCTGTTGCATGACGAGGAAATCCCCAGTATAAAATTTCAGGAAGCATCCATCAATCGGATACCAAAGGAAATCGAAAGTGGCGTCAACAATTCGGCTGTCTTCAAATACGATGATATCGATGAATACTATGGCATCCTTTGGAACGATAGCCTTGCTGATCGAAGGATATTATTTGATGACAATCCAGATAAAGTGTTAGCTCATCTTGACCACTTGATGAAAAAAGATCATCGATCTAGCCATAAATCAAAAATAGGTGGGAACAATAGAGGTTACTTTGAAAATATATTTTCCGCGCCTATAAACGTGGCACCAGGACAGCAAATAAATCAATATGCTTATATTGTATCGGGTCGAAGTGAGAAGGAAGTTATCGATAGAATCAGAACGTTAAGTTTTGCTGAGCGAGAAGTAGAAAACATTTACCATAAACAGCAAGCTATTTCCGATCGTTGGGAGACCAATAAAGCGGGAGAACCGTATATTTTTAGCCAACAGCTGATGGCGGCCACCACACTCACCAATGTCAACTATCCCACATTCGCGGGCAATCAATACCTGAAACACACAACGCCGGGAAAGAGGTGGAGTGCGTTTTATACCTGGGATGCCGGATTCATCGGTTTGGGTTACAGCAAATTGAATGCAGGACGTGCACTGGAGAGCCTTAATGCCTATACCATGGATACGAATGAGCAGTCTGCTTTTTTGGAGCACGGCACTCCCCTACCGGTACAAGCTTATCTCTTTAACGAACTGTGGAATGACACGCAAAACAACGAATACCTCACCTACTTTTATCCAAGACTGAAACGCTATTACGACTATCTAAATGGTGCGGAAAGTTCGTCTACCCGAAAACTTAAATCGAACCTGATACAGACTTGGGATATATTCTATAACTCCGGCGGATGGGACGACTATAGCCCGCAAGTGTATATGCATAGACATAAACTGGCCAGATCGACCGCAGCGACTGTCAACACCGCCCATCAGATCCGATTCGCCAAATTACTGAAAATGGCGGCCATCCATTTGGGATACCGACAGGATGTCAAAAACTACGACGAAGATATTCAGATATACAGCAAAGCGCTTCAAGAATGGTCATGGGACGAATCATCTGGTTATTTTGGTTATGTCCAGCATAATGATGATGGAGAACCAACAGGTATATTGCAACACGATTCCGGTGTTAATTTCAACATGGGACTCGACGGTGTGAGCCCGTTAGTGGCCGGTATCTGTACACCCGAACAGCAAAAGAGGTTAATCGAACATATGTTCAACAAAGATAAGCTATGGACGGATCAAGGGATTACGGCTATCGACCAATCCGCCCCTTACTACAACAAGAACGGGTATTGGAACGGACGGGTTTGGATGCCGCATCAATGGTTTATCTGGAAGACGATGTTGGATCTGAATGAGCCGGAAAAAGCGATACAGATTGCACAAACGGCATTGGACGTTTGGAAAAGGGAAACAGAAGCGACATATAACTGTTGGGAAAATTTTAGTGTAGAAACCGGAAACGGCGGTGGTTGGCATCAGTTTGGGGCACTATCTTCGCCAGTACTGAACTGGTTCAACGCGTTATATAGGCCCGGTAGTATTACACACGGCTTCAATGTATGGCCCGTTATGCAGAAATTCTATCCGGAAAACAATGGATTTGACGGCCAGTTTCGATTGTTCGCAGACCAAGGTGAACATTCTTCCTCGCTGCTTTTCTGCTTGAATGATGCTTACGATTACCAAGCTACGCTCAATGGCAAAAGTGTGCCATTGAATAAAGTACTCGATGGTTTATACACAATTAAAATTGTCTTGGAGAAAAAACACAACAAAATTTTTAATTTAGAAATAAAACCACAATAAACGATAACATGATACGATTCCGCTTGCTCCTACTCTTGCTATCTGTTGTACTGTATTCGTCAGCACAACAAATACACCATAACTGGTCTCTGGGCCCATTCGTCCGGCCGGATGGCATGAACCCCATTATCTCCCCTGATCCCAACACCACCTTCTTTGATCCAATGAGCAAACAGGAAATCGCCTGGGAGGCGGGTGACATTTTCAATCCCGCAGCTGTCGTAAAGGATAATCGCATATACGTCCTCTATCGCGGAGAAGACAAATCCGGCATGGGTATCGGCAAACGTACCTCCCGTATCGGGATTGCCGAAAGTAAAGATGGTATTCGCATGAAGCGGGAGAAGAAACCTGTATTTTATCCCGATGAAGACGAACAGAAAGAAAATGAATGGCCGGGCGGTTGTGAGGATCCACGTATCGCTGTTACAGCAGACGGTCTATATGTCATGCTCTATACCCAATGGAACCGGAAGGTGGCACGCCTGGCCGTAGCGACCTCCCGAGACTTAAAAAACTGGACCAAGCACGGTCCTGCTTTTCAAACAGCGCATAACGGCAAATTTAAAGATCTATTCTGCAAGTCTGGCTCTGTGGTTACCAAACTAGACAACGACAAGCAGATCATTACGAAGGTCAATGGAAAGTACATGATGTATTGGGGTGAGCGCTATATGAATATTGCTACATCGGACGATCTCATCAATTGGGTCCCCACCTTAAATGAAAAGGGCGATCTGGATTTGGTAGTCACACCACGCCGAGGCTATTTTGACAGCGATTTAACCGAATGTGGCCCTCCGGCTCTTCTAACCGAACATGGTATTTTAGTGTTGTACAACGGTAAAAACAAAGGTGGTGCCGGTAGAGATACAAACTATACGGCCAACACCTATGCCGCCGGACAGGTACTCTTTGACCTCAACAATCCTTCGAAGGTTATCGGTCGATTGGACAAACCTTTCTTTGTGCCCACCGAGCCCTTCGAAAAAAGTGGACAATACCCGGACGGCACCGTATTCATCCAAGGACTTGCCTATTTTAAAAATAAGTGGTTTCTGTACTACGGGTGTGCCGACAGTCAAGTAGGTGTTGCTGTGTACGACCCCAAAAACTAAAATTAATTATGAATTCTTTTATCAAAATCAATATGATGCTTAAAAAAACAGTTTTATTTTTATTGACAATTTGTAGTTTTCAGTTCTCATTCGCCCAACATAAAGAACTGACAGACTTTCCCGAAGGTTATGCTCCAGAAGAGGTTGGCAAACTTATCGCGTATCGTTTTGTGTATATGGGCAATGCCCTACATGCTGGAAAGTGGATTGGCTACCCGCAGACGTTTTATTGGAAAAGTGGACTCAACTTTGCCGAGCTGACGCAGGACAAATCGCTTACCACATACTTAAAAAACCGCTTTGAACTTTTGTTCGACAAGGACAAGGCATTACTTCCTATTAAGAACCATGTAGATCTGAACATGTTCGGTAGTTTACCCTTGACGCTATATCGTATCACGGAAGACAAACGTTACTTCGATCTTGGATTACCCTACGCCGACACGCAATGGGAAGTGCCTGCGGATGCTAAAACCGAAGAGAAGGCTTGGGCTGATAAGGGTTTCTCCTGGCAGACACGTCTCTGGATAGATGATATGTACATGATAACCATTGTGCAGAGCGAAGCTTATAAAGTAACCGGCGACCGGAAATATATCGACCGTGCCGCGAAGGAAATGGTGCTGTATCTCGATGAACTGCAACGTCCGAATGGACTATTTTACCATGCACCCGACGTTCCGTTCTATTGGGGACGCGGCAACGGCTGGATGGCCGCAGGTGTGACCGAATTGCTACGCTACTTACCGGAGGACAGCGAATATCGTCCACGTATTTTGGAAGGATACCGCAAGATGATGGCCAGCTTAAAACAATATCAACAACCGAATGGTATGTGGAACCAATTAATTGATGAAGCGGATTGTTGGGCAGAAACATCCGGATCAGCTATGTTTGCGTACGCCTTCATCACCGGCGTGAAACAAGGTTGGTTGGATTCGAAAGAGTATGCACCGGCAGCCCGTAAAGCGTGGATAGCATTAGTAGACTATGTGGATGAAAAAGGAAGCGTATCGGAGGTCTGTGTCGGCACCAACAAAAAGAACGACAAGCAATATTATTATGACCGTCCGCGCAGGACAGGCGATTTCCACGGACAGTTCCCTTATCTGTGGTGTGTGAATGCTTTGTTGGAAAAGTAATTGGTCATTAATGACGACGACAACGTCATCAGCAACCCGGACGGAAGTATCGCTTCGGCGGACGGAAGCGTCATATCGTTGGGCAGGAGGGCCACTTCGTCGTCCGCCGACATCGTTTCGTTGTCCTACCTGATGAAAATTCCGGTCATCTTTTTCGCCTCGGCATACGGGGTGACTATTCCGTTGCCCAAGACAAACGTATTGTCGTATGCCGAGAACATTTTCGTGCACAGAAGTTTGTTGACCATGCACAGGGACATTCGCAAGAAGGATAACAGTTTTGTCTTGCGAGAGGGAAAAACGAATATCCTGGATAGGGAGATCAACAAGAAGGCCAACTTCATGGTGTCGATGGGCAAATGGATCGCAATCCCATATGAAAGAACGGCATCCTTGCCCCGCACCTTGTTCAAGTCATACGACGAGATCACGTCGGTGTACGAGAAAACAGCGACGGCGTATTTCTTCGTGCCTTTGTACATGTACATGTGAATGCCTGCACAGTACATGTGAATACCTGCACGTAACAGGTCTGCTTTGTGCCGGAACAAAGTCGACATGTCAAGTGAATTATTGATTATGTTCCGTGACTTTGCCGTCAGCTACAAGGACAACGTCGTCCACGCACGGAACATCGCCGAACAGTCCCGTGCGGTCATTGACCATTCAAAAGACATTTTCGTTATGTCGGGTAATAAGTTCGTTTTGACACTGTTCAAAACTAACAACTACAATGACTTGTCGATTATGTCACTGTACTCAGACGTTAAGTACATTGCAGACGGGGCTATGTACATGTACAAAATAGCATCTTTGAAATTATCACAAAGGAAACAGCGTACGGACTTTATTGCCGTACGCTGTTTCTTATTAAAGGTAAGCTCTATCGTGAAAAAACTTAGAATCAAACTATTTCACCACTACCGGATGGATAGCCTGACCGAAAATACGAATCACACCCTCCGCTGAGAATTCCATATCGTTGATATAAGACGTACGCGGCCCAACACTGTTCTCATTGGCGTGCGCATGATAGATATATTTAAATCCACCATCAGGTGTGACGAAAGGAGCGCCATGCCCTGTGCCAACCAGCCCGGTAGCGGCGGGCATATCCCGCCTTAAAATAGGATTACCTTCGTACTTCTTCCAAGGCCCTTTAGGCGATGTAGCTGTGGCATACCCAACAGCGTAATCTTTACTTTCGAAATGGTTAGCCGAGTACATCAAATAGTAAATATCACCGCGTTTCAACACAGATGGTCCCTCCGCAATCGTTCCTTGCTTTCTCTCCCAAGGTTCTTGCGCACGGATACATTCGGTCAGGGTCTCTGGTTTTATACTTGTTAAATCATCGTTCATTTCCGCCACCCAGATCACGTTCCCCCCGGTAAAGCGGACGTAATAAAGGTAGGGTGTCCCGTCCTCATCAATAAAAAGATCTGTATCAATGGCTTTTTCACTTACGACAGTTTTTTTCTCCTGCTGAAGAAAAGGTCCTTCTGGCCGGGTCGATGAAGCAACGGCAATATGTTCATCCACTGAATAGAACATGTAAAACCTGTTTTTGGATTCCACGTAATAAACTTCAGGAGCCCAAAACCATCGATCACCCCAAGAATCATTGGGAGACAAGGCCAAATGCTCGCTACGTCTCCAATGTTTCAGATCTTCGGAGATATAGACTTCAAAACCATTTACGCGTGTACCGTAAGCATAGTATTTGCCATTATGATACAAGACGTAGGGATCCGCAATGGGCAATCTATTTTCAATGATTTCATAAGATATCGGCGCATCGTTCTCGGCTGGAGTGGCTGTTACCGACAGCGGCTCCGACTTCCTCCCATAATTATCCATAGCAACCACAGTAACTTTATAGGTAGCATAACGTGGCAATTTTAATACATATGAACTTTTACTTGCACTGCCTGCCTGTATATGAGGCGTGACGGTATGCTCGTTATCTGTACCCTCTTCTGTATAGGAAATCATCATGGAGACCGCAGCGGGTGGGTTATTCCAACTAAGTTTTAGCTCGTTTTTTTTCTGCGTTTCTTCTGCAATCAAATTGGACACCGTTGCGACAACGACGATCTCTTGATCATCTTCTTCTTTTTCTGTGGGAGCTACATTGCTACTGCTTTTGCAAGACCAAAACAATGCTATCGCCAACATAAAATACTTGCTTGTCATAAAATTCGATTTTTTATTTTCATCATCTATTAAAATATCGGCATATCTGTTAGTATCGCAGAAGGCGTTCCATTGTCAACTATAGGCCATCCGTCACTATCCCAATTCACTTTACCTAGCATTAAATTCCTAGATCCAACCGTGTTGTTTTCTTTAATATAACTATGGTACAACATCCAATCTACGCCATTTTTATCGGTAATAATACGTGCATTATGACCGGGTCCAATATACGTATCATTCCCTTGCAAGACAATCGGGTCGAATCCGGGCGCTCCCCAGGAATCAATAGAATTCAATTGTACGCCTCCACGGCTCACATAGGGACCTGCAAGGTTCTGGGACCGACCGACAACAACTTTGTAAGAGCTATTCACACCATCACAACAACCACCAACGGAAGCAAACAGATAGTAGTAGTTACCCCGCTTATGGATATATGTCGCCTCAAAGGCTTTCCCTCCAACCTTGGTCTTTTGGCTCATATCTTTCACGGCCATACCATCAGCAGTAAGCTCGGTCATGTATAACCCGTGAAAACTTCCCCAAAAGAGATATCGCTTACCATTTTCTTCATAAAAGCAAGGGTCAATAGAATTATGCACCCCGATCTCCGTACTGATAAACAGCTTTCCATTCGGATTACCTGCAGGCGGCACAAAGGGTCCCTGCGGAACGTTGGAAACGCCCACACCTATACCACATCTGTCGCCTTCGCCCCATTGGGAAATCGAATAGTACATCACGTACTTGTTATCAAAATAATTGATATCGGGGGCCCACATACCCGGGGCATCTTTACCGCTTACTACCTCGACAAAATTGGGTCTCGTTGTGAATACCTCACTTGGTGGACCGATGCTACTCCAATTAATTATATCGGGCGAGCGGTAACCTCGAACACGTCCTGAAGTCACGTAGCTGTAGAATTCATTTCCGACACGAATAACCGTAGGATCCGCATAACTACCCGACATGACTGGGTTTTTAATGGCATAAAAATCACCTTGCTTTAGGTTGACGGTGTAACTCCTAAAGGAGCCGTCTTCACCCTCGATGGTGTATACTACAGGTTTCGTAAAATCATGGCGCTGTACGCCGCTGACTTGCTTTACACCATTTACTTTGACTGTAGCTCTGCTTTCATTTAAAGCGAAAGACGGCTGCAATGATGTAATATTGATATTCTTTGGAATGACATTTTCGTTAGAAATCTCACTTGCTTCTTCGTCGATAGCCACTGGAAACAGCGCCAGTTCCTCTTCCGGAAAGCTAAAGAAACTAAAGGTATTCGACATCGCTTCTTTAGTGACGTTCACCGTGTAGGAGCGTTGTTTAGTATTACCTACATATAAGTCATAGACAACTTCATCTGTAAAATCAGTCTGTCCCTTTCCACTCTGCTGTTGGAGGTCATTGATTTTTAGTATGGCATCCGCACGGCTGACCGTGAATTGCGCAACCAGCCGGGAGGTATTGACATGCGGAGGTAAAACCTCTCGGTTGCTGATTACATTTTTTTGGTTATTGACACTCAACACATGGTTCGTACCATTTTGATCGACTACGGAAAAACTGGTTAACTCCGCCGGAGCATCGTTTTGCTCTTTTTCTTTGCACGATCCCAGTGTCAATACGACCAGCAAAGCCAAGATATTGGTCAATAATCTTTTCATTTTTTTGCTTATGAGGTTATTTGGACTGTAATTTCTGTTTTTGAAAAACAGAAATTACAGCCTACTTAAATCAAAACAATTACCACTGAATTTGCTGATCCTCATCCGGTATCAACGTATTCAAGTCGCGCTGCATTGCCATCGTGCCTCTCGTCTCATACGTCAACCGCAAGCCCGGTACAGAAGTATAGTCCTCAAACTTATACCCAAAGGAAAGTGTAATGTATTTACGTTTCAAGTACGGTTTTACGGGATCCCAGTCCTCATCCAGTATATAGTAAGCCTGCTCTGAACCAACCTCAAACTTATTATTTTCCGCGTTATCACTCCACATTTCCAGCTTTCTCTTCTGTATATCGATTTGCTCATCCGTAAACCGTAAGAAGACCTTGTAATACTTACGATCGAGAAAATCCACATCCCGTGTTCCAGCATAGAAAAAGATTGTTTCATCATCGACCACATACGCGCGTTGTTGGGCTATTGTTAGTGGGGTCGAGGTATTCCCTTCCAAGACTATCTGGAACTGTGTAGCACTGTACACTCCCGAATAATCATTGAATGGCATGATACGCAGCATGGCTCTTTTGTAATGTTTATGTGGATTAACCAGGTAGTTACCTTCCGAATCGTCTAGAATCTGTAAAGGCAATACCCATTTGTCCACTTCGTCTATACCCGCCAATGAAAATTCGATTGGGATATTTACCTGGCTCTCCCCGGCCGGGATGGTGATGGTCTCTGGCATACTGTAATGCTTGCTATCCAATACTCGATAAAAAAGCTCTTGTCGTTGCCCAAACTGTTCCCTGTTCATAATAGCAAGTGTATCCAAATCCAACCCGATGCGAACCGTACGATCTTGCGTATTGGGCGTGGAGCCGCTAACGATTATAGGTAAATCAAATTTTACTTGACCATCTGCTTTATACCGTACATACGTCCAGCTGACCCCTTCCGTATTGGGTGGCGCCTTGAACGACACCAATTGTTCATACTGTTCATCTTCCCATTCATTGTTACAGGATGACAGCATAAAGATGCTAGCTACCATCATTAAAAACAGGATATATATCTTTTTCATGATCTTAAAATTTATAATTTGTTATTCAGGCATTGTCCAACCCGGGTTTTGCGTCAATTCTTTGTTACTCCGCAACTCGTTCCAATCGATCGGCCAAAACCACATTTTCAAGGAGAAAATGGTAGGTAACGAAGGAACAGCTACCGGTGTATGGAAGTAATCCGCTCGATCTGACGTCAGCAACGTATTGCAACCAAAGATCGGAGCCGCTTCCTCATTTGGAGCATCTGTCCAACGGCGTAGGTCATAAAAACGCTGACCTTCGGCAAAGAACTCGATCTGGCGTTCACGTTTCATACTGATCCGGAATTTATCTGGATTACTATACACTTCGTCTGTGTAATCCGGCAAACCCGCACGGATACGGATCGGTTGTATCCCCTGTTTCATCTCCGATATATCCCGCATGATATTATGCGTTTTGCTACCGTCGTAAGATGGAATACTGTAACTTCCGTTTAATTCGTTCAGAGCCTCCGCGTAAATCATTAGCACCTCTGCATAACGAATCGCAGGATCGACCTTTGGTTCTATATTGCTCACATCGTAGCCCGTATTTGTCGATATCATACGCGTATCATTCGGATGTACATACTTTTTAATGCCGATCCCTGTCCGTAACCAATAGGTAACACCAGGTCTATATCCGTTAACCGCATCAAAATAATAGAATATTTGTTTATTTTTATTTGCAATATCTTCGGGGGTAGTACCATTATCTAAATGCCAAACCGAGCCGTTGTAAGCCACTGAGGCGTAAAAGCGAGGCTCCCGACGCACATATTGTTTGTGCACACCGATACCTTTAACGCCTAGTTCCGGATAATTGCTTTCCTCTTCCTCCGTCACTACGCCGGACGGGCGTGGCAAGGTATTATATCGATCTGCATAGCCCTGCTGGCTTTGGTATACATCGTTCATGCCCGGAAGGTCACTACCGTCATTCATGTAATAGGCATCGGCCTGCTTTTGGGTCATGCCATGCGAATTATAACCTCTGGCCTCAGAACGTGGCAGTTGATGTAGCACCATCACGCGTATATTTTCACCACCTTGGTTCTGCCCACGCGTAAAGATAAGTTCGGGGTTCTGAAAGGCGGGAACATCACCATTAAACAACGCACGGTAGGACTCGTAGGGATCAATATCACGCCAACCGAAGGGCCAGTTATTATCCGAGAAGGTCGGATCATGTGGAGGTGTGATGGTAGCCGGGTATAAGGCATTCCCTGTTTCCTTACGATACGCTACGTACAACTGGTAACGTCCCAAATCTATCACATCTTTCGCCGCCGCCGCTGCTTTCGCCCACTTGGACTCATCAAAGGTTTCTGACAGAAGACGTCTACCTTGCTTGTCTACTAGTGCCGTAGCAACATCCGCCGGTGCTTTTCCGTTGAATAATGGACTAGCCGCAAAAAGAAAGATTTTGGCTCTAAGTGCTAACGCAGCTCCACGCGTGGGTCGAGCGATATTAGTCGTTCCTCGGGACAACGGCAACCCTTTGGCTGCTTCTGCCAATTCGTTCGTCAGATACTCTGCACATTCATCATAAGTGTTGCGAGGTAGAGCAAGATTATCGTAACTCTCGGTATAATCAAGACCTTCATCAGGTAGGATAGGAACAGGACCAAAGTTACGCATCAGCACCCAATAGAAATAAGCACGAAGAAATCGTGCCTGCGCTTTCATATCTTCTTTTTCGTAATCCGAAATCTCTTGATTCCGGTAAATATTGCTCAAAAAGATCGTGGATTGGCGGATGCCGTTATATGCCGTTTTCCATATTCCACTGCTCTCACCGCTTAAACCACTTTCGATATATTGCCCTCTTTTCCAACGGGCATATTCTTCGTTTTCATCACCGTAATACATATCATCGGCAAAGTTGAACATGACGGATTTCTTACTACTCACGTCCTGCATAGCATTCGTACCTAGAAAATAGTAGGCCCGTGCTAGCCAGCGTTCCGTATAATCCCGATTGGTAAACACATCCTCGGTTGTCATCCGTTCATCAAACAAATAATCCGAATCCAAATATTTCTTACATCCACCAAGGAAAAATATCAACCCTATAGTAGAAAAAATTATAGCTATTCTTTTCATTTTCTTTATTCCTTATAGACTAACTTGTAAACCTAACGACAGCGTCTTGCTTAACCCATACACCTTTCCATCCGGATTGCCCATCTCGGGATCCCAAAGCGAAAATTTGGAGAAAGTAAGTAAATTCGTTCCCACAAAAAATATCCTCGCGTTATTTATCCGTGCTCTATTCACCCAATGCTTGGGCAGCGAATACCCAATATCAAGATTTTTGAGGCGTAGGTAGGAACCGTCTCTCAGCCAGAAGGTCGAAGCTCGATAATTGTTCGGATTGGCTCCGTAAGTTAGCCGCGGATAATCGGCATTCGGGTCTTCATTCTCGCCCAGTATCCAACGGTTGCTATTGGCTAGATCCATAAGTACATTTCCCCAGCCATCACCACCTTGGAACATATATACGGAGGAACCGTTAATAAAGTAGCTCGACTTACCGGCGCCCTGAAAGAGCACGTTGACGTCAATCCCTTTCCAGCTGACAGACATCCCGAATCCATAGATCAGGTTAGGCCGTGTCGTAGCACCAATCGCTGTTATATCCGTATCGTCCACCACACCATCACCATTGATATCTTTATATTTTATATCGCCGGGCATCACTTCACCAAATTGCTGGGTCGGGCTGTTACGGATATCGTCGTAGTCCTTAAATAAACCTAAAGCTATTAAACCCCGCGCCTGATCGACCCGATGTCCTTCCTGTAAACGGTAGTCGTATATTGTATTTTGCTCATCACGTGCCAATATTTCGTTTTTACTGTATGTAATATTTCCACGTAGCGTTAGATTTACGGTGTTGAATTGCTGTTTGAAATCTATATTACCATCAAAACCTCTCGATTGCACAGAACCTACATTCGCCTTAGGATAACGGTAACGGACATTGTCAATTATCTCACTTTCCAACCCAACATAACCAGCCAGGAAATCGCGTCTCATAAAGATCGCGTCCCGACGCTCGTCAAAAAGATCCAATACGCCTGAAATCTTGTCGTTCAAGAAAGAAAAGTCCATCCCAAGATTCTTCTTGGTGGCCACTTCCCAAGACACATAAGGAGAAGCTATGTCAGCATACCGGATACCACCCCATAAATTACTCGATTGAATATCCCCAAACTGGTAACCTCCAGCAGGTCTTGGAATACCGTTGTCGTAAATAATATTCCCATTATCATCTCTTGCATATAAAGATTCAAGTTCATACAAATACGGGAAGCGGTTTTCATCACCCAATCTATCATTTCCTGTTTTACCTTGCGAGTAGCGAATCTTGAACATACTCACCCAGTCGGCATTTTTGAGAAAAGGTTCTTCCGCTACGTTCCACGCCGCCGAGAAGGCCGGGAAGAAACCAAAACGATTGTCTCTATGGAAGTTTTCCGATCCGGTATAACCAAAGTTGAAATCGGCGAAATAGCGGTTATCAAAATTGTAGTTTACACGTCCGGACAAACCTTGGATACGCTTGGCAATACCGTTTTTAAGATCTGTTCCCAATCCCTGCGTAAATACTTCCGACGATTGCATATATTTAGCCACTGCACCGAAATTATGACGACCTAGGCTCTTGTTGTATAACAAATCCCACTCGAAAAAGTCTCTTCGCGAGCCGTTGGAACTAGACGATTGAATCATCTGCTGCTGCTCAGCTGTACGGACAAATACCAGCTCACCTTCGTTTCGAAAACGTTCTATACGCCAGGTTTCCGGCCGCTTGAAACGGCGTATAGAATTCCAGTTCTTGGTATCATAGCCGAAGCGACCAACGAAACGTAAACCTTGCGTAATAAAATCTAGTTTTTGTTCTAAATTGAGCGTGGTTTGTATATTATTTTCCCAGTTCTCGCGGTATCCGGTCATCGTACCTTGCACCCAGGGATTGAGGTTATCCTCCTTGCCCGTCCAAGATGGAATACGCCCATCCGTATAGGTCAAAGGCATCATGACCGGATTATACCCCATCAGTGACGTCCAGATGGCAGTCGTTCCCACTCCCGGGTCATTCTCTTTACGCAGCGAGCCAGAAATACCAGCGCGTAATAAGGTTGTCGGTGTAATGTCCATATCCACATTTAACCGATAAGTGTATCTTTTGAAATTGGTGTTTGTATTGTAATCCTTAATGGCATCATCTACTTTGTACATCCCCTGCATATCGTGGTAAGATCCTCCAACATAGTAACGCGCTGTCTTGCCACCACCACTCATACTCAGCTGGCTACGATTGCTATAGGTATCGTCCCGCAGAAGCACATCCATCCAGTCCACATTCGGTAACAGATCGGGATCCAGTCCAAGACGAAGAATCTCCAATTCAGCATCCGAATACAGCGGTTCTTGATTACGGGTGATTTTGGCTTCATTGGCCATCGTGGCGTAAGTAAATCCATCTGCAAATTTAGGTAGTTTTGTAAATTGGCTTCGAAAGCCTTCCACCTTGGCATTGATCACAATCTTTCCTTCCTTACCTCGCTTGGTATTGATCAAAACCACACCATTCGCCCCCCTACTACCGTAAATGGCGGTAGCAGATGCATCTTTAAGAACCGTAAAAGACTCCACATCTTCGACGTTGATCTCATTCATATCACGCTCAAAACCATCCACTAAAATTAGAGCCGAACTGTTGGCACCAAAAGTGGAAATACCGCGTATCCAGAATTCCGATATTTCGCCTGGGCGGCCCGATCTTTGCATAGCCAAGATGCCTGGTACTTGGCCCGCCAACGCATCCGCCATGGATGTCGAAGGATTGGATTTCAGCCTTTCTACGTCGACGGTGGTAATGGCACCTGTAACCGCAATGCGCCGCTCATTTCCCGTTGCCGTTACTACAACTTGGTCGATCACCGAAGCGTCCGACTCATTCATCGTTACATCGATCGTCTTTTGCTCATTAAGCAGTACCTCCGCCCTATCGTAACCCACGAAACTAAACACCAGAGTTTGGTAACGTCGTACTTTTAAGCTATATCGCCCGGTCTCATCGGTACGCGTTCCCAATCCGGGAGCATTACTAATGGACACACTCACCCCCATAAGCGGTTCGTTGTTTATATCCGTGACCCTACCCGTAATAGCCACTTCTTCTTGTACGACTTGCTGCGTTTCTTCTTGGGCATGGGCATGATAGCCGATGGCCAGCAAAGCGAAGCCGATACATAGTATAAATCTCTTCATTATCTATATGTATTTTTAGTAATTGGTTCTTCTATTCTCCTTCCAGTGCAATTTTTCGGATGATCCAGTTATCTGTATCACCCACATAAAAACAGTTCCTCGTCTCATCGTGAGCAATGGCTCTGGGGGCCTTGAAACGTGCCTCTAGACGGAGATCACCATTGGCATAACCGCTGGTACCATTGTTCCCTCTTCCGGCAAAAGTACTAACCCGCCCCTGAGGTGTCAGCTTACGAATACAGTGATTGTCTCGATCACAGAAGTAGTAATCGTACTGATCACCACCCTGTTCGTCATAGTCTGGATTTTTTACGAATACGCCTTGCATTGGGCGATTTAGCCGTGCATTTGTTCCTACTCCATCCACCCAACTCGCTGTACTTGCAGTACCGGCAACCGGATAAGGAGCCTTAAAAGTCTTTCTGACCGGATCATAATCGCTCCGTAGGATATAATGCCGCTCGGAATTGGTGATATATGCATAGTCTCCACTTGGATGGATCACAATATAAATGGCCACCGAAGAGAACGGATTGGCGAAAGCCAGACGGTCATCGCCAGTCGTTAAATCATGACGACGCACTTCACCCGCACGGTACAAGGAATAATACATCTCGCCATTGACTGGATGAATAGCCGCCCCATTGACACCACGGGCAACACGGTTGATTACCTGACTTGAGACAAAATTGGACGATCTAGAATAGACATAAAATGCATTTCGCGTATCGGAGGCATGATTCTCTGCCGTAATTAAGTCTTGATCACCATCGGGCTTCCAAAGGATGACGGACTTCCGTCCAATACCCGGTGTCCGAAAATAGGATACATAACGTTGCTCCAGATCGACCTTACGCGCGGAGCTACCTTCTGCCGCAAAATACATATGATCAGGATTTTTGGGATCAAAGGTAAACCACGTCATTTCCTTGAATGCGCCGCAATCGCCAAACGGTCCTTCTTTCTCCTCAAACTGGCTAGCCACCTCATAGTAGGTACCCACCAAATCGGAAACAACCCATTTCCGCTCGTAGGCGAACACTTCTGAAGCTTTGCCATTGGCAAGTTCTTCTTCACCTCCTTCATCTAACACGCTAACCTGTATATCGCCTTCATAAGCCTGCGCTGGAACGATACAATACAAAGCATTGCCTTTTACGTTAATAACCTTAGCTGGCTTTCCGCCAATAACTACTTTTACCCTAGAAGGATTATTCCCAAAATTATCTCCATAAATTACCAAATTGCTACCTGCCCCGCCTTCTTTGGGAAGGAAATCTGTTACCGATACAGGTTTAGATGGATCGAAGTCTACTACGGGATCTTCATTATTGCTCTCCTTACACTGCACAAAGCAAAGCATAATCAAGGCCAGCCATACCCCTTCGAACGGCCTCCATCGTTTAGTCATTTTCTCTACTTTCATATACATTTTATATTGGTTAAAATTTTCATTATTAATTACCGACACCACAATCTAATCCATTTGATGACTATTGATTCTTTAATATCTTCCTAGATTTTTCTCGTAATAAAAATTTAAGTTTATTTTTTTATGTAATTACTATTGCTACTTCTTATCACTAACGAACCATAACAACGGAATACAAAAGATCTTTAAACCGCTTCCATGCAACGTTTATATTCTTTTTAAAAACAAGTGAGATTATTCGATTTACCTAGTTAGTCGGCGTTACTTCATCATCACCATTTTCGATTTCTAATTGTTGACACAATGTTAGAGAAAGCCATTCGCAATAATCCGTTAAATTGTCTCATTTTTTTGCATAATTGTATCAATCAGTTTTGTACAAAAAAAGCGATGAGATAAAATCTACATCGCTTTCTATTAACCCAGATAGGTTGAATGCTTAATTCTGAATACCAAACTGATAGATGGTGGTACTGATATATTGCTCTCCCGGTTCCAAGATCGTCGTCGGCCATTCCGGCTTATTCGGTGAGTCGGGGTAGTGCTGAGGTTCTAGGCAAATGCCCGTCTGCTTATCATAAGTAATCTCGCCTTTACCCATTCGTGAACCATCCAACATATTGCCCGTGTACACCTGCATACCCGGTTCTGTCGTATACACATCAAGCGAGATACCTGTAACAGGCGAATATACTGTAGCTGCCACATGTCCTAAGTTTCTATCCATACGGAGAACATAATTATGATCAAAACCTTGTGCTAGCTGCAACTGCTTATGCGAGGTATCACGTGATAAAGCATCTCTAACTGAAATAGTATCCGTAAAATCAAATGGGGTAGATGCCACATTTTCTATCGTACCAGTGGTGATAAGTTCTTCATTCAAGGGCGTGTAGCTATCGGCATTGACCAAAAGCACATGATCTAAAATTGTATGTTCGGGATTACCGGACAAATTAAAGAAACTATGATTCGTCATATTGATAACCGTTTTCTTATCAGTCTCTGCCAAATAGTCTATTTTCAAAGCATTCTCTTCGTTTAAAGTAAACGTTACTTTGACGTTAACTTCGCCCGGAAACCCAGCTTCCCCATCTTTCGAGACATAACTTAATATAAGCGAATTATCTGCAGGCTGTTCGGCGTCGAACACTTGGCTACGCCATCCCGCTGCCCCACCGTGAATCGTATGCTCACCGTCATTGACATCTAATGAAATTGTGTCTCCATCCAATACAAATTTTCCGTAAGCAATTCTGTTTGCGAATCTTCCAACAGTGGCACCAAATGACGATGGCTTGTCTACATATTCTTGTATGTTGTCAAATCCTAGCACGACATCTTGCAGCTGTCCATCACGATCTGGCACCAATAAGGAGACTATCCGACCACCATAATTTGTTATACAAACCTCTGCGCCTGATTTATTTCGCAAAGTAAATAAATCCGTTTCTTTACTGTTTACAACACGTTGAAAATTTTTCCGCTCGAGTCCTGAAGCAGTTTTCTGTTCTCCAACATTACTTTGGCAAGCTCCGACGAGCACCACGATCAATACGGAAAGTAGGTTTATTTGATTTTTCTTCATTCGTTTATTTTAAGTTTCTCAATATTAAAGATTTTCTTTAACATTTGGGATCAATTGAAAAGAAACGCATTATAAAGACATATCCGGAGAATTCCAATCAAAATCGTCTCATTACAATAGGAATTTGTCTCAAACACTCTTTAGCCTTGTCGATTATAAAAACTTCTGCTATTTTTATGAGATAAACCTGTTTACATGTTAGCAAGAATTTGGCTTTTTTTCTTTTTTTGTGCTTTCTCCTTACGACTAGCTGCTTCACCCTATTATTTCAATCATTTCCAAGTAAACCGTGGATTATCCAATAACGCTATATTATGCAGTGTACAGGATAACGATGGATTTATCTGGTTTGGTACGCGGGATGGATTGAATCGATTTGATGGATATCGCTTCAAAAATTTTTTCCACGAATCGGAAAATGAAAAAAGCCTAGGGAGCAACCTCATCCATAGCCTAATGGTACGCAACACCAATGAGATCTGGGTGGGAACCGACCAAGGCATCTATATCTATGATTCGCAACGAGAGGAATTTTCACTTTTTGACAAGGTTTATAAAAGTGAGAGCTTGCAGATCTCCGAAGACCTTCAGGGAAATATTTGGTTTATTTCCAATAGTAGCCTGCACAAATACGACCCAAAAACACAAATAGTTGATAAAACCTACGCAGAACGATGGAAGGAAAAAACACATGCCTTCTGTATCGATCATAATAATGAAGTCTGGATAGGGTTAAAAGAGAGTATTTGCAACGTGAGCAGCGGAAAGGAATATAAATTTTCCAACGACAAGCAATTCACAGGCGGTGTGGAGGAACTTTTTGTCGACGAGAGTAACGATATATGGATTGGCACATCCCATCATGGGGTTTACAAATGGAATCGAGACAGCAAAGAAACACAACACATTATTAAAAATAGTGGCAATAAACCACTTTACGTGCGGGAAATAGCGCAAGTAAACGAAAATCAACTCTGGATTGGAACGGAAAGCGGATTATTCGTACATGAAATGAAGACCAATAAAACAACACATATTATCCATGAAAAGGACAATCCGTGGAGCCTTTCCGATAATGCTATTTATGCGGTTATGAAAGACAGCCAAGATGGAATATGGATTGGCACGTTTTTCGGCGGAATAAACTACTACCATCCACAGCATAATCTATTTGAAAAAATATTTCCGCGTAACTCGCCCAATTCGATTGGAGGGCACGCTGTTAGAGAGATTGTAGAGGATAACGACCAAAATCTTTGGATAGGTACGGAGGATCAAGGACTAACGTACTGGGATCAAAAAAACAATAATTTCATGAATTTCAGCCCAGAAAATGGTTTAGCACATAGCAATATACATGGCTTGCTCATCGCAGGAGATAGCTTACTTATAGGTACATTTTTCCAAGGACTTGACGTCATTGATATACGACAAAAGAAAGTGATCAAACATTTTGATTCCAACAATACCCATCAAACACTCAAGAGTAACTTTATTTATCATATCTATAAAACATCCAACGGCAAAATCCTCCTAGCAACTGCCCCCGGGATTTTTCAATTTATTCCGGGCGAAGATCGTTTTGTTCCCTTTAAAGGTGTGCCCGGCCATGTGTTTTTTACGTCTATTTTTGAAGACAGGAAGCATACTTTATGGTTCACCACTTGGCGCGATGGACTATACAAATTAGATCCAGGGGAAGATAAACCAATACGTTTTGTACACGATCCAAAAGACCACTCCACCATTAGCAGTAATCGGGTGAACCGTGTCTTTCAAGATTCAAAAGGACAGATTTGGGTAGCTACAGAGAGTGGCTTATGTATTTACGATAAGAATAACCGATCTTTCAGACGTTTTACCTCAAAAGACGGACTGCCGAGCAACCTCATCTTGGCGATGGAGGAAGATAACGGAGAGAATCTGTGGATATCGACAACCAAGGGATTAGTGAAAATGGATATCGGGTCTTATAGGATTGAAACTTATAATTTAGAACACGGTTTATTGGATCTCCAGTTCAATTATAATTCTGCTTTCAAGGACTCCAAGGGATTGCTCTATTTTGGTGCATCAAAAGGATTAATCAGATTTGACCCCTCGTCTGTCACCGATTTATATAAAACGGATTTTGACACGCCTATCTACATCACCGGTATCCAGACAAACCAACAAGAACTGACTATAAACGACAAAAGCAGCGCGCTGTCAAAATCTATTTTGTATACCAACAAAATAAAGTTGAAATACGACGAATCAACCGTTAGCCTCGATTTTGTTGCTTTAAATTTTGCCTCGGCAAATGCGACCTCTTACTTGTATCGGCTAGTCGGACTAGATACGACATGGACTTTTTTAAGAAATAACACCAAAGCAAATTTCACAAAGATACCTCCCGGAAAATATATCTTTGAGGTCATGGCGGCTGATGCCAATAGAATGCCGATTTCAAAAGTAAAATCGCTAGAAATAGTTATACTCCCCCCTTTTTGGGCTAGCGTTCCAGCTTACCTTATTTATGCATTATTGACTATGGGCTTAATAGGCGCTTTAATTTATCGTTACGATCAGAAGATGAAAGAGAAGAATAGACAACGGTTAGAAAAAATCAAAGCACATAAAGAAAAGGAACTGTACAAAGCAAAAATGGATTTCTTTATGCAGATAACACATGAGATTAAAACACCGTTGACACTGATCAAAGCACCACTTGAAAAAATCATGCAGGGAGACGAACCGAGGAAATCAGAAAAGTGGTTAAAGACCATTCAACAAAATACCGAAAAACTACTTCTAATGACCGATAATTTACTGGACTTCAGAAAAGTAGAAAGCGATCATTTTTCTTTAAAACTCAAAAAACAATCCGTAAGCTCCCTCATTTCAATCTGTTTACAAGATTTCGCCCCATTAATTGAAAGCAAGCAAATCAAATTGACCAAATCACTGGACAAAACCTTATATGCCGATGTCGATATTGAAGCAATGTATAAGATTCTTTCTAATTTATTGTCAAATGCTATCAAATATGCCGAAAAGGAGGTCTATATAAATCTTTATAAAATAACAGAAAAAGCAAACTTCTGTATCGAAATAAAAAACGATGGTATCTTGCTTCCCGACGAAGAGATGACACAGATTTTTGAACCCTTTCAACGTGCCAGTCCGCACTATCGCGTAAAAGGCTCGGGGCTAGGATTAGCATTGGCTTTTTCATTTGCTTCTTTACACGGAGGAACGTTAGAATACAAAAAGAATTCAGAAAATTTAAATATCTTTGTTCTAGAAATACCATTATAAAATACTATGCCTGTAGATTTTGAAACAGAAAAATCCATTATTTTGTTAGCAGATGATCACGCGGACATCTTGGATTTTATAGCGGACGACTTGGAAGACAAATACGAGATTGTAAAAGCTCACAATGGAAAAGAGGCTTTAGAATACGTCTATGCGCATGATGTTGATTTAATTGTCAGCGATATCATGATGCCCCAATTAAACGGTTACGAGTTTTGCACCAAACTGAAAGAGGACGAAAAATACAGCCATATACCTTTTATTATGTTGACGGCAAAAAACAGTCTGCAATCTAAAATTGAAGGATTGGAATATGGAGCAGATGCCTATATTGAAAAGCCTTTTTCTCCTAATTTCTTAGAAGCTCAAATCGCGAGCCTGTTACGTAACAGAAAACATGTAAAAGATCATTTTCAACGGATACCTAGTAGCCCATTGGAAATTAGCGGACATAATAAATCCGATCAAGCGTTCTTAAAAAAGCTCAACAAGCTTATTTTGGAGAACATGGCCGATCCATCGCTGTGTGTTGACATGTTGGCTGATCGATTGTATATGAGTAGACCAACGCTTTATCGAAAAATAAAAGTACTATCCGATTTATCTCCCAATGAACTCATCAACTTAACACGGTTAAATAAAGCCTCACAACTGTTGTTGGATGGTGAATACAAGGTTTATGAAATAGCAAATCTTTTGGGCTTTAGTACCGCGTCACATTTTTCCCGCAATTTTCAAAAGCAATTTGGCACCAGTCCCAAAGATTATACCGCAAAGCATAAATAGATAGGAACGAAAAAGCTCGAATAATTTTACTATCCGAGCTTTCTTCTTAAAGGTTGTAAAGGGGGATTATATCATTATTTAACTACATGATTATATAACACTTCATGCATTTTCTTAAGCTCTGCTTCTGGAATTTTAATAATTTTTCTGTCGTACGTCATCAAACCATTTGTTTCCACTTCTACATCCGTTGTCTGCGTATAGACGCCCGCAGATAATCCGCGCTTAATCAGCTCATTCAGGTCTGTTACCAATTCCTGATAACGCTTGGTAAGCTCTTCTTTATTTTTAAACGATTGGTAACCCCAGTTGTCTTTCTCCTGCCAAGTATGTCCTTCTACCGGTAGCCCTAAGCCGCCAAACTCGCCCAACGCCAGTATGAATTTGTCGCCAAAAAGATTCGGATCGGGCATGGCAGCACCTGGATAGTTGTGGATATCCAATATATGTCCGATAAAGGCAAAATTCCCTCCACTGGCGCTATTCACTAACCGCGATGGATCATAGTTCATCGTCCATTCCGTAATTTCTTTCGTTTTGAACTGTCCCCATGCTTCATTGAAAGGTACCCAAATCACAATACTCGGAAAGTTATGTAATGCATCCATAATAGCCTTCCATTCTTTTTTATAGATCGCTTCGGATTCAGGTGTCCGATCCTTATCATGGATACCATTGGAAATTTTACCGGGCTGCATATCCCAGATATTTCCACCAAGATCACCACTCGGCATATCTTGCCAAACCAAAATACCGAGGCTATCACAATGACGATACCAACGGGCAGGTTCTACTTTGATATGCTTACGAATCATATTAAAGCCCATCTCTTTGGTTTTAACAACATCAAATTTCAATGCCTCGTCAGTTGGCGGTGTATGTAGACCATCTGGCCACCAACCTTGATCTAAGGGTCCATAATGGAACACAAACTCATCATTCAAATACATACGCTGAATGCCATCGCTTCCTTTCTTCATGCTTATTTTTCGCATAGCGAAATAACTCTTCACCTGATCCACTACTTTTTTACCACGTAGCAATTTGATTTGCAGGTCATAAAGCTTCGGATTTGTAGGACTCCATAACGTCAGATTCTTCACGGATAAAGCCGATTCTTGGTTTACACCTAGCTGCTGTTCGCCAATCTTCTGTGTGCCGTCATAGATCTCTACAAGCAATTCATCTCCTGCTTTTGCTCCCGCTACCTCCGCCGAAAAATGCAATACGGACTGATCTACATCAGGGGTGTGTTTCGTATTTACGATATAACTTTCGGGTACATTTTCCAACCAAACAGTTTGCCATATTCCCGTTACAGGGGTATACCATATCCCATGTGGATTATTGATCTGTTTTCCACGAGGCTGTGGCCCTTCGCTTGTCGGATCCCATACGCGTACCACAACGTCTTGTTCCGTACCCTTTTTTAAGGCAGCGGTAATATCGAAAGAAAAGGGGTCAAAACCACCTTCATGCTGACCGATATGCTGTCCATTGACATATACGTCACATTGCCAGTCTACCGCACCAAAATGTAGCAAAGTACGCCCTTTGCGAAGTGTTTTTGGTATGGATATCGTTCTATTATACCATAAGGCTTTGTCTTTCCCGACTTCTTTTCCTACACCAGATAAGGCGGATTCAATCGCAAAAGGCACCAATATATCTCCTTCCCAAGATGTTGGTTTTTCGGAAACGGATTTGTCTACAACGGTATACTTCCATAATCCATTTAAACTTTTCCAATTGTCCTTGCGTTCCAACTGTGGTCTCGGATATTCTGGATGCGGATTCGCTGGATCCAGCTGTTCCCCCCAGGTGGTTAAAATTTTGTCCCCTGCTGGTTTCCAATCCTGCGCCTGTACAGCGAACCAACTCGTCGTGACTAAACATGCTAATGCAAAAAATCGCTTCATTATTGTTTCTATTTTGATTTCCCGGTTTATATTCCAAAAATGCAATATAAAGAAAACAAAACCTTAACCTTTTAATTCAAAATAGCATCAAATCGTCTCAATGTCCCTGATTTTCCCATCGCTCCGCGAGCAATTTCATATAAAAGCCCCCCACAACACTTCTTGCTTTAAAGTTTTCACGGATACCAGTAGTACTATCATAGAAGTCATTCAGCGGTACACGTGTAGGAGCTTCCAATACAAAGCGGTATAACGGATCGATAAACTTTTCGAACGTCGCTTGGTCATCCGACAAGGTTGCTGTCCAGATAATCCAGTCGTTTTTAGTATAGTTTTTACGACTATCGAGGGGCAAGCCAAAACGATTCATACGCGGCAGATAATAGGCAAGCTCCTTATCAACCACTTCCTTTGGGAACAGGCCGAAACTCAAAACTTTATCCCAGATCAGATTATATTTCTGGCTCCAGGTATTTGGGTCGTCGAACGTCAGCGCATAGTGATCACCACCATCTGCCAAGTCCATCCATTTGGGTACCATCTCCTCAGCGATCTTCCGGTAACGAACGGCAACATCCTTTTTTCCTAGCATATCAGCCAATCGGGCATAACTTGCTATTCCCATAATAGCTTTTAAAGAAAGATTAGCATTGCGTGCAAGATGGCCGGCGAAATCGTCCGTACAGAGCTGTGTTTTCGGATCCAATCCTTCTTTCACCAGATAATCGGTCCATTGGGTTAAAACCTGCCAATGTTTTTCTGCATACTGCGCATTTCCTTCTGCACGAGCTATTGCCGCAGTCATAATCAACATATTCCCGGATTCTTCTATCGGCATCGGCTCGCCATATGTCTGTCCGTTTGCCCAGGGATAGGTCCCCAAATCGTGTGCCGCCCAAGGGTGTGGATATTTCCCACTTTCACTAAAATAGAAAATACCATTTAGCATCCCCTGTAGCAAAACTGGGTTATATATTAAATACAATGGTGATGAAGGATAGGTCACATCTACCGTATTAATAAAGCCCCCACTATTATTTTCTTTCGAAAGCCACAGTACTTCTCCTGTCGGACTTTCAACCAGCGTATGTGCGGCAATACTTTGCCGATAGGCCAAAACACAGAGGTGTGCATATTTTTCCCCACCCGTTTGTGCGACCTGACGTCGCAATGTACTGTCAAAAACCGTGCACCGCTGTATCAATTTGTCGTAGTCCTCTACCGCAGCATGCAATTGTGTCTCGAAGGAACGATCTCCATTTTTGTTCCACCAAGGACGTAAATCCGCTTGGAAATACTGAATGGCATATACTTCATCGTATCCGATGGTCAGAAAGCGATTCGCAGGAGTAGTACCTACCTGACCTAACGAAATTTCGGTATGTAGCGTCAAAGATTTTCCTTGATAGGGGCTATCATGGCCAGATATAAACTGTTTGACATTTCTGTCTGTGGGTACCGCCACATATAAGTGTCCCCAATCTATACGCATATCGTCAGCTCCCTTTTGTAATATGGGTTGCTCAACCGTACCCACTTTCAGTATAGAGAGTGTTCCGTCTTTATAGACCTGTCCTTTTACTTCCTGTTGATCAGCCATATAAACCGCTATATCTGACGATACTTCCTGATGTATCTTAACGTCATGTTTTTTTCCATCCTTCGCCAGCACTTCGTAGGAGACATAGGAGACAGGTCGTGCAAGAAGGTCAAGATCATCCATTAACAATGGTGAAGTGAAGGTAACGCCCAGTTCAACGCCCCCACAATCAAATCTATACATCGTTTGTGTAGCATGCACATCTACCGAAATCTGCTTCGCAACGACTACATCTGCCTTATCCGATGGGATTTTATTTACCAAATCAAAATCTAAGAAACGACCACCTGCTGTATTTTTCAAGTGAATCGCGAGCACATTTTTACCCTCGCGTAAAAGTCCTTTTGCTTTAGACGAAATATCGAAATATTCGAAACGATTATTCCAACCGTCTTTCTTAAACACAAGAGCGCCATTTAAATACACTTCAACATTATCATCATGCTGTAATTTCAAGAATAACGGTTCATTTTTATCTATTTTTCCAAGAGAGAATTCCCGTCTTACCCAGATATTATCTGATTCCCAAAAAGTACCCGATAAAACTTTGTTGTCTGAGATTGGTAACACGCCTTCCTTCCAATTCGAATCTTCAAAGTTCAATCCACTCCATCTACCATTTTGAGCTTTCTCCATATATTTTATCCGAGGTTTGCCATCCGCTGCAGCGTGGGCTATTATCGTTTGGTAACGGGGAGCGTCCTTACCCATAAAACGGTATAGGACACCATCCACTTCAAGATAACCTGTTAATCCATGCGCAACACCGGTCCAGTGCTCAGTGGCTTTATCTGTCAATAGATCGCTAGTCGACCAAATACTGAAATTCGGATTATGTGTAATCAACGGATAGGCCGGTGCTTTTCGAACTTGATTAACCTGTCCATAGGTCGTTAATATGCATAAAATAAAGACGAAGAAACCTGTGCCGACGTACTTCCCGTTTCTTATAAAATTTTGAACTTCTACCATATTGTTCTCTTATAATTTATAATACTACTTTTTCTCCCGTAATTCATCAGAAAACGAATACGGCTTATTTTCATTTGCTATGCCTCGGGATAGATTAGGCTGCGCAGACATACGGAAATTTAGTTTAGCCCCCTTATATAAGTCGGCGATACGCAAGAAATTGTGCGTATAGTTTTTTCCATTTACACGTAACTGATCGACGTATACGTTTCCTTTCGATTGGTTACTCGCCGAAATAACGATTTTTTTCCCATTTTCCAGCTGCAAGGTCACCTCGTCGAACAGCGGAGATCCCAGCACATATTCGCCAGACCCTGGTGCTACCGGATAGAAGCCCATCGCAGAAAACACGTACCAAGCGGAAGTCTGTCCGTTGTCCTCATCTCCACAATATCCGTCAGGAGCAGCAGAGTAAAGCTTATCCATAATCTCCCGTACCCAATACTGCGTCTTCCACGGAGCCGCTGAATAGTTGTAAAGATAAGGCATATGTTGTATAGGCTGATTGCCGTGCGCATATTGCCCCATATTCATAATCTGCATCTCCCGCATTTCATGGATCATCCCGCGGCTTTTCATCCCCTCCAGACTAGGCACCAAAAAGACAGTATCTAACATGCCGGTAAAAGCCTCATTGCCCCCCATTAAGTCGACCAACCCTTGTGGATCATGAAATACGCAAAAGCTCCAATGCCATGAATTGCCCTCCGTAAACTCGTCCGACCATGCGCTAGGGTCAAAATTCACGATAAAGGAGCCATTTTTATTTTTTCCGCGCATAAGCTTGGTTGAAGGGTCATAAAGATTTTTGTAATTAAGGGCTCTTTGGGCGTATATGTTGGTTTCTGCATCCGGTCGTCCCAAAGCCTTTCCAAACTGATATATACACCAATCATTGTAGGCATATTCTAATGTCCGAGCAGCATTCTGCGAAATACCTGCATCAGCGGGTATATAGCCTAATTTGTTATAAAGTTCATGTCCATACCGTCCGGTCGACGTGTTCTTTGGATGCACATTATTTGCGCCCCATTGCACCGCTTCCCATAGCACCATCGGATCATACCCTTTTCTACCGGTGAGATAAGCATCTGCCACCACAGAAGCAGAATTATTTCCGATCATGGAAGCACGATGTCCGGGAGATGCCCATTCTGGCAGAAAACCGCTTTCTTTATAAGCATTTACCAATCCCTCTTGCATACGGTCATTCATAGAAGGATAAAGCAGATTTAACAACGGAAAAAGACTTCGAAATGTATCCCAAAACCCTGTATCGGTAAACATCTCTCCTGGCAGTACCTGTCCGTTATATGGACTATAATGCACGCGGTTTCCTGCGGCGTCTATTTCGGAAAGATCACGTGGAAAGAGTGTGGAGCGATACAGACAGGAATAAAAAGTGCGGAGGCGGTCGATATCTTGATCTTTAACGCGGATACGTCCAAGGACCTCATTCCATTGCTGGCGACCTTCGTTAGCAACCTCTTCCAAGGATTTCTCGCGTACCTCATTTAAGTTCAGCGACGCCTGCTCAAAACTAATGAACGAAGAGGCTACGCGGGCTGTTATCTGTTGTCCTTTTTTTAATCCTTTGAAGCCAATAATTGCACCCGCATGATCTGCCGTTACTTCCAAGCCATCCGAATTTATGTTTCCATTATTCACGACAAAATGGTTGTCCATGGGCTGATCAAACTCGATGATAAAGTAATTCTTAAAATTCTCCGGTGTTCCTCCACTATTGCGGGTATTATAACCAATAATCTTATTTTCTTCCGGCATAATCTTGATGAAAGAACCTTTGTCGAAAGCGTCAATGACAACATACGCACTATCAGTCTTCGGAAAAGTAAAGTTGAACACGACAGCCCGTTGCGACGGACTGAACTCCGTCGTGATATCGTGATCCGCCAGAAATACACTATAATAATATGGCTTTGCGATTTCTGCTTTATGGGAGAACCAACTCGCTCGTGCATCCTGGTCAAACACCGGTTGCCCCGTTATAGGCATCAACGAAAATTGTCCGTAATCGTTATTCCACGGACTAGGCTGGTGTGTCTGTTTAAAACCTTTAATTTTATCTGCAGTATAGGTATATATCCATCCATCGCCCATATTTCCGGTCTGCGGTGTCCAAAAGTTCATACCCCAAGGACGGGCGATAGCGGGATAGGTATTCCCTGTTGAAAGTTCATATTTAGATAAGGTACCTACCAACGGGCTTACGTAATCTACTGGTTCGGGTGATTGTGCAAAGATTTTCGGAAGGCTCGCCGTCCATAATAGAATTAACAGAAAAAAAGAATGTTGTTTCATGAATGTTATTTAAAGATTATTTATTTAATTTCTACCATACAAATGTTACCTCGACACCGTCCGGGTCATTTTCAAATCCCAGCAGATAAGTCTTCGACCCCTCATGCCAGTTTCGTTTGTCGAATACCTCTTTTCCTTGGACTTTTACGCTTGTCGGCCGTTTTGGAAGAAGTACCCGAGACACATTGGTGGTTTCAATCGGACTCTTCGCCACATAAGCATAACCGGATGTCGTGATTTTTTCATCATAAACACGGCTCGCTGCAGCTAAGACTTGTGGCTTTTGCTTGTCGGGGATCAACTCCACATTTAGAAAGTAGCCTTGTGAACCAGGGGCAATAGAACGCTTACTATATACGGGCAATTTAGGATCAAATAGATCAATCAAAGTTCCCCTGACGGTGTAGTTCTCTTCACTGACACTTTCATCCATCACTGCCATCAACTCAAACGGTCCGCGCTGCAAATAAAAGTTATTTTTGAAGACCAACGTGTCGCCGCTAGCGGCTTGGTATCGCTCTTGTGTTACCTTAATTAGTTGCTGGCTGTTGTTTGTTTTAAGGGTATAATCTTTTGGATCTACCCGGATAATCTGTACAGATCCCCTACCATACGTATATACGCCGCCGTCTGCTCCCAGTGGAATACCCATTTTTTCAAAAAGATGATCCGCTGGAGCCGCATAAGCATTACCTTTCGTATTCCACCATTCCTGTACTGTCTGGAACGGATCATTGTCGGTCCCGCTATAGACCAACTGTCCACCTGCTTTTACCCATGCAGCCAAATACTCGTGTGCAATCGGATCAAGCGGTTTCATATTCGCATAGGTCATGAGCAAAACTTTGGTGTCCTTCAGCGCTTCTTTGTACCCTAAGTTCTCGATGTGTACCGTTTTTACCGGTACACCGCGTTTTAGGAAAGGAAGAGCAAGCCCATAAAAGTTTGCCAGCTGTGGATCGTCGTATCCTTCGTGCGTTGGGAAACGTTGGAACATCAATGAATTCGCCATCAACACCGAGATTCCTTCGCTTCCCGACAATTTATTTTCACTTAGTGGCATCTGGTTCAATGTATTGATCATGACCTGCATCTGCGTGGAATAATGGCGCGGGATACGTTCCTTTTGATCACTATTCGGATTTGTCCGGTACAACCCTTCGTAAATTCGCTCCGGCCAAGGCATAACCTCATAGTCAGCAATATTTGGATACAGCAATTGCGCGACAAATGTCGCTTGATAATTGGTTTTATAATCTACCCAATCCTTGGCTCGATCTTCAATAGGATCGGTCAGAAAGAACATCTTCCTACCCGTAGGTGCAGTCATCGATTCCATGGATCCATATTCCAAATAGGCCGTTTCAAATACCCGTTCCTTTTCTTTTCCATTAAAGTGGTTTGGTTCTCGTGAAGTACCTGTCCAAACTTGTGCGATATAGCCATCTACTACCGGCAAAGATGCCAAGCTAGCCTCGGGAGAAACGATCATCCATTGGGCATAATTGACGAGTGAATGTGTGGGGACATAACATTTCACATCCATGCCTTTCGATTTACCGTACTCCTTGGCAAACGTGAACACCTCATTCAACGCCTTATAGTAGAGATGATATTTGAGCTTATTAGAAAGATAGGTATTCTCCGGAGATTCGTGTTGTGGGCGCCAATCAAAGCCATAATATTTCTTCCATTCCCGCTTGAACGATTCGCTATAGCCTGCTCTCGCCCAGAATTCCGGTTCTTCCATAAATATGGCATCAATTCCCGCATCGATGACAGGCTTCACATGCTTTTCCTTCAGATACGCAAGGAAGTTATCCGTCGGCACAATGTAGGGAACCATATGGCCATGCCATATGGTATCCTGCTGCCGGGTCACCTGCCCCTCGTCCAGATGCCATTCGCCATCCCATTGACCGGTGAAATAATCCTGATATTCACCCCAGGCAATCCCGGTCATAAAATGAATCGTATAGTCCCTGTCTTTCCAGGATTTGACCCGCTCGTTAAACGGCACCCGTTTGTGCTTATCTGACGGGTTTCCGCCTACGCCGTAGATCATAACCGCGTCAGCGCGGTTATCAATTGTCGGACGCCACTCTCGGGATGTCTGGAAAGTTGTTTTGACTTGATCTGCCGTTTGCTGTGCCATAATCGATCCGCTTCCCCCTATCAGACAAGCAACGCCTACATATATTCTCCAGTTTATCATAACTATTTTCTTTTGCTACCCGTTATCTTACTAATTTACTAGTACCTCTTTCGCATCTGCATAATTCCAGCGTCTCGTCCCACTGCCTACCGGCGTGTCGTAATTGATACGGGCTGCTGCGCGGACAAAAACGATACGTCCGGATGGGATGGTTCCATTAGACGTGATCGTAACTGTCTCTCCAAGCAGGCTATTAAATGCTGATCCGGTATACTCAAGGGCACTCGACCAACGTTCATCCCGTGCACGGTACCCAACAGAAGAAGAATAGCTTACAAAAAGCTGTATATCGGTTATATTTTGAAAGCTGCTGCTATAGCCCCCCATGGGTTCAATTTTTTCACGAAATTCACTTTCCGAAACCCCTCGGGTCACGCGCACTTTCGCTTGTACCTTACCGTTAATCACCTGCGGTTCTTCTACCCACTCGACTTTAAGGAATGGCTGCACCTCAAACCGGACTTGCGTTACCCCCTCGATATCGATATCCTTCGTTTCATCTGCAATAGGCACACCACGTTCATCCTCCCGCAACAACGGAATAAAAGGACCGTCTAACTGGACGTTATATCTTCCTTTAAAAACCTTCGTATTTTGGAAAGTGCCGTCTGGCATACAGAAAAAGTCAGGATTAGGCGTAACATTATCTCCCCAGCTGGTTTCTATGAGACGCACCCGAATCCCCTCACTTCCTTGGTCGGTTAGCACCGGCTCTCCGGTAGCTACATCAACCACTTCACCTTGCAATGTTTCGGCTGGAGCTGGATAATTATCCAGCTCAAACATACTGCAGGAAGCCAAAAAGAAAAGAGACGTTAATGATATAAAAAAGCTTGTCTTTTTCATCTGATTATTTTTATAATTTCTTTATTCAATTAATTTACTTTACCAACTATTCCCCTAAACATTACCTGTTCGGTTGCTGGTCGATGACGGAACTCTTTGCAACTTCTCCTCCGGGAATGGCAAAATAATAGTCGATTACATTGTATTCAAATGTTTTTAAGCTCACCCATTGGAACCGTGCATCGAAAAAGTATTTTCCGCTACTGGTCGAAAAGAAAGGGTAAAGCCCGCGGAAACGGTAACGTGTATTGTTACTAAAGGCATCTCTATTTCTATTTTCACCCCAGAAGCCATTCCTTCCTTCGTAGTGCTGTACCCTCCATCTCCGGATATCCCATTTAGACTTATGTTCTAAAGCCAATTCTTTACGCCGCTCTTTTCGTACGATGTTACGGCCACTCTCCGTCGATGTAATTGTACTGGTAAGCAGTGACGCCCCAGCCCGCTCTCTGATCTCGTTAACCGCTTGTGTGGCTACCTGCATCAGATCCGATCCGTCAGGAGATCCCTCTCCTGCGAGCGATAACTCAACGGCAGCTTCCGCCGCATTCAACAGTACTTCCGCATAACGCATCAGCACGAAATGTTGATCCGATCTTCCTTCTGCCGCGACGAAAGATGGGTCGGGGTTCAACCATTTTCTGCCATAAAGCCCGGTCAAGTTCCCTTCACCATTATCGTAGAACGGACCATTCGCACCAGCGGCCGTCATTTGTGTCCCGTTGTAATTGACCAGCTCTTGGCTAGTGCCTTCTCTTGGGCTTAGGTAGAGTGTTTTAGGAGTTGCCCGATAAGCATTCAGGTTTTGATACCTTGTTTCAGCCGCCTGATAGGAATAATCATTAAAAAACGGCTGTACAGGTGTAGCACCTGTATAAACACCTGCCCGAATTTCGATGTCAGCGCCTTTGAATCGGTCTCCCGGGAAAATAACATACGCCCGCAACCTTGGTTCCGCATTCTCAAAAAATTCCATGGGCGAGTCATACATGAGATACTCTCCCTGTGTGTTGGAGTTACCGGTCGTCACCTTGATGGTACCATCTGGATAACGGTCAAACCCTTCGAAAAGCTCCATAAAATCGAGTGTAGGACAGGTTCCTGACGCCAGCGGTGCTTTAAAGATAAAAGGTGCGCTATAGGCATCGTATCCATGTGTGGCAATAGGAAAAGTGTATTCTTTCACATAGATATTTTCCGGACTTTCCACATCATTGAACATGTCGACCATATTCTGATATTGCGCTTCGGGGTTATTTGCTGCCCATCTTTTTTTATAGAGTGCATAATTTCCATCATTCATAATCTCGCGGGCAGCTAAATAGGCTTCTCTGAAATATTTTTTTGATGCGGCTTGCCATGTATTCTCTGCGAAGCCAATAACCCGGGCGCCAGTTTTGTCCCCCAATCCGGTGAGACGACCAGGTACCGTTTCATTATACTTCGCGACACTTCCAGCGTAAAGCATGGCATCTGATTTAAATGCCAAAGCAACGTACTTATTCGCATAGCCACGCTTTGGACTTTCCGGGGATAGTAATTCAGCTGCCTGATCAAAATCGGCAAGTATCTGATTCCAGGTTTCTTCCTCACTGGCGCGTGGTACTTCTAGCGCTGCGGCCTCCGCCGGATACTGCATGACTTTAGTCACCAAAGGTACACCACCGAATCGTCTGGCCATCGCATTGAATACGAACGCCCTTACGAAATAGGCTTCGCCTAAATAGTGATTATACGTAATCTCGGGAAATGCATCTTGGTGAAGCGGAAGATTTTCGATGAGATAGTTGGCATCCCGTAAAAGCGTCATGGCTTTTCCCCAATATGGCGTCCGCTCACTGGTAAAAGCAGAACTGATTCCATCGCGGTTCAGCGCCTCTCCGGTTCCTTCAATACCCATAGCGGCTAACCATCCATTGAATTCGACCCCCCATTGCGCCATGTATTTAAAATCTTCGAACGGCATATTGCTGTACATTCTTGCTAGGTAAACGTCCATCCCCGATTCACTGGTAAACAAGTCTTCATCACCGACTATGCTCTTCGGCGGGATATCTAAAAATTTCGAACACGAGCTGAATAACATGCAGATAGCCAGTGTCAACTGATATATTTTTTTCATGCGATTATTTTTTATCTTCATATAGTCCATAACACAAAGCGATTAAAAGTTGAGTGAAAGCCCCGCCGTAATGGTTTTATTCAATGGGTAGAGTCGTCCTAATTCGTCTTCCGGGTGTTCCGGATCCACAAATTTTACGCCTGTTATGGTAAACAAGTTATACGCATTGGCGAATACCCGCAGGTTCATCGTTGATGAAGGCCGGAATTTCGGTAACGTATATCCCAGCTCTATACTTTTGAGTCGGAGATAGGCCGTGCTCACCCGATTAAATGTCGAGGTTTCCAGCGGATAATTGCCCGTGAAGCCGTAATAACCGCTGACCCATTCCTGCGAAGGATCCCAAGGATCGGCTTGGGGATCAACCGTATGCCATCTGTCTAAATACTGTTCAAGTACCCCGCCACCATTGGTACCCCAAATCGCGCGAAGTGGTTCCAGATATTGCATGGAACCAAGGGCCGTTCCCTGTAGCAAGAAACTCAAATCGAAGCTCTTATAACTGGCGTCAAAATTAAAACTGAAGTTCATCCATGGTGTATTGTCGAAAAAGAGCGGACGCATGTCTAACCCATTGATCTCGCCATCCCCATTCCAATCTTCATATTTATAATTGCCCGGCAAAGTCTGATTGTCTTTATATATCGGAAAACTCCGGACATCATCCCAGTCTACATACTGTCCGGCTCCTTGATACCCGAACTGCATACCTTGAAAACGGTTATTGAGGTTGTCGTTACGCCATCTGTCGTATGAATTTCCCCAAGGCCCCTTCTCCGAGCCTACTAGATGTTTCTGACGGGTAATGGTTCCGATAGCCTTTACCCGGTAGGATAGATCGCCTATCTGATTTCTGTGCGAAATTTCGACATCCATCCCAAAATGCTTGTCGCTATCGAGATTCTCCCGAGGAGCAGTCGCCCCTACAACGGTTGGAAGATCACCTGTCTGACGTGCAAAAAGCCCTTTCCGTTCCCTTTCAAAATAATCCACGGCAAAGCCGAAAAGACCGTTCCATCCTTCAAAATCGACACCAAGATTTAAGGTATTGGACGTGTACCACGTGATCAACTGGTTAGGTAGCGCAAGGGTCGAAACGCCATATATAAACTCGTTTCCAAACATATATCCGGGAGCGTACTGATTATAATACCCATTTTCTGCATTCCCTGATGTAGCCGGATAATTATATCCGGTCGCCCAATCATATTGAAGATCGCCATCATCCCCCAACACACCATAACTCGCACGCAACTTTAATTGGTTTACGAACTGTAACTTATCCCAGTTCTTGAAAAACGGTTCTTCCGATATACGCCAACCCACAGATCCTGACGGAAAAAATCCCCATTGACGGCCTGGAAGAAACTTCGAAGAACCGTCATAGCGGAATTGTGCCTCCGCTATATACCGGTTGGCGAAGGTGTAATTCGCTCTTCCGAAAACTGCGGCATTGCTTGTCTCATAAATATCGTTCAAAGAAGCATTCATTCCACCGACCTGATCTTGGGCAACACCACCAAAGAGGTAGTCCATCGCGAACGCTAGATTACGTTGGGCAAAGAAATTATCCCCGGTTTGCTTTTGCACCTCCCCGCCCAACATACCGGTCACCTGATGTAGTCCATTAAATTCCCGGTTATAATTTGCAACGAATTGTCCTAGCACCTGTTGTTTATCAAACATTTCCCGACGTATTTGGTTGGGCGTACTGAGGTTATACAGTTTTGGCACATACAATTCGGTTATCTGATCGAAAGCATATTGATAATACTCTCGCCGATTGATATTGTTATTATCCATGCGGTAATCGTAACTTACCAACGCCCTTGCCGAAAGGCCTTGCAGCACATCACTGACCTCACCGAAATCGTAATTCAAGCTAGCAGACGATTGAATCTGTTTCTGACCCGTTTTACGATAACCCGAGATATCGGAGGTCATCTTCGCCACGGTATTTTCTTCCAGGTCCAATCCTTCGTAATTGAGCATGGTATTCTCCGGATCTGCATACGCCGGAACGAGCACGCCTTGCCGCCAATAATTCCGGATAATATCCGCCGAACTTGAATAAGGGCTATTACGCTGATCCACGATGCCGCTCAAATTCAGGTCGAAGCTCAATCCCTTCGTCACCTCAGCACTGATATTTGAACGAAGATTCACTTTCCTATAGTTCAAATCGCCTGATTTGAAGAAGCCTTCCTGGTACAGATGCCCTACGCCGACATAATATTGCGATTTGTCTCCGCCGCCGGTGATGCTCAGGTCTTGTTGTGTTTGAGGCGAGTAATCGGAAAAGATTAACGACGTCCAGTCCGTTGTACGTCTCTTCCCTGTTCTAAAATCTTCAAACCAGCTCTCTGGATAGATAAGGTTGTAAGGCGAAGCCATATTATTCCGAGCTCTTTCATTTTCAATCGTCATCGTCTGATAAGGATCGGCAAGCACAGGCAATCCAGAGGGTCGTTGAAAGGTATAGGTGCTATTCAACGAAACGCTTGTACGTCCTGTTTTTGTTCCTTTTTTTGTCGTCACAAGGACAACGCCATTGGCCGCCCGTACACCATAAATAGCTGCAGAAGCATCTTTCAATACCGATATATCTTCGATATCATTGGCATTAAGCCGTTGAAAATCTGCTGTAGTACGCGGTACCCCGTCGATAACGATTAATGGGCTACCTAAACCTCGAATATCAAAGTTGGCCGCGAAATTTCCTGGCTCGGCACTGCGTTGCCAAACCCTTACCCCCGGAACACGACCGGTGAGCATATTCTGCGGGTTTTCGTTTTTAGTTTTAATCATTTCCGACCCTTTGATATTGGATACAGCACCTGTTAAGGTGACTTTTCGCTGCGTACCGTATCCGACGACAACGACTTCTTCCAGCGCTGCCTCATCTGCTTGTAAGACAACATCTATGCGGCTTCGTGTACCGACGGTTTCTTCTGCACTTAAAAAGCCCACAAAAGAATAGTGCAGTACCGCTCCTTGCGGCACTTGAATGGTATATTGCCCTTGGGCATCCGTACTCGTAGCGATTTGGGGTGATGAGCCCTTCACTAATACGGATACGCCACTAAGCGGTTGGCCGTCGGAGCTGGCTACGCTCCCTGACACATTTACTTGCTGTGCCAACGACATTGCCGGAATCAGGAGAAACGCAAACCATATGGTGTGCATAAATATTCTCATTTCCATCTTTAAATTCTTGATCATACAGGTTCTTTTTTAACTCTATTGATTAGCTATTTTGTTAATTCAAATCTTGACAAAACCGCATATTCGGCTGCAAAGGCGAAGGTAAACATCCCCTCTGTATCGTTTTTACCACGATCACGGTTCCATCCGACTAACAAGTTTGTAGGTAGAAGCCCGTTGTAGAAAAAACGCTCATACGCGTAATCCAGATTTTTTTGAAACGCGTCGATATATTCATTCGTCTCTTTGTACGAAGGATAAAAGTCGACATATCCTCGCATCAGCACGCCGTTGAACCAGTTTCTAAAGCCACTGATATCAAAGGTGTAATGATCTGCGACATTCACGCCTTTTTTTGCAAAGTAGGAAAAGCTGGCGTTTGCTAATGCCGCACCATCTGCACGATATTTGTCGTCTCCTGTAACACGGTGAAGATCGGCTGCTCCCGACAACATCGTGCCGCTATTGTAGGTTATAGCTGGCCCCACTCTATCACGACACGTCACTCCCCGGCGATAATTAACACCATCGATTTGCTCGAGCTGGGGAGATCCCGGCGTACAGCCTCCCATCATATCATCATACACCCCATCGCCTCGAAGAAGGGAGCGTTTCTGCCAATCGTAGATCTTCTCTGCAAACAGGAGATAATAGTCGCTTTTCTTCATTTGAATTGCCTTTCTAGTTCTTCTATCGGCAGCATCGATATAGCGATGTGTTATCTCATCGTTTTTCCCTTTATAGAGCTCGTGCAACCAAACTAGCGGACTTATCATCGGGCCATTGCTACAAGCATGTTTGGTCACATAACCGGGTCCCCAGGCGATTCCCCCTACCTCGTTTCCGTTCGTATCAAACGTACAGTCCCAGCCATCGAGCACATATTCCGTGAGGTATTCTGCTTTCTCCAGAAACAATTGGTTGCCGGTTACTTTATAAGCTTCCAGAAACTCTCGAATTAGCCACATTTGATCATCATAAACATTTTCAATCCCCTCTACTCGAGCGCCACCCTTGGAATTCCCACGATTTACACCGTATACGGTCCATTCGTTGGTACCGGTATAGGAGGTAAGCGTGAATGTTCCTAAGTAAAAATCGGCCGCATCGTAGAGCTTCATCAGTTCTTGTTCGTATCTATTGAAATGGGCATTATAGCGCGTAGCGTCTCCCTTTTCCTTTTCCGTTTCAAGGGTATGAAGAATTGCCGTAACAGCCTCAATAGCACTCGTATACATCCATATACTACCTATTTCATTCGACCGCTGACCGGTATAGGGATTGTAATATCTTGCCATGGTCATTCCGCTTCCCGTAAAATAGGCTTCAAGCGCATTATCTGTAATCTCCATAGCGCGGGTCAGCGATCTCGTCGCCAGATCCGTATCCTCTGGCGGTGTTGTCCCATCATCGTTATTGCCCTTATCACAGGCACAGATAAAGAAGCATAGCAGACTCCCAACCGCGATAATTATACTTTTTTTCAGTTTCATCTTATTAAACTTATTTGGTTAATTCATTTTAATATTGTGCAGTACCAATTTATTCTCTCCGGTATTCGCCTCGCCATTATATACACCAAGCACTAACGTGACATCAGAACCATTGAATGAAGATAGGTCATAGGTAAACAAAGCGTATCCTTCCGGATTACCGGCTCCTCCGTCGCCATGCTTGAATTTCCAACAGCCATCACTTGCAGCCGACGCTTCTTGCGCTGTATTAGAGGCAGGTGAAAGATGCGTTACCGTACCGTCGTTTTCAATCGCCGTCAGTTTAAAGTAGGTAAAGTTACTTCCGAAATTACGGGTACTGAGCGTCAATCGGTTACTTCCGCCCGCGATAGAGAATTTAGTATACATATACGCTTCGGGCACCTTAGTGTCTACTTCTGGTGTATTTCGTGTCTTAATGATATATCCTTCCGAAGGAAATACTTCGGGGTCTTTTTTCAGCGGCATGAACATCCATTCCGCGGCAACGTGAGCGACATTCCGCCAGGCACGATATGCATCCACATAGTTATCACGGTTACCACTTACAGGACTGATCCCGGTAAACGATTTTTTGGTATGCGGCATGGTAGACCGGACGGTTTCATGAGAGAGCTTCCATCCGTCAATAACGTCGGTTCCAGGAAGCCAGTCCCAATTCTCGACTTTTCTGTCTGCAAACCGGATCGCCCGCAAAACGAGTTGCTTCCAATAATCCCCGGTCGCTTGCCTATATATTCCTATGGCAATGATTACCTCCTTATCGACATAAGCACTCAGGTCAAAATCAAAATCCGTGTAACCTCCCGAATAGGTGCGGTTTTGACCTACTTTCTCCGCTTTCGGTTCAGCGGCATTTAAATCAATGACCTGTACGCCGAAATAAACCGGTGCAGCGGCATCCGCATTGTGGGTTTGAACTCTCAGCGAAAGAATTTTGTTGTCTTCCGTAATCAATTTGCTACCATACACAAACGAATCAAAAACATCCATATCTGCTGGGTTATTTCGATCATCCCCGCTGTTACGGATCTGCAATGTCGTTCCTTCATTCTGCTCTTGCCATGCACCCCGGAAGTCTAAGGTGCTCATATAGTTACATGCCCAGTCCCAATGTGGATAAGCATCCGCATTCCTTCCTCCGCGGTATTCGTTATAATACCACTTTTCGGCACTTTGCAAATCAATAGTGGTTAACCCAGGGAGCAATTCTTGACTTCCCATTTGGATATTAAGGGTAGCGATACCATCCACAAAATCAGCAGGAGATATCGTTCTCACAATCGTGACATATCCACTTTTCGTAAAAGTAACACTATAATTATTTTCAATCAGATTGGGAATGACAAAGGCTCCATTGTTATCGGTCGTCGCTGTTCCGCCAACCACACCAATAGAAACAGTAACGCCTGAAAGTGGTTCACCTGCTTGGAGTGCATCCAATACTGTTCCTACAATTCTTGCGGAAGCACTGACCATTTCTACATTCACGGTAGCGACACCATTGTCATCAAAATCATTCGCCGTTACCGTTAAACCAACTGCCAACCAGCCATCTTTCTCAAACTTGACCGCATGTGTTCTGTAGGTCACATTGTCAAAAGAATACTTCCCGTCATTCCCACTTGTGGTAACCTGATCGTCTTCATTGATGCCCGAAAGGGTGACCTTCATCCCTGCAATGGGTTCACCATTTGCATCGGTTACTGTACCAACAACTTGCCCACGTCGGTTATCCGTAGGATCATGCTCCTTTTTACACCCGAAATGTAAGATGAACATCAGCGTGGCCACTGCCACATAGCATACTTTTTTTAGGTTTTTCATTTGATTAATCTTTTTCATTCATTTTTAAATAGGTTCGTTTATTTTTTAGCGTAGCATTTATAATCCTTGCTCCAACTGATATTTTCCCAAAATAGCATACTGTGCGGCATAGGTAAACATGAACATCCCCTCTACGCCCTGCTTCTCCTTTTCTCTCCCCCATCCCTTCAACAAGTTTGTCGGGAGGAAACCATCTTGATGAAATCGCTCAAAACCATAATCCAGATTTCGTTGGAAGGCCGTTAGATAATTTCCTATTTGCGTATCAAGCCGACTCGCTTCTTCGTAACTGCGCATGAGGATACCATTAAACCAATTGTTAAAGCCATTGGTTTCAAAGCTGTAATATTGCGGAACATCCTTTCCCAAAGAAGCAAATTGCTGGAAACTGTTCTTAGCCAGCTCCCGGCCATCCGTTGCATATTTTTCGTCTCCCGTTACGCGATAAAGGTCCACAGCACCCGACAACATTGTTCCGCTGTTATAGGTATACGCTTTTCCTACGGCTTGCGTCAATGGTGTGTTTGCACGGTATCGTATACCATCCACCTCTTCGTAACGTATATCACAATTTGGCACGCAACCGCCCATCATATCCGTGTATACACCAGCTGTATTAAGTAGGTTTCTTTTCTGCCATTCGTAAATAGATCGTGCATAGTCAAGATAGTAGCGTTGTTTTTCCAGCTGTTCGGTTCGACGAGTTTGTTTGTCTCCTTCATCAATATAGCGATGTTCAATTTTGTCCGATTTGCCTTTATACATTTCATGTAGCCAAACCAGCGGACTGATTAATGGTCCGTTACTACAGGCATGCTTCGTGGTATAACCGGGACCCCAAGGGATTCCGCCATTTTCTTTCCCATTGTTATCGCGAGTTACGTCCCACCCATCTAACACATAAGCCGTTAAATACTCTGCTTTTTTCAAATATTCCTTTTTACCCGTTAGTTTATAGGAATCCAATAACTCACGGATCAACCACATCTGATCGTCATATACATTCAGTATACCAGAAACGTTTGCTTGCCCCTTCTGATTGACACGATCAACAGCATATACAGACCATTCTTTCGTCTGTGTATAGGAAACGAGTTCAAAAGTGCCCAGGTAATAGTCTGCATTCGCATACAGATTGTCCAGCAATGTCACGTAGCGATCGTAATAATCATTATACAATGTACTCCCATCTATATGCTGAGCATGCTTAAGCCCTGACAGCACCGCATTGACCGCTTCAATTCCCGCGGTATACATCCAAACAGAAGCACGCTCATCAGATTTAACGTTGGTAAACGGGTTATAAAAGCGTCGCATCTCGAAAGTCTCGGGGTCAAAATAATGTGCGATGGTTACATCGATCAAATCTATAGAACGTTGCAGGTTCTGCATCGCAATAGCCTGGGGATCATCCATACCTGACTCCCCTAGCATATCAGGGGGTGACGGGCTCCTGACAGCTCCTGATCGTACGACAGTTATCGAAGTAAAGCTCAATAGCATCGTACAACACATGGCAATAATGGAAAACTTCATGTTTGAGATTAGTTAAGTTTATAATAAAAAAATTTAAAATTGGCGGAATAGTCTTTCGACGTATTTCGTAACCAAAGTAGCGAGACCGGGATTAAAACTAGGGTTAAAAATGAGATTTAACCGCTAAAAAAAACATTAACCCTTCTATATTACCTTTATGATCTCATTTTTTAAGCCATATTGTGACCCGACTTTTCTTCTGCATGCCTCTAATTTTTTTGTATAATATTAGCTACCTTTGCAATAAAGGTTATAAATTGTATATCATATTTATGACAATGATAAACCGAAACATGTGCATTTACCGAATACAGTTTTTTCTATTTTATCTTCTCTTTTTGATGATGTTGCAGGCTGTTTCAAGCCGTGCTTATGCACAAGGTATCCGATTTACCGGAAGCAGCCAACCTATAGAGAAACGTACTTCTGCCACTTTTTTTTCGGATGCAGCTCCCACTTTTTACGATTTGTTTGCTATCCATTTTGATCTCCAGCTACCTAATGATAGAACCATGGGGTATATTGTTCGGATTAAAGAAGAAAATCAGGGCTCTATTTTCAATTTACATTATGATGAAGAAGAAGGACAAGCTGTATTTCGGCTAAACGAAGAGGGCAAAACCAGCTTGATTACCACTCGGATTCCGCTTGAATACCTTATTGAACGACATTGGTTTCCGATACTATTGGAGTATGATCTTCGGGGGGGAAAAATCAAACTGCAGATTGCCAATGCAGCACCACAATTTGCCTCAGTACAAATAGAGTCGCCATATTCTCCTAACATAACATTTGGACGTAGCGATTACATGATTGATGTTCCTTCGTTCTCTCTTCGAAATTTCCGTGTCGGTAACAAAGCGAAGGAAATTTCCTTCCCTCTACGGGAAAGCGAGGGAAATAAACTGCATAATGCTTCCGGTGAAGTGATGGGAAAGGTTACCAACGGTACTTGGTTATTGAACGATGCCTATCATTGGCATAGACACACCGAGATGCATTCCTCCACTCCTTCGGGCGCTACTTATGATCCAAAGCGAAAATCTATCTACTACTTCAATCGAGATTCTTTAGGAATTTATGAAATTCAAACCGGCGTAACACGGAGTATCCGTTTCCTTACTCCTTGCCCAATGAAACTTAAGCTCGGAAACAGTTTTATAGATCATGAAGAAAACAGGCTGTATGTCTATGAAACTTTTTATGAAGAACCTTATACTGGGCCCACAGTCGTAAGCTTAGATTTAGATGATTTTAGCTGGAGAATAGAAAGCAGCGACTACCTACAACGAGAATTGAACCACCATGCTGCATACTTTCTTCCCGATAGCCGCAGATTACTGTTATTTGGTGGATATGGCAACATGGTTTATAGTAACGATCTGCTATTTTATAATTTAACGGATGGAAATTGGTCTAAACCGGAGACCATGCGCGGAGACTCTATTTTACCTCGATATTTTACCTCTACGGGTAGATCGGAGGTGAACCAAAAAATCTATATTTTTGGGGGTATGGGTAATGAGTCTGGCCAGCATATAGTAGGACGAAAATATTTCTACGACCTTTATATGTTAGATCCGACGACCGGAAAAACCACAAAACTCTGGGACGTAGACCGGAAGGAAAACTTTTTCGTGCCAGCTCGTGGCTTAGTCATCCCTGATTCTAACTGGATTTACATGCTCGGATACCCCGAGCATTTAACACACTCGTTTATTAAACTGCGTCGGTTTGCCATTCATGATGGTCAATATGAAGAATTGGGCGACTCCATTCCGATTTATTCCGACAAGATTAGTACCCATGCTAATCTATATTTTGACCCTCATCTGAAGAAGCTGATCGCATTGGTGCAGGAATCGGATGATGACATCCGGTCTACGCTTACCGTATACAGTCTAGACTTTCCGGCTATCAGCGAGTCCCAACTCTACGCTTTTCCGGGTTCTGGTACACAAAAAAATATAGGATTTTACGTGTTCGTTTTGGCGCTCGGTGGACTATGCATCGGAGCCTTGGTATACAAAATTTCCCGTCGCCCGAAGCAACCCGAATCTGTGGTAGCACTGCCTGATGAGCCAACGTTACCCGAACAGCCACAGACGAATTGTATTTATCTTTTTGGAGACTTCACGGTCCTAGATAGACGAGGAATGGATATTTCCCATTTGTTCAGCGCACGCTTACAACAGGTTTTCTGTTTGGTGCTGTTCCATAGCTCCAATACGGGCATCAGTTCCAATCTCCTTACCCATTTACTGTGGCCGGACAAACCAAAAGATAAGGCCAAGACCTCTAGAGGAGTAGCCATAAATAATCTACGGAAGGTATTGAGTGAATTGGATGGTATAGAAATTATTTATGAAGAGGGACATTATCGTGTACTATTCGAATCTATTTGCTATTGTGATTATTGGCGTCTGAAAGAGCTTCTTACGCAAGGTGCCGATGTCCTTTCTCCAGAGATTCTACATATTCTGGAACGTGGAGAATTCCTATTAGGCATGGACGATCCTATTTTTGATAAGTCAAAATATGATATCGAAAGTATGTTGATCGAAAGGTTTCAAAAGTGTATAGCCAAAAGTCGTGAGGATAAAAACTGGTCTTCGCTATTTCGTGCAGCAGACGCCTTACTTACGATCGACGCCGTTAATGAACTAGCCTTGGAACAAGGGCTTTACGCATTGTATAAAGGAAAACTCGAATCTCGCGCAACAATTTTCTATAAGCGTTTCGCGGAGAACTATCGGCGTTTGATGGGAGAAGATTATGCTTACACCTTTGAAGATATATGGCAGCGAACAATCCAATAAAAGGATCATCCCTATTCTTATCTTATTGTTTCATGACGAATAGAGATGATCCATATACGCCTTTTATTATCTACAGCAATTCCGTCCCATTAGAAGGAATAACCTTAATAGCCGTTAATTCCAGGTTGAATTGTTTCTTATAAATCGGTGCCAAGCGTTCTACCAATAAATCCTGAAAAGATTTTTTCACTAAATTGATGGTACATCCACCAAAACCACCTCCCATCATTCGAGCACCTATTACTTCTGGAAAAGATTTCACATAGTCTACTAAAAAGTCTAGTTCAGGACAGCTTACTTCATATGCTGCACTTAATCCTTCGTGTGCGTAAAACATCTGTTGTCCTACTGTTTCTAAATCGCCCTGTTCTAATGCATCACACGCCTTATTCAATCGCTCGTTCTCTTCCACGACAAATCGGCACTTCGTATACACATCCAGATCTACTGGCTTTACATGCGTTTCTAGCATATCTAGGGTCACATCGCGTAGGCTTTTCACTTCCGGAAATTGTTGCTGCACCAATCGCACACCTTCTTCACAGGAAGCCCGACGATCATTATAAGCAGACGATGCCAAAGAATGTTTTACATTGGTATTCAACAATAGAATAGCATAATCGTCTAATTCCAACGGCTTGTAGGAAAAAGAAAGGTCACGACAATCCAGCTTCACGACATGATCCGCTTTACTCATCACCGATGCAAACTGATCCATGATACCACATTTTACGCCCGCATACGTATGCTCTGCCTGTTGCCCGATTTTCGCGATATCCACGCGTTCTATTTCCAAATCGAAGAGTACGTTTAGTGCAAATCCCACGGCACATTCCAGTGCGGCAGAAGATGACAATCCAGCTCCCAGCGGCACATCACCATCAATATACATATCAAATCCTTTCAGATTTGCTTCTCTCAACTGCAGCTGATGCACCACACCAAGTACATAATTCGGCCAACCTTGCTCTACAGGTTGTATTTCGGTTAACGGAATTTCAAAATATGCTGTAAAATCCTCTGCATACAAACGGATCATATTGTCGTCACGCTTTCCGACCCCTACATATATTGCTTTATCGATTGCAGTCGGAAGCACAAAACCTTCATTATAGTCCGTATGTTCGCCGATGATATTAATTCTTCCGGGCGAGCGTACCACATGTGTAGGAGCATATCCAAAAACGGTTGTATATCTTTCTTCTATCTGTTGTTTAGAAATCATGTATTTATCCTTTGTAGTGAATCGTAGATTGTTCTTTTAGTGTATTCGCAGCCTGTTCGGGGGTAATGTCACGCTGCGGCGTAGCCAACATCTCATAACCCACCATAAATTTCTTTACTGTCGCTGACCGTAATAGCGGTGGGTAGAAATGCATATGCCAATGCCATTCCGGATGTTCCCCAGAATTCACCGGCGATTGGTGCATCCCTGCCGAATAGGGAAAAGATGTTTTAAAAATATTATCGTAACGAATCGTTAGTTCTTGCAATGTACGCGCAAAGTCTTCTTTTTCTTCTTCCGTAAATGCTAGGATAGACGGTACCGGACGTTTGCTGATAATCATCGTTTCATAAGGCCAAGCTGCCCAAAAAGGGACAAGCGCCACAAAATGCTCATTATCGACGATGATACGTTCGTCTTTTTTTAATTCGAGGGCGACATAATCTTGAAGAAGTGTACGCCCATGCTGCTCAAAATAAGTCTTTTGTTGCGCACTCTCTTTTTCTATCTCTACGGGTAATGAACTTTCCGCCCATATCTGACCATGTGGATGGGGGTTACTACACCCCATAATGCTGCCCTTATTTTCAAATATCTGGATATATTTTATCCATTCCTTTTCCGCAAGCTCTTTGAATTCCCGTTGCCAAAGATCTACTACCGCCTTAATTGCTGGCAAATCCATTTGAGGAAGTGTCAAATCATGACGCGGTGAAAAAGAGATAACTTTACATATCCCTCTCTCCGATTCGGCGACAAGCAAACTTTCCTCATCAAATTGTTCTATCGATGTGTCTTCCAATAAAGCCGAAAAATCGTTGACAAAAACAAAACTGTCCTTGTAATCCGGGTTTTGCGTACCATCTGCACGCGAATTTCCTGGACACAAATAGCACTTCGGATCGTATTGCGGACGGTTGTCTGGTGCCAAATCCTCGACTTGACCTTGCCAAGGGCGTTTACTACGATGGGGAGAAACGAGAATGTATTCTCCCGTTAAAAGATTCTTACGTTTGTGTGGTTGTTCTGCAAAATCCAACATGGTTTAAGGTTATATTTTTATAAATATCACCTTTTTTTTGGAAAAACAAAATAGGAGGGCAATAAAAAGTGTCAATAATACACTTTATTAACATTAAAAACAATGACTTTCAAGCCATTACAGCGATAGATTATGCTTTTGGCTTTTCCCCTTTTATCAATTCGAAAACAGTAATCTCTGGCAAAATCCCTACACGTCCGGGGTAGCCCAAGAATCCATATCCTACATTCACATAGAGTTTTTTGTTTTGTTCCTCATAAAGCCCTGCCCATTCTTTATATACATATTTAGCTGGGCTCCACTGGAAGTGTTCTCCACGAACACCAAACTGCATACCATGGGTATGTCCCGCAAACATGACGTCAACATCCGTATCCAATACTTGTGCTCTCCAATGAGAGGGGTCATGCGATAGAAGCAACTTCACAGGAGATTCTTCTGTTCCCATTAATGCTTTTTTCAAATCTCCTTTCTTCGGAAAACGACCTGTACCCCAGTTCTCTACCCCTACAATGGATATTTTTTCCTTATTAACCGTTAGATCACGATTCTCATCCAGCAATAGATCCCATCCCATTACTTGATGTGTTTCTTTGAGGCTTTTCAAGTTTTTACGCTTTGCAGCAGAATCTTCACGTCCAAAATAGTAATCTCCGTAGTCATGATTACCTAATACGGAATATACTCCTAAATCGGCCTGTAGTTTAGCAAAAATATCTTGATAATCCCGCATTTCAGAAGCAACATTATTAACCAAATCGCCGGTAAAAAACACAGCATCCGGTTTTTCGCCCATGAGCATCTCTATTCCACCTAATACCGCTTTTTTATTATAAAAAGATCCGGAATGGACATCTGATATTTGTGCAATGCGCATGCCGTGAAAGGAAGCAGGAAGATGAGGTAAATACAGCTTTTGTCGAATGATTTTATAATCATATCCACCTGAGATCATACCCCACGACAAAGGGAATATAGGCAACGATGCGACGATAATTCCAGATTTGGTTAAAAACTCAGAACGGGAGATTCCATTCACTGGCTTTTCTGGTAAAGGTTCCGAAAGTTCCTCTACCCGCTCTGGTAAACTTTCGTTTCTACGACGTGGTGAAAAAAGTTTAGCAACCCAAATTCCGCCACGACGGATATCGTCAAGAAGCAAAATGACAATAAAAATAAACTTACTGGCCGCCGTCATGAAAAAAGCGACTAAAATAACAGACCTATACGCTAGCGGAAGATTAAACTTCGCCGAAATATAAAGCCCTAGCAAAAGGGCAATAGAATAGCCCCACCACACGAATGAAAACCATTTTGTTTTCGCGGCCTTAATTTTCGTTGCTCGTAAAGCAAAGAAAATGTAAACATCAAAGACAAGCAGTAATATTGCGTTAAATATTAACATAATAATTTTTTATCCTTGTGCCAATCGTTTCAGCACATTAATCCATTTAGGGTCGTCATTCAAACTCTCCACCATCGTTATTTCTTCTCCCCCTAACGCTTTAAACTCATTAGCATATTCGACCCGAATCTCATCCAGCGTTTCTATACAATCTGCTACGAAAGCCGGACTAAAGACGAGCAGTTTCTTAAATCCGCGGTCTGCCATCTGGTGCAGTGTGTCGGAAGTATACGGCTGGATCCATGGTGTTTTTCCTAATCGCGATTGGAAGCAAACCGAATATCGCTCTTTTGTAATCCCCATTTTCGCGGCTATTGCGCGTGATGTGGCATAACATTGCGACAGATAGCAATATGTTTTTTTGGTTTCTTTACAAGATTCACAACCCGAATCAGGACATTTAAGCGTACCGGTCGGATCAACTTTACCAAGTTGTCTAACCGGTAGACCATGATAACTGAACAACACATGGTCATATTCTTCTATAGGATATTGACGCCCATGATCGGCGAAAGTCTCGCACATTTCCTCATCATCACAATAACTATTAACGAAAGTTACCTGTGGAAAGTATTGCCAACTTCGCATAATTTCCATTACTTTATCAATAACCGATCCAGTTGTCGCGGATGCATATTGTGGGAAAAGAGGAACCACACGAATAGATTCCAACATCATAGCCTCCATTTTCTGAAGTGCTGAAGCAATAGAAGGATTTTGGTAACGCATCGCTAATTCCACATGGTATTCTTCTCCCAGTTCCCGCTGTAGTAGATCCCGTTGTAACTCGCTATAATACAATAGAGGAGATCCTGTTTTATCGTCCCATATCGTGCCATAAGTTGCGGCAGATAGCGGCGAACGCTTCGGGACAATTACGCCTTTTACCAATAGGGTACGCCCCAGATATGGAATATCCATTACCCGAGGGTCCATTAAAAACTCTGTCAAATACCTGCGTACATCAGCTGTTGTAGGGTTGTCCGGTGTGCCTAGTTGCACCAAAAGAATTCCTTTTGTAGCGCTTTTACTCATTTGCTACAAAAATAACCATAAATTACAGGGAAGTATTGGGAGCACGGATAATATGAGAATCACATGACTGAGCCTAAAATTGCTCTAACATTTGCTTTACATTTTTCATAAGCCACATCGGAGTTGAAGTTGCACCACAGATGCCTACTGTATTATGAGGGTCGAAAAGCGCTTCATCTAATTCCGCTGGATCAGAGATAAAATAACTCTGTGGATTTGCTTGCTTACACACATCGTAAAGCACTTTTCCATTGGAAGACTTTTTACCGGATACAAAGACAATCTTGTCATATTGACGGGCAAAATCACCTAAATCTTCATAACGATTAGAGACCTGCCGACATATGGTGTCATTGGCTTTTACCGCATAGCCCCGGCGTTTCAATTCCTCCTTAATAGCATAAAATTTATCAACGCTTTTTGTGGTTTGGCTATACAGCGTAAAAGATGAAGGAAGTTCGACATGATCCAATTCTTCTAAGTCTTGAAACACAATCGCTTCATTGTTTGTTTGCCCTTGTAGTCCGATTACTTCTGCATGCCCATGTTTGCCAAAAATCAAGATTTTTTCCTGTCCGTCATAGGAGGTTTTGATTCTGTTTTGTAGCTTAAGTACTACCGGACAAGAGGCATCAATAAGCGTGATATTGTTCTCTAACGCTGTACGATAAGTTTCAGGGGCTTCTCCATGTGCCCGAATCAAGACTTTTTCGTTCTCTAAATTCGCTAAATCCGCATGCCCTATAATACGCAGTCCTTTTGCTTTTAAACGAGCCACTTCTTCATCATTATGAACAATATCGCCTAGGCAATATAAATATCCATCCTCTTCCAAGATTTCTTCTGCCATGTCAATAGCATACACTACACCGAAACAGAAGCCGGAGTCTTTATCAATCGTGACTTGCAGATCTTTAGCCATAGGTTACAAAAGTAAAGATTATTTTCTACATTCTTTTTTTCCGCAAAAAAGAATTAAAAACCTCCCCACTTCAGATATTTGACATATCGGATAGTACTAAAAATAGATTTCTACAGTTGCCAAATATCTGGATGTGGGATTGAATGTTAAGGAAGGGATAATACAATTGCATGAACCCTCCTTAACTTTAATTGTCGCATCCAAATGTTTTATGACTGCACAATCTCGTCCTTAGCACTATCCCTATTGTAAAACATTTGAAGCGACGATTTTTTTTGCATACTTTTTTTGAGGTAAAAAAAGTATGAGCCACGTCGCGGCTAGAGCGACATAAAAAAATTATAATTTAAAGGCTGTATTAAAACAGCCTCTTCCACCAAGATTTCTTAATACCAACGTACCATTGGTTATTTTCTTCTTTTAACGGAAATACATCGATATAGTTCCCTTGCCCTTCATCACCTTTTCCGGTTTGCAAATCAAATCGATGTCGATGATAGGAACAAACTAATTTTTCTCCTTCACACCAACCCAGACTGAGATCAGCTCCCGCGTGTGGACAGCGACTAGAGGTAGCGTAAAGCTTTCCATTCCATAAAAAAACGCAAAGCTTTTTACCGCCGACTTCTACTTTTTCTATTTTTCCTTCTTCGCGAGGCTTCTTGACAACAAACCATGCTATGTTATCCTTATCCATATCTAAAGATAACAAAAAAAGAGACGCCATCGGCGTCTCTATAAAATATAACAAATCGTTCGATTCTTATCTACTGGAATTTCTTCGCGTTTATCTTTCTTTCGTTTTCCGTCAAGTAAATTTTACGCAAACGGATGGACTGCGGTGTAACCTCGATATACTCATCTGCCTGGATATATTCCATACATTCTTCCAACGAAAACTTGATAGCAGGTGCAATACGTACGTTATCATCCGAACCGGAAGCACGCATATTTGTCAATTGCTTGCCTTTGGTGACATTGATTGTTAAGTCATTATCCCGAATATGCTCTCCTAGGATTTGACCTTCATAGATATCTACTCCCGGATCAACGAAGAAACGTCCACGGTCTTGCAGCTTGTCAATGGAATAAGCCGTGGTTGTGCCGGTATCCAAAGAAATTAATACACCCGCCAAACGACCTGGAATAGTTCCTTTCCAAGGCTCATATCCTTTTAGACGATGTGCCATAACTGCTTCACCGGCAGTAGCCGTCAAAACATTATTCCGCAATCCGATGATACCTCTGGATGGAATAGAGAATTCCAAGTGTTGCATTTCTCCTTTTGTTTCCATCACCAATAGCTCTCCCTTACGCTGCGTAACCAATTCGATTACTTTCCCTGACACATCTGCAGGAACATCGACAACCATCTCTTCGATCGGCTCACATTTCACGCCGTCAATTTCTTTTACGATTACTTGCGGTTGGCCCACTTGTAATTCGTATCCTTCGCGACGCATTGTTTCGATCAATACCGACAAATGCAGAATTCCACGACCATACACTAACCAAGCATCCGGAGATTCCGTAGGAACAACACGCAATGCAAGGTTTTTCTCCAATTCTTTCTGCAAACGGTCGTAGATATGACGAGAGGTCACAAACTTACCTTCTTTACCGAAGAATGGAGAGTTATTGATCGTGAACAACATGTTCATCGTTGGCTCATCGATGTGGATAACCTCCAATTGCTCTGGGTTTTCAAAATCGGCGATGGTATCTCCAATATCAAAACCTTCTATACCTACTACTGCACAGATATCACCAGCTTTTACTTCCGATACTTTAGCGCGTCCTAAACCTTCAAAAATCTGCAATTCTTTTACGCGGGATTTCACAATTTTTCCGTCACGCTTCACCAAGGAAACGGGTTGATTTTCTTTGATTGTACCACGCGCGACACGACCGATAGCAATACGTCCAACAAACGTAGAGTAATCTAACGACGTGACCTGCATCTGCAACGTACCTTCAGAAACTTTTGGTGCCGGTATATGTGTAATAATAGCTTCGAGCAAATCTGTAAAATCTGTCGTAGGTTGCTGCCAGTCCGTAGACATCCAACCTTGTTTAGACGAGCCGTATAATACCGGGAAATCCAATTGCTCTTCCGTTGCGCCTAAATTGAAGAATAAATCGAATACCTGTTCGTAAACCTCATCTGGGCGACAATTTTCTTTATCTACCTTGTTCACGACGACGATAGGTTTGATTCCTAATCCTAGTGCTTTCCCTGTAACAAAACGAGTTTGTGGCATGGGGCCTTCAAACGCATCTACTAACAATACTACACCATCGGCCATTTTCAATACACGCTCTACTTCTCCACCGAAATCGGCGTGACCTGGCGTATCGATAATGTTGATTTTAGTATCTTTATATTTTACGGATACGTTTTTGGACACAATTGTGATACCGCGTTCACGTTCCAAGTCATTGTTATCCAGAATCAATTCTCCCGTATTTTCGTTATCCCTGAATTGATTTGTATAGTGCAAGATTTTGTCAACGAGGGTTGTTTTGCCGTGGTCAACGTGCGCGATGATCGCAATATTTCTGATGTTTTGCATTGAGCGATAATGTATTATAAGAATTTTGAGGTGCAAAGCTAAGCATTTTGCACCTCAAATTTTATTTTTTTATATTATTATTTTATTACGTCGAGTTCTTTACCAACTTTTGTGAAAGCAGCAATCGCTTTGTCCAGATGTTCTCTTTCGTGCGCGGCGGATAACTGTACGCGGATCCTAGCTTTCCCCTGAGGCACAACCGGATAATAAAACCCAATCACATAGATACCCTCGCCTAACATCTTCGCCGCAAACTCCTGTGCCAATTTAGCGTCATATAACATCACTGGAACAATCGGATGAAAACCGGGCTTGATGTCGAAACCAGCCTCTGTCATCTTTTCACGAAAATATTTCGTGTTATTTTCAAGTTTATCACGAAGTTCCGTCGTTTCGCTCAACATATCTAACACTGCCACAGAAGCCCCTGCAATAGCAGGCGCAAGCGTATTCGAAAACAAATAGGGCCGTGAGCGTTGACGTAACATATCAATAATTTCTTTACGTCCCGAGGTGAAACCACCTGAAGCACCTCCCAATGCCTTACCGAGCGTCCCTGTGATAATATCCACGCGATCTATCACATCGAAGAGTTCATGTGTCCCTCGACCGGTCTTCCCTATAAAACCGGAACAGTGCGACTCATCAATCATTACCAATGCCTGATATTGATCTGCCAAGTCACAGATTTTATCCAAAGGTGCAACCGAACCATCCATGGAGAATGCGCCATCCGTTACAATAATTTTATGGCGCGCTTCCGAAGCCGCTTTCAATTGGACTTCCAAATCTTCCATGTCACCGTTTTTGTACCGGAAGCGCTGTGCCTTACACAAACGCACACCATCTATAATAGAGGCATGATTCAGTTCATCGGATATGATGGCATCTTCCGCTCCTAACAGCGGCTCGAAAACACCGCCGTTTGCATCGAACGCAGCTGCATACAAAATAGTATCTTCTGTACCTAAAAATCCGGATATCCTACGCTCTAATTCCTTATGAATATCTTGTGTTCCACAGATGAAACGGACCGATGACATCCCATAACCATATCGGTCTATTGCTTTCTTTGCCGCTTCTATTATCTTCGGATGGGATGACAGCCCCAAATAATTGTTTGCGCAGAAATTGATGACCTCCTGCCCCGTACTGACTTTAATATCTGCTCCTTGCGGCGTGACGATAACACGCTCTTCCTTATATAAACCTGCTTCTTTAATCGCTGCAAGCTCTTTTTCCAATGCGGGTTTTAATACTTTGTACATGTTAAAAGTTATGTGCTATATTTCCTTCGTCTACTTCATTTTTACTCATACCGCAAGGCATCTACTGGATCTAATTTCGAAGCTTTTGAAGCCGGATAGTAGCCTGATAGCATCCCCACACCCACACAAACCGACATTCCTAAAACCATCCATTTCCAGGGTATAATAAAGTCTGCACCCAACGCCAACGCCAATAAATTCCCTATAGCAATCCCAACGATAACCCCCACAATCCCTCCCAATACACAAATTACAATAGCTTCCATCAAGAACTGCTTTCTAATGACCGCCGGCGTAGCGCCAATGGCTTTCCGAACACCGATTTCACGCGTTCGTTCTGTTACAGAAACCAACATGATATTCATTAGTCCAATAGAAGCACCGACTAATGTTATAAAGGCAATAACAACAGCGCCCAAAGTCACGTAAGCGAGGTTCTGCATAAGCATTTGTGCTACCGCATCGGATTTAACAATTTCAAAATCATTCGTTTGTTTAGCCGTTAAACCCCTAATTTTACGAAACGTTGCAATAGCCTCCCCCTCGGCTCCTTCCATTTTATACGGATCCGTAGTCATGACCGTAATGACATAAGAAGGGTTTCCCTGTGTCATCATAGCCCTTCCTCGCGACAAGGGAATAAAACAAGTTTTATCCGAACCGAATCCGGCGCTGGAGCCTTTGCTTTCCAATACCCCGATAACGGTAAACCGCTCCCCTCCTATTGTAATATATTCACCTATCGGATTCTTTCTGTTTTTAAATAATTTACCTTTAACCTCCTCACCGATAATCACAACGCTACTGGCATTTTCCACATCTTGCATTGTAAAATCACGCCCATCTGAAAGCTTATACCCCGATGTCTGTAAATAATTATCGTCCACCCCAATAACACCTATATTGGGATTTGTCTTTTCCGCCACATATTTGGCTGTCGCTCCCCAAGTCACATTTGCACTGAGTGAAATAATAGCATTATAGTCAAATCGTTCTTTAAAAAGAATCGCATCTCGGTACGTGATAGACGGAAAAACCTTTGCCTGACTCCCCGAGTCTCCGATACGAACATTTACGCCGCGATTACGAATATTGAACGAATTTGACCCCATAGATGAAAAGGAATTGGTTAGCGAACTTTGCATGGCGTCGATGGAAGTCAATACACCGATAAGAGCCATGATACCTATTGCAATGATCAGCGCCGTAAGAAAAGTACGCAATTTATTGCTTACAATAGATTGTAAGGCAAGTTTAACATTCTCGCGGTAAGACATATTAACGGACATGGCGCGTTTTTTTCATCCAAACTTACATAAAATGCGCAGCATTCACGAACTCCTGAGAGAAAAATCATAAGGAGTAATCGATCAGTTTACTAGCTGCCAAGTCTGGGTTCGGCCAATTAAAGAAAAACCTACGTATCCCCGCACAAGAAGTTTATTTCCTTCTCTGGTAATGGTACACTTATACGTCTTCCCGTTTTTTGGGTCCGTGATCGTACCTCCAGAAAATTCGTTTCCTTTTTTTGTTATGCCACGAATAATCTCCAGCCCCAATAAGGGTTGGTTTTTACGATCATCTTTACACTGCACACATTTGTCATTCTCTGGTTTGATGAGGAGTTTACTAATTTTCCCATAATACCTACCATCTGCTTTTTGGAAAACTTCCACAATGGATTTTGCCTCTCCCGTTTCATCGTCCACGGTTTTCCATTTTCCGACTATATTTTGGTTATTTTGCGCTATAGCCTGAAGTCCGATCAGCATACTTAGCCATACAAACAGCATCTTCCTCATATCTTTTCTAGTTTATAACTATTAACTATGTTAATGCTATCAAAAAGCATGCAGAAAATCAAATATAGTACGCTCGACTATCAAAACCATTACACAATATTTCTTTCTCGCTGCAATAAAGCAGAAAGATTATACTGCAAATTGACAACTTCTCCGATAACAATAATAGCAGGATGAGACATCCCTGCTTGCTGACTCGCCCTCACCAAGTCTTTAACCTTACATATCACTTTCTTTTCATCTGCCCTGGAAGCCCGCTGTATGATCGCTGCCGGGCGATCTCCCTCACCATTCATCAGATAGATCCGGGCGATTTCTGCCAATTTACGCATACCCATATATATAACAACTGTAGAATTACAGCGAACCGCTAACGAAAGATCAGTCGCGATATCACCATTTTTTTTCATACCTGTCAAGACCCACACTCCTTCACTAACACCACGATGTGTCAGCGGTATATCACTCAATCCTACACCTTGCATGCTGCTGATCCCTGGAATATACTCCACCTTGATCTCCAACTCCTTTGCAACAAGCCACTCTTCGAATCCCCTACCAAATATATACGGATCGCCTCCTTTCAACCTTACCACATTGGAAAAACGCTCACAATAATAAGCTATTAATGTATTTATATCTTCCTGTGGCATATATTTCCCATACGGATGCTTCCCTACGTATATTTTTAGACATTTTTCTGAAGCAATATGGAGTATTTCTTCATTAATAAGGTTATCATAGAGTATTACCTCAGCATTTTTTATGCTTTTATACGCTTTTATCGTCAATAATTCTGGATCACCCGGACCAGAACCGACTATTTTTAGAGATTTAAACCTATTTACCATATATAAATCATTAAAATTCACAACAAATCAATCAAAAATAGAAAATAATATGATATATATCATGAAAATATTTCATTTATTGATATCAAAAACATAAATTAGCAAAATAAATAACGAAAAATCATTTTTTATCTATAAATACCCGATAAATGAACACAAAAACAGTTGTAGTAATCGGAAATGGAATGGTAAGCCATAAGTTTTGCGAAAAATTAATAACAAAAAGAAACGATTTTAAGTTAATAGTGTTCGGCGAGGAACCAATTAGGGCTTATGATCGTGTACATCTCACTGATTATTTCGGAAATAAGACATTAGATGATTTATTTTTGTCAAAAAATGAGTGGTACAACGAAAATAATATCGATTTACACCTTCATGACCCTATTGTACACATTGATATTGAAAAAAAACGCATCCATTCCAAAAAAGACATCCAGATAGATTACGATTACCTCATCCTCGCTACCGGATCGGCTGCTTTTGTCCCCCCAATCCCCGGCGTCGACAAAGAAGGGGTATTTTTATATCGCACTATCGAAGACCTTGACCAAATTAAAGCATATGCCTTGACCGCAAATAAAGGCACGGTCATTGGCGGCGGATTATTGGGTCTGGAAGCTGCAAAAGCACTCGTAGATCTCGGCATAAAAGAATCAGCAGTCGTGGAATTTGCACCACGGCTAATGCCCAGACAAATTGACGATATGGCCAGTAGCATATTACAAAACAAGCTACAGGCACTTGGGTTGACCTGCTTCCTGCAAAAATCTACAACCCAAATACTAGGCAAAAATAAAATAACAGGGCTTGCATTCGCTGATGGCTCTCAATTGGACAGCGATATCTTGATCATATCGGCAGGGATCAAACCTCGTGATGAGTTAGCAAAAGCTGCGGGACTAGCTATTGGACCTCGTGGAGGAATCATAGTCGATGAGAACATGCGTACGTCCGACCCTCACACCTTCGCTATCGGTGAATGCGCCCTTTATAACGAAATGATATATGGCTTGGTAGCCCCCGGATACGAAATGGCGGAGGTCGCTGCAACTACCATTTCTGGCGAACAGAAGCTTTTCGCTGGTTTCGACATGAGCACCAAACTAAAATTAATGGGTGTCGATGTGGCTAGTTTTGGAGATCCATTTATCACAGAGCCTCACGCCCGGACCATTCTTTTAGAAGACAAGAATAAAGGCATTTACAAACGGCTCAATATCAGTCCGGATGGCAAAAGGCTATTAGGTGGTATTTTGGTGGGTGAAGCAGCGAGCTACAACATGTTATTACAGACTGTCAATAATAACATGCCCCTTCCCGAACATCCCGAAACACTTCTTTTAGGAGAACAAAGTGAAAGTAAACCTGCCGGCGCAGGACTGGAAGCTTTGCCCGATACAGCGTTGATCTGTAGCTGCGAAGGCATTACAAAGGCTCAAATATGTGATGCGGTTACGCAGCAAGGATGTGAGCATGCCGATGATATCAAGAAATGCACGAAAGCCGGTTCTGGTTGTGGTGGCTGTGTCCCTATGGTCAAAGATCTGGTAGCATATACCATGAAGAAACAGGGTAAATATATTCGCAATACAATATGTGAACATTTCAACTTTAGTCGACAAGAGCTATTTGATCTCATCAAGATTCATGATCTAAGAACCTACGACAGCGTACTGGACAACCTTGGAACAGGACACGGTTGTGAAGTCTGCAAACCACTAGTTTCTTCGCTATTAGCCAGCCTTTGGAACGAAATGATACTGGGAAAGGGAAATGATGTGGCCCAAGATAGCAATGACCGCTTTTTGGCTAATATACAACGCGGCGGAACCTATTCTGTTGTACCACGCGTACCAGGAGGAGAAATCCAACCAGAAAAATTGATCGTTATCGGGGAAGTCGCTAAGAAATATGGGCTTTATACCAAAATCACGGGCGGACAACGCATCGACATGTTTGGAGCGCACCTCAATGATCTTCCCTTTATCTGGGAAGAGCTGATCGCAGCCGGGTTCGAAAGCGGACACGCCTATGGAAAAGCTTTGCGTACGGTAAAAAGCTGTGTAGGAAGTACCTGGTGCCGTTTTGGACTACACGACAGTGTATCCTTTGCTATTCAGATTGAAGAACGGTATCGTGGGATCCGATCTCCACACAAATTGAAATCCGCCGTCAGCGGTTGTATCCGGGAATGTGCGGAAGCGCAAAGTAAGGATTTTGGAATCATTGCTACGGAAAAAGGCTGGAATTTGTATGTATGCGGAAACGGTGGCAGCAAACCTCAACATGCGCACCTCTTGGTGAGTGACATCGATAGTGAAACTTGTATACGCTATCTAGATCGGTTCCTCATGTTTTATATACACACTGCCGATCCATTAACACGCACGGCCACTTGGCTGAATAAAATGGAAGGCGGAGTCGATTATCTTCGAAATGTTGTCGTGGAAGACAGTCTTGGAATGGCGGAAACCTGGGAAAAAGAGATGCAGGCCTTAGTCGACGCCTATCAATGTGAGTGGAAGGTCGCGGTCAATAATCCGGATATACGCAAGCGCTTTGTTCATTTTGTGAATGCACCTTCCGAGAAAGATGAAACCGTAAAATTCGAAGAAATGCGCGGGCAAAAGAAAGCGGCCGACTGGAATGCCCCAATAACATATTAATCACATAAATACGAAACTTTAACACAATATCATTATGGAAATGTTAACAACCACTTCATGGAAATTAGCTTGTCGCGTAGAAGACACCATTGAGAATGGAGGCATCTGTTTAAAACTAGAGGATCAGCAGGTTGCGCTGTTCTATTTCAAACGCCGTAATGAATGGTACGCCACACAGAACGAATGTCCCCATAAAAAACAAATGATCCTTAGTCGCGGTATGATCGGATCATTAGGAGATAAACCCAAGATCGCCTGCCCTTTTCACAAGAAAACATTTGCACTGGACACAGGCGAATGTCTCTCTGGGGATGAATGCGCCATCAAGACCTATCCGGTAAAAGTGGAAGACGGGTTCGTATATATTGCATTACAGAACTAATAATAAGATGGCAATCAACAAATAATCCTTTAAACATGAAGACAAACCGCACCTTTTGTACGATAGTCTGTATAGTACTGACAGCAACAACTGTACACGCCCAGCATAAAAAATTTAGTGCACAAGCTTTTGATGGAATTATCGTAGGGGGCTATGCGGACAATGGCGCATACATTAATTGTACCGGACCTGCCATGAAATATACTACACAGAAATGGAATCTCACGTTAGGATTCTTACCGTCTATCAAAATTAAAGAAGATCCCTCCGCCGTAAAGAACGCTACGTTTACTCCCACTTTAGGCTTTGGTGCTACGTTAACGATTTTTAAGCATCTGGCGCTACAGGTACCGGCATTCTATATACCCAAGACAAATGTGGACAATGGGAGGTGGACTTTAGGTATCGGTTTGGGATATAAGATATAACCACATGAGAGAAATGCATAGCAGATTTTTTAGCGATCATCTTCAACTG